>Ga0207426_1000182_pt1 | contig 155724 bp, 138 predicted proteins | sample AraplaMF_Cvi_mMS_FD_184265 | JGI IMG/M metagenome (GOLD analysis project Ga0207426, IMG submission 184265) | Arabidopsis root microbial communities from the University of North Carolina, USA - plate scrape MF_Cvi_mMS (SPAdes) (version 2) | ecosystem: Host-associated > Plants > Roots >...
CGCCTCGGCCCACGGCCTGGTGGCCTCGACCCACAAGGCGGCCTATGTCGCGGCCAAGCACGGGCTGATCGGGCTGACCAAGGTGGTCGGGCTGGAGACGGCGGGGACCGGCGTTACCTGCAACGCGGTCTGCCCGGGCTGGGTGCGCACCCCGCTGGTCGAGAAGCAGATCAGCGCGATCGCGGCGGAGAAGGGCATCAGCCAGGAGGAGGCTTCGCGGCAGCTCCTGGGCGAGAAGCAGCCCTCGATGACCTTCGTGACGCCGGAGCAGCTGGGCGGCACGGTCGCCTTCCTGTGCTCCGGCGCGGCCGAACAGATCACCGGCACCAGCGTGTCGGTCGACGGCGGCTGGACCGCGCAATAACCGGACGTTTCCGCGGGATGGGGGCGATCAACGACACCCCTTGAACCCGGAATTCACCCTCCCCAGATCGAGGACGTGGCGGCGCCCAGCCGGGGCCGCCACGTCGCAAACCCCGCGGCGCGACCATGACGGTGCGCCGCACAGGTATCGCTCACTGGAGGATATCCATGCGTACTCTTGATCTTTCCCCGCTGTTCCGCTCGACCATCGGCATCGACCGCCTGTCGCGGCTGCTCGATTCCGCGCCGCAGTTCGACGCTGCGGCGCCGTCCTACCCGCCCTACAACATCGAGAAGACCGGTGAGGATGCGTACCGCATCACCATGGCGGTGGCGGGCTTCGGCGAGGACGACCTGGAGGTCGTGACCTCCGAGAACACCCTGACCATCCGCGCCAAGGCGACCTCCGACGAGGAGGAGAAGAGCCGGGTCTTCCTGCATCGCGGCATTGCCGGCCGGGCCTTTGAGCGGCGCTTCCAGCTCGCTGACTACATCAAGGTCGGCGGCGCGACGCTGGTGAACGGCCTGCTCAACATCGACCTGGTCCGCGAGGTGCCGGAGGCGCAGAAGCCCCGTACCGTGAAGATCGCGGTCGGCCAGGGCGAGACGCCGAAGCAGCTCGCCGCCTGACGGGCTCGGCGTGGGGCGCCGTCGCAGCGGCAGCGCCCCTCGCCCGGAGCCGCAGAGATAAAAAAAGAGGGCCGCTTCCGTGCGGCCCTCGTTTTTTGAAGCCTCGCCTGCTCAACTCGAGCATTGCGCGACGATAAGAGTCATTTTGCCGCTGCGTCAAGCACTCGTTTGGGTCAGAAAAACCCTTTGTTTTGAAGGGTTTTCAGTTGTTCGCCAGCACTCGGCGGGGCGCGCTGAATTGCAAGAGCGCTAAATGATCTTAAAAATGTAATAATTCTGAAGGCTTGCCGTTCGGGGCTTAGACCGGATGGAAACGGGAACGTTACCTGAGACTATAGCCCGATCGCTGCAAAGCCGCACGAATTTCGTCGAGAATCGCCGGATCGTCAATCGTCGCCGGCACGGCGAAGGGAAGCGAATCGGCGATCCGGGCCATGGTGCCGCGGAGGATCTTGCCCGACCGGGTCTTCGGCAGGCGGTCGACGATCATCGCCGTCTTGAACGCCGCGACCGGGCCGATGCCGTCGCGCACCCGCTGCACCGCCTCGGCCGCGATAGAGTCGTGCGGCCGCGTCACCCCCGCTTTCAGCACCAGCAAGCCCAGCGGCACCTGGCCTTTGAGATCGTCCGCCACCCCGATCACCGCGCATTCGGCGATATCGGGATGGCCGGCCAGCACCTCCTCGATCTGCCCGGTCGACAGGCGGTGGCCGGCGACGTTGATGACGTCGTCGACCCGACTCATGACGAAGACGTAGCCGTCCTCATCGACCAGCCCGGCATCGCCGGTCTTGTAATAGCCGGGATAGTCCTCAAGGTAGGCGCTGCGGAAGCGGGCATCGGCCCGCCACAGCGTCGGCGCGGCGCCCGGCGGCATCGGCAGCCGGCAGGCCAGCGCGCCGATCTTGCCGCGCGGCATCTCGTGCCCGTCCGGCCCCAGCGCGCGCACGTCCCAGCCCGGCATCGGCCTGGTCGGCGATCCCGGCTTCACCGGCATCGGCTCCAGCCCCAGCGGGTTGGCGCAGATCGGCCAGCCGGTCTCCGTCTGCCACCAATGGTCGATCACCGGTACCTGCAGCAGCCGCTCGGCCCAGCCCAGCGTGGCGGGGTCGCAGCGCTCCCCGGCCAGGAACAGGGCGCGGAACTTGGACAGGTCGCGGCCGGCCAGCAGGCGCCCCTCCGGATCCTCGCGCTTGATGGCGCGGAAGGCGGTCGGCGCGGTGAACAGCACCGAGACGCCATGCTGCTCGACCACCCGCCAATAGGCGCCGGCGTCGGGCGTGCCGACCGGCTTGCCCTCGTACATCACGCTGGTGCAGCCGGCCAGCAGCGGCCCGTAGACGATGTAGGAATGGCCGACCACCCAGCCGACGTCGGAGGCGGTCCACATCACCTCCCCCGGCTTGACGCCATAGATCGCCGCCATGCTCCAGGCCAGGGCGACGGCATGGCCGCCCTGGTCGCGGACGATGCCCTTGGGCTGGCCGGTGGTGCCGGAGGTGTAGAGGATGTAGAGCGGGTCGACCGCCGCCACGGGTACGCAGCCGGCCGGCTCGGCCGCGGCCTCCAACTCTGCCCAGTCGTGGTCGCGACCGGCCGTCATCGCCGCCTCGCTTTGCGCTCGCTGCAGCACCACGGTCGCCGGCACTTTGTGCTTCGCCAGGTCGAGGGCGGCGTCGAGCAGCGGCTTGTAGGCAACGACGCGGCTGACCTCGATGCCGCAGGAGGCGGAGACGACCAGAGTCGGCTCGCAATCGTCGATCCGGGCCGCCAGCTCGGGCGCGGCAAAGCCGCCAAACACCACGGAATGCACGGCGCCCAGCCGGGCGCAGGCCAGCATGGCGATCGCCGCTTCCGGCACCATCGGCATATAGACCACCACCCGATCGCCCGGGCCCACGCCAAGGCCGCGCATGGCGCCGGCGAAGCGGGCGACCCGGTCGGTCAGCTCGGCATAGGTGAAGCGCCGGACGGTACCGGTGACCGGGCTGTCGTAGATCAGGGCGATGCGGTCGCCATGGCCGGCGGCGACATGGCGGTCGAGCGCGTTGAAACAGGTGTTGAGCCGGCCGCCGGCGAACCAGCGGAAGAAAGGGGCGTTGCCGTCGTCCAGCACCCGGTCCCAGCGCCGGTCCCAATCGATCGCAGCGGCGGCCTCGCCCCAGAATCCCTCCGGGTCGTCGAGCGCGCGGCGATAGGCCTCGGCATAGGCTGCCATCGCGTCCTCCCTGTTTAGACTGAGCCTAGCGCCGCCCGCCCTCGGGAGCGAGGCCGGTGTCGCGTTCCGGCCACGGCCGGACGCGGCCGGCGGAGCCCGATCCCGGCATTTCGCCCGAGGCTGGGCGATGCCAGTATGTCTCCGCACCAGGGGGCCCGCCGATGCCGCACGCTTACGACACCGATCTCGACCGCAACCCCGCCAATCACGTGCCGCTGACGCCGATCTCCTTCCTCGGCCGCACCGCTTTGGCCCATCCGGACCGGACGGCCGTCGTCTACGGCGAGGTGAAACGGAGCTGGCGCGAAACCGCGGAGCGCTGCCGCCGTCTGGCCTCGGCCCTGTCCCGTCGCGGCATCGGCAAGAACGACACGGTCGCGGTGATGGCGCCGAACATCCCGGAGGCGTTCGAGGCGACCTATGGCGTGCCGATGGCGGGTGCCGTGCTGTGCGCCCTCAACACCCGGCTCGACGCCGCCGCGATCGCCTTCCAGCTACGCCACTCCGAGACCCGGGTGCTGCTGGCCGATCGCGAATACGCCCCGGTGGTGAACGCGGCGCTGGCCGAACTCACGGCGCCGCCGCTGGTGGTCGACATCCTCGACCCGGCGGTGGCGGGCGCCCCGGTCGGCGGCCTGACCTACGAGGAACTCCTGGCCGAGGGCGACCCGGCCTGGCCGGGCGTCATGCCCGGCGACGAATGGGACGCGGTCGCGCTCAACTACACCTCCGGCACCACCGGCGACCCGAAGGGCGTGGTGACGCATCACCGCGGCGCCTATCTCAACGCCCTCGGCAACGTCGTCACCTGGGCCCTGCCGCACCATCCGGTCTATCTCTGGACCCTGCCCATGTTCCACTGCAACGGCTGGTGCTTCCCCTGGACCGTCACGGCGATGGCCGGGACCCATGTCTGCCTGCGCCGGGTGGCGGCCCGCGACATCTACGCTGCCATCTCCGACCACGGCGTCACCCATCTCTGCGGCGCGCCGATCGTGATGGGCATGCTGCTGAACGCCCCAGTCGGCGAGCGCCGCGACTTTCCGCAGGCGGTGCAGATGATGACCGCGGCCTCGCCGCCGCCCGCCACGGTGCTGGAAGGCATGGCCCGGCTCGGCATCAAGGTCACCCATGTTTATGGCCTGACCGAGGTCTACGGCCCGGCCGTGGTCTGCGACTGGAAGCCGGAATGGGACGACCTGCCGGCGGGGGAGCAGGCGCGGCTGAAGTCGCGCCAGGGCCTGCCCTATGTGGTGCAGGAGGGGCTGATGGTGGCCGACGCCGACAGCCTGGCCCCGGTGCCGGCCGATGGCGAGACCATGGGCGAGGTGTTCATGCGCGGCAACATCACCATGAAGGGGTATCTGAAGAACCCCTCGGCCACCGCGAAGGCCTTCGCCGGCGGCTGGTTCCACACCGGCGACCTCGGGGTCATGCACCCGGACGGCTATATCGAGCTGAAGGACCGGTCGAAGGACATCATCATCTCCGGCGGCGAGAACATCTCGACCATCGAGGTCGAGGGCGTGCTGTACCGCCATCCGGCGGTGCTGGAGGCGGCGGTGGTGGCGCGGCCGGACGAGAAATGGGGCGAGACCCCCTGCGCCTTCGTCACCCTGCGGCCGGGCGCCGAGGCGACGGCGGAGGAGGTCATCGCCTTCAGCCGCCAGCATTTGGCGGGCTTCAAATGCCCGAAGACTGTGGTGTTCGGCGACCTGCCCAAGACCTCGACCGGCAAGATCCAGAAATTCGTGCTGCGGGACCGCGCGCGGGCGCTCTGATCAGGCGGCCGCCGCGGCCTCGACGCAGCGGCGGATGCCCTCGGCATAGGGCGTCTTGCGGATCGGGCCGATCAGGGCCTGCAGGGCGCTGTCGTCCAGCACCACCGGGTCGGTCTGCAGGTAATGCATCTCGACCAGCTCGCGCATCATCGGGTCGAACAGCCCGGCCAGGCGCAGCATGGTCTTGCCGGCGACCATCAGCCTCGGCTTGCGGCCGGCCGCGGCGAAGGCCAGCGCCGCCGCCTCGCGCTGGGTGATGGTGCCGGCGCCGGCCAGGTGCCAGACCCGGCCCCAGGCCTGCTCCCGCGCCGCCAGGGCCGTGACCACCGGGCCGATATCGGGGACGAAGACGAATTCATGCGGCCGGTCGATCGGACCGATCAGCTTCGCCCGCCGGCCGGTCGCCGCGGCCTGGAACAGGTCGTCCAGGAAGCTCCGCTCCACCCCCGGGCCGTAGAAATCCGGCAGGCGCAGCACCGCGCCACGGATCCGGCCGGCGGCATCCGCCTCCAGCACCAGATCCTCCTGCGCCTTGCGCATCCGGCCCTTGAAGGTGTGCGGCTCGCGCGGATGGTCCTCGCGCACCGGCAGGGTCCGCGGCCGGCCATAGGGATAGACCGTGCCGATCAGCAACAGCCTGGCCACGCCCTCGGCCACGGCGCCGTCCAGCACTTGGCGCATCACCACCGGATGCTGCCGGAACTGGTGATAGGGCACGCCGACCAGATGCACGATCGTGTCCATGCCGCGGGCGGCGGCGCGGACCGACTCGGGGTCGTCGGGGTTCCAGATGACGATCTCGGCCAGCGGGTCGGCGTCGAACTCCTGTTCCAGCGCCGGGCGCGACCGCCCGACCACGCGGTACGGCCGGCCTTCCGCCCGCAGCGCCGCGGCGATGCTGCGGCCGATGGCGCCGGCGGCGCCGAACAACGCGATCCCACCCATCCAACCTGCTCCATGAACGATGATCTGTTAATGAACGACGTTCACTGAACGGCGTTCATATACGCGTTGACGGCGGCCGGGTCAATCGGCCAGCATCCGGCATGGGCACGATGGAACGACGGGCGCGGGACAAGGCGGCGCTGCGCGGGCGCATCCTGGACGCGGCGCGCGAGATCGCATTGCGCGAGGGGTTCGAGGGGCTGACCATGCGCAAGCTGGCGGCCGCGGTCGAATACGCGCCGGGCACGATCTACCTGCATTTCAATGGTCGCGACGCGATCGCGCGCGAGCTGTGCCTGGAAGGCTACCAGGCGCTGTGGACGGCGCTGCAGCCGGCGGCGGAGATCGCCGACCCGCGGGCCCGCCTGGCGGCGCTGGCCCGGGCCTATGTCGGTTTCGGGCTGCAGCAGCGGGAGCTGTACCGGCTGATCCTGATGGAGGATCCGAAGCTGCTCGACCCGCTGTACCGGGACCGGCCGATCGACGATCCGGACGGCCCCGGCACGCGCGCCTTCCTGGCGCTGGTGCAGGTCTTCGCCGATCTTGGCACGACAGGGCCAGAGCGCCGGGCCGAGGTGTTCCTGGCGACGCTGCACGGCATCGTCAGCCTGAAGCTGACCTGCGACCGTTTCCTGCGCACCCCGGCGGAGGATCTGGTGACGGCGGCGCTGGAGCGGGAACTGGCCGCCTAGGGGCTAGCGCGACCGCTCCGCCAGGGCGGACGGAACCGGCGCGGCCTCCGCCTCCACCGCGGCCAGGTCGGCGCCGCGGGTCTCGCGCGACAGCAGCACGCACAGGATGCCCGGGACGGCCATCAGCGCAGCGTAGATGGCGACAGATTGCGGCGTGCCGGTCCAGCCCAGCAGCGCCGTGCCGATCAGCGGCGCGACGGACCCGCCGACCACCGAGGCGACCTGGTAGCTGACCGACATGGCGGTGTAGCGCACCCTGGTCGGGAACAGCTCGGTGAACCAGGCCGACATGCTGCCGACGATGATGCCGTGGCAGGTCAGGGTCAGCAGCGTCACCTGCAGCACAGTTTCCGGCGCCGTCCCGGGCGGCAGGGTGAACAGCAGGGCGCTGGCGCCGATGCCGGCGACCAGCCCCAGCAGCATCACCGGTCGCCGGCCGACCACGTCCGAGACCCACGCGGCCGCCATGATCACCACGACCTCCAGGATCGAGCCCCAGAACAGCGCGTCCGACCCGACGCCGCGGGCGAGGCCGAGGAACTGCACCACCAGCACAAGGAAGAAGGTGGTGAACAGGTAGAACAGCGTGTTCTCCGCCGCCTTCACCAGGAACACCTGGCCCATCGGCCGCCAATGGCTGCGCAGGGCCTCGGCCAGCGGCGCCGCCGGCAGCTCGCGGCGCTTGGCCGCCAGCTCGGCGAAAACCGGCGATTCCTCGATCCGCCGCCGCACCCAGAGACCCAGGAGCACGAGCACGATCGAGAACAGGAAGGGCAGGCGCCAGGCCCATTCGGCGAAGCCGGCCTCGCCGTAATGCGCGGTCAGGGCGCCGATGGTGGCGGCGGCCAGGACATTGGCGGCCGGGCCGCCGATCATCGGGAAGCTGGTCCAGAAGCCGCGCCGTTTGCCCGGCATCGATTCGGCGACGATCAGCAGCGCGCCCGTGGCCTCGCCGCCGACGGCGATGCCCTGCAGCACCCGCAGCGTGACCAGCAGGACCGGCGCCAGTACGCCGGCCGTGGCGTAAGTCGGCAACAGGCCCATGGCGAAAGTGGCGGCGCCCATCATCAGCAGGCTGACCACCAGCGCGTTCTTGCGGCCGATCCGGTCTCCCAGCGCGCCGAACAGGATGCCGCCCAGCGGCCGGGCCAGGAAGCCGATGGCGAAGGTGCCCAGCACCGCCATGGTTCCCGCCAGCCGGTCCTCGCCCGGGAAGAACGCCTTGTCGAACACCAGCACGGCGCAGAAGGCGAAGATGAAGAAGTCGTACCATTCGATGATGGTGCCGACGGCGCTGGCGAACAGCAGGCGCACACGCTCCGCGATCGAGGTCGTCATGGATCCTCCCCTTGGTCTTTGGTCCGGTGGCCTGCGCCCCGGGCTTGCTGCTGCCGCGGCCTCGCGTATGGTCGGACATTCCGTCGGCCGCGCGCTTCCAGGCGGTGGACGGGCCGACTTGAACGGAAGCCAATCTCGTTTCATATGAAACGAATGTCAAGCGGGCGGGGAGGCCGGCGATGCGGGACCAGGCGGTGCGGGCAGCGGAGTTCGATCTCGAGGCGTTCCTGCCCTATGAGCTGTCGGTGGTCAGCAACCGTGTCAGCCGCACCTTCGCCCGGCGCTATGCCGATGCCTTCGGGCTCAGCATCCCCGAATGGCGGGTGATGGCGATGGTCGGCCGCTACGCGCCGCTGTCCTCGAACCAGATCTGCGAGCGCACGGCGATGGACAAGGCCAAGGTCAGCCGTGCGGTCAGCCGGCTGATCGCCGCCGGCCATCTCAGCCGCGGCACCCATCCGGCCGACCAGCGGCTGATCCAGCTCGACTTCACCGCCGCCGGCCGCCGGGTCTATGACGCCATCGTGCCGCTGGCGCAGGAGATCGAGGCCGAGCTGATGGCCGCCTTCGAGCCCGGCGAGCGCGAGGGGCTGCGCCGCCTGCTGCGCAAGCTCGACGCCCGCGTCTCCAGCCTCGGCACACCGCCGGACGCGGCCGGGGAGGACTGACGCCGATCAGGGATGCAGCGACAATCCCTTCAGCACGCGATCGACATCCCTGCGGTCCTCATGCATGGCGAAGCCGACCAGGTCCAGCGCCTCGCCCGGCACCGACTTCACCGCGGCGCGGTTGGCGTCGTCATGGCCGGTGGCGAACAGCTCGGCGGTGTAGATCGCGATCCGCAGGTTGCGGGCCAGCGCCCTGGCATGCGCCGCCTTCAGCGCCTCGGCCGTGCCGGCGAAGACCAGCACCGGCTGTCGGAACATCGGCAGGTACAGGTTGCCCGACCCGTCCTCATAGGGCGCGCCGACCAGCTCCGGCCGGGTGGCGGCGAGACCGCTGACGGTGAAGGCCGTGACGTTCAGCTTCTGCCAGACCGGCAGGTCCTCGCGCAGGGCGACGGCGATCTTGGTGTCGAACCGCATGCATCCTCCTCAAGCCCTTTCGTCATCCCCGCGAAAGCGGGGATCTCGCTGAAATCCCGATGAGATTCCCGCTTGCGCGGGAATGACGGAGAGGGAATCTGCATGCAGGCTATGAACCATCGTATCGCCCGGCTTGTACGATCGTGCTGTGGCGGCCACTCCCGGCGCGGCCTAACATGCCGCCATGGACAGCGATGAATGGGTCACGGTGGGGCTGGACCGGCGCTTCGGCGTGGAGCGGTTCCGTGCCCATTTCACCGCCCATTGCTACGAGCGGCACGCGCACGAGACCTACGCCATCGGCCTGACCGAAGCGGGATCGCAGAGCTTCCATTGCCGTGGCACCGCGCACCGCACCCGGCCGGGGTCGGTCATCACCTTCAACCCGGCCGAGATCCATGACGGCCACGCGACCAACGCCGAGGGCTTCCTGTACCGGATGCTCTATGTGGCGCCGGAAACGGTCGCGGCCGTGCTCGACGATGCCGGCATCCGCCCGCCCTGGGCGCTGGCCTTCCCCAACATCCTGTCCGAGGATCCGGTCCTCGCGGCGCTGATCGCCCGCACCGTCGACGCCTTCGCCGAACCGGGGGCGACGCTGGCGCGGTCCGAGGCGCTGGCGGCGATGGTGGTCGGGCTGGCCCGGCGCCAGGCCGGGGCGCCGGCACCCGACCTGTCCCGCCCCGCCGATGCGGCGCTGGCGCGGGTGCGCGACCATCTGCATGCCCATCTCGACGAGGATGTCAGCGCCGACGACCTCGCCGCCGTGGCGGGCTTGAGCCGCTTCCACATGTCCCGCGCCTTTACCCGGCGTTACGGCGCGGCGCCGGCCACCTATCTGCGCTGGATCCGGCTGGAACGGGCCAAGCACCTGCTCGTGGCAGGCGAAGCGCCGGCCCAGGTGGCGGCCGCCACCGGCTTCACCGACCAGGCGCATCTGACCCGCCGCTTCAAGGGCGCCTACGGCGTCACCCCGGCGCGATTCCAGAAGGCCGCGCGGGCGGCGTAATCCGCTCGGATCGTAGGTTGGGTTCGCGGCGCGAACCCAACACTTTTGCCGATGGCCTCGATGCTGTTGGGTTCGCCACAGGCGAACCCAACCTACGCCGGTAGCCCCAGCCGCTGCACCACCTCATCCGCGATCGACAGGCTGGAGGTCAGGCCGGGGCTCTCGATGCCGAACAGGTTGACCAGCCCGGGCACGCCGTGCCCCTCCGGGCCCTGGATCACGAAATCCGCGGCGGCTGCGCCGGGCGGGGTGATCTTCGGGCGGATGCCGGAATAATCCGGCTGCAGCGCCCCGTCAGGCAGCGCCGGCCAATAGCGGCGGATGGCGGCGTAGAAGCTGTCCGCCCGTGCCGGGTCGACCCGGTAGTCCAGCGTGTCGACCCATTCGACATCCGGGCCGAAGCGCACCCGGCCGCCGAGGTCGATCGTGGCATGGGTGCCGAGGCCGCCGGGCACCGGCACCGGATAGATCAGGTGCCGGAAGGGCGGCCGGCCGGACAGGCCGAAATAGTTGCCCTTGGCCAGGAAGGGCTGCGGCACCGATGCCTCCGGCACGCCGGCGATGCGGCGGGCGACCGCCGGGGCCGACAGGCCGGCCGAGTTCACCACCCGGCGGGCCAGCAGCTCCATGCCGCCGTCCTCGGTCGCGATCTGCAGATGCAGGCCATCGGGCGTGATCGCCGCCGAGTCCAGCCGGCTGTGATACGCGATCATCGCGCCGCCGGCCTCGGCGTCCCCCAGCAGCGCCAGCATGAAGCCGTGGCTGTCGACGATGCCGGTGGACGGCGAGAACAGCGCCGCCGTGCAGGCGATCTCCGGCTCCAGCGCATGCGCTTCGTCGGCGGTCAGCGGCCGCAGCGCATCGTCCTCCCCGGCCAGGCCGTTGGCCCGGGCCGCCGCTTCGATCCGGACCAGCGTCGCGGCCTCCTGCTCGTCGGTGGCGACGATCAGCTTGCCGCAGCGCTTCGCGGTGACGCCGTGCTCCGCGCAGAAGCGGTACAGCGCCCGCCGGCCGGCGACGCAGTGCCGGGCCTTCAGGCTGCCCTGCGGGTAGTAGATGCCGGCGTGGATCACCTCGCTGTTGCGGGCCGAGGTCTCGGTGCCGAAGGCGTCCGCCGCCTCCAGGATGATCACCTCCTGCCCGGCCAGGGCCAGGGCCCGGGCGACGGCCAGGCCGACCACCCCGGCGCCGATGACGACGGCATCCACGGTGTCCATCATGCCGCGCCGCGCAGCTGGCCAATGGCGCGGGCGACACCGCGCAGCTCCGCCAGCCCCTTCAGCCGGCCGATCAGCGAATAGCCGGGATTGGTCTTCTTGTGCACGTCGTCGGCCAGCAGGTGGCCATGGTCCGGCCGCATCGGGATCTCCCAATCCGCCCGGTCAGCGGCCTTGCGCGCCCGCTCCTCCGCCATCAGCGCATCGATCACCGCCACCATGTCGGCGCCGCCTTCCAGATGCTCGTCCTCGAAGAAGGAGCCGTCGGGCTCGACCGTGACGTTGCGCAGATGGGCGAAGTGGATGCGGGCCGAGAATTCGCGGGCCATCGCCGCCAGGTCGTTGTCGGCGCGCGAGCCGTAGGAACCGACGCACAGCGTCAGCCCGTTCGCCGGGCGGTCGACCATGGCCAGCACGGCGCGGGCGTCGGCGGGGGTGGAGACGATGCGCGGCAGGCCGAACAGCGGGAAGGGCGGGTCGTCCGGATGCACCGCCAGGCGGGCGCCGACCTCCTCCGCCACCGGCACGACCGCGCTCAGGAAGGCCTTGTAGCTGGCGCGGAAGTCGTCGGCGGTGATGCCGGCATAGGCGGCCAGGCGACGCTCGAACCCGGCCCGGTCGTTGACCGCGCCGGCCACGCCCGGCAGGCCGGCGATGATGGTCTTCTCCAGCTCGGCCTGCTCGCTCTCGCTCATCGCCGCGGCGCGGTCGCGGGCGCGGGCCAGCACCTCGGGCCGGTGGTCGGCCTCGGCGCCGCGGCGCTTCAGGATAAAGGCGTCATAGGCGGCCATGTCGACCGCGTCGAAGCGCAGGGCATAGCCGGTGGTGGGCAGCCGCCACATCAGGTTGGTGCGGGTCCAGTCGACCACCGGCATGAAGTTGTAGCAGATCGTCGTCACCCCGGCCGCGGCGACGTTGCGCAGCGACTGGGCGAAGATTGCGGTCGCCTCGGCCGCGCCGGCGCCGCCGATCTTGACCGCGTCCGGCAGGGGGATGCTCTCGACCACCGACCAGGCCAGGCCCGCGCCCTCGATCACCGCGCGGCGCTCGGCGATCTCCTCCGCCGGCCACACGCTGCCGTCCTGGCGGTGATGCAGGGCGGTGACGATGCCGCTGGCCCCCGCCTGCTTGACATGGTCCAGCGTCACCGGGTCGTTCGGGCCGAACCAGCGCCAGGTCTCCTTCATCGTCTCCCGCCCTTCATCGCGTGTTGATCTTGTTGCGGCCGACCAGCGGATACTGCTCGACCTCGTACACCTGGCCGGTGACCGGCGCCGACCGGTCGGACAGCCAGAACACCGCATGCTGCGCCACCTCCTCCGGCCGCAGGATGCGGCCGGTCGGGGCCAGGGCCGGCGGGATGTGCTCGGCCCAGTCGTCGGGCCGGCCCTCGCGGCGCTGGATCGCGCGCTCGGTCTCGGTCAGGGTCCAGCCGACATTCAGCTGGTTGACCCGGATGCGCTCGGCCGACAGCCCGTCGCCCAGGTTGCGCGTCATCGTCATCAGCGCCGCCTTGGACATCGAATAGACCAGCAGGTTGTCCTGGCCGCAAAGGGCGTTGACCGAGCCGATATTGACGATGGCGCCTCCGGTGCCCTGGGCACGGAAGGCGCGCACCGCCTCGCGGCACAGCAGCAGCGGCGCGCGGGCGTTGACGGCGAAGATGGCGTCGAAAGCGGCCTCGTCGGCCTGCTCCAAGGTCGTGCGGGCCAGGGACGCGGCGTTGTTCACCAGCCCGTCGATCCGGCCATGGGTGCGCAGGACAGCGTCGATGACGGTCGCTGCCGCGTCGGGCGCGGTCACGTCGGCCAGCACCGAGGCGACGCCGCCCAGATCGACCGCGGCCTGGGCCAGCGCCTCCGCCTCGACGCCGTGCAGCACCAATGTGGCGCCTTCGGCCTGGGCCGCCCGGGCGATCGCCAGGCCGATGCCGGAGGAGGACCCGGTGACCAGTATGACCTTGCCGTGAAGCATCGCGCCGTCTCGTATCCGCTCAGCCCACCGACTTCATAGCGGCATCAGAGGGCCTTCCGAAAGGTCAGGTTGATCCGTTGGCGGCCGAGCAGCGCATGGCTGCCGTCCGGCAGCGGTGCGACGCCGTGGAAGGCCAGCCGCGCCGGGCCGCCCCAGACCGCGACGTCGCCATGCTCGACCCGCACCCGGCGGGTCGGGTCGCTGCGCTGCAGCCCGCCGAACAGGAAGGTCGCGGGCAGGCCAAGCGACACCGAGACGATCGGCGCGCCGGTGTCGCGCTCGTCGCGGTCCTGGTGCAGCGACAGGCGGGATCCAGGCTCGTAGCGGTTGATCAGGCAGGCGTCGGGCGCAAAGGGGCCGAAGCCCGCCTTGACCGAGGCGGCGTCGGCGAGGGCGGCGAAGATCTCGGGCATCTTTGGCCAGGGGCGGCCGGCGATCGGGTCGTCCGGGTCGTAGCGGTAGCCGCTGCGGTCGCTGACCCAGCCGACTTGGCCGCAATTGGTCATCGCCACCGACATGCGGTAGCCGCCGGGCGTGACCAGGTGGCGGAACGGCGCCGCGGCCTCGACCGCCCGCACCGCCGCGATCAACGCCTCGGCTTTGTCACGGGCGAAGCCGCGCAGCAGCACCGCGCCCTCGGCCAGGGTCTCATGGTCCGGCCCCGGACCGGGAAGGCTGTCGAACAGATCGGCCGTCATGCTCCGGCTCCCGTCATGCGATGCCGTCACCCTGTCTCCCTGCGCCGCGGCGGCCGATCCGTCCCTTGCGGCCGAATTCGGCGCAAGAAGCGGAGTGGCCGGGTCCCGGCATGGTGCGATCCTATCGGCCTCATTTGCCCGAGGATGCCCATGATCACCCTCTACGACTACCTGCCGTCGCAGAACGCCTACAAGGTCCGGCTGCTGCTGTCGCAGCTGCAGCGTCCGTACCGCACCGAGATCATCAGCATCTTCGAGGGCGAAGGCCAGCGGCCCGAATACCTCGCGATCAACCCGACCGGCGCGGTGCCGGCGATCCGGCTGGACGACGGCCGGGTGATCGCCGAATCCAACGCCATCCTGGTCTTTCTGGCCGAAGGCACGCCCTACCTGCCGGAGGACCGCTTCGTCCGGGCCAAGGTGCTGCAATGGCTGTCCTTCGAGGGCGACTATGTCCAGTCGACCATCGCGACGCTGCGGCACTGGATCATGACCGGCAAGGCGGCCCGCCGCCCCGCCGCGCTGGTCGAGGCCAAACGGGAAGGCTCGCTGAAGACGCTGGCGATCCTGGACCGCGAGCTGGCGCAGCGCGCCTGGCTGGCCGGGCCGGCCTATAGCGTCGCCGACATCGCCGTCTTCGCCTATGTACACCGGGCGGAGGAGGCGGATCTGCCGCTGGCCGATTTCCCGAACGTGACGGCCTGGATCGACCGGGTGCGGTCGCAGCCGCGCTTCCTGGCCGAGACTTTCCCCTATTCGATCGATCCGCATTCGGCGAACGAACTGCCCTGAGGCTTCAGAGACCGTTTGGAAATGCGCTGGTGTGAGTCGGCTGGCGGTGGTTTCGAGAACCGGCGCGCAGCGCACGTTTGGTGCGTGAGCACCGGAAGCGCAGAAACCGCCGTCAGACGGCCGCACCAGTAGCGTTTACAACGGTCTCTCACTCGGTCGAGCGGAACCAGCGCTCACCGACATCCTCGGCCCGGCGGCGCTCCAGCTCCTCGCTGTAGCGGCGCAGGGCATAGGCTTCGCTGACATAGCCGATGATCCGCCGCTCCTGCGCGTCGCTGACCACCGGCAGGGTCTCGGTCTCGGCCGCCTGGAACAGCTCCAGCGCGGTGCGGATGGTCTGGCCGGGCAGTAGGATATAGGCGGCGGCATGGCGCAGCGTGCCGATCCCGGCGGTCTCCGCCTCGGCGTCGTGGTCGGCGTTGTGCGCGTCCGACACCTGCACCACCCCGGCGGCGCGGCCGGCGGCATCGGTGACGAAGACGCGCTGGGTCGACCCGACCGGGAACTGACGGCGGAAATCCGCCACCGTCGTCGTCTCCGGCACGCTGCGGGCGTCCCGGCGCATCAGCCGGGCGACGGTCAGGTCGCGGATCCAGCCGACATCCTGGGCGCCGCGGATCGCCTCGCCGCGTAGGTGGAAGCGCCAGGTGGCGAAGGAATAGCCGAACAGGTGCCGCACCACCGCGGCCGCGACCACCACCCCGACCATCACGCCGATGGTGACGGAGAAGTCGCCGCTCAGCTCCAGCGCCAGGAAGGTCATGGTCAGCGGCCCCCCGATCACCGCGGCGGCCATCGACGCCATGCCGACCAGGGAATAGGCCAGGTGCTCGACCGGGTGGCCGGGCAGGGCCAGGGCCGTCAGCTGGGCCAGGATGCCGCCGAACAGCGCGCCGGTCAGCAGCGAGGTGAAGAACAGGCCGCCGCGGAAGCCGGCGCCGAGCGAGATCGCCGCCGCCGCGGTTTTGGCGACCAGCAGCAGGGCCAGTGCGGTCAGGGGCGGCGCCAGGGTCAGGTCGGCATAGAGCGCGCCGTGGCCGGAGCTCAGCACCTCCGGGAAGCGCAGCGCCATCAGCCCGACGATCAGCCCGCCCACCGCGGGGCGCAGGATCTGCGGCAGGGCCAGCCGGCGCATCGCCCGTTCGGTCCAGGTGACGCCCTGCATCATCAGGATGCCCAGGCCGGCGCAGGCCAGGCCGATCACGACGAAGATCGCGTAGTCGGCAGCGTGCAGGCCGGTGGTCCAGGTCACCGCCAGGAACGGGCCTTCGTTCAGCAGCACCCGCTCGACCGCCGTGGCCGCCAGCGCCGCCGCCACCACCGGCGCCAGCGTCGCCGCGGTGTAGGCGCCCATGATCAGCTCGAAGGCATAGAAGGTGCCGGCCAGCGGGGCGTCGAAGGCGGCGGCGATGGCGGCCGCTGCGCCGCAGCCGACGATGGTGCGCAGATCGGCCCGGCGCAGCCGGAAGATCTGGCCGATGCGCGAGGCGAAGCCGCCGCCGATCTGGGTGTAGCCGGCCTCCATGCCGACCGAGGCGCCGACGCCGCTGGACATCAGCGTGGCGCCGGCGACGACGAAGCCGTCGCGCAGCGACATCCGGCCGCCATAGAGGGCATTGGCCTCGATCGGGTCGACCGGCGGGCGCGGGCGCCAGCGGCTGATCGCCCACATCACGCCGCCGAAGGCCAGGCCGCCCAGCACCGGCACCAGCACGGTCAGCAGCGGGCTGGTGTCGATGCTGGCGCTGAGGCGCTGGCCGCTCGGCAGGGCGAACAGCAGCTCGTGCATGATCTGCAGCGCCCAGCGCAGGGCGACCACGCCGAGGCCGACGATCACGCCGATCGCCACCGCCAGCAGCGGCAGGGCGATCTCGTTGGCGCGCACGGCGCTGCGCAGCCGGGTCCACAGATGCAGGCGCAGCAGCTGCCGGCGCAGGAAAGGGCGCCGGGACGGGGAGGGTGTCGCGTCTTCGGCCTGGGGCGTGGCCATGGTCGTCGCCGTGTCGGGAGGTCCCGTCCTTGTGGCCGAGCCCGGCAGGCGGCGCAAGGGATCCGGGCTCGACGAATGGTCGCAACCCGCCTCTGGCCGCGCGGGGTGGCGGGACGCGGCGGAGCGCTGCCTGGCGGAACCGAATTTCCCAGCCGCTATTGAGAGAATCACCACGAACAACGGCGAGGTGCCGTCATGGGTATCGGAACCATCCTGCTGATCATCCTGATCGTTCTCTTGATCGGCGCCTTCCCGTCCTGGCCGTACAGCAGCGGCTGGGGCTATGGCCCGAGCGGGATTCTCGGTGTGGTCGTCGTCATCCTGCTGATTCTGGTGCTGATGGGACGGCTATAGCCGGGCCGCGGCCAGGGCCCGGGCCATACGGACCGAATCGCCCCAGGTCGACAGCCAGATCAGCAGGTCGGTGATCTCGGCCATCGCCGTGTAGAGCCGCCCCTGCGCACGGCCGGGGCCGAGTTGGGCCTCGGCCGTGCGCAGGTGGTCGATCTCCTCCACATTGATGTCGCGGATGATGGCGCCGACCCCGTCATCCTTGCCCGCCAGGAAGTGCAGCTGGTCGCCGAGATGGCGGTGCACCGCGGCCTCGACCGCGGCGGTGCAGATCCAGATCGACCGCCGCCCGGCCAGGGCGGTGGCGAAGCCCATGACGAAGCCGCCCAGGCTCCACAGCTGCATCACGCGGCAGGGACGGGAGCCGCGGGTCGGCATGGCACCGCGGAACAGGCGGCAATGCCGGATCTCGTCGCCGCGCATCTCCTCGAGACGCTGCACAAGATCAGGCCACAGCCGGCGGGCGACGGCGATCTGTGCGCCGTAGATCCGGATCGCGCCGTATTCGCCGGCATGGTTGACGCGCAGGATCCGGGCGATCGTCAGCCGGTCGCGGTCCGCGACATCGGCGGCCGGGCTCGCGGCGACGGCGGCGTCGAGCGTCTGGTCGGCGACAGTGCTCATCAAACCGATCATAGCGCCGAATCCGCCGTTCAGGTTCCCCGCGGCTTGGCCCGCGCGGTGGCCGGGGCGGCCAGCGGATCGTCCGGCCAGGGGTGTCGCGGATAGCGGCCGCGCATGTCCTTGCGCACCTCGGCATAGCTGCCGGCCCAGAAGCCGGCGAGGTCGCGGGTCACCTGCAGCGGCCGCCCGGCCGGCGACAGCAGATGGATCGCCACCGGCACCCGGCCGTTGCCGACGCGCGGCGTCTCGGCCTGGCCGAACATCTCCTGCAGTTTGACCGCCAGCACCGGCTGAGCCGGGTCGGCGTAGTCCAGCGCCGCGCGGCGGCCACTGGGAATCGGGATCGTGGTCGGCGCCAGCGCGTCCAGGGCGCGCTGTTGTTCCCAGTCCAGTGCCAGGATCTGCGCCAGGTCCAGCCGGTCGAGATCGCCGCGGCGCCGCAGGCCGGACAGGTGCGGCCCCAGCCACTGCTCCAGCGTTTCCATCAGCGCCGCATCCGACCAGTCGGGCCAGGCCTCGCCCTCCAGCGCCCGGGCGAAGCCGACGCGCCGGCGCAGCGCCACCGCGCCGTCGCGCCAGGGCAGGGCGTCCAGGCCCAGCCGCCGCACCCCCTCCAGCAGTGCCGTGGCGACGGCGGCAGGATCCGGGTTCGGCAGTGCCGAATCGGCCAGCACCATCGCGCCCAGCCGGCGCTGGCGGCGGGCGGCGACGGCCTGTTCCGACGGATCCCAGGCGACGGTCTCGACCCAGGCGATGCGGTCGCCCAGCACCGCCTCCAGCGTCGCCTCGTCCAGCGGCGCCGCCGCCAGGATGCGGGCTTCGCGCCCGGCATCGTCGGTCTCGGCAATGGCGAGGTACTCGGCGCCGGCCAGCGGGTCACTGTCCCGCAGCACCGCGCCGCGGCCATTGGCCAGGAGGAAGCTGCCGCGCCCGCCGGGGCGGCGCCTGGCCACGCGGTCGGGATAGGCCAGCGCCAGCAGTGCACCAGCATCCCCGCCGCCGCCCTTGAGATCGAAGCGCCGGGCAATGTCCCGCGCGGCCTCGCGCAGCCGGGCGACCGCCGGGTCGCCGCCGCGGTGCAGCATCTCGAGTGAGGCGCGCAGGTCGGCATCCGAGGACGGCCGGCGGCCTTCCAGGATCGCCGCCAGCTCCGCCGCCGTGCCGCCGACGCCCTCGGCCCTGGCGCGCAGCACCATATGCGCCAGGCGCGGATGCAGCGGCAGCCGCGCCATCTGCTTGCCATGCGCGGTCGGCCGGCCATCTCCGTCGATAGCGCCGAGATCGGCCAGCAGCGCCCGGGCCTGGGCCAGCGCGGCGGCCGGCGGCGGGTCCAGCCAGGCCAGTTCGCCGCCGCCCCACAGCGCCAGCTCCAGTGCCAGCGGCGCCAGGTCGGCGACCAGGATCTCGGGCGGGTCGAAGGGCGCCATGGCGCCTTCGCCGGCCCTGGCCCACAGGCGCCAGCACACGCCCGGCTCGGTGCGGCCGGCGCGGCCGCGGCGCTGATCGGCGGCGGCGCGGGCGATGGTCACCGTCTCCAGCCGGCTCATGCCCGTCCGCGGGTCGAAGCGCGGGGCGCGGGCCAGGCCGCTGTCGATCACCACCCGCACGCCCTCGATGGTCAGGCTGGTCTCGGCGATGTTGGTGGCCAGCACCACCTTGCGCGTCCCGGCCGGCGCCGGGCGGATCGCCTGGTCCTGCGCCGCCCCAGGCAGGTCGCCATAGAGCGGCGCCACGGCCACGCCGTCGCCGATTCCGGCCAGCTTCGCCTGCACCCGCCGGATCTCGCGGGCGCCGGGCAGGAACACCAGCAGGCTGCCGGTCTCCTCCGCCAGCGCGTCGCGCACCGCCCGGGCGACGGCATCCTCGATCGCCTCGCCGGGGCGGGGCGGGCGGTGATGCGTCTTGACCGGCCAGGCCCGGCCCTCGGAGGTGACGACCGGCGCGTCGCCCAGCAGGCGCGCCACCGGGCCGCCATCCAGCGTCGCCGACATCACCAGCAGGCGCAGGTCGTCGCGCAGCTCCGCCGTCTCCAGCGCCAGGGCCAGGCCGAGATCGGCGTTCAGGCTGCGCTCGTGGAATTCGTCGAAGATCACGGCGCCGACGCCCTCCAGCGCCGGGTCGTCCTGCAGCATCCGGGTCAGGATGCCCTCGGTCACCACCTCGATCCGGGTGCTCGGGCCGACCTTGCGGTCCATGCGGATGCGGTAGCCGACGGTGTCGCCGGCCTGCTCGCCCAGCAGCGACGCCATGTGGCTGGCGGCGGCGCGGGCCGCGATCCGGCGCGGCTCCAGCATCACGATCTTGCCGCCACCCAGCCAGGGTTGGTCCAGCAGCGCCAGCGGCACCCGCGTGGTCTTGCCGGCGCCAGGCGGCGCCTGCAGCACGGCGCGGCCACGCTCAGCCAAAGCGGCGCGCAACGGCGGCAGCGCCGTGTCGATCGGCAAGGGGGGCAAAGGTGAAGTCACGCGTTGAAGGGCCAGACGATCGGGATCAGGAGGACCGAGACGACGATGATGATGGCGTCGAGCGGCAGGCCGACGCGCCAGAAATCCGACACCTCATACCCGCCCGGGCCCATGATGAGCGTGTTGTTCTGGTGGCCGAAGGGGGTCAGGAAGTCGCAGCTGGCGCCGATGGCGACGGCGATCAGGAACGGGTCGGGGCTGAGGCCGAGCTGCTGGGCGATGCCGATGACGATCGGCGCCATGATCACCACGGTCGCGGCATTGTTCAGCATCGGCGTGACGGCCATGGTTGCGGCCAGCACCACGGCCAGGACCAGATGCGGCGGCAGGTCCTGGGCCAGTGCGGCGATGCCGTCGGCCATCAACTGCGCCGTGCCGGTGGTCTCCAGCGCGCCGCCGACCGGGATCATGGCGCCCAGCAGCACGATCACCGGCCAGTCGATGGAAGTGTACAGGTCGCGCAGCGGGATGGCGCGGGCGGCCAGCATGCCCATTACCGCCAGGGCGAAGGCGATGGTGGCGGGGACGTAACCGGTGGCCGTGGCGCCGATGGCGGCGATGAAAAGGGCCAGCGGCAGCCACAGGTTGCGGCTGCGCAAGCTGAGCCGGCGCTGGGCCAGCGGCAGGCAGCCCAGCGCCTGCAGCGTGTCCGGCAGGGTGTCGGCGTCGCCCTGCAGCAGCAGCACGTCGCCGGGCTCGATGGCGAGATCACGCAGCCGCTGCTTCACCGGATGGCCGTGGCGCGACACGGCGAGCAGGTTCACTCCATGGCGGCGGCGCAGGTCGAGATCGGCCGGGCTGGAGCCGCGGATCCAGGCATTGGCCGGCACCACCGCCTCGGCGGTGACCAGGGCGCTGAGGCCGCCGGCCTCGGGCGGCCGCTCGGCGGCCAGCACGATGTCTCCGTCGCCCAGCGCCTGCTCCAGCGCCTGGGTGTCGGCCTGCACCATCAGCAGGTCGCCGGGCGCCAGATGCTCCAGCCGGATCAGCCCGGCGACGCGGCGCTGGCCGCGAACGAGGCCGAGCACGACGATCCGGCCCTTCTGCGTCTCCTCGAAGTGCATCACCGAGCGCCCGGCCATCTTCGACTTCGGGGTGACCTCGACCTCGGTGGCGTAGCGGCTGATCTCGAAGCTCTCCTCCTCCGCCCTGCGGCCGCGGCGGCTGGACGGGATCAGCCGCCAGCCGATCAGCAGCATGTAGGCGAGGCCGGCGACGGTCAGCGCCAGGCCGACCGGCGCGAAGTCGAACAGGTGGAACGGCTCGCCCACCGCCTTTTCGCGGAAGGCGGAGATCAGCAAGTTCGGCGGCGTGCCGATCAGGGTGACGGTGCCGCCCAGCAGCGTGGCGAAGGACAGCGGCATCAGGATCGCCGAAGGCGAGTAGCCTGCGCTGCGGGCGCCCTGGATCGCCACCGGCAGCACCAGCGCCAGCGCCCCGACATTGTTCATGAAGGCCGAGATCAGGGCACCGAAGCCGCACAGCACCGCCATCTGGGCAAAGCGGCCGTCGGCGACCCGCGCCAGCGCCGCGACCATGCGGTCGACCGCGCCGGACAAAGCGAGCGCCCGGCCGATGACCAGCACGGCGGCGACGGTGACCACGGCGGGATTGCCGAAGCCGGAGAAGGCGTCGTCGGCCTTCACCAGCCCCAGCAGCACGGCGGCCAGCAGCGCCCCGACGGCGACCAGGTCGAAGCGGATGCGGTTCCACACGAACAAGGCCAGGGTCGCGGCCAGAAGGGCGACGATCGCGATCTGGTCCTGGGTCATCCGGCTGTGGTCCGTTCCGGCGGCTGCGGGATTGAGTCAACGGCCCGTCGCAGTGGGCGGTTCTTCCTACACCGGATGAACGTCCGTCAGTAGCCCAGCGTCACCATCGAATAGATATCGGTGCCCATCTCGACCGCTTCCAGCACCGGGGCCCTGCGGCCGCCGGAGATGGTGCCGCGCACCACGATCGGCCGGCCGGGGGCCAGGCGGCTGCGGTCGGGGTCCATCGCCAGGGCGAAGGCCGGGGAGAAGCGGATCACGGTCTTGTCTTTCAGGATCACGCCATCGGGCCGGCCGGCGCCGTCGGACAGCACGAAGTCGATCAGTCCGCTCTTCTCGGTCAGCATCGGCCGGGCCGGGACATAGACGGTGGTCGCGGCGGGCGCCGAGATCACCGGCGCCGGTGCCGGACGAACCACCACGCGCGGCGGCGCCGCGGCGACCACGCGCGGCTGCGTCACCACCACCGGCGGCGGCGGCGGAGCCATGACCACGGGGGCCGGGACCGTGCGCGGCGGCGCGTAGGTCACGGTGGGTGGCGGCGGGGACACGCGGGCAGGCGCGGTCGCGATCACCTGCGGCGCGGTGTAGGCCGGCGCTACGGCCACCGGCCGCGCCTCGGGCAAGGGCTGGGCCGCGATCACGGCGGGGCGCTGAGCGGTGGTCCCGGGCTCGGTCGAATAGGCCCATGGGGTGACATCGGTACAGCCCGCCAAGCTGGCCGCGGCGACGGTAGCCGCCATGGCCATGCGGGAAACGCTGTCTCTCATCTCGGTCGCCCTCACTGCTCACAGCCGCCGGTCGTACGATGCCGGCTTCAATCTGAAAGTATGACTCAATTTCTCATAAACAGGTGTGGAACATTCGGGTATCGAAAACGATCGCAGGCGTGAGAGGAAGGGGGCCATGCGCGGAACCGGCTTGCACCCAAGGGGTGCGGCGGGTAGAGGACGCGATCCCCCGTTTGTCCGTCTTGTCGTTCCCTGCCCCTGGAGTGCCCTACCATGTCCGACAGCGTCGAGAGCGTCCGCGCCCCGCACGACGATGCCGACAACCCCCTGAAGACGCCGCGGCTGGAGAAACTGCGGGCGCTGCGGGCGAAGGGGATCGATCCTTACCCCTACCATTACGAGAAGACGGCGGACGCCGCCGGGCTGCAGGCGCGCTATGCCGAGCTGCCGGCCGAGGCGGAGAAGCCTGAGGACGTGGTCCGCATCGCCGGCCGCATCCGGGCCTACCGCAACAGCGGCATGTTCATCGACCTGCACGACACCGGCGGCAAGATCCAGGCGTTTTGCCACAAGGACTATGCCGACCCGGCGACGCTGGAGCTGGTCGGGCTGCTCGATATCGGCGACCTGATCGGGGTCGAGGGCTTCATGCGCCGCACCAAGCGCGGCGAGCTGACCATCAACGTCCGGCATGTCGACCTGCTGGCCAAGACGCTGCTGCCGCTGCCGGAGAAGTATCACGGCCTGACCGATGTCGAGGCGCGCTACCGCCAGCGCTATCTCGACCTGATCATGAGCGAGGAGAGCCGCGAGACCTTCCGCGCCCGCAGCCGGATCGTCAGCGACATCCGCCGCCTGCTGGAGGAGCGCGGCTTCCTCGAGGTCGAGACGCCGATGCTGCACCCGATCCTGGGCGGCGCCTCGGCCAAGCCGTTCGTGACGCATCACAACACGCTCGACATGGACCTGTACCTGCGCATCGCGCCGGAGCTGTACCTGAAGCGACTGATCGTCGGCGGCGTGTCGGAGCGGGTGTTTGAGATCAACCGCAACTTCCGCAACGAGGGCATCTCGACCCGGCACAATCCGGAGTTCACGATGCTCGAGCTGTACCAAGCCTATGCTGACTATACTGACATGATGGCGTTGGCGGAGGACATCTTCGCCGCCGCGGCGAAGGCGGCGACGGGCGGCACCGCGGTGACCTTCGGCGAGCACCGGATCGAGTTCGGCGGCAAATTCCGTCGGGCGCCGATGACCGAGCTGGTCAAGGAGGCGACCGGCGTCGACTTCCTGCAGATCGAGGGGGCCGAGGCGGCACGGGAAGCGGCGAAGAAGCTGCAGCTCAAGGTCTCCGGCAAGGAGAACTGGGGCCAGGTGGTCGAGCTGGTGTTCGGCGAGACGGTCGAGCACACGCTGATCCAGCCGACCCATGTCACCGACATGCCGAAGGAGATCTCGCCGCTGGCCAAGGCGCATCGCAGCGACCCGCGCCTGACCGAGCGGTTCGAGACCTATGCCAATGGCTGGGAGATCGCCAACGCCTTCTCCGAGCTCAGCGACCCGCAGGACCAGTATGAGCGCTTCGCCGCCCAGATGGCGGCGCGCGACGCCGGTGACGACGAGGCCCAGATGATGGACCGCGACTACGTCACCGCGCTGGAATACGGCCTGCCGCCGTCCGGCGGCATGGGCGTCGGCATCGACCGGCTGGTGATGCTGGTCACCAACTCCGCCTCGATCCGCGACGTCATCCTGTTCCCGACCTTGCGGCCGCGGAAATAGCCGGGCCTGCTTCCTTCTGAACCGTCATTCCCGCGGAAGCGGGAATCTCCCGCCGTTCGAGCGTGACGAGATCCCCGCTTTCGCGGGGATGACGGGATTTTCTGGCCGAAAGCGAGCCGTCACCCCTCCCAATTCGGCCGATTGCCTCGATTCCGCGGCGGCGCTTGACAGCGCGACGGTGTGGCGAGAGATTACGCCAAATTGTATGAGGATTGGATCGGCAGGGCCGACCCCCAAGCAACCACAAGGCTCTGCAGTCGCGTTCACAGGGAGGAACACATGCATTTCACCACATCGACGAGGCGTCGGGCTTGATCCACCGGCGGCAGGCTGTGCGGCGTTCCGCGAGGAGCGCGCGCGGAGGTTTGCCCGCCGATCGGCGTCCCGCGGGATCGCCAGTGTCGAATTCACATCGGGTCCGTGACCATGGGCGCCCAGGCTGGAACGGCCGGGATCGCTGCGGCATCATGGGCCATCATGCGGCAACCGCGCGCCGGGATCATGCCGGAACGGCCGGCCCGGGCGCAGAAGAGTGTAGCAGAGGGAGAAAACGGTGAAGCTGATCGCATCCGTTACCGCGCTGGCGCTGGGGCTGTCCGCCTTCGCGCTGTCCGCGCAGGCCGCAGACAAGGGCCTCGTCGGCGTCTCGATGCCGACCAAGACCTCGGCGCGCTGGATCGCCGACGGCGACAACATGGTCAAGTCGCTGAAGGACAAGGGCTACGACGCCGACCTGCAGTACGCGGGCGACGACATCCCGACCCAGCTGTCGCAGATCGAGAACATGGTCACCAAGGGCGCCAAGGTGCTGGTGATCGCCGCGATCGACGGCACCACCCTGACCTCGGTGCTGCAGCAGGCGCATGACGCCGGGATCAAGGTCATCGCCTATGACCGCCTGATCCGGGACACGCCGAATGTCGACTACTACACCACCTTCGACAACTTCCAGGTCGGTGTGCTGCAGGCCGGTTCGCTGGTCGACGCGCTGGGCCTGAAGGACGGCAAGGGCCCGTTCAACGTCGAGCTGTTCGGCGGCTCGCCGGACGACAACAACGCCTTCTTCTTCTACAACGGGGCGATGTCGGTGCTGCAGCCCTACATCGACAGCAAGAAGGTGGTGGTGCCGAGCGGCCAGATGGGCATGGACAAGGTCGGCATCCTGCGCTGGGACCCGAACACCGCCCAGGCCCGCATGGACAACCTGCTGTCGGCCTATTACGGCGACAAGAAGGTCGACGCCGTGCTGTCGCCCTATGACGGCCTGTCGATGGGCATCATCGCCTCGCTCAAGGCGGTCGGCTACGGCACGGGCGACCGGCCGCTGCCCTTCGTCTCCGGTCAGGACGCCGAGATCCCGTCGGTCAAGTCGATCCTCGCCGGCGACCAGTACTCGACCGTGTTCAAGGACACCCGCGACCTCGCCAAGGTCACCGTCGACATGATCGACGCCGTGATGGGCGGCAAGGAGCCCCAGGTCAACGACACCAAGACCTACAACAATGGGGTCAAGGTGGTGCCGTCCTACCTGCTGACTCCGGTCCCGGTGACCAAGGCCAACGTCGAGAAGGCCCTGGTCGACACCGGCTACTACAAAGCCGACCAGCTGAAGTAATCTGACGTGCCCCCAGGGCCCCGCGCCTCCGGGCGCGGGGCCCTGCCGTTGCGTCTGCCGCGGTCTCCGCGGCAGGCCGGCGCCCGTGGCGAGCGGAGCCTGAGGTGGATACGAGTAACCCCGTCGATACGATCCTGGAGATGCGCGGGATCACCAAGACGTTCCCGGGCGTGAAGGCGCTCAGCAACGTCAACCTTGCGGTCAAGCGCGGCGAGATCCATGCCGTGGTCGGCGAGAACGGCGCCGGCAAGTCGACGCTGATGAAGGTGCTGTCCGGCGTCTATCCCCACGGCTCCTATGAGGGCGAGATCCATTTCGAGGGGAAGGAACGGCACTTCCGCTCGATCGCGGACAGCGAAGAGACCGGCATCATCATCATCCACCAGGAGCTGGCGCTGGTGCCGCTCCTGTCGATCGCCGAGAACCTGTTCCTCGGCAACGAGGTGGCGACCCGCGGCATCATCGACTGGAACGAGACGCTGGTCCGGGCCCGGGCGCTCCTGACCAAGGTCGGGCTGAAGGAGAACCCGGCGACGCTGGTCACCAATATCGGCGTCGGCAAGCAGCAGCTGGTCGAAATCGCCAAGGCGCTGTCGAAGGAGGTGAAGCTCCTGATCCTCGACGAGCCGACGGCCAGCCTGAACGAGAGCGACAGCGACGCGCTGCTGGAACTGCTGCTGGAGTTCAAGCGCCAGGGCATCTCCTCGATCCTGATCTCGCACAAGCTGAACGAGATCACCAAGGTTGCGGATTCGATCACCATCCTGCGCGACGGGTCGACCATCGAGACGCTGGATGCGCAGGGCGGCGTGGTCAACGAGGACCGCATCATCAAGGGCATGGTCGGCCGCGACCTGACCGACCGCTATCCGGAGCGCGAGCCGAAGCTGGGCGAGACCCTGCTCGCGGTGAAGGGCTGGAGCGTCTATCACCCGCTGCATTCCGAGCGGCAGATGATCAAGGGCGTCGACCTGCATGTCCGCGCCGGCGAGGTGGTGGGCATCGCCGGGCTGATGGGGGCGGGGCGGACCGAATTCGCCATGAGCGTCTTCGGCAAGTCCTACGGCCAGAAGATCACCGGCACCGCGACGATGCGGGGCAAGGCGGTCGACCTGGCCACCGTGCCCAAGGCGATCGCCGCCGGCCTCGCCTATGTCACCGAGGACCGCAAGTCGCTGGGCCTCGTGCTGATCGATTCGATCCAGCACAACATCCCGCTGGCCCATCTTCCCGGCGTGGCCCGCCGCGGCATCATCGACGAGATGCGCGAGCTGGGCGTCGCCTTCGACTACCGGCGCAAGCTCAACATCCGCTCCTCCGGCGTGCAGCAGCGGACGGTCAACCTGTCCGGCGGCAACCAGCAGAAGGTAGTGCTGAGCAAATGGCTGTTCGCGGAGCCCGAGGTGCTGATCCTCGACGAGCCGACCCGCGGCATCGACGTCGGCGCCAAATATGAGATCTACACGATCATCAACCAGCTGGTGGCGGCCGGGAAGGGCGTCATCGTGATATCGTCGGAGATGCCCGAGCTCTTGGGCATGTCCGACCGGATCTACGTCATGAACGAGGGCCGCTTCGTCGCCGAGATGCCGGCCAAGGAAGCCTCTCAGGAAAGCATCATGCGGGCGATCATGCGCTCGAAAGAACGGGCCTAGGGAAGTACGGCAATGACCACCGAAACCACCGCCCTGCAGGGTCGCGCCAACAGCCGGATCGGCGAGTTCCTGAAGAACAACATCCGCGAATACGCGATGCTGCTGTCGCTGGTCGCGATCATGGTCTTCTTCCAGTTCGCGACCGACGGCCGGCTGTTCACGCCGCTGAACCTCAGCAACCTGATCCAGCAGAACGCCTACGTCATCGTGCTGGCCTTCGGCATGCTGCTGGTCATCGTCAGCGGCCATATCGACCTCTCGGTCGGCTCGATCGCCGGCTTCGTCGGCGCGGTCGGCGGCGCCCTGATGGTGTGGCAGGGCGTCGACCCCTGGCTCACCGCCATCGCCTGCCTGGTGCTGGGCGCGGTGATCGGGGCGGCCCAGGGCTATTTCATCGCCTATCGCAAGATCCCGTCCTTCATCGTCACCCTGGCGGGGATGCTGGCCTTCCGCGGCCTCTGCATCATGGTGCTGAACGGCGAGCGCGCCGGGCCGGTGCCGGTCGACTTCCAGAAGATGTCCTCGGGCTTCATCGCCGAGCCGTTCGGGTCGATCCCGGAGCTGTTCACCGGCAACGGCAAGGTCTGGATCACCACGCTGCTGATCAGCCTGGCCGTGCCGCTGATCCTGGTCTGGTTCAACGTCAAGAACCGGCGCAACGAGATCCAGCACGGGGTGGAGCAGGAGCCGCTGCTGTTCTTCGTGATCAAGAACGTGGCGACGGTGGTGGCGCTGGCCGGGCTTGGCTACCTGCTGGCGACCTATAACGGCCTGCCGAACATCCTGATCCTGATGGGCGTGCTGGTGGTGCTCTACGCCTTCGTCACCACCCGCACCACGCTGGGCCGCCGCATCTACGCGGTCGGCGGCAATGAGAAGGCGGCCAAGCTGTCCGGCATCAACACCGAGCGCCTGGTGTTCCTGACCTTCGTCAACATGGGGGTGCTGGCGGCGCTGGCCGGGCTGATCACCACGGCGCGCCTGACCTCGGCGGTGCCGCAGGCCGGCAACCAGTTCGAGCTCGACGCCATCGCCGCCTGCTTCATCGGCGGCGCCTCGGCCTCGGGCGGTGTCGGCAAGATCACCGGCGTGGTGATCGGCGCCTTCATCATGGGCGTGATGAACAACGGCATGTCGATCCTCGGCCTCGGCATCGACCTGCAGATGGTGATCAAGGGCCTGGTCCTGCTCGCCGCCGTCGCCTTCGACGTCTACAACAAGAACAAGGTCGGCTGAGCCCGGCTCACCCATAGTAGGTTGGGTTCGCGGTCGCGAACCCAACATCGCGCAGCCCGAGCGTTGCAGTGTTGGGTTCGCCGGGCGAACCCAACCTACGCGGACGTGCAGGGCCGAAAAGAATCACCCCCACCAGCGGTGGAAATGGTGCAGCGGCCCGTGGCCGCCGCCGACGGACAGGCGATCGGCCGCGGCCAGCGCCCCGGTCAGGTAATCCTTCGCCTCGCGCACCGCCGTCTCCAGGTCCGGCCGCTGCGGCAGCAGCGCCGTGATCGCCGAGGACAGGGTGCAGCCGGTGCCGTGGGTGTTGCGGGTGGCGATGCGCGGCGCCGCCAGGGTCAGCGACCCGGCCGCGCTGAGCAGCAGGTCCGGGCTCTCCGCCTCCGCCAGATGGCCGCCCTTCAGCAGCACCGCCTTGGGCCCGAGCGCCAGCAGCGCCGCGGCGATGCCCGGCATCTCATCCCGGCGTTCGGCCGGCGCGCGGCCCAGCAGGTCGGCGGCCTCGGGCAGGTTCGGGGTCACCACGGTCGCCAGCGGCAGCAGCTCCTCGCGCAGCGCCGCCACGGCGTCGGGGTCCAGCAGCCGGTCGCCGCTCTTCGCCACCATCACCGGGTCGACCACGACGCGGCTCAACTCGTGCCGGCGCAGTGCGTCGGCGACCACGCGCACGATCTCGCCGGTCGCCAGCATGCCGATCTTGACCGCGTCGATCCGGATATCGGCCAGGAGGCAGTCGATCTGCCTGGCGACGAAGGAAGGCGGCACCAGCTCCACCGCCTGCACCCCGCGGGTGTTCTGGGCGACCAGCGCGGTGATCACCGCACAGCCATAGGCGCCGAGGGCCGAGAAGGCCTTCAGATCGGCCTGGATGCCGGCGCCGCCGGACGGATCGGTGCCGGCGATGGTGAGGACGTTGGGAATGAGGGTGGGGGGGATCATCGCGCCCGTCCTTCCGCCACCGCCGCGGCGATCGCCCGGGCCGCGGCCTCGGGGTCGGCCGCGGCGCAGATCGCCGAGACCACGGCAACGCCGTCCGCCCCGGCTGCGATCACCCCGGCCGCCCGGGCCGCGTCGATGCCGCCGATGCCGACCGCCGGCAGCGGCACCAGCCGGCGCAGGTCCCGGAACCCATCGACCCCGATCGCCGGCCGTGCCTCGGCTTTCGTGGTGGTGGTAAAGACCGGGCCGATGCCGGCGTAGTCGGCGACGTCGGTGTCGACCGATCGAGCCTCGGCCGCGTCATGCACCGTGACGCCGACGATGCGGCCGGGGCCCAGCAGGCGCCGCGCCGTCGCCGCCGGCATGTCGCGGTCGCCGAGATGGACGCCGTCCGCCCCCACCGCCAGGGCCACGTCGACCCGGTCGTTGATCACCAGGGGCACGCCGTGGGGTGCCAGCACCGCCCGCAGCGCTTCGGCCGCCGCGATCAGCCCGCGCGTCGTGGCGTCGGGGTCACGCAGCTGCACGATGGTGACGCCGCCTCGCGCCGCCGCCGCGGCCACGGCGGCGACGCCGCGCGGCCCGCTCAGCCGCGTATCGGTGACGAGATAGACCGACAGGTCGAAGCGCCGCCTCGCTTCCGGTGCCGCAACAGCCATTCCGCTCCTCCGTGGCCGGCGGGGGAGGTCGGCGATCGATCCTGAGGATCCGGGGCCCATGGCGGGCATCGCGTGACGGCTCCCTTCGCTGGCATGACCCAGATCAGGTTCGACGGGTATGATCTCAGCCCGTTTCCGGGCACCCCGTGTCACTTCCGGGCCCAGGCTCGCAAGCCGGGACGACCGGTGTCAAGCGCCCGGCCGGGCACCTATTCGGTCCCATGTTAGCGAGCCGAAGTAAAATCTGACCTGCCGCGCCTTCTTGAAGCCAGGGAATCAAAAATCGAATCAGATCAGGTGTTTAGCAACCTATTGATTCTTCGGGAAAAATCCCATACTATACTTGTGGCGAGCGACCCGGGTTGCCCTTGTCGCCGTATGGCGACAGCTGGCTGGATGCCTAACTCAAGGAGTGGGCTCGAACACTACCAGTGAAAGAGGGTCCGGGGGCTCGCCGCTATTTGTCATAGAATGACAGGATTTCTCGCTGATCGGACGGAAGGCGGGATGGAATCCAGGTCGGCATCACTTTTACGCCGAAGCCGTGCACTCGTTTATGTTTGGGATGCTGAGCAATCCGAGGCTCCAACAATTTAGCATATTCCGGACGGACAATTCCTTGCGAGGTCCGCTCTATGCCTTGGAAGAAGGCGCTGGCGACAACATCAGCTAGCTGAAGGCCCGGGCGCGCCTGATTTGGATGTTGGAACAAATTTTCTTTATCAAACACTCTCCAATCCAAGTCATAGTCTTTTATAAAAAGCATGCCCAATCGACTTTGGTCAAAGAGATATTCAAAATATTCCCTGATGCTTTGGAGATTCACGCCTCCTCGATCTGAGAATTCAACTCGCATGCTTCGGATCTCACTGTAATCTCGCATTGTTCGGAAGCCACAAAACGCGGAAACTCTTTCCAGCAATAATCTGGACATCCAACAATAGAACCAGGCCGTCTTATTTTTCTGAGACTCTCGTGCTCTTACGTTTACATAATTTTTCATATTCTTCTTATGAGATAAAACAGAAAAGATCCGAATCGGCAGATCTGCTAAATAAGAGCAGGTTATTAGCCTCTTTTCATGTTGCAATTTTCGAAAATGGATGTGAGTCATCTGATGTTGATCGAACTTGGAGATAAGGTTCTTTATCCATGTGTGAACCAATTGCGCATTCGATTCTCTCACGACGACCGCGGACATAACGAGCCATTCGGATACGCCGTTCGGTTCCTCGCTTCGGAGTGGCCGGTTGAGGCCGTCGTCGCCTGCCTCATCGACGTAAACAACATAGCCAGTACGGGGCATTAGTATATCCAGAGTGAATGCTGTCTTCAGGATGCCACATACTTGGGAAGACGTATATGCGTGTGTCCGGGACGAAGGCCGTTCCATCACTTCTGGTGTCCGTTTGGGTTACCAGACGTCTGAATGAACGGAACCCGGCTAATACCGGCCGGGCCCCTTTGAATTCCGCTTTCGGACGAGATCACATCGGGAAGGCGTTGGCGATCTTGAACATAGCCTGATGGTCCTATTCGCGTGGGGCGGAGCTGGAGCCATTCGGCGCGGCGTTCATGCCGCCTCCTTGCTCATTCGACCGTCCACCGTGACCAGCATGCCGTCGCCGGTGCGGCGGGCGACCGCGATGCGCGGGCCCAGGAAGGCCTCGATCACCGCGATGTTGGTCAAGGTGTGCGGCGTCGGGTCGACCGTCAGGAACCGGCCGCCCGCGCCCAGCGCCATGGGGAGCAGCAGCTGGTCCGCCAGGTGCGGCCCGACCGGGGCGTGGCTGGCGAGATACAACCGCACCGCCTTCGCCGTCCGGGCGGCGACCTCCTCCGTCGGCACGCCGGGCTGGCCGTGGCCGGTGAAGACCTCGGTCACGTGCTCATGCGCCACCGTCACGGTCAGGCAGTTGCCCGGCCCGCCCGCGGCCACGATGCGGCCGGGGATGACCGACTCCTCGGGCCAACACAGGGTCTTGGCCACGGCCGCGATCTCCCGCGTCGCCACGTGCAGCGGCAGGTGGGTGACCACCGCCTCGACCCGGCGCGACAGCAGGGCGCCGCGCTGGTCCAGCATCAGCGGCGCCGGCCGGCCGTGCGGCATGATCTCGACCTCGATGACCCCGCCGCCCGCCGGGTAGAAGCCGTGCCGGTGCAGCGCCGCCCGGGCGTGGAAGCCCATGCGGTCGAGCAGCGGCAGGAAGGCGCGCGCGGCGAAGTCGAAGCTGGGCGCAGCCATGGCGTGGGTGCCGCCCTGCAGCCGCAGCCATGACGGGGCGTCCGCCAGGGCCAGCGGCAGCAGCACGGTCTGCAGCACCAGCAGCGTCGACCCGGCCGAGCCGATGGCGAACTCATAGTCGCCGGGCACGACCGGCCCCGGCGCGAAGCCGAGCGCGGTCGACCCCAGCTCGGCCCCCGTCACCTCGGCCCGGCCGATGGCGGCGGCCGCCTTCACGGCGGTCAGGTGCTGGCGCAGCAGGCCCGGCTTGGCACGGCCCGCCCGAATCCGCTCGATCCGGAACGGGGTTCCGGTCGCCAGGGACAGGGTCAGGGCCGAGCGCAGGATCTGCCCCCCGCCCTCGCCCTGGGATCCGTCGATCGTGATCATGGTCGGTTCTTTCGTTTCTTGTTGCGACCACGAGCGGCGGCGGGCAGCGGTCCGGCTGCCCGGACCGCTGCCCGTGGCTTTCCCTATCCCTTGACGCAGACGATCTGGCGCAGCGTGTGGACCACCTCGACCAGATCCGACTGGGCGGCCATCACGGCGTCGATGTCCTTGTAGGCCTTGGGCGTCTCGTCGATGACGCCCTCGTCCTTCCGGCATTCGATCCCCGCGGTGGCGGCGGCATGGTCGGCGACCGTGAACCGCCGCTTGGCCTCGGTCCGCGACATCACCCGCCCGGCCCCGTGGGAGCAGGAGCAGAAGCTGTCGGGGTTGCCCTTGCCGCGGACGATGAAGGACCGCGCGCCCATCGATCCCGGGATGATGCCCAGGTCGCCCTCGCGAGCGCGCACCGCGCCCTTGCGGGTGACCCAGACGTTTTCGCCGAAGTGATGCTCCCGCTCCACGTAGTTGTGGTGGCAGTTGATCGCCTCGTCGGTGACGCCGAACTCGGTGAAGGCGGCGGCCATCGCCGCCAGCGCCTGCTTCAGCATCACGTCCCGGTTGGCGCGGGCGTAGTCCTGCGCCCAGCCGACCGCGTCCATGTAGTCGACGAACATCTCCGAGCCCTCGGCCAGGTAGGCCAGGTCCCGGTCCGGCAGGTGGATGAACTGCCGCTCCATCTCGCGGCGTGCCGCGGCGATGAAGAAGCTGCCGATGCGGTTGCCCACCCCGCGCGAGCCGGAATGCAGCATCACCCACACGCGGTCGTCCTGGTCCAGGCAGACCTCGATGAAGTGGTTGCCGCCGCCCAGCGTGCCGATCTGCCGCGCCGGCGAATGCCGGGTGGAGATCGCCGGGTACTTGTGCTGCAGCGCGTCGTAGCGCTGCTTGAAGCCCGAGTACCAGGCATTCTCCGCCGCGCGCGGCACGTCCTGCCCGTGATCGGCCATCCCGACCGGGATCACCGCCTCGAGCGCGGAGCGCAGCCCGGACAGGCTGTCCGGCAGCTGGTGGCTGGTCAGGGTCGTGCGCACGGCGCACATGCCGCAGCCGATGTCGACGCCGACCGCCGCCGGGATGATCGCCCCGCGGGTCGGGATCACCGAGCCGATAGTGGCGCCCTTGCCGTAATGCACGTCGGGCATCGCCGCGACATGCTTGTGGATGAACGGCAGCGTCGCGGTGTTCAGCAGCTGCTGGCGCGAGCCGTCGTCCACGGGCACGCCGCGGGTCCACATCTTGACCGGCTTGGCGCGCGTCTCGCGCGCCGGGGCGAAGCTTTCGGTGAGGAGGTCGTAGGTCCGGTCCATGATGGTGATCCTTGAGTCCAGAAGGACGCATGGCGACAAGGGTGATGAAACGCGTGCCCGTCTGGACCGAAGTCCGGGCGGGCGCCTGCTCTACCGTTGAGCTACGGAGCATTCCCGTGAGGGCGATGCCCCGGCGGGAGTCGAACCCGCGACCCGGGGAGTGACAGTCCATGGAGTTCCATCGGCATTCGCCATGCGTTCGGGTGCAGCGACAAAGGGTGGCGGGATCTTTCCGCACCACGGCGAACCGCGGTGCGGGCGAGGATTCGAACCTCACGGCTTGCGCCGCTGCCTGATGGAATCCCGGCCGGCATTCGCTGCGATCTGTGGTCCTTTCAAGGGGTTGCGCGGGTACGGCGACAAGGGTGTGCGAGACGGTGTCCTGAGCTACCGGCTTTGCGGCCGAGGCGGAATCGAACCGCCGACCTCCCGCCTTGCGGCAGGCGCTCTGACCATGGAATCCCGCAGGCATTCGCCGCGCGAGGGGTGTGACGACGAGGGGTGGCGAAACCATTGCTCTACCCTCTGAGCTACGGGCCCGCAGTGAAGTGGTGGACCCGGCGGGACTCGAACCCGCGGCTGATGGAGTTCCGCCAGCATTCGTCACGAAACATGATCGGCCGGGGGGACCAGGAATGCCGGGACGACCGCCGCCGAGGCGGCGCCTGCGTTTGACGGCAGGTTTTCAATGTAGTCCCGACGGCATTCCCCCCGGCCTCCGGCCGGTCCCCACCGACCGGCCGCCGGTCCGGCGACGAAGGATCGGGAGAGAAGGCCCCGCACCGTGGAGCACGTCTTGGTCGGTGCGAGTGTACTCTCCACGGCATTCGCCGGGCTGACGGCCGGCCGGAACGATCCTTCGGCCATGGCGACGAGGTGGTGCAGGAGGCGAGCTTCCGACACGGGGTCGGAGGCGTGTTTCCGGCACGCCGCGCTCAGGGGGTGGATGTACTCCCGCACGGCATTCGCCATGGCCCGGATCCAACCGGGAGGACGAGGGGTGCCGGGACGACAGCCGCCGAAGCGGCTCCCCGCGTGCAGCCGGTTGCCCGGCCCACCTTCGAGGTCATGATGTAATCCCGACCGCATTCCTCCCGGCCGGAACCGGGCGCCCGGTTTCCCGGACGCCCGGCCCCGATCCGTCAGAACACGATCCGCTCGATCTCGTCGACCCAGCGGTCCGCGCCCGACCCGGCCTCGGCGAAGGCGGCGATCGCGTCGAACACCGCGTCGGAGAAGCCCCCGACGTTGAGGATGTCCGCCCGCTCCTGCGCCTGCGTCGTGGCATAGGGCTGGATGTCGATGCAGACCAGCCTGGCCTCGGGATTCTTCTCCTTCAGCTTCGCCCAGGCCTGCATCAGCCCGGTGCCCTGGTGCGGGTGCTTCGCCGCATCGACCCAGGACTGGTTGTCCGAGACGAAGACGACGAGGTCGACCACCGCGCGCTCCGCCACCAGCCGCTCGACCGGGGCCGAGCAGTTGGTGCCGCCACCACCGATGGCGGCCAGCTTCCGCGCGTTGGTCATCACCGCATCGCGCGGATTGAGGTCGATCTCGACCACCTTCTGCTCGAACGGCATAACCCTGGCCGACCGGTTGGCCCGCAGCACCGCCGCCGCCACCAGCGCGGCGACGTCGATGCAGCGCACCGACGTCGTCCCGCCGGCCCGGTAGCCGGTGACCGGGGAGGCCATCGACCCCGACACGTCGGGGCAGATCACCACCCGGCCGGCCAGTACAGGGACGTTGCCGACCGCGACTTCCATCGCGTCCTGCAGCGCCTCGCGGACCACCGCGGGCACCCCCGTTCCGGTCATGGCGTAGGCCGCCATCAGCTGGTACGGGAACACCCGGGCCCGGCGGATCGCTTCCGGGTCGCGCAGCCTTGCCGCCACCCGCTCGGCGAACCCGTCCACCTCGAACACGCCCTGGCGCGCGAAGGTGTTCAGGTTCATCCGCAGCATGTGCCAGCCGGCCTTCTCCCCGATCGCCGCCCAGTGCTCCCGCGTCAGCGGCAGCGCCGTCAGCATCTGGAAGGGCACGTCCGGCACGGGGGCCGACGGGTCGCGCTTGAAGGCCTCGAAGGCCCGCACCACCTCCGGCAGCGCCGCGGCGTCATAAGGCCGGCCGATCAGCCAGCCATACAGCGCCTGGCGCGACGGGGTCGCCGGCTTCGGGTGGACCATCTTGACCACATCGGCCAGCGAGGGATCCTGCCCCACCGCCGCCCGCATGATCTCGATGTCCGAGGCCTGCTCCAGCCACTCCTGCACCAGCCGCTTCGGCCGGGTGCCGAGCGACTTCCGCCCGACGGCGCCCGACCGCATGATCTGCACGAAGCTGCGCAGCATCCGACCGTTGTCGACGACGCGCCGGAAGGCCGGCGTGACGTCGGGCGACTGCAGGGTGGACAGAAGGGCGACCAGCAGGGCCGGCATGTCCTTCATGTGCCCCCGCTCCCGGGCGTAGACCGCGGTGCGGGCGATGAAACCGGGCCCGACCTCGCGGGCGAGGGCGAGCACCTGGTCCAGCTGCTCCCGCGCATCGGCGTAGAACGTCCGATGGAGCGTCCCGGTCGCCGCCAGCTGCGCCAGCGCGTGGCGCGGCGTCAGGGCATAGGCCTGGGCCCCCTCGTGGTTCACGGCGTCGCTGCGCGGAAGCAGCCTTCCCATCAGCGAAGCAAACACGGACTTGTTTGCCATGATCGTCATCCTTCGGTTGCGTCCCTCCATAAGCGAAGGGCGTGCCAACTCCGGACGGTCGATCGACCGATTTTCGATAGAGCATTGAAATTGAAAGGATAAAAAATTTTTAGGCCCCAATTTACAGGCTGTTGTCCGTCAGCGATGATGGGAAAAGTCGATCTCATAGGATCGAAATTTATCTTATAGGATAGATCATGGCGAAGCGGCGCGTGGTCATCGGCTTCATCGGCACCACGATGGATGCCGGCAAGCTTGACAGCCGGTGGGAGCGGTGGCGGCCGACCGTGGCGCTGTGCCAGCACGAGGACATGCTGGTCGACCGGCTGGAGCTGATCCACGACACCCATTCCGCCGCGCTGGCCAGGCGCGTCGCCGGCGACATCCAGGCGGTGTCGCCGGACACGGTGGTCCGCTTCAGCCTGATCAACCTGCGCAACGCCTGGGACTTCCAGGAGGTGTTCGCGGCGATGCTGGACTTCGCCCGCGCCTACGACTTCGACACCGAGGACGAGGAGTATCTGGTCAACATCACCACCGGCACGCATGTCATCCAGATCTGCTGGTTCCTGCTGACCGAGGCGCATTACCTGCCGGCCCGCCTGCTGCAGCTGACCCCGCCGAAGCGGTGGGAGGCGGGGCATCCCGGTGGCTACGACGTCATCGACCTGGACCTGTCGCGCTACGACCGCATCGCCACCCGCTTCGAGGCGGAGCGGGTGGAGGCGGCGTCGTTCCTGAAATCCGGCATCGCCACCCGCAACGCCGCCTTCAACCGCATGATCGACCAGATCGAACAGGTGGCGGTCCGGTCGAAGGCGCCGCTGCTGCTGATCGGTCCGACCGGCGCCGGCAAGTCGCAGCTGGCGCGGCGGATCTATGATCTCAAGAAGGCCCGGCACCAGGTCGAGGGGCCGTTCGTCGAGGTCAACTGCGCCACGCTGCGTGGCGACGGCGCCATGTCGGCCCTGTTCGGCCATGTGAAGGGCGCCTTCACCGGGGCGCTGCAGGACCGCGCCGGGCTGCTGCGCTCGGCCGATGGCGGCATCCTGTTCCTCGACGAGATCGGCGAGCTGGGGCCCGATGAGCAGGCGATGATCCTGCGCGCGGTGGAGGAGAAGCGGTTCCCGCCGGTCGGCGCCGACAAGGAGGTGGCCAGCGACTTCCAGCTGATCGCCGGCACCAACCGCGACCTGTCGGTCGACGTCGCCCGCGGCCGGTTCCGCGAGGATCTGCTGGCGCGGCTGAACCTGTGGACCTTCACGTTGCCGGGGCTGCGCGACCGGCGCGAGGACATCGCGCCGAACCTGGAATTCGAGCTGCGCCGCCATGCCGAACGGGAAGGGGTGCAAATCACCTTCAACCGCGAGGCGCGGGACCGCTACCTGGCCTTCGCCACCGCGCCGGAGGCGGTGTGGAGCGCGAATTTCCGCGACCTCGGCGCCTCGATCACGCGGATGGCCACCTTCGCCCCGTCCGGCCGGATCAACGAGGCGGTGGTGGAGGAGGAGATCGGGCGGCTGAAGCGCACCTGGTCGCGCGGCGGCGAGGATGGGGTCGAGGCGCTGCTGGCCGGGCTGCTGGGGCCGGAGCGGCTGGCGCAGATCGACCTGTTCGACCGGGCCCAGCTTGCCGCGGTGGTCGGCGTGTGCCGGACCAGCAGCTCGCTCAGCGCTGCCGGCCGCCTCCTGTTCGCCGCCTCGCGGGCGCAGAAAACCAGCGCCAACGATGCCGACCGCCTGCGCAAGTACCTGGCCCGCTTCGGCCTGGACTGGGGAATGGTCGCCGAGACTGCCTGACGGGAAGGATCGCTACTCGCCCGCGTCCTGCACGGCCACATACCCCGCCGCGCCATAGCGCAGAATGGCCTTGTCCGCCGTCAGAACGGGCGCGCCGACATGTCGTGCGGAAGCGATGATGATCCTGTCGGCCTGGTCGCCGTGCAGATCACCCGGGAGCCGGGCGCTGTCGACCGCAATGGCCGGCAGCAGGGGCGTCAGCCGCACGCCCGGCAGGGCGAGAGCCTGTTCGACCCATGCTCCGACCTCCATGCCCAGCGTCACGCGGCCCTTCTGCGCCAGCATGGCAATTTCCCAGGGCGTGATGGCGGAGACATGAAGTGAATCGGCTGCGACCGCGGCGTCGATCGCTCGCCGGGCATGCTTGCCCAGCCGGATGTCGTCCTGGACCGCCCAGATCAGGACATGGGTATCAATCAGCATCGCGCGCCGCATTCCACTCATCCGGATCCGCAACCGGGCTGAACGGGTCATCGAAGCGCAGGACGGAGCCCTGCATCGCGCCGATGATGCTGCGTCGCTTTCCCGGCTCCGGGACGGGGGTCAGCAGGGCAACCGGCTTGCCTCGTTTCGTGATGATGACCGGTTCCTGGTCGCGGTTCATGTCGTCGATCACGCGCAGGCACGCCGCCTTGAACTCGGCCGCACCGATCGTCTTGCCCATGATGGCCGCCTTTCCTGTCTAGTTGTACATAAGGTATGTACATCCTGTCCGGGACAAGCCGGCCGCCTTACGACCCGCGATGCGATAGCTCGATCCAACGAAAAAGCCCGGCCGTCGCCGGCCGGGCCCTCTCACACTCCGCTTTCGGACCGGTCAGCCCGGGAATGTGTAAGCAGTCTTGACCACCGTGTAGAACTCCGCGGCGTAGCGGCCCTGCTCGCGCGGGCCGTAGCTGGAGCCCTTCCGGCCGCCGAACGGCACGTGGTAGTCCACGCCCGCGGTCGGCAGGTTCACCATCACCATGCCGGCCTGGCTGGCCCGCTTGAAGTGGCTGGCATGCTTCAGGCTCGAGGTGGCGATGCCGGCGGACAGGCCGAACTCGGTGTCGTTCGCCGTCGCCAGCGCCTGCTCGTAGTCCTTGACCCGGATCACCGAGGCGACCGGCCCGAAGATCTCCTCGCGGCTGATCCGCATGTCGTTGGTGGTCTCGGTGAACAGCGCCGGGGACAGGTAGAAGCCCTCGGTCTCGCGGTTCAGCCGCTCGCCGCCGAATGCCAGCTTGGCGCCTTCCTTGACGCCGATGTCGATGTAGGACAGGTCCTGGTCCAGCTGGCTCTGGTCCACCACCGGGCCCATCTCGGTGCCCTGCTTCAGCGCGTTGTCGACCTTCAGCGTCTTCAGCTTCTCGGTCATCGCCGCGACGAAGCGGTCATGGATGCCCTCGGTCACGATCAGCCGCGACGAGGCGGTGCAGCGCTGGCCGGTGGAGAAGAAGGCGCTGTTGGTGGCAGCCCCGACGGCGGTGTTCAGATCCGCGTCGTCGAGGATGACCATCGGGTTCTTGCCGCCCATCTCGAGCTGCACCTTCTTGCCGTTCTCGGCGCAGCGCACGGCGATGCCGCGGCCGGTGCCGACCGAGCCGGTGAAGGTGATGGCATCGACATCCTTGCTGGCCACGAAGGCCTCGCCGACCACCGAGCCGCGGCCCATCACCAGGTTGAACACCCCGGCCGGCACGCCCGAATCGACGATGATCTGCGACAGGGCCCAGGCGCTGCCCGGCACCAGGTCGGCCGGCTTGAACACGACGCAGTTGCCGTAGGCCAGGGCCGGGGCCAGCTTCCAGGCCGGGATCGCGATCGGGAAGTTCCACGGCGTGATCAGGCCGATGACGCCGATCGGCTCACGCGTGATCTCGACATCGATGCCGGGGCGCACCGAGGCCAGCTTCTCGCCCTGGATGCGCAGCACCTCGCCCGCGAAGAACTTGAAGATCTGGCCGGCGCGGGCGGCCTCGCCGATGCCCTCGGGCAGGGTCTTGCCCTCCTCGCGCGACAGCAGCCGGCCCAGCTCTTCCTTCTTCGCCAGGATGGTGTTGCCGATCTTGTCGAGCAGATCGTGCCGCTCCTGCAGCGTGGTCATCGACCATTTCGGGAACGCGGCACGGGCCGCGGCGATCGCCTGCTCCGCCTGGGCGCGGTCGGCGCGGGCGTATTCGCCGACCACGTCCGACAGGTCCGACGGGTTCACGTTCTTCGACGCGTCCGGGCCCTCGACCCAGGAGCCGGCGATGTAGTTGGCGTGGACGCTCATGGTTTCCTCTCTCGACCTATTGTCGGATGAATGATGACTGGATAGGGCCCGCGGCCTTCCGATGCAACAGGGCTATGGCGTGTCTTCTTCCGCTGTCGGCATCTCGGCCTCGGGCGCGTCGAGCTCCAGGATCGGCGCGGCCCGGTCCATCGGCAACTCCTCCACCTCGCGCAGCTTGCGGTGGATGGCGCGGCTGCGGACACCGATCTGGTGAATCACGTTCTGGCCCTCCTGCAGCTTCTTCTCGACCTTGGTCATCAGCTCGCCATAGGTGCGGAACTCGGTCTTCACCGCGCCCAGCACCTGCCAGATCTCGGCCGATTTCTCCCGGATCGCCAGGGTGCGGAAGCCCATGCGCAGGCTGGACAGGAAGGCGCCCAGCGTGGTCGGGCCCAGGATGGTGACGCGGTGCTGCTCGCGGATCGATTCGCGCAGGCCGGGGCGGCGCAGCACCTCGGCGAACAGCCCTTCGGTCGGCACGAACAGCACGGCGAAATCGGTGGTGACCGGCGGGCAGATGTATTTGCTGGCGATGCGCCTGGCCTCGTCGCGCATCCGCCGCTCCAGCGCCGTCCCGGCCTTGGCCGCGGCCTCGGCGTCGCCGGCCTCGACCGCCAGGATCAGCCGCTCGTAATCCTCCTGCGGGAACTTGCTGTCGACCGGCAACAGCACGCCCTCGGGCAGGCGGATGGCGAACTCCACCGTCTCGGTGCTGTCGGCGCGCGGCCGGGCGTTGCGCACCAGCTGGTCCTCGGTCAGCACCTGCTCCAAGAGGGCGTCCAGCTGCTCCTCGCCGAAGGTGCCGCGGGTCTTCACGCCGGACAGCATCTTCTTCAGGTCGCCGACGCCGCCGGCCAGCACCTGCATCTCGCCCAGGCCCTGATGCACCCGCTCCAGCCGCTCGCTGACGGTCTGGAACTGGGTCTGCAGCCGTGCCTCCAAGGTCGCCTGCAGCTTCTCGTCGACCGTCGCGCGCATCTGCTCCAGCTTCGCCTCGTTCTCCTGGCGCAGCGACTGCAGGTTCAGGTCCATGGTCTCGCGCAGCCGGTTCTGGCTCTGCGCCATCGAGTCGGACAGCGACTGCAGCCGGGCGGCAACCGTGTCCAGCCGGGTCTGCTGGGTTTCGCCGATCGCCTTCATGGCGCCGACCAGGGTCTCGCCGGTGTGGCGCAGCGACGAGGCGATCTCCTGCCGCTGCCGGCTGTCCCGCGCCTCGCCCGAGGCCTCGCTGCGGCGCTCCGCCGTCTGCAACTCCTGCTCCACCCGGGCCAGGTCGCGCCGCAGATCCTCGATCGCCCCGCCCAGGGGCGCGAGATCGAGCCTCGGCCGGCGGATCGCCGTGACCAGCAGGGTCAGGAGCGCCACCAGAAGGATGGCCAGGCCGAGGATGCGCAGATCGATCTGGGCGAGCAGCGAAGCGATCTCTGAACTCATGGACTCGTCCGGTTGCGGGACGGGCAGAACAGCCCGGAAGGGGTCACCCGCGCAAGACGCTTCGGCCGGCGAAGCGGGCGCGGCCGCCCAACGCCTCCTCGATCCTGAGGGCCGCGTTCCACTTCGCCATCCGCTCCGACCGGGCGAAAGACCCCACCTTCAGCTGGCCGACGCCCCACCCAACCGCCAGGTCGACGATGGTGGTGTCCTCGCTCTCGCCCGAGCGGGCGGAGACGATGCCGCCCAGGCCGGCCGCCTGCGCCACGTCCCAGGCCGCCCTGGTCTCGGTCAGGGTGCCGCGCTGGTTGGGCTTGATCAGCACGGTGGTGCAGGCCCGGGCCGCCGCGGCGTCGCGCACCCGCGCCGCGTCGGTGACCAGGAAGTCGTCGCCGACCACCTGCACCTGGTCGCCGATCGCGGCGGTGATGGCGCGGAAGCCGGCGGCGTCGTCCTCGGCCACCGGGTCCTCGACCGAGACGATCGGCCAGCGCCGAACCCAGCCGGCGACGAGGTCGACCATCTCGCCGGTGTCGAGATCCTGCCCCTCGAAGCGGTAGCGGCCGTTGCGCCCGAACTCCGAGGCGGCGACGTCCAGCGCGATCGCCACCTCCTCGCCGGGCCGGCGTCCGGCGCGCTCGATGGCGCGGAGCAGCATGTCCAGGGCCTCGGCGGCGTCGGCGAAGTCGGGCCAGAAGCCGCCCTCGTCGGCGACGCCGTACAGCCTGCCGGCCTCGGCCATCAGCCCACCGGCGGCGCGGTAGACCTCGGCGGTCCAGTCCAGTGCCTCGGCGAAGCTGCCGGCGCCGGGGCAGACCACCATGAAGTCCTGCACGTCCAGCCGCCGCCCGGCATGGGCGCCGCCGCCGAAGATCTGGATCTCGGGCAGCGGCAGCAGCGTGGCCGCGTCGCCGCCCAGATGGCGCCACAGCGGCAGGCCGGCGGCGGCCGCGGCGGCATGGGCCGCGGCCATCGACACGGCGATGCCGGCGTTGCCGCCCAGCCGGGCCTTGTCCGCCGTGCCGTCCAGCTCGATCAGCACCCGGTCCAGCCCGGCCTGGTCGGCGGCGTCGAATCCAGTCAGAGCGTTGGCGATCTCACCGTTCACCGCGGCGACTGCGCCCTGCACGTCATGGCCGCCGAAGGCCGCGCCGCCGTCGCGCTTGTCCCGCGCCTCGCCCGAACCGGTGGAGGCACCGGCCGGGGCGATGGCGCGGCCCAGGGTGCCGTCCTCCAGCCGGATCTCGGCCTCGACCGTCGGCCGCCCCCGGCTGTCCCAGACGCGCCGGCCGCGGATCCCGGCGATGGTGGTGCGGGTCATGCGTTCAGCTCCTTGGTCCAGGCGGTCCGAATCTCGGCCAGTCGGGCCGGCGGGTTCAGCAGCAGGGCGCGGGCCACGCGGCGCACGCGGTTCTTCTGCGCCGGGTCGGTCAGGTACTCGACGGGCGACTTGCCGTCGACCCGGGCCAGGAACAGGCCGGGTAGCAGGCGGGCGGCGCGGGATTCGAAGGCGGCGGTCGGCTCCCAGTCCACGCCGGCGAGATAGGCGCCGGCCAGGGCGTCGAAGCAGGTCAGGAAATCCGGCGCAGAGTCCGGCCGCCACAGCCCCTTCAGCAGCAGGTGGTTCAGGCAGAAGGCCAGGTCGAAGGCCGGGTCGCCCCACCAGGCGCATTCGGCGTCCAGGAACACCGGCCCCTGCGGTCCGGCCAGGATGTTCTTCGGGCTGACATCGCCATGCACCAGGGCCCGCTTCGTCGTCCGCGTCGCCTCGACCAGCGCGTGCAGCGCCGGCGCGCAGTCCGGATGGGCGGCCGCGGTCGCCACCAGATAGGGCTCCAGCCGGATGTCGTAGAAAATCGCGTCGGTCGGGAATTCGGCCGCCAGCGCCGGTTCCGCAGCCGTGGCGGCATGGATCGCCGCGAGGCGCCGCCCGACCTCGGCGGCGAAGGAGGGGTCGGCGCGGCCGTTCCGCAGCTCGGCCTTCCATACCGGATGGTCCTCCGGCGCCAGATAGGCCATGGCCAGGGCGCCGGCCGCCTCATCCTGCCCCAGCAGCCGCGGCACCGCCGCCGGCACGATGCCGGCCGCGACCCGCATCCAGCGCGCCTCGTATAGGTTGCGCGCCACCGGCGCCCGCCAGTCGGCGGCCACCCGCAGCTTGGCCAGCGCCCGCTTGACGCAGATCGGGCCCGTGGCGAGGTCGACCCGGAAGATGTCGGAGGAGACGCCGCCGGTCAGCGCGGTGAAGCGCGGCGTCTCGCCCGGCCCGGCCAACCCCATCCGGCGCAGCGCCAACAAGAGGTCGGCGTCGGCCATCGGCTCAGTAGGTCGCGCGGCCGCCCGACAGGTCGAAGACGGAGCCGGTGGTGAAGCTGTTCTCTGCCGAGCACAGCCAGGCCACCATCGACGCCGCCTCCTCGACCTTCAGGAACCGGGCGCGCGGGATGCGCGACAGCATGTAGTCGATGTGCTCCTGGCTGATCTGCTCCAGGATCCGGGTCTTCGCCGTCGCCGGGGTGATGCAGTTGACCGCGATGTCGTGGCCCGCCAGCTCCTTGCCCAGCGACTTGGTCAGGGCGATGACGCCCGACTTGGCGGCGGAATAGGCGCTGGCGTTGGGGTTGCCCTCCTTGCCGGCGATCGAGGACACGTTGACGATGCGGCCGTAATTGCGGGCGATCATGCCCGGCACCACCGCCCGGCAGCAGTAGTAGACGGCGTTCAGGTCCAGCTCGATCACCTGGCGCCAGGTGTCGATCGGATAGTCCCAGGTCTTCACCGAAGGCCCGGCGATGCCGGCATTGTTGATCAGGATGTCGATCCGCCCCTGTGCCTCCACCGCCGCGGCGACCGCTGCGGCATCGGTGACGTCGATGGCGACGCCGGTGGCGCCGATCGTCTTCGCCGTCGCCTCGACCAGGGCCTGGTCGCGGTCCCACAGCACCACCTGAGCGCCCGAGGCGATGAAGCGCTCGGCGACCGCCCGGCCGATGCCCTGCGCCCCGCCGGTGACCACGGCCAGCTTGCCGTCGAGATCGATCCTGTTCATCCGCGTTTCCTCATCATCCGGCCCGCCCGAGGCGGTGCTTCCGCTCTTCTGAACTGTCATGCCCGGGCTTGACCCGGGCATCCACAGTCTGTCGACACCCTCTGGATTGCCGGGTCAAGCCCGGCAATGACAGAAAGGGACCCGAGCCTACAGCGCCCGGACCGTCACCGTCTCCTCCGCCGCGCGTGCCAGCGGGTTGCGCAAGGCGCGGCCGAAGGCGGCGGCTTCGATCTCGAAGCGGTCGCCCGGCTCCGGCTTGATGCCGTCGGTGACGCTCAGCGTCGCGGTGCCGAAGAAGTGCAGATGCACGTCGCCCGGCCGGCGAAACAGCGTGTATTTGAAGTGATGGTGCTCCAGATTGGCGATCCAATGGCTCATATTGGCCTCGCCGCTCAGGAACGGCTTCTCCCAGATCGTCTTGCCGCCGCGGGTGATGCGGCTGGTGCCGCGGATATCCTCCGGCAGCTTGCCCACCAGCAGCTCCGGCCCGACCGAGCACTGGCGCAGCTTGGAATGCGCCAGCAGCAGGTAGTTCTGCCGCTCGGTGATGTGGTCCGAGAACTCGTTGCCGATGGCGAAGCCGACGCGCCAGGGCGTGCCGTCCGGCCCGACCAGGTAGCAGCCGGTGATCTCCGGCTCCTCGCCGCCGTCCAGCGCGAAAGCCGGCATGGTCAGCGCCTGCTCGCCGGCGACGACGATCGAGCCGTCGCCCTTGTAGAACCATTCCGGCTGCACGCCTGCCTTGGCGCCCGTTTCGCCCCCGGCCGGCTTGCCGCCGGTGAGGCCGTCGCGGAACATCTTCATGCTGTCGGTCAGCTTCTCGGCCTCGCCGAGGTTCTTGTGCATCTGGTCGCGGGCGTCGGCGCTGCCGAGATGGGTCAGGCCGGTGCCGGTGACGATGCAATGCGCCGGATCGGGATGGTCCAGCGGCGCCAGCAGGCGGGCCTCGGCGATCACGGCGTCGTAGGAGTCGGTGCCGGCGCCCTCGTCGGCCGCGGCCAGCTCGGCGATGGTCTTGCCCGACGCGATCGCGGCCTGGGCCAGGTCGTAGGTGGTGTCGAAGGCGGACAGCAGCTTCAGCGTGTCGCCGCCCGAGACGATGCCGACGCGCCGCTCGCCGGCCTTGGTGCGCAGTTGGATCAGGTTCATTTCCGCCTCACAGTCCCGACGCCCAGCCGGCGTCCACAACGAAAGTCTGGCCGGTGCACATGGCGCTGTCGTCCGCCGCCAGCCACAGGGTCATCTGTGCCAGATGCACGGGCAGCACCTGGTCGGGGATGCACTGTCCCTTCCGGCGCTCCTCATCCGCCTCCGGCGTCAGCCACAGGTCCTTCTGGCGCTGGGTGATGACCCAGCCCGGCATCACGGTGTTGACCCGGATGTGCTGCGGGCCCCAGTCACGGGCCAGGCCGCGGGTCAGCCCCTCCACCCCGGCCTTGGCCGAGGTATAGGCTGGCATACCGCCCTGGCGCAGCCGCCAGGAGACCGAGCCGAAATTGATGATCGAGCCACCGCCGGCGTCGCGCATCCCGGGCTGCACCGCCTGGGCGGCGAAGAACTGGTGGCGCAGGTTGACCGCCATGCGCTCGTCCCAATAGTCGGGCTCGACCGTCTCCGGCGCGTGGCGCTGGTCATGCGCCGCGTTGTTGATCAGGACGCGGATCGGCCCGATCGCCTTCTGCGCCTCGGCCACCGCGGCGCGCAGGTCGGCGATATCGCGCAGGTCGCAATGCCGGAACTGCGGCACCGCCAGCCCTTCCGCCTTCAGCCGGGCGACCAGGGCGGTCGAGGCCTCGTCATTGATGTCGACAAAGAACACCCGCGCCTTCTGTCGGCACAGATGCTCGACGATGCTTTCGCCGATGCCGCTGCCGCCGCCGGTGACGAAAACCGGCTTGTCGCGCAGCGACGGATAGTTTGCGTATTCAGTCATGGTGTCTGCCTGGAGAGAAAAGGCCCGCCCCGGCCGGGACGGGCCCGGATGATGCTCAGTGGCTGTCGCGCGGCACCGCGTGGCCGCGGCTGCCGACCAGGAAGTCCAGATCGGCGCCCTTGTCGGCCTGCATCACGTGCCGGACATACAGCTCCTGGTATCCGCCCTTCATCGTCGGCTCCGGCGGCGACCAGCGCTTGCGCCGCTCCGCCAGCTCCGCCTCGGGCACGTCGAGATGAAGCCGCCGGCCGGCGACGTCCAGCTCGATCATGTCGCCGTCCTGCACCAGGGCCAGCGGGCCGCCGGCCGCCGCCTCCGGCGCCGTGTGCAGCACCACCGTGCCATAGGCGGTGCCGCTCATCCGGGCGTCGGAGATGCGGACCATGTCGCGCACGCCCTTCTTCAGCACCTTCTGCGGCAGCGCCATGTTGCCGACCTCGGCCATGCCCGGATAGCCCTTCGGGCCGCAGTTCTTCAGCACCATGATGCAGGTCTCGTCGATGTCGAGATCCGGGTCGTCGACGCGGGCCTTGTAGTGCTCGATGCTCTCGAACACCACGGCGCGGCCACGGTGCTGCATCAGCTCCGGCGTGGCGGCAGAGGGCTTCAGCACGGCGCCGTCCGGCGCCAGGTTGCCCTTCAGCACCACGATGCCGCCCTGCTTCACCAGCGCGTTGTCCCAGGGGCGGATCACCTCCGGGTTCCAGTTGGCGGCGGCCTTGACGTTCTCCCACATCGACTTGCCGGTGACGGTCGGGGCGTCCTTGAACAGCATGCCGTTCTCGCCCAGCGCCCGGGTCACCGCCGGGATGCCGCCGGCGTAGTAGAGATCCTCCATCAGGAAGCGGCCGGACGGCATCAGGTCGACCAGGGTCGGCACGTCGCGGCCGAACTCGTCCCAGTCCTTCAGCGTGAAGTCGACGCCGACGCGGCCGGCCAGGGCCAGCAGGTGGATCACGGCGTTGGTCGACCCGCCGATGGCGCCGTTGACGCGCACCGCGTTCAGGAAGTTCTCGCGGGTCAGGATCTTCGAGATACGCAGGTCCTCATGCACCATCTCGACGATGCGCCGGCCGGTCATATGGGCGATGACGTAGCGGCGGGCGTCGACCGCCGGGATCGCGGCGCAGCCGGTCAGGCTGGTGCCCAGCGCCTCGGCCATCGAGTTCATGGTGCTGGCCGTGCCCATGGTCATGCAATGCCCGGCGGAGCGGGACTGCGCGGCCTCGGCCTCCATGAACTGCTGCAGGCTCATCACCCCGGCCTTGACGTCGGCATCGAACTGCCAGACGGCGGTGCCCGACCCGATGGTCCGGTCCTGGTAGCGGCCGTTCAGCATCGGGCCGCCGGAGACGACGATCGCCGGCACGTCGCAGCTGGCGGCGCCCATCAGCAGCGACGGCGTGGTCTTGTCGCAGCCGGTCATCAGCACGACGCCGTCGATCGGGTTGGCGCGGATCGCCTCCTCGACATCCATCGCCGCCAGGTTGCGGTACAGCATCGCGGTCGGCCGCAGATTGGTCTCGCCGGTCGAGAACACCGGGAACTCCACCGGGAAGCCGCCCATCTCCCAGACGCCGCGCTTCACATGCTCCGCCAGCTTGCGGAAATGGGCGTTGCAGGGGGTCAGCTCGGAGAAGGTGTTGCAGATGCCGATCACCGGCCGGCCATCGAACACATGGTCCGGCAGGCCCTGGTTGCGCATCCAGCTGCGGTGCAGGAAACCGTCCTTGTCGTGGGTGCCGAACCAATGGGAGGAGCGGTAACGCTTCTTGTTGTTGTTGCTGCTGCTGCCGGCGTCGTCAGCCATTGCGGATGGTCCTTGTTGGCTAGGCTGTGATCAGGATTTGGGCTTGATGTGCGGCAGGGCGCGGCGCATGTCCTGCGCCGCGTCCTCGAGCAGGGTCCGCATCGCCTGGCGCGCCGCTTCCGGCTCATGCGCCAGGATGGCGTCGCGCACGGCGCAGTGGAGAGGCAGCGACACTTGCAGCGCCCCCGGCTCGTTGTTGGTGATGCGGAAGCTCGACGCCATCGCGGTCTCGATCAGGGCGCCAAGCGGCTGCAGGAACTCGTTGTTCGACGCGGCCAGGATCGACTGGTGGAAGCGCAGGTCGGGCTCGACCGAGGCGTCGCCGTCGGGCGCCGTCTCCATGTCGGCGAAGGCGCGGGTGATGGCCTCGCGCTGGTCGTCATCTGCGCGTTCCGCCGCCAAGGCGGCTGCTGCCGGCTCGATGATCTGGCGGATCTCGAACAGGTCCTTGGCCAGTTGCTCCATCGGCTGGGTCGCGAACTGCCAGGCCAGCAGGTCCGGGTCCAGCATGTTCCATTCGCCGCGCGGCCGCACCCGCGTGCCGGTCTTGGGGCGGGATTCGACAAGCCCTTTGGCCGCCAGCACCTTGATCGCCTCGCGCAGCGCGGTGCGGCTGACCGAGAACTGGGCCGACAGGTCGGATTCGTTCGGCAGCACGGTGCCGGGCTGGATGTCGCCGCGCACGATCCGGGTGCCGATGTCGTAGGCGATCTGGCCGTGCAGGGACCGGCGCGAGAAGGTCTTGCTGCCGCCATGCGGCTGGTCGGCGATGCCCGCGGCCTCCGCGGGACGACGGCCTCGGCGCAGCGCCGGGGTCCCGGCCAATGTCGCATCCGCAGCGGCCATGGCGATTGATCTCTCCCCGACTGGTCTCTCCGGCCCGGACATCTGCTCCCCTTTCCTGCTGCCGGTCAGACGCGGCCGAAGCCGCTCGGGCGCCGCAGCGTCCCGGCTCCGCCGCCTTCCGTCGGTCCGACGATCACGTTCCGGTCGATACGCAGGTCGGGGTCGCACCGGGCAGTCCTGCCACGGGCCATCCGCATGCCGTCCGCACGAACGACATTCTCTCCGCTCTTCTCGACCACGGCCTTTCCTCACAGGCGCGATCTGGGCTTGCCGACCGCGCTCCTTGTTATTCATCATACAAATGGAGTATTGAGCCCTCGGCGGATCGGCGTCAAGCATTGCCGAACATTGCCGACAAGGGCAGCCGCAACGGGAGGATGGAATGGCGGTCGAGACGGTGCAACTGCGGACGGGCGACAGCGGGATCGACATCGTGCCGGCGATCGGCGGCGGCATCGCCGCATACTGGACCGGCAGCGGGGATGCGCGGCGAGACTGGCTCCGGCAGGCCACCGCCGAAGCGCTGGCGGCGGGCAGCCCGCTCGGCCTCGCCAACTTCCCGCTGACCCCGTTCTCGAACCGGATCCGCGAGGGCCGCTTCCGCTTCCGGGGGCGAGAGGTAGCGCTGCCCCTGAACACGCGCGAGCGGCACCAGCTGCACGGTCATGGCTGGCAGCGCCCCTGGACGGTGCTGGATCGGTCGGCGACACGCTGCGTGCTGGTCGACGACTATGCCGCCGATGCCTGGCCCTTCCCCTATCGTGCGCGACAGGAATTCGAGCTGACCCCGGCCGGCTTCGACCTCGTGCTGTCGCTCGAGAACACCGGCCGCGAGCCGATGCCGGCGGGGCTGGGCCAGCATTTCTACTTCCCGCGCACGCCGGAGACGGTGGTGACCGCCGGGATCGAGCGGATGTGGCTGAACGATTCCGAGGTGATGCCGCTGGAGCTGGTCGAGCCGCCGCCGGAGAAGGATTTCCGGCGCGGCGTCCGGCCGGACGCGGTGCGGATGGACAACAACTTCACCGGCTGGGACCGGCGGGCTGTGATCGATTGGCCGGAGCATCGCGCCCGGCTCGTCATGGAGGCCGACGCGCCGTTCGACTTCATGGTCTGCTATTCGCCGGACGACCCCTATGTCTGCGTCGAGCCGGTCAGCAACGCGACCGACGCCTTCAACCTCGCCGAGGCCGGCCGCACCGACACCGGCATGGCCGTGCTGCAGCCCGGCGAGGTGCTGCGCGGCGTCGTCCGGCTGCGGCCGGAGGTGATGGCGTAGCGGGTCGCGCGGGTTGGGCTCGCATGCGGGCCCAACCTATCTCGAAGAATCAGTGTTGAATGAGCCTCAGGCCACAGATTTTAATCGGCTAATTATCTTTCCCACTTCCCTCGATCCGCCGGCGACTCGAAGGTCGTCGAGCTTTCCCGCGCACCTTCCGGAACGCCCGGACACAAGGCTTTCTGCGGGTTTTCGGCGGGTGTAGAGACGCTCCATCCGAACCGCCCCGGCGCTGCCAGCCCGGGGCGTCGTTCCGTGAAGGAGAGGCGTCATGACCAAGGTTCTGCTGCTCGGCGGCGGCAAGATCGGCACCTGCATCACCGCCCTGCTGACCGCCACCGGTGACTATGACCTCACCGTCGGCGACCAGGACCAGGGCATGCTCGACCGGCTGGAGGGCGGCGTCGCCAAGCGCCAGCTGCGCTTCGACGACGCCCAGGCGCTGCGCGACGCGGTGTCCGGCCATGACGTGGTGATCTCGGCCGCGCCGTTCCACCTGACGCCGCTGATCGCCGAGGCGGCGAAGGACCGTGGCGCCCATTACTTCGACCTGACCGAGGACGTCGAAAGCACCCGCCGGGTCAAGGCCCTGGCCGAGGGCGCGAAGACCGCCTTCACGCCGCAATGCGGCCTGGCCCCTGGCTTCATCTCGGTCGTCGGCTACGACCTGGCCAAGCGCTTCGACGAGCTGCACACCGTGCATATGCGCGTCGGCGCCCTGCCGGTCTATCCGTCGAACGCGCTGAAGTACAACCTGACCTGGTCGACCGACGGGCTGATCAACGAGTACTGCAACCCCTGCGAGGCGATCCATGAGGGCGAGCTGCGCGAGGTGCTGCCGCTCGAGGGCATGGAGCACATCTCGCTCGACGGCATCGACTACGAGGCGTTCAACACCTCGGGCGGCCTCGGCACGCTGTGCGAGACGCTGGACGGCAAGGTCAAGTTCCTGAACTACAAGACCGTGCGCTATCCGGGCCACCGCGACATCGTCAAGCTGCTGGTCAACGAGCTGCAGCTGGGCCAGCGCCGCGACATCCTGAAGGACGTGCTCGAGGCCTCGATCCCGATGACCAAGCAGGACGTGGTCCTGATCTTCGTCACCGCCTGGGGCAAGAAGGAAGGCCGCCTGATGCAGGAGACCTACGCCAAGAAGGTCTACGCCAAGGAGATCGCCGGCCAGCTGTGGAGCGCGATCCAGGTCACGACCGCGGCCGGCATCTGCGCCATGGTCGACCTGCACCGCTCCGGCAAGCTGCCGCAGAGCGGCTTCGTGCGGCAGGAGCAGGCGAACCTGTCCGACTTCCTGGCCAACCGCTTCGGCCAGCACTACGCATAAGAACCGGGTTTAGGGAAGAAACGGGAAAGGGCGCGGCCGAGGCCGCGCCCTTTCCATTCGGCTCAGGGCGATTTCAGCAAGCGGTGCCGCAGCAGGCTCTGCATGTCGCGCCGTCCGTCGAGAATGCAATGGACGACGACCGCGTCCTCGCGGATCCGATAGACGATGCGATAGGGCTTGTAATGCGCCTCGCGGAACTGAGTCAGTCCGAGATCGCGCAATTCCTTTGAGATATTGCCGCGTGACGGCAGGTTCGCCAGCCGGCGGATCACATCGTCGAGCGATTGCAGGATATGGCGGGCGTTCTCCGCCGAATCGTGATCGGCGATGAAATCGACGATGTCTTCGAGGTCCCGTTCCGCCTCCCGCAGCACGATGACCGGCAGGGACACGGGGATCAATCCTTGAGACGGGCCTCGAGGCGGGCTCTCAGGTCGGCAAATACGTCCTCAGCCGGCCGGAATTGGCCAGCTTCATACTCCGCCTCGCCCAGCGCCAGGATCTTCAGCAGCGCCAGCGTCTCCTGGGTCTGCTCGTAGCTGTCGATGTCCTGCAGCACCGCCTTGGCTTCGCCGTTGACGGTGATGATGAAGGGTTCCTGACCCTCCCGCAGCCCCTGGATCACCTCGGGGGCATGGGCTTTCAGGTAGCTGATCGGCTTGATGCGGTCGGACAGCTTCATGGCAGCCTCCATGCTTCGGCCTGAATATAGACCGAATTCGGACCTGCAGGAAGCCGGCTATTCCCGCCCCAGCACCCGGTCGACGATGATGGTGGCGAGGCCGCTGGGGGTGAAGGAGGCCTTGACCGCCTTGCGGTCGTAGACGGTCTCGACCCAGTCCCACAAGCCGATCGGCTCGCGCGCATGGGCCTCGCCATAGGCCTCGATGAAGCGGTCCAGCACGCCGGTCGGCGACTTCCTGAAGTGCAGGTAGCGCCAGTGCAGCTGCTTCAGCGCCTCGGCCGCCGGGCGGTTCGCGTGGGTGATCAGGTACAGCGCCGCCATCAGCCCGGCGCGGTCCGAGCCGGATTTGCAGTGGAACAGGATCGGCTGCTCCGCCGTCTCCAGCACCTGGCGCAGCCGCCGCAGCACCTCGCGCTTCGGCGCGTCGCGCGACTTGGTGGTGATGTCGACCAGGGTGATGCCGTAGCGGCGGCAGGCCTCGGCCTCGCGGCGGTAGGAGCCGCAGTCGCGCGGCCCACGCAGATTGACGATGGTGCGGATGCCGTCGCGCGCCATGCCGCGGATCTGGTAGGGCAGCGGCTGGCCGGAGCGCCAGATTCCCGGCGCGATCTCGACCCGTGTGTTGACGAAGGTCCGGAACAGGCAGTGGTCGACGATCCAGCTGTCCAGCGCATCGGCCAGGCGACTTTTTCGGGTCTGGTCGGGAACGGCTTCGGTCATGTCCATGTCGATGGGCGGTCCGGAAAAGCGAAGCCCGGCGGCCGAAGCCGCCGGGCTGTCCGTCATGACGACGGTCCCGTCAGTTGCGGTTTCCGAGCAGCCGCAGCAGGAACAGGAACAGGTTCAGGAAGTTCAGGTACAGGGTCAGCGCGCCCCAGACCGCGGTCTTGGTCTCGACCTCCTGGCCCAGCCCTTCGGCATACTGCTCCTTCAGCCGCTGGGTGTCATAGGCGATCAGGCCGGCGAAGATCAGCACGCCGAGCACGCTGATGACGAAGGCCAGGCCGCTGGAGGCCAGGAAGATGTTGACCAGGCTGGCGATGATGATGCCGAACAGGCCCATGATCAGGAACGAGCCGAAGGCCGACAGGCTGCGCCGGGTGGTGTAGCCGTACAGGCTCAGGCCTGCGAAGGAGGCCGCGGTGATGAAGAACACCCGGACCACGCTTTCGCCGGTATAGGCCAACAGGATCGGCGCCAGGCCGATGCCCTGCAGGGCCACGAAGGCCCAGTACAACGTCTGCAGCGTGGACGCGCTCATCGAGCGGACGCCCATGCTCATCCAGAAGATCAGGCCGATCGGCGCCAGCAGCGCCACCCAGCCCAGGCCGGTCAGGCCGATCTGGCCGAAGGCGTTGACCGCCAGGAACACGCCGCCGAGCGACGTGAACATCACCAGCGCGGCGGTGATGCCGCTGACCAGCAGGCCGCCGGCCATGTACCAGTAGATCCGCAGCATGTACTGCCGCAGACCCTCGTCGAACGCCGCACGCTCGATGGTGCGCGCGCCGGCGCCCGGTGTTGCGTAGCGGCCCTGTGGATCGAAGGCCATCTTGAAACCTCTAGTGGTGAAGAACCACGCAGCTGAATATTGGCAGCGTCGGGCCAACATACAACAGTTGCGCCCTGCGCCGAAGGGCCTCAGACATTGCTTTGGCGGACCCTATTCGTTCCGTAGCAGCGGCGCCGCCTTCTGGCCCAGCGCCACCCAGGTGCCGAGGAAGCCGAAACCCAGGGTGATGGCGACGCACAGCGCCGCGGTGCCCAAGAGGGTCAGCGGCAGGAAGGCCCAGTCGATCTCCATCACGAAGGTCAGCACGGCCCAGGCGGCGACGCTGCCCAGGGCGCAGGCGATCACGGCGGTCAGCAGCCCCAGCAGGCCGTATTCGATCAGGAAGGCGCGCAGGATATCGCCGCGGGTGGCGCCCAGCACCTTCAGCACCACAGCGTCGTAGATCCGCCGGCGATGTCCCGCCACCACCGCCCCGGCCAGCACCAGCGCACCGGCCAGCAGGGTGACGCCGGCGGTCGACCGCACTGCCGCGCCGATCTGGGACAGAAGCGCGTTCACCGTCTCCAGCGCGTCCTTCAGGCGCACCGTGGTGACGTTGGGGAAGGCCTCGGTCACCGCCTTCTGCAACGCCAGCTCCCCGGCCGGCGGCACCCGCACCGTGGCCAGCCAGGTGTGCGGCGCGGCCGACAGCGGCTTCGGCGACAGGATCAGGGTGAAGTTGATGCCCAGCGTGCTCCAGTCGATGTCGCGGATGTTGGCGACCTCGGCCTCGATGTCGCGGCCCAGCACGTTCACCGTCATCCGGTCGCCCGGCTTCAGCCCGAAGATCTCGGCGATGTCCTTGTAGACCGAGATCTGCGGCGGGCCGTCATAGCCGGCCGGCCACCACTGCCCCTGCAGCAGCTTGTCCTTCGGCGGCATCGCCGCGGCATAGGTGACGCCGCGGTCGCCGCGCAGCCAGCTCGACTTGCTCGGATCGACCACCGCCTTTTCGGCCGGCACGCCGTTCACCGCGGTGATGCGGCCGCGCAGGCTGGGCACCTCGGCCAGGTCGGCGGTGCCAGGCGTGCCCTGGATCAGGGCGTCGAACTGCTGCTTCTGCGACTTCTGCACGTCGACGAAGAAGAAGGACGGAGCCTGGTCGGGCAGGCTGTCGCGGATCTGCCGGTCCATGTTGCCCTGGATCAGGGCGATCGCCGCCAGCACGGTCAGGCCGAGGCCCAGCGACAGCACGATCTGCGGCGTCGGCGCGCCCGGCCGGTGCAGGTTGGCCAGCGCCAGGCGCAGCCCCGGCCGGCGCGGGCGGGGGGCGCGGCGGGACAGCGCCATGACGCCCAGCGCGGTGCCGGTGAACAGCAGGATGGCGGCGACCGCGCCGCCGACGAAGATCGCGGCCAGCTTCGGATCCGCCGCGGTGGCGATCGCGAGGCCGGCCAGGGCCACCGCGCACAGGGCCGTGGCGGCGACGAAGGGGGCGGCTGGCCGGGCATGGCGCGGCGCCACCTGGTCGCGGAACAGTGCCGCGGCCGGGATGCGCGTGGCGCGGGCCAGCGGCCACAGCGAGAAGGTCAGGCTGGTCAGCAGTCCGAAGCCGGCGGCCAGCAGCAGGGCGCCGGGATAGACCCCGATCCGCGCCTCGACCGGCAGCAGCCCCTCGATCAGCGCGGCGACGGCCGAGGGCGCGGCGGCGCCGATGGCCAGGCCGATGGCGATGCCGAGCGCCGACAGCGCCAGCACCTGCAGCAGATAGGTCTGGAAGATCAGCCGCCCGGGCGCGCCCAGGCATTTCAGCGTGGCGATGGTGGCCAGCCGCGCATCCAGCCAGGCCCGCACCGCATTGCCGACCCCGGCGCCGCCGACCAGGAGAGCGGTCAGCCCGACCAGGGTGAGGTACATGGTCAGCTGGTCGATGGTCCGGCGCAGCCCCGGCGCCGCGTCGCGGTCGTCGCGCACCCGCCAGGTGCCGTCCTGCAGCTGGTCCTTGAACTGGCCGGAGGCGGCACGCACGTCGGTGCCGGACGGCAGCGCCAGGCGGTAGTCGTAGGACAGCATCGATCCGGGCTGGATCAGCCCGCTGGCGTCCAGCGCGCCGCGGGCGATCATCAGGCGAGGCCCGATGGAAAAGCCGCTGCCGGCCTTGTCCGGTTCGCGCGCGATGGTGCCGCGCAGCTGCAGCACCGCGTCGCCGACCGCGATCCGGCCGCCGGCCGACAGGCCCAGCCGCGCCGCCACATCCGGGTCGGCGACGGCGCCCCAGACGCCGTCCTGCGGCGCCAGGGCCGCCTGCAGGTCGCCGCCGCCCTCCAGCTCCATCCGGCCGTACAGCGGATAGGCGCCGTCCACGGCCTTCAGCTCGACCAGCGTCGTCGCCTCGTCCTGCGGGTTGCGGGCCATGCCGCGGGTCTCGACCACCTCCGACACCCGGCCGGCGGCCTCGAACCGTGCCCGCTCCTCCGCCGTCGCCGGCTGGTAAGACCGGTGCAGCTCGACATCGCCGCCCAGGATGGCCTGGCCGTCCTCGGCGATGCTGCTGCGGATGCCGTCGGCCACCGACTGCACCGCGGCGATGGCGCCGACGCCCAGCGCCAGGCAGGCCAGGAAGATGCGGAAGCCCTTCAGGCCGCCGCGCAGCTCGCGCCGGGCCAGACGGGCGGCGTTGTACATGCTGGTTGCGCCGCCTGCGGCGCCGCGGGAGCTCATTTCAGCCGGGCCAGGGCGGCGGATGGGGTAAGACCGGTCTCGGTGATGTGGCCGTCGACCAGCCGGACGATGCGGTCGCAGCGCGCCGCCAGCGCCGGGTCGTGGGTGATCAGCAGCAGCGTGGCGCCGCGACGGCGCGACAGGTCGAACATCAGCTCGATCACCTGGCGGCCGGTTTCGCCGTCCAGGTTGCCGGTCGGCTCGTCGGCCAGGATCACATCGGGGTCGGCGGCGAAGGCGCGGGCCAGGGCGGTACGCTGCTGCTCGCCGCCCGACAGCTGGCCGGGATAGTGGCTCAGGCGGTGGCCCAGCCCGACCGCGCGCAGCCGCTCCGCCGCCTGCTCGAAGGCGTCGGACGCGCCGGCGAACTCCAGCGGGATGGCGACATTCTCCAGCGCCGTCATCGTCGGCACCAGATGGAAGTTCTGGAACACGATGCCGACATGGTCGCGCCGGAACAGCGCCAGGGCGTCCTCGCCCAGCGCCGACAGCTCGCGCCCGGCGACCTCGACCCGGCCCCGGGTCGGCCGCTCCAGCCCGCCGATCAGCATCATCAGGCTGGACTTGCCGGAGCCCGAGGGACCGACGATCGACACCACCTCGCCGGAGCCGACCGACAGGTCGATTCCGCGCAGGATGTTGACGGGGCCGGCCGCGCTCGCCAATTCAAGATGCACATCGATCAGCCGGATGCTGGCGGCCTTTCCGGCCTCGAAGCCGGCCTGCGGTGCAGGAGTGGTCCCGTCCATGCGCATCCCTTTTGCCCGACTCCGGACAGATGGCGCCGCGCGGCGCCTTTTCAATGCGGCTCTCCTGGCCCTGTGCGCCGTCGCCGCGCTGCCCGGTCCGGCACAGGCGGGAACGATCCGCATCCTCGCTTTGGGCGACAGCCTCACCGCTGGCTTCGGCCTGGATCCGGCGGACGGCTTCGTGCCGCAGCTCGAGGCAGCCCTACGGGCGCAGGGCCATGACGTGACGGTGCTGAACGGCGGCGTGTCCGGTGATACCAGCGCCGGTGGGCTCGACCGGCTGGACTGGGCTCTGGCCGACAAGCCCGACCTTGCGATCGTCGAGCTCGGCGCCAACGACATGCTGCGTGGCGTCGACCCGGCTGCCACCCGGGCCAATCTCGACAAGATCCTGGCGCGGCTGGGGCAGGAGAAGATCCCGACGCTGCTGGCCGGCATGCGGGCCGCGCCCAATCTCGGCCCGGCCTATGCCGCGTCCTTCGACCCGATCTTCCCGGACCTGGCCAAGGCCCATGGCGTCGCCCTCTACCCCTTCTTCCTCGACGGGGTGGCGATGGTGGCGCCGCTGAACCAGTCCGACGGTATGCACCCCAACGTCGCGGGCGTGAAGGCGATCGTCGAGCGCATCACCCCTGCGGTGATCGAGCTGATCCGATCCGCCGGCCTGGCGAAGACCGGCTGAGGCCGCATCGCGGTTCCGTCCGGCGGCGTTTCCGGCTATAGCGAAATCGTCCGACCAATCACGATCCGCTCCCGGAGCCTTTGATGGAACAGCGTCCGCTCGGCCGCACCGGCCTCGACGTCACCGCGATCTGCCTCGGCACCATGACCTGGGGCACGCAGAACACCGAGGCCGAGGGCCACGCCCAGATGGACTACGCGCTCGACCGCGGCGTCACCTTCTGGGACACGGCCGAGATGTATTCGGTGCCGCCGACGCCCCAGAGCTACGGCCGGACCGAGCAGATCATCGGCAGCTGGTTCGCGAAGACCGGCAAGCGCAACCAGGTGGTGCTGGCCTCCAAGATCGCCGGCCCGGGTGCGCATCTGGCCCATGTCCGCGACGGCAAGCCGCGGCTCGACGCCAGGAACGTCAAGGCTGCGGTCGAGGCCAGCCTGAAGCGGCTGCAGACCGACTGGATCGACCTGTACCAGCTGCATTGGCCGAACCGGTCGGTGAACAGCTTCGGCAAGCTCGGCTATGCCCATGACACGGCCGAGGATTTCATCGCGCCGGAGGAGACGCTGGCGGCGCTGGCCGACGAGGTGAAGGCCGGCCGCATCCGCCATGTCGGCCTGTCGAACGAGACGCCCTGGGGCCTGATGCGCTACGTCGAGGCGTCGGACCGGCTGGGCCTGCCGCGCCCGGTCTCGATCCAGAACCCCTACAACCTGCTGAACCGCAGCTTCGAGGTGGGCCTTGCCGAGTGCGCCCATCGCGAGGATATCGGGCTGCTCGGCTATGCCCCGTTGGCCGCGGCCACGCTGACCGGCAAGTATCTCGACGGCCAGGTCCCGCCGGGCTCGCGCCGCGCCGTCGACGGCAGAAAGTCGCGCTACGATACGCTGAACGCCGAGCCGGCGACCCGGCGCTACATCGCCCTGGCACGCGAGCATGGGCTGGACCCGGCGCAGATGGCGATCGCCTATGCCCTGTCGCGGCCGTTCATGACCTCGGTGATCATCGGCGCCACCTCGATGGAGCACCTGCGCACCAACATCGCCGCGGCCGAGGTCACGCTGTCGCCCGAGGTGATCCAGGGCATCGACGCGATCCACACGGCGTACCCCAGCCCCTGCCCGTAAGGGCTCTTGGCTTCCCCTTTCCTGTCATTGCCGGGCTTGACCCGGCAATCCAGGGGCCACCGAGAACGGCTCTGAAAGCCCCTGGATCCTCGGGCCAAGCCCGAGGATGACAGTTTGGGAGAGGTCTTTTCGGCTATCCATGCAGTTCCGTATAGTCTTCGCATGGATTGGGACGACCTGAAGATAGCCTTCGCTGTCGCCCGGCACGGGTCGCTCAGCGCCGCGGCGCGACAGCTCGGCACCACCCAGCCGACCGTCAGCCGGCGGCTCGACGGGCTGGAGCGCCGGATCGGGGTCAAGCTGTTCGAGCGCTCGGCCGGCGGCCTGTCGCCGACGCCGCTTTGCGCCGCGCTGGTCGACGGGCTGGGGCGGATGGAGGAGGGGGCGCTGGCGGTCGAGCGCCGGATCGCCGCGCGCGACACCGGCCTGCAGGGCGCGATCACCATCACCAGCCTGGATTGGTTCGGCGACCATGTCGTTGCCCCGATCACGGCGCGGTTCGGCGCGCTGCACCCGCTGGTGGCGATCGAGCTCCTGAACGAGCCGCGCATGTTCAACCTGTCCCGGCGCGAGGCCGACCTGGCCTTCCGCTTCGCCGCCTTCGCTCAGGAGGACCTGATCGAGCGCAAGGTGGCGGAGGTCGGCTACGGCCTCTACGCCACGCCCGGCTATCTCGACCGGCACGGCGCGCCGGATTTCGCCGCCGGCTGCGCCGGCCATGCCGTGGTCACCATGTACGACTTCGCCAGCCGGTCGACCCAGGCGGTCTGGCTGCACGGCATCACGCCGCAGGCGCGGGTGATCACGCGCACCAGCGGTCTGGGATCGCAGATGGCCGCGGCCGAGACCGGGGTGGCGATGGCGTCCCTGCCGCGGCTGCTGGGTGATGCGCGCCCGGCGCTGCGGCGGATCGAGACGCCGGAGTCCTGCCCGGTGCAGTCGGTGCGGCTGGGGGTGCATGCCGACCTCCGCGACTCGCCGCGCATCCGCGCCTTCATCGACTTCGCCGTGGCCGAGCTGAAGGCGCGGGCGCCGGAGCTGAACCCGCCCTGATCGGCTATACGGAATCGCATAGGGCACATACGAAGCTCGACAATGGGCGTCGCGCCGGTTCCGGGCCAAATCCCAATCGATCCGGCGCCGCGGAATGAGCGCCGGCCCTTCTGGAAGGGGTTCCCATGTCCGACCCGATCCGCATCCTCGGCCTGTCCGGCAGCCTGCGCCGGGCCTCGCTGAACACCGCGCTGCTGCGCGCCGCAAGCGAGCTGCTGCCCGCCGATGCCGCGCTCGAGATCCACCCGCTCATCGACCTGCCCTTCTTTAACGAGGATGTCGAAGCCGAAGGCATCCCGGCGCCGGTCCAGGCGCTGAAGGCGAAGATCGCGGCGGCCGACGCGCTGCTGCTGGCGGTGCCGGAGTACAACTACTCGATCGCGCCGGCCTTGAAGAACGCGCTGGACTGGGCGTCGCGCCCCTATGGCGCCTCGGTGCTGGTCGGCAAGCCGGTCGCCATCCTCGGCGCCTCGGCCGGGATGGGTACGGTGCGGGCGCAGCTGCATCTGCGCGACGTGGCGATCACCACCGGCCTGCATGTGCTGAACCAGCCGGAGATCTTCGTCGGCCGCGCTGAAGGGAAGTTCGACGAGGATCTGCGCCTGACCGACGAGCCGACGCGGGCGATCCTGGCCCGGATGCTGCAGCGCCTGGTCCACTGGACCCGCGCGATCCAGAGCAGCCAATCGCTGCGGGAGTCCGCGGCGTGACCGCAGCGCTGGCACGGGCCGAGGCGGTGCCGACCCGCTGGATCGCGGTCGCGGTGGTCGTCGCCTCCGGCGTGGTCGCGGCGCTGCAGGTCGGCAAGGGCGCCATCGCCCTGCCGGCCCTGCGCGGCGAATTCGGCCTGGGGCTGGAGGCGGCCGGCTGGATCATGTCGGTCTTCGCCCTGCTGGGCGTGGCCGGCGGCATCCCGGCGGGCGCGGCGGTGACCCGGTTCGGCGACCGCCGGCTGCTGGCGCTCGGCCTCGCCGCCCTGGCGCTGGGCAGCGTCGTCGGCTCGGCGGCCGGCAGCTTCCCGCTGCTGCTCGCCACCCGCGTGCTCGAAGGCTTGGGCTTCCTGCTGGTCGTGGTCGCCGCGCCGGCGCTGCTGCAGCGCATCGTCGCGACGGAGGACCGCGACCTCGCCTTCGGGATCTGGAGCGCCTTCATGCCGGCCGGCATGGCGATCGCGCTGCTGCTCGGCGCCTCGCTGGCCGGCTGGCGGCCGCTCTGGCTCGCCAACGCCATGCTGGCCGGCGCCTTCGTCCTGCTGGTGCTCGTCGCCGTCCGGGCGCGTGACCGTTTGCCGGACGGCTTGTCCTGGCGCGAGATCGGCCGTGACGCGATGCTGACGGCGACCTCACCCGGGCCGCTGCTGCTGGCCTCCGCCTTCGTGCTGTACAGCCTGCTGTACTTCGCTCTCGCCAGCTTTTTGCCGGTGCTGCTGATGGAGCGGATGGGCGTGGCCGTCGCCGAGGCCGGTGCGCTCAGCGCCGTCGCGGTCGGCGCCAATGTGCTGGGCAATCTGGCCGCTGGCCTGCTGCTCGGCCGCGGCATCGCCCGCTGGGTGCTGATCGCCACCGCCGCCGCTGTCATGACCCTGACCGGCATCGCCGTCTTCGCCCTGCCACTGCCGCCGATCGTGGTGTTCCTGCTCTGCGTCGTCTTCTCCGGCGTCGGCGGGCTGCTGCCGGCGACGGTGCTGGGCGCCGCGGCGCTGGTCGCGCCGAAGCCGGGCCTCGGGCCGATGACGCTCGGCCTGACCATGCAGGGCAGCAATCTTGGCCAGGTCATCGGCCCGGTGGCGGTCGGCGGCGTGGTCGATGCCGCCGGCTGGCCGGCGGCGGCGATCCCGGTCGCCGTGGCCGGCGTCCTGGCGCTGGCGGTCGCGGCGCTGCTGCGGGGCGCGTTCCGGACCTAGCCGAACAGCGCCCGGTTCTCGTGGAACAGCCCGGCCAGCGCGTCGGCCAGTGCCCGCACCCGCGGCACCACGACGAGATCGGGGCGGATCAGCAGCCAGATCTCGCGCGGCGGCGGCAGGGCATCGAGCGCGACCGGAGCCAGGCCGGGATCGGGGTCGCCCAGGAAGCGCGGCAGCAGCGCCACGCCCCAGCCGGCACGGGCGGCCGCGGCCTGCGCCATCTGGCTGTCGCAGCGGAAGGCGATCGGGCGGCCCGGGTGGCGCCGCGCCAGCCAGGTCGCTTCGGACTCGCCTTCCGCATCGCCGATCAGCGGCGGCGTTCCGCCGGACGCGGCCTCGGCCGCCACCGCGAGCGCGGCATAGGCGCGATAGGTGATGCTCGCCACGCGCTTCCCGACCAGGGCACTGTCCGCCGGCCGGCCCAGGCGCAGGGCGATCTCGGCCTCGCGCCGGGCCAGGCTGGTGATCCGCGTCTCCAGCACCAGCTCCAGCTCGATGCCCGGATGGCGCCGGCGCAGCCCGTCCAGCCGGTCGATCAGGAAGCCCAGTGCCAGCGACCGGGCGGTGGTCAGCCGCACCGGCCCGGCGGGGCCGTCCTCGACATGGTCCAGCCGGCGCAGCAGGGCCAACGCTCCGGCCTCCATCGCCTCGGCCTCGGCCAGCACCGCGGCGCCCGCCGCGTTCGGGCGGTAGCCGTCCGGGCGGCGGTCGAAGATCGGCCGGCCCAGCGCCCGCTCCAGCCCGTCCAGCCGGCGCGATACGGTGGCGTGGTTCACCCCCAGCGCCCGGGCGGTGGCGGACAGGCTGCCGTGCCGGGCCAAAGCGACGGCGTAGCGGACATCGTCCCAGTCCAGCGCTGTGCGGTTTCGATCGGGCATGGTGCAGGGATGATAGTCCATGCACAGGCCGTCCGGCAGCTAGAGTCGCGACATCGACATCCCCGCGAGGCCGTGATGACCCTGCTGCGCGCCGCCACCGTCCAGTTCCGGCACGAGGCCGACGACAAGCCGTACAACCTGTCCCGCATCCGCCACTTCGCCGCAGCCGCGGCGGCGGAAGGGGTGAAGATCCTGGTCTTTCCGGAGATGTGCATAACCGGCTATTGGCATGTCCGCAATCTCCCCGGCGACGCCATCGCCGCCCTGGCCGAGCCGGTGCCGGACGGCCCGTCGGTGCAGGCGGTGCGGGCGCTGGCGATGCAGCACGGCATGGCGATCGGCGCCGGTTTGGTCGAGGCGGGTGGCGATGACCGATTCTACAACTCCTACGCCGTCTGCCTGCCGAACGGATCGGTGCATTGCCACCGCAAGCTGCACGCCTTCGAGAGCGACCACATCGCCAGCGGCAACCGCTACACCGTGTTCGACACGCCCTGGGGCGTGCGGCTGGGCGTGCTGATCTGCTGGGACAACAACCTGGTGGAGAATGCGCGGGCCACGGCCCTGCTGGGCGCCGAGATCCTGCTGGCGCCGCACCAGACCGGCGGCTGCGCCTCGCGCAGCCCGCATGCCATGGGGCTGATCGACCCGGCGCTGTGGCACCGGCGGCACGAGGATCCGGCGGCGATCGAGGCCGAGTTCGCCGGGCCCAAGGGCCGCGGCTGGCTGATGCGCTGGCTGCCGGCGCGGGCGCATGACAACGGCATGTTCCTGCTGTTCAGCAACGGCGTCGGCGAGGATGATGGCGAGGTGCGCACCGGCAACGCCATGGTGCTGGACCCCTATGGTCGCATCCTGGCCGAGACCGGCGTGGCCGACGACGCCATGGTGACGGCCGATCTCGACCTCGACCTGCTGCCGCTGTCGACCGGCCGGCGCTGGATTCGCGGAAGGCGGCCGGAGCTGTACGGCCTGCTGACCGAGCGGCAGGGCCATGAGCTCGACCCCCGCCAGGCCCGCTTTTCGCCCGACCCGGTCGTCAGGCGGCCTTCCTGAACCCGGCCGGATTGACGCCGTAGCGGGTGCGGAAGGCGCGGGCGAGGGCGGAGCCGGAGGCGAAGCCGCAATCGGCGGCGATATCATTGACCGGGCGATCGGTGTTTTCCAGCAGGCGCCGGGCCAGGGCCAGGCGCAACTCGGCGTAATAGGCCTTGGGGCCGGTGCCGAGCGTCGCCCGGAAGCGCTGCAGCAAAGCGCGCGGGCCGATGCCGAGCTCTGCCGCGATCGCCTCGACCGGCAGCGGCGCCTCGATATTCGCCTCCATCAGCCGGATCGCCCGCACCAGCAGCGAGTCCTGCCAGGCCAGCCGGCCGGCGGCGACCATGTGCTGCGGGTCGTGGCCGGGATGAGTGCCCTCGTAGAGGAAGGTGCTGGAGACGGCGAGGGCCAGGCTCAACCCCTGCTCGCGCCGCAACAGATCCAGCATCAGGTCCAGCGTCGGCAGCGCCCCGCCGGCGGTGATGCGGCGGCGGTCGATGACGAAGCGGTCGGGCACGGCGGTGACGGCCGGGAAGCGTTCGGCGAAGTCGCGCAGATCCTCCCAATGCGTGGTGGCGCGATGCCCGTCCAGCACCCCGGCCAGGGCCAGGACGTAAGCGCCCGATTCCAACCCGGCGATCATCGCGCCGCGCCGGGCCGCCGCCCGCAGGAAGCGGCGCACACCGGGCGTGGCCCGAGCCTCGGCCTCGAAGCTGGCGACGACATGCAGCGTGTCGGCCGTGCCCGCCGCCATCGCCGCATCGGCATCGACCCGCAGCCCGCTGCTGCTGGTGACCGGCCCGCCATCCTCGCTCAGCACCGACCAGTCGAACAGCCGCCGCCCGGCCATCCGGTTGGCGACCCGCAGCGGCTCGACCAGCGCCGCCAGGGTCAGGTTGGAGAAGGCGTCCAGCACCAGGATGTCGATCCGCCGCGGCTCGGCCATGCTTCCGATTTCGTATCGACTGGATCCGAAACAGTATCGCCCGTCCGGTCGGCGCCGCAATAGCCTTCCGGAAAGCCAGGGAGGCGAGGATGGATTTCGGGCTCAGCCATGAGCAGCAGCTGGTCGTCGACACGGTGCGCGGCTTCGTCGAGCACGAGCTGCAGCCGCTGGAGCGGGAGGTCGAGCGCACCGGCCATGTGGCGCCGGAGGTCGGCCGCGAGATCCAGCGCAAGGTCCGCGACCTCGGCTTCTACGCCCCCAACATCCCGGAGGAGTTCGGCGGCGGCGGCCTCGATCACCTGACCTTCACCCTGCTGGAACGCGAGCTCGGCCGGGCCGCGATGGCGCTGACGGTGTTCTGGGGCCGGCCGTCGAACATCCTCTGCGCCGGCACGCCGGAGCAGCGCGAGCGCTGGCTGCTGCCCTGCGTCCGCGGCGAGAAGGTCGACGCCCTGGCGATGACCGAGCCCGATGCCGGTTCCGACCTGCGGGGCATGAGCTGCAGCGCCCGGCGCGACGGCGGCGACTGGGTGATCAACGGCACCAAGCACTTCATCAGCCATGCCGATGTCGCCGATTTCGTCATCCTGTTCGTGGCGACGGGCGAGGACGGGGCCGGCCGCAAGCGCATCTCCTGCCTGCTGGTCGACCGCGGCACGCCGGGCTTCGAGATCCATCCCGGCTACGCCTCCGTCTCGCATCGCGGCTACCACAATTCGACCCTGACCTTCGACGACTGCCGGGTGCCGGCGGAGCAGATGCTGGGCGAGGAGGGGCGGGGCTTCGACCTGGCCAACACCTGGCTGCACGCCACCCGCCTGACCGTGGCGGCGATGTGCGTCGGCCGCGCCCGCCGGGCCTTCGACCTGGCGCTGTCCTATGCCGCCCAGCGCAAGCAGTTCGGCCAGCCGATCGGCCGGTTCCAGGGCACCGGCTTCAAGCTGGCCGACATGATCACCGAGATCGACGCGGCCGACTGGCTGACCCTGTCCGCCGCCTGGCGCATCGACCAGGGCCAGGACGCCAACCGCGCGATCAGCCAGGCCAAGCTCTTCGCCTCCGAGATGCTGGGCCGGGTGACCGACGCGGCGCTGCAGATCCATGGCGGCATGGGGCTGATGGACGATTTGCCGATCGAGCGCTTCTGGCGCGACGCGCGGGTGGAGCGGATCTGGGACGGCACCAGCGAGATCCAGCGCCACATCATCGCCCGGGACCTGCTGCGGCCGCTGGGGGCGTGATGGCGCGGCGCTTCGACCTGTCCCGCCTGCTCCGGCCCCGCTCGATCGCCGTGATCGGCGGCAAGCCTGCGGCGGAGGTGATCCGGCAGAGCCGGCGCATGGGCTTCGCCGGCGACATCTGGCCGGTGCATCCGCAGCACGAGACGGTCGAGGGCCTGCCCGCCTTCCGATCCGTCGCCGAGCTGCCGGGCGCGCCCGACGCCGTGTTCCTCGGCATCAACCGCCATGCCGTGATCGCGGTCACGGCCGCCCTGGCCGAACGCGGCGCCGGCGGGGCGGTCTGCTATGCCTCCGGCTTCGCCGAGACCGGCGGGGAGGGCGCCGATCTCCAGGCCCGGCTCATCGAGGCCGCCGGGGCCATGCCGGTGCTGGGCCCGAACTGCTATGGCGTGATCAACTATCTCGATGGCGCGCTCTTGTGGCCCGACCAGCATGGCGGGCAGCGGGTGGGGCGCGGCGTGGCGCTGGTCACCCAGTCCAGCAACATCGCCATCAACCTGACCATGCAGCGCCGCGGCCTGCCGATCGCCTATGTCGCGACCCTGGGCAACCAGGCCGTGGCCGGCCTGGCCGAGATGGTCGAGGCTTTTCTCGACGACCCGCGCGTCACCGCCATCGGCCTGCACATCGAGGGTCTGGCCGAACCCGCCGCTTTGGCCCGGGCGGCGGCGCGGGCGCGGCGGCAGGGCGTGCCGATCCTGGCGCTGAAGACCGGCCGGTCGGCGGAAGGGGCGCAGCTGACCCTCAGCCACACCGCTTCCCTGGCCGGGGCCGATGCGGTGACCGACGCCTTTCTGCGCCGCATCGGCGTGGTCCGGGTGGCGTCGCTGCCGGTGCTGCTGGAGGCGCTGAAGCTGCTGCATGTCGCCGGGCCGCTGCCCGGCCGCGACATCGCCTCGATGAGCTGCTCGGGTGGCGAGGCGGCGCTGATCGCCGACGCCGCGCTGGGCACCGGGCTGCGCTTCCGGCCGCTGGACCGGGAGCAGACGGCGCGGGTGGCGGCGACGGTGTCGGAGCTGGTCACGGTGTCGAACCCCTTCGACTACCACACCTTCATCTGGGCCAACGCCCCGGCCATGACCGAAACCTTCGCGGCGATGATGGCCGCCGATTTCGACCTGACCCTGCTGGTGCTGGACCTGCCGCGCGGCGACCGCTGCAGCGACGCCGACTGGGTGCCGTCGCTGCAGGCGCTGGTGGCGGCGTCGCACCGCACCGGCCGCAAGGCGGCGCTGGTCGCCTCGATGCCTGAGGGCCTGCCGGAGGACAAGGGGCAGCGCCTGGTCGCGGCCGGCGTCGTGCCGCTGCTCGGCATCGACGACGCCCTGGCCGCGATCGCCGCGGCGGCGGAGGCGGGCGACATTGGCGGTGAGGCCGACGTGCTGCTGCCGGCCGAGCCGATATCCCTGGCACCGGGTCCGGTTCGCACCCTGTCGGAGTGGCAGGGCAAGCGCCGCCTCGCCGCGCGTGGCGTGCCGGTGCCGGAAGGGCGGCTGGCGCGGTCCTCCGAGGAGGCGGTGGCGGCAGCCGAGGCGATCGGTTTCCCGGTCGTGCTCAAGGCCACCGGCGTCGACCTCGCGCACAAGACCGAGCTCGGCGCCGTGCGCCTGAACCTGGCCGATGCCGCCGCGGTGCGCGCCGCCGCCGCGGACCTGGCCGGGCTGGGCGAGGCGCTGCTGGTCGAGCGCATGGTCGGCGACGCGGTAGCGGAGCTGATCGTCGGCATCGGCCGCGACCCGCTGCTCGGGCTGCATCTCGTGCTCGGCTCCGGCGGCACGCTGGTCGAGCTGGTCGGCGACCGCCGGATCCTGCTGCTGCCGGCGGGGCGGGCGGAGGTCGCGGCGGCGATCCGCTCGCTGAAGGTGGCTAAGCTGCTCGATGGCCATCGCGGCCGGCCGCCGGGCGATCTCGACGCCGCGGTCGATGCCGTGCTGGCGGTCCAGGATTTCGCTTTGGGACACACTGGCCGGCTGGCCGAACTCGACGTCAACCCGCTGATCGTAACCCCTCGCGGCGCCGTGGCCGCCGACGTCCTGCTGCGACTGGTGGAGGAAGCCAATGACCGATGATCCGCTGCGCGTCACCCGCGACGGCGCCGTGCTCGAGGTGGTGCTGGACCGGCCGAAGGCGAATGCGATCGACGCCGCCACCAGCCGCCGCATGGGCGAGGTCTTCGCCGCCTTCCGCGACGACCCGGATCTCCGCGTCGCCATCGTCACCGGCGGCGGCGACCGGTTCTTCTCCGCCGGCTGGGACCTGAAGGCCGCGGCGGCCGACGGCATCCGGCCGGACGAGGATTACGGCATCGGCGGCTTCGCCGGGCTGCAGGAGCTGCCGGGCCTGAACAAGCCGGTGATCGCCGCGGTCAACGGCATGGCGGTCGGCGGCGGCTTCGAGCTGGCGCTGTCCTGTGACCTCATCCTGGCGGCGGAGCATGTCCGGTTCGCGCTGCCCGAGATCAATGCCGGCACCCTGGCCGATGCGGCGACGATCAAGCTGCCGCGCCGCATCCCGTATCATGTGGCGATGGACCTGCTGTACACGGGCCGCTGGATGGAGGCGGCGGAGGCGGCGCGCTGGGGCCTGGTCAACCAGGTGGTGCCGGCGGCGGAGCTGATGGGCCGCGCCCGCGCCTTGGCCCGGCACCTGGCAGACGGTCCGCCTCTGGTCTTCGCTGCGATCAAGGAGGTCGCGCGGGAGAGCGAGGCCATGCCGGTGCAGGCGGCGCTGGCCCGGGTGATGCGTCGCGGCTTCCCGACCGTGGCGACGCTCTATGACAGCGAAGACCAGCTGGAAGGCGCCCGCGCCTTCGCCGAGAAGCGCAAGCCGGTGTGGCACGGACGGTAGCGCTCCCCCTCACCCTCCCGTCGCCAACGCGACGGGCCCCTCCCTCTCCCCAAGGAGAGGGAAACAGAGCCGCGCCCCACTACACCTCTCCTTGGGGAGAGGTCGAAATCGCGCAGCGATTTCGGGTGAGGGGGTGAGCCGGCCTATCCGAAGAGCGCCGGCGACAGCTCGTAGTCGGCGGCGGCGACCTCGCTCAGAACCTTGGCGAAGGCCGGGCGGGCGGAGAGGCGCTCGTACCACGCGGCCAAGGCCGGATACCCCTCCAGCCGCGGCCCGTGCAGCCGCAGCGCGAACAGCACGGTCATGAACAGGGCGATGTCGGCGACGGTCAGCGCGTCGAACAGGAACTCGCGGCCGGCCAGCCGGTCGTCCAGCCGGCGCCAATGGCCGCGCAGCGCCTCCTCGGCCTTGCGGGCGCCGGCCTCCTGCGTGTCGCGCCGGACCGGGTCGGGCGGCTCGCTGCGATGCATCAGCGGCCGGACATCCGGCATCACGATCTCGTCGGCCTCCAGCTCGGCCATACGGCAGCGGGCGCGGCCGGCGGCGTCACGTGGAAACAGCGGGGGCGCCGGATAGGCGTCCTCGAGATAGTCGAGGATCACGGTCGAATCGAACAAGGCGAGGTCGCCATCGACCAGCACCGGCACCTGGCCCTTGGGGTTGCCGGCCAGCACCGCCGGGTGCTTCGGCCGATAGCCCTCGGTCTGGGTGAAGGGCACCATGATTCGCTCATGGGCCAGCCTCTTCTCGGCCAGCGCGATCTCGACCTTGCGCGAGAACAGGCTCAGCGGCCCGGAATAGAGCGTGATCCCCATGGTTCTTTCCCCCGGTGAACTGGAGGCGAACGTTAAGGGAACGACGGCCCGCCCGCAATGCCGGCGGCCGGCAACGAAAAAAGCCCGCGACCGTGGGCGGGCTTTTCACGCGGTGGCGCGGCCGGGGCCGCGCCGAAGGCCTGGATCGATCAGGCCGCCTGGGCGGCGGCCTGGGCCTTGATGATGCGGTGCTTCAGGCCGCGCAGCTCGGCGTCCAGGGCCGAGTCCGGGGCGCCGGCGAGGTAGCCGTCGAGGCCGCCGCGATGCTCGATGGTGCGGATGCCGTTGGTGGTCAGGCGCATGCGCACCGACACGCCGAGAACCTCCGAGACCAGAGAGGTGGTCTGCAGGTTCGGCAGGAAGCGCCGGCGGGTCCTGTTCTTGGCGTGGCTGACATTGTTGCCACTCATCACGCCCTTGCCGGTCACCTGGCAGCGTCGCGCCATCGGTCTATCCTCGAAACACGGTCAAAAACAATTGCCCGGCATCGCTGCCGGGACGAGGGCGTTCGTATAAGGGGCCGCACGCCCGGCGTCAAGCCGAGAGTCGCGGCCCCATCCGGCCCAGACTACGCCCGCGGCGCGCTCCGGGTCACGATCACGTTCCAGGAGGCCGGCTTCAGCTTCGCCCGCAGCCGCTCGCCGTCGACCGAGACATCCGGGTTCGCCGCCGGCGCCACGGTGTCCGGCGCCTCCTTGGTGTTCACCGCCTTCAGATTGGCGTGGTGGATCTCCGTCGCCTCCACCAGCCGGCGGTCGGCGCCCAGGCCGCGCAGCGTGACGTCCAGGTCCATCGGGTCGGACAGGCTGCGGTTGAGGGCGAAGACCGTGGTGGTGCCGTCGGCCGGGTTGTCGACCACGGTGGCGTAGAGATAGGGGATCTCCGGCCAGGACTGGGCGGCATAGCCGGGCGATTCGACCTTGGCCTGCAGCACCCGGCCATGGCCGTGCCGGGCGGCCAGGGCGAAGGGGTGGAAGATGGTCTGGCGCCAGGCGGCGCCGCCGGTCTCGGTCATGATCGGGCCGATGACGTTGACCAGCTGGGCGATGCAGGCAGTCTTCACCCGGTCGGCGTTGTTCATCAGGGCGATCAGGGCGCCACCGACGATCAGTGCGTCCTCGGCGTTGTAGATCTCCTCGATCAGATGCGGCGCCTCGGGCCAGCCCGGCTTGCGCATGTGCTCGATCTTGTGGGTCTTGTACCAGACATTCCACTCGTCGAAGGACAGCATGATCTTCTTGCGCGACCGGCGCTTGGCCCCGACCGCGTCGCAGATCGCCGCCACCTCCTTGATGAAGGCGTCCATCAGCTCGATCACGCCGAAATACTCCGGCGCCGAATCGGCATTGTTGTTGAAATACGTGTGCAGCGAGATGAAGTCGACCTGGTCGTAGCAGTGGTCCAGCACCTCGTATTCCCAGGCGCCATAGGTCGCCATGTTGCGATGGGACGAGCCGCAGGCGGCGAGCTGGATGGTCGGGTCGATCCAGCGCATCACCTTGGCCGTCTCCAGCGCCGTCCGGCCGTATTCCTCGGCGGTCTTGGCGCCGATCTGCCAGGGGCCGTCCATCTCGTTGCCCAGGCACCAGAACTTGACGTCGTGCGGCGCCTCATGGCCGTGCGACCGGCGCAGGTCCGACAGGGCCGAGCCGCCGGCATGGTTGCAGTATTCCAGGAAGCGGCGCGCCTCGTCCGGGCCGCGGGTGCCGAGATTGACGCCCAGCATCGGCTCGATCCCGGCGGCGCGGGCCCAGTCCATGAACTCGTTGGTGCCGAAGCGGTTGGTCTCGGTCGAGAACCAGGCCAGGTCGCGCCGCACCGGCCGCTGTTCCACCGGCCCGACCCCGTCCTCCCAGTTGTAGCCGGACAGGAAGTTGCCGCCGGGATAGCGGATGATGGTCGGCCCCAGCTCGCGGGTCAGCTCCAGCACGTCGCCGCGGAAGCCATTGGCATCGGCGGTCGGGTGGCCGGGCTCGTAGATGCCGCCATAGACGCAGCGGCCCATATGCTCGACGAACGCGCCGAAGACGCGGCGGTCGAGGTCGGAGAGGACGAAGTCGCGGTCGACGGTCAGCCGTGCGGAGATCATGGGTCGGCGGTCTCGATGGGGAAGTGGAAAGAGCGGCCGCGCCTTGGGGCGCGGCCGGAGCGGATTACTTAGCGTTGGCCAGCAGCTCGTTGACGCGACTCTCGGCGTCGGCCAGGGCCTGGTCGACGGTCTTCTGGTTCTGCGCCGCGGCGTTGAACTCCTCGGTCAGGATCTCCTGCAGCCCGAACTGGCGCTTCACCGCCTGGGGCAGCGCGGTGCCGTCCTTGGTCAGGCTGACGATGTCCTTGCGGTGCGGCAGGTCGAGGAAGGCCTGGGACGTCGCGACCGAAGTGCGCACCGGCAGATGGCCGGTCCGGGCCCATTCGAAGTCGTTGTCCCACAGGAACTTCAGCACCTTGACCGCGGCCTTGCGCTTGGCGTCGTCGAGGCCGGCCTTCGGCACCACCCAGCTGTGGCCGTCGGCCCAGACCTTGGCGTTGCCGTACAGCTGCGGGAAGGGCACGACGGTATAGCCGTTGCTCAGTGCGCCGCCGGGCTTGGCTGCCTCCTCGTTGTAGCTGTCGATCAGCCAGGTGCCCATGATGTAGACGCCGCCGTCGCCCTGGGAGAAGCCGGCCGTGGCCGCGGCGTAGTCCTGGTCCTTGGTGGTGTCGCCATCCTGGTAGATGGTCTTGAACAGCTCGACCGCGTTGCGGGCCTCGGGCGTCTGCAGCTTGATCTGGGTCGGGTCGGCGAAGAAGTCGGAATTCTGCTGGTACAGCAAGGTGTAGAGCGTGCGGGCGTAGTTCGCCTGCTCGTTCACCGTCGCCTGGACGAAATAGGGCTTGCCGGTCTTCTCCTTGAACTGCTTGGCCTGGGCCAGAAGCTCCTCCGGCGATTTCGGCAGGATCGGCTTGCCGTCATCGGACACGAGGCCGGCCTGCTTGAACAGGTTCAGGTTGATGTGCCAGAGCCAGGTGTGGGTGTCGAAGGGCAGGGCGTAGATCTTGCCGTCCTTGGTCACCCCGGTCTTGGCCGCCTCGGTGAAGTCGGAGATGTCGATGCCGGCGGCCTTGAAGTCTTCGTCCAGCGGCTCCAGCAGGTCGCGCGAGGCGTAGTCGCTGATCACCGCCTCATGCATCACCGAGATGGTCGGCGGGTCGTCGGAGCGCAGCCGGGCGGTCAGCTGGTCGTAGCCGGGCCATTCGACGATGTCGACCTTGACGTGGACGTCCGGGCTCTCGGCGTTGAACTTGTTGATCAGCGCCGTGATGATGCCGCACTCGCCATGCGCCTTCGAGACGTCGGTGACATCGGCGTAGTCGGCCTCGCAGGCGCCGAAGAAGCGCGACAGCGAGATCTCGGTCTTGTCCTGGGCCCAGACGGGGCCCGCGGCCAGGACCAGCCCGGTCAGGGCCAAAGCAAAGCGGCTTCTCATGGCTCTCCCTCCTTGGTTCCGGCCGTTTCTGCCGCGCGCCTCAGCGGACGGCGGCGCCGGCGACGGCCGTGACGATGTATTTCTGGAAGAACAGGTAGACGATCAGCACGGGCAGCCCGGCGAAGACCGACTGCGCCATCAGGTAGCCCAGGCCTTCGGACTGGGCGAAGTTGGTCTGGGTCGAGGCCAAGCCGACCGTCAGGGTGAACATCTCCGGCTTGGTCGCCGAGATCAGCGGCCATAGATAGTCGTTCCAGGAGCTGAGGAAGGTGAAGATCCCCAGCGTCGCCTGGGCCGGCACGGTCAGCGGCAGCAGCACGCGCCAGAAGGTCTTGAAGCGCGAGGCGTTGTCCAGCAGCGCCGCCTCGTCCAGCTCCCTGGGGATCGCCTTGAAGTACTGCGTCATCAGGAAGACGCCGAAGGGCGCCGACAGATGCGGCAGGATCAGCCCGAGATAGGAGTTGTGGATCTTCAGGTCGTTGAACATCTGGAAGCGGGCGATGATCACCGCCTGCTCCGGCACGGCCAGGCCGATCAGCACCAGCGCGAAGACGATGCCGCGGCCGGGGAACTGGGCGCGGGCGAAGCCGTAGCCGGCGAGGGACGCCAGCACCAGCACGCCAAGGGTCTGGCCCAGCGATACGACCACGCTGTTCAGCACCCAGCGGAACACGCCGGAATTGGCGAGGATGTCGGTGTAGTTCTTCAGCGTGTAGGGCGCCCGGAACAGCGTGCCGGTGTCGGTCATCAGCTCGCTGTTGGGCTTGAACGACAGGCCGGTGATCCAGGCCACCGGCACCACCCAGATCACGGCCAGCAGGATGACCGCCCACAGGATCAGCCGGTCGCCCAGGCTGCGGCCGACCATGCCCTGCCGCGGCTGGGCTGCGGTGATGGCGGTCATCCCTCGGCCCTCCGGCGGGTCAGCAGGTACTGCGCCATGGCGGCGATCAGCATCAGCCCGAACAGCACCTCGGACGCCGCGGCGGCGTAGCCCAGGTCCCAGTTGCGGAAGCCCTGCTCGTAGATGAACTGCACGATCGGGCGCGAGGCGTTGTTCGGCCCGCCCCGGGTCAAGAGGTAGGACTGCCCGAACAGCTGGAACTGGTAGACGATCTCGATCACGGCCACGAGCACCACGGTCCGCCGGATCGAGGGCAGGGTGATGTGCCGGAACGACCGCCAGCGGCCGGCGCTGTCCAGCGCCGCGGCCTCGTACAGCTCGCGCGGGATCTGCTGCAGGGCGGCCAGGAACAGCATCATCGGCAGGCCGATGCCCCACCACACGGTGGCGACGGCGATGCCGGGCAGGGCCAGGGACGGGTCGCTCAGGATCGGGATCGGCGCCTGCCCGAACGCGCCCAGGACATTGGTCAGCAGGCCGCGATCCGGCAGATACATCATCTTCCAGACGATGGTGACGATGGTGACCGACAGCACCGAGGTGGCGAAGAAGGTGGCGCGCAGCGCCGCGGCCATGCGGGTCGGCCGGTTCAGCGCCAGGGCCAGGACCAGGCCGATGGCGACGAAGGCCGGCACCGTCATCAGCACGAACAGCGCCGTGTTCCAGACCGCGCCGAGGAAGATCTTGTCGGCAAACAGCCGCTTGTAGTTGGCGAGGCCGGCATAGGCGCCGGTGCCGTCGAACATGTCGAACTTCTGCAGGCTGATCCAGATGCCGTCGAACAGCGGCCAGACCAGCAGCACCAGGTAGACGATCAGGAACGGCAGCACGAAGCCGACATTGCGCCAGTCCGGCCCGACCCGGGCACCGCCCAGGCGGCGCGTCCGTTCGATGGTGCGGCCGGTGGCGGTGGCGGTCACCATTTCCTCCTCACGCGGCCCCTCCTCACGCGACAGCGTGGCGGCCGACGCCGTCGGCGCCGAACAGGTGGACGGCGGCGGGGTCGATGCGCAGGGCGACCCGGTCCTCGACCGCGACGCCGCTCAGCCCCGCATCCTCGGCGATCAGGGTCGACCCATCCTGCAGCCGGACATGGAGATGGGTGCGGTCGCCCAGCCGCTCGACCACCTCGACCGTGCCCAGGGTGCTGCCCTGGCCGTCGATCCGCACCGCCTCGGCCCTGAGGCCCAGCGTGATCGGCTGATGCGCCGGCAGCCCGTCGGCCGGCACCGGGGTGCGCAGCTCGGTCCCGTCCGGCAGGCGCAGCACGGCGCCGCCCTGCTCGCCCCCCTCCTGTCCGACGACCATGGCGTCGAGGAAGGTCATCGCCGGCACGCCGACGAAGCGGGCGACGAATTTGGTGGCCGGCCGGGTGTAGATCTCCATCGGCGTGCCGACCTGTTCGATCCGGCCCTCGTTCATCACCACGATGCGGTCGGCCAGCGTCATCGCCTCGACCTGGTCATGGGTGACGAAGATCATGGTGGCGCGCAGCCGCCGGTGCAGCCGCGCCAGCTCGACCCGGGTGCGCACGCGCAGCGCCGCGTCCAGGTTCGACAGCGGCTCGTCGAACAGGAAGGCCCGCGGCTCCTTGACGATGGCGCGGCCGATGGCGACGCGCTGGCGCTGGCCGCCGGACAGCTGGCCCGGCTTGCGCTGCAGCAGCTCCTCGATCTCCAGCGTCCGGGCGGCGCCCTGGACGCGCTGGTCGATCTCCGGCTGCTTCAGGCCGATGTTGCGCAGCCCGAACGCCATGTTCTCGAAGATCGTCATATGGGGGTACAGGGCGTAGTGCTGGAACACCATCGCCACTCGGCGGGCACCCGGCGGCAGGGTGTCGACCCGGGTGCCGGCGATGCGGATCTCGCCGCCATCGACGCTCTCCAGCCCCGCGATCATGCGCAGCAGGGTGGACTTGCCGCAGCCGGACGGTCCCAGGAAGACCATGAACTCGCCCGACTCGACCGACAGCGACAGGCCGTCGAACACCGTGACCGGCCCGAAGCGCTTGCTGACATCCCGGATCTCGATGTCGGCCACCCCATTTCCTCCCCAATGGTATTATCATATGATTCGATCATCGGGGGGATCGACGGGTTTTGTCAACCGAGCCTGTCCGGCCTATCGATAAAAAGGGGAAGGGTGGAGACGGTCTGATGCTGGAACGGGAGATGGTCCTGGTCGGGACGATGAGCGCCCAGGTGTCGAACAGCCTGGGGATGCGCATCGTGTCCGGCGAGTTCCGGCCTCACGATTCGCTGCCGATCGAGAGCGAGCTGTGCCAGACCTACGGCGTCAGCCGCACCACCCTGCGCGAGGCGATCAAGAGCCTGGCGGGCAAGCGGCTGATCGAGGTGTCGCCCAAGACCGGCACGAGGGTGCTGCCCTTCGGCGAATGGAACCTCCTGGACCGCGACGTGCTGGCCTGGCGGCTGCAGGCCCAGTTCGACGCCAAGATCGTCGAGGACATCTTCGAGATGAGGATGTGCTTCGAGCCGCGGGCGTCCCATCTCGCGGCGCGCGATGGCACGGCCGACGACCACGCCGCGATCGAGCGCCATTTCCACCAACTGGCCCGCGCCTATGACGAGAAGCAGCCGGTGAAGGCGTCGTCCGAGGCGGCGCTGGAGTTCCACCTGGCCATCATCACGGCGTCGCACAACGGCCTGTTCGTGACCATTGGTGCTGCTGTGAAGTCGGCGCTGCGGGTGTCGTCGGAGATGCTGCAGCGCCACGCCACCCGGCCCAGCGAGGACGTGGAACTGCACGACGCGGTGCGCACCGCGATCATCGGTCGGCAGCCGGAAGCGGCAGCGGCGGCGATGGTGCGGCTGCTGGAGGCGTCGCATGCCAGGCTGCTGCCGCTGACCACGGAGCCGAAGGGGGCGTGATGTCGCCGGGCGTCACTCCAGCGGGATCAGCAGCGGCGTGACGCCGCTCAAAGACAGTGCCCGGTTCACCTCGGTGTAGAGAACCAGGAGGCCGGGCTGATCGCGATTGACCCAGATCCCGCCCAGCCGTGTGGGATTTGGCAAGGACAAGGAGGTCGGATTCGTGCCTTCGAACCGGTAGAGTGTCCCGGGCGCGACCGCCCAGAAGCCGTGGGGCTTTGCGGCCGCCAGCCCGAAAAAGGGCTCGCTCATCTCGATCGACCTGCCGTTCCAATCCTCAGTGTGGATCTTCTCGAACAGCGTGGAGACCTTGCGTCCGCAGATCTTCACGATGCGGCCGCGGGCCCTCATGTGGATCAGTCCGATCGACGCCACGATACAGCCGGGCTCGTCGGTTGCCGGAACAAGGCCGGTGACCGGATCGCAGTCGCTGTTCAGCGGGCCGTCGCAGAGACCTCGCCCGTCCCGCTGGTCGATCTCGCTCACGGTGCCGGTGGCGAGATCGAGGACCTGCAGACCGCCGCCCCATTCCCCGAAATTGTGGCCGATATACAGGAGATCGCCCATGGCCAGAATGACGGGGGCCGCCAGAAAAGAGCCCCGAAGCTCGCCACGCAGCGGCCGCTGCCGCCAGTCCCCGCGATCGGAGGTCTGCGCAAGCAGTGCGCGAGTGGACAGCACCAATGGGACCGTCCCGCTCGCAACCACGGCCAGCGGCATTTCCGGCAGATCGAACGGCGGCGAGTCCCGGAACGAGCCGCTTGTCCAGGACGAGACGACGTATGTGCCGCCTGCCGCTCCAGGGTAGTCGGCAGATGGGCGCAGGGCCGTCGAGCGGAGAACCCAAAGGCCTCGATCCGATGCAGTGACGTCGACCACCTGATCCGCGAAATGCACCTGGCGCGAGCCGTCCGAAAGCCCGAACGACACCAAGGCCCCACTTCCGCCCGTCAGCCACAGCCGCCCGCCATGGGCGAGGCCTTCGCTGATGCGATTCTCGAGCAAGGGGTCGCCGGAGGGCGGGGCGGGCTCGCTTGCCGCGATCGGCGCTGTTCCGTCCGAGGCCGGCGGCTTCGGCGCCTGGCCGGAACAGGCGAGCAGCACCAGGAGCAGGATGAGAATTCGCCCGACACCCGCATCCGGCCTTCCAAGTCCATCTTTCCACACGATGCCGCCCCCCAACGACGTCATGCCTTACCGGAAGGATGGCACAGACCACTGCGTTGCGCAGGAGGGAACGTCATTTGTTCCTAGTACTGGCTGCTCTTCCCCGTAACGATATGGATGATCGCGGCCGGATCCGAGATCCAGAAGCCGTCGAAGCCATCGGGCAGGCGCTCGATCTCGTCGCGCCGCGCCACCCCGGCGGCGGCGAAATGCTCCGCCGCCTGCGGCACGTCGTCGGCCACGATCTCCAGCCACAGCTCGGCCTGGCTGAGGGCATCGACCCGGTCGATCCACAGCTGGTTGGCGCCGAATTCGAAGCCGACCGCCGGCGGGTGGTTGTCCAGCGGCTTCAGGCCGATCACGTCGCGGTAGAAGCGGACGGTGGCGTCGTATTGGTGCGGCGGCACCTTCAGCGCGATGTTGCGGCCGCCGGCGAAGGTCGCGGTCATGGTCGTGTCCTCCGTTCGGGATAGTTGGAGCGGGATGAATTGAGGTCGGGTCACGTCAGTCCATTCGGACTGGGCTGATTAGGATGTCGAGCGTCTTCGCGCGTTGCCTCTCCCGCCTGGCGGGAGAGGTCGGGCTCGCGTAGCGAGACCGGGTGAGGGCTGGTCCCGGCCTCGACGAAATCCCCTCACCCGGAGCCGCTTCGCGTCTCCGACCTCTCCCGCAGGCGGGAGAGGCAACACCTCACCGGCTTGGCTCTAGGCCGAGGCGAGGCGCGTCTCGTACTCGCCCTCCAGCCGGCCATGGGTGATGAAGAAGGGCTGCGGCACCCGTCCGTGCAGGCGGTCGACCAATATGTCGAGATGGGTGTGCCAGCCGCCGGCGACGCTCGTCATCTGCTCCGCCCCGATGCGGCGGTGGGTCAGCACCAGCAGTGTGTCTCCGCCCTGCGGCGACAACTCGAAGGTCACCTCCGACTCGTCGCCGGACGGCTCGGGCCAGCTGTGGCTCAGCAGCCGCGGCGGCTCCCAGCGCGTCACCCGGGCGGTGAAGCTGGCGCCCTTCTCCAACGATTTGTATTTGGCCGGGATCTCGTCCGGCAGCGGCGACAGCCCGGAATGCAGGAAATGCAATTCCACCTGGCCGCCGGCGCGCGGCTCGACGGCGCCGGTGGCGAGCCAGGCGCCGCGCTTGTCCGCCTCGGTCAGATAGGCCCAGACCCGCTCGATCGGGCCCGGCAGCAGCCGCTCGAACCGGACCGCGCCGGGGGCGATGAGGGTGCCGTACTCGCTCATGACGTCTCTCCTGTGTCGGTGGGGTTGGCTCGCAGCTGCCGCTCCAGCTCGTCCAGCCGGCCGCCCCAGAAGCGGCGGATCCGCCGCAGCCACTCGTCCAGCGCGTCGAACCCCTTGGGATCGAGCGTGTAGATGCGCCGCTGCGCCTCGGCCCGGACGGTGATCAGCCCGGCCTCGCGCAGCACCTTGAGATGCTGGGACACCGCCGGTCCGCTCATCGCGAACTGAGCGGCGATGTCGCCGGCGCTGCGCTCCCCCGCCGCCAGCATCTCGACAATCCGAAGCCGGGTGGGGTCGGCGAGGGCGGCGAAGGCGTTCATGAGTCTTTATGAAGAATATGCTTAAATAAGTCAATGATTAAATATTGAGTCGTCATCCCGTGCGCGCTGCGGCGCGGAGTGCCGCTGCGCAGACACGGATCTCGCGCCGTCATCGAAGAGATCCCGGGTCTGCAGCGCACCACCTCGTGCTGCGCCGCGCCCGGGATGACGGGAATGAAGAGAGGGAGAGGCTGGCGCCCTCAGGCCGCCGCGGCTGCGGGCTCTTCGACCAGGCGTCCGGGCGCCGAGCCGTCCTTCTCGATCCGCCACCGGCGGTTGTGGAAGGCGGCGACCTTGGGGTCGTGCGAGATGGTCAGCCAGGTGGTGCCGGGCAGCCGGTCGCGCAGCAGCGCGAACATCCGCTGCTCGGTCGCCTCGTCGAGCGCGCTGGTCGCCTCGTCGAGGAACAGCCAGCCGGGCTTCGCCAGGACCGCCCGGGCCACCGCCAGTCGCTGCTGCTCGCCGGGCGACAGGCGGCGGGCCCAGTACTCCTCCTGCTCCAGCGCCGGCACCAGATGGCCGAGATCGACCGCGCGCAACGCCTCGGTCGCGGCCTCGGCGGAGACCTCCTCGGGCTTGGCCGGATAGGCGACGGCGGCGTGCAGCGTGCCCAGCGGCAGGTAGGGCCGTTGCGGCAAGAACAGCACCTTGGCGTCCTGCGGGATGCGGATCTGCGCCTTGCCGAAGGGCCAGATCCCGGCCAGGGCCCGGAACAGCGTCGACTTGCCGGCGCCGGACGGGCCGGTCAGCAGCAGCCGGTCGCCGGGCCGGACGGAGAGGTCCCGGCCCTCGATCAGCGCCTGGCCGTGAGGCAGGGCGAGCTGGACGGTGTCGACGGCGAGGTCGGCGCGGGGCTCGGCCACGATCGCGATATCGGCCGAGCGGGCCGCGGCCTTGGCGTCCTCCAGGCTGTGGCGGAAGCCCGTCAGACGATCGACGGTCGCCTTGTAGTCGGCCAGCGTGGAATAGGCGCTGACGAACCAGGACAGCGAATCCTGGACGTTGCCGAAGGCCTGGATGACCTGGACGACGCCGCCCAGTTCGATGGTCTTGGCGAAATATTGCGGTGCGACCAGGATGCCGGGGAACACGGCGGAGGCCTGGCTGTAGGCGGAGGTGAAGAAGCCGAGCTTCTTCGTCCGGGTCATCAGCTGGTAGTAGTTCTCCATCACCCCGCCGAACAGGCGCAGCAGCCCCTGCCTCTCGCTCGGCTCACCGCCATAGAGTGCGATCGCCTCGGTGTTCTCGCGGAACCGGACCAGGCCGAAGCGGAAATCCGCCTCCCGCTTCTGCTGCAGGAAGCTCAACCGGATCAGCGGGCGGCCGATGAGATGGGTCAGGATGGTCCCGACGATGGCGTAGACGATGGCCGCCCACAGCATGAAATGCGGGATCGTGACGCTGCTGCTGCCCAGCAGCGGGATGGTCAACGGCGCTGCCAGCCCCCACAGGATCACGGCGAAGGAGAACAGGTTCACCACATTGCCCAGGAAGCTGAGGCTGAGGGTGAGGGTGCCGTCGACGAATTGCTGGACGTCCTCGGCGATGCGCTGGTCGGGGTTGTCGGTCGCGCCGGACGTCAGCTGCTGGCGGTAATAGGCCCGGTCGGCCAGCCATTCGTTGAGCAGGTGATCGGTCATCCACCGCCGCCAGCGGATGCGCAGCCATTGCCCGAGATAGGTCGCGTAGACGCCGCGCAGGACGGACACGGTCGCCAGGCCGGCGAAGATCGCGATCTCGCGCCAGAACGCCGGCTGGTTGTAGTCCTGCAGCGCCTGGTAGAAGCGGTTGTACCAGAAGCTGAACTGCACGCTCAGGAACACGGCGCCGAGCGTGAAGGCGACGATCACCACCAGCAGGCCGATCGCCGGCCATTTCTCCTTCGACCGCCAGAACGGCATCAGGAGAGCGAAGAAGTCCTTCCAGAACCGGCGCGTGCTCTGCTTCATCGGGTGTGTCCGCCGCATGGCGGATCCTCGGCTGCCACTGCAGCCGTGATATCCTCCGCGGGCGGGCCGCACCCGTGAATTTCACGTAAGTTTCCAGTAATCCTGGCGTTATCAGCGCAGGCCGGACAGGATTTCGTCCCGCTCCACCGTGCTCCAGGCGCCGGGCGGCAGGTCGCCGAGAACGAGCCCGCCGACAGCGACGCGGACCAGGCGCAGCGTCGGGTGGCCGACCGCCGCCGTCATCCGCCGCACCTGGCGGTTGCGGCCCTCGGTCAGGGTCAGGCGCAGCCAGGCGGTCGGGATCGATTTCCGGGCCCGGATCGGCGGGTCGCGCGGCGGCAGGTCGGGCTCCTCGGCCAGCCGCTCCGCGCCGCAGGGGCGGGTGGGGCCGTCGGTCAGGGCGATGCCGCCGGCCAGGGCCGCCAGCACCTCCTCCGCCGGGTCGCCCTCGACCTGGGCCAGATAGGTGCGGGGATGGCCGTGCTTCGGGTCCAGCAGGCGCTTGATCAGCGGCCCGTCATCGGTCAGCAGCAGCAGCCCCTCGCTGTCGGCGTCCAGCCGACCGGCGGCGTAGATGCCGGGCGGCAGGCCGAACTCGTTCAGGCCGCGCCAGCGCCCCTCCGGCGTGAACTGGCTCAGCACGCCATAGGGCTTGTGGAAGACCACATAGCGGCACTGGTCCGGCTCCGGCGACGGGCGCTTGCGCCGCTCCTCGCGCCAGCGCTCGCCCGGCTTCGCCGAGACCGGCTTCGTTGCTCCGGCATCGGCGCCGATCCGGCGCGACGAGGTCAGCGGGCCGCGCGTCCGGCGGCGCGGCGCCGGTGCCTCGGCCGGCTCGGCGTGCTGCTCCGGCGCCGGGCCGCGTGGGCGGCCGCGCCGGCGCGGGGCGACCTCGTCAGCCGGCTCCTCGCCGTCCCACAGCCATTCCGGAATGGCGGCGCGTGCAGCCTCCTGCGGCGAGGTAGCCTTCGACCGCGATCCGCGCGGCTTGCCGGGCGAGGGCCGTCGGCCTGCCGCAGCCGGACCGGACCGCTTCCCGCCGCGAGGCGCCTTCTCGTCGTCGGCCTTCGCGGCGGCGAGACGGGACGGCGTCTTGCCGCCGCGGGGCGGCCGGCGCTTCGGCGTCGCCTCCGGCTCATCCTGCCGGGCGCCACGGCCGCCGGGAATGCGTGCGGTGCGGCGGGGCGCGCCTTGGGCTTCCTCATGGTCCGCCGCCTTGCCGCGGGTCGGCTTGCCGGGGCGGCGCTCGCCGCGGGCCGGACGGTCGGTGCGGGATTCGGCCCGGGCGTCAGGCTTCGGGCCGCGACCGCGCGGCGGCCGTCGTTCGTCGCTGCCGTCGCCGGAGGGCTTGCCGGGTCCGCCCGGACGGCCGGGGCCGGGCTTCGGGGGGCGAGGGGGGCGGCTCATGCCGTCGCCTGCCGGCGCAGGAAGGCGGCCAGGTGGTCGATCTCGGTGCGCATCGCCTCGACGTTGCCCGCCATGTGCAGACAGGCGTGGATCATGCCGCGCCACAGCCGGAATTCGTGCGGCCGTCGGTCCACGGCCAGGCGATAGGCAAGCTGTTCACTGTCGGTCCTCAGGCAGTCGTATTCCGCCGCGGTCAAGTACAGCGGCGGCAGGTCGGCAAGATCGGCGTAGAGCGGCGCGGCCAGCGGCGTGCGCCGGTCGGTGCCGGCCGGGACGTAATGGCCCCAGAACCATTCCATCTCGGCGGTGGACAGGAAATAGCGGTTGTCGCCGCCATACGCCAGATGCGACGGCGTGTCGTGCTCGGGCGCGAACACGCCATAGACCAGCGCCGCCCCGCGCAGCGGCCGTTCGCCGGCGTCGCGAAGCACCAGCAGGGTGGCCAGCGCCAGGTTGGCGCCGGCGGAATCGCCGGCGATCACCATACGGTCGGGGTCGATGCCCCAGTCGCGGCCATGGGCGGCGAGCCAGCGCACCGCCGCGACGCAGTCCTCGAGCGGGGCCGGGAACGGATGCTCCGGCGCCAGCCGGTAGCCGATGCTGACCACCTTGAGGCCGGAGCGCTGCGCCAGCTCCCGGCACACCCCGTCATGGCTGTCCAGGTCGCACAGCACCCAGCCGCCGCCATGGATATAGACGATGGCCGGCGAGGGGTCGGCCGTACCAGGATCGTAGAAGCGTGCGGCGATCGGCCCCGCCGGGCCGGGCAGGGTGCGGTTCTCGACCCGCGCCACCGCCGGCGCATGCTCGTTCAGCAGCGGCAGCACCGCGGCCATGCCGCGGCGCGCCTCGGCCGGCGACAGGCGCTCGGTCGGCGGTGTGTCCCCGGCAACAGCGGCAATCCGCTCCAGCATGATCGTGATCTGCGGGTCGACCGCCATGATCCGGCCTTCTTTACTTGATGAAACCGATCGCCGCCCGGGTGGTGGGAACCAATAGATCGATGCAGTGTTCGACCGCTGCGTCCCCCGCCTTGCAAGTCAGCACATCGTTCAGCAGCACACGGCCGAAATTCCCGCAATCATGACCGGCGATCTCGAACACCTTGACCATGGTCTTGCCGGCGCTCAGCGGGGCCATGTCCACGGCCAGCTGGTCGACGATGACTCCCTTGGGATCGAACACCACGAGATCGAGCTGCAGGTTGCTGTAGCTCCGGTTGGTGCCGTTGTGCATGACCATGAAGGCCCGGCAGCCGTTGTTGCCGGGCTCGAGCTTGTTCAGCTCGATGTCGATGGCTTCCTTCGGTGCCGACTCGGCGGCCGGCTTGTCCTGTGCCAGGGCCGGAAAGGCGGCAATCGCGATAAAAAAAGCGAAAAAACGTGCCGGGCGAACCCAGGCGGAACGGCGGATTTCAGCGGTTTTGCGGGACATTTGGCCTTCCGTACGTCTGGACTCGCTGGGCCGGCCATGATACCCGCGCTCCCCGTGACCGCAATGAAATGCACTTGGGCGGTCGGTGTCTCGGGATCCGTTGCGATCATCCCGGGGCCCGATCGTCGGCGCAGAACGTTGCCCCGTCTCCCGGCGGCGCCGGACGGAGTGTGCCTGGATGGCCCCCGCCCGACGCGCCGACAAGGGGGAGGTCGGGAATGACGTCGAAGGGCCTTCTTCTTCTGTCGATCGCGCTGGTGGGGGCTGCCGCCCTCGGCGGTGCGATCGCGATCGATTCCGCGCGCCCGACATCGCCGCCCGTCGTCGCCGTCGATCTCGCCGGGATCGCGGTCGAGCCTGCGCATGTGGTCGACCCGGCGGAGGCGGTGCGGCCGCAGCCGGCCGTGGCCACGACGCGGCGCCTGGCCGAGTTGACTCCCGCTGCCGCCCCCGCGCCGCGCGGCAACCCGCTGCAGGTCTTCTTCGGCTCCGCCTTCGCCGCGGTGCCGAACCTGGCCGAGCCGCAGCCGCCGCTCGACCCCTGGGCCAATGCCCTGCAGGAGGTGACGCGCCCGGCGCCGGAGCCGCAGGATGGGGAGCCGGTGCTGGTGCCGGTCAGCCTGCCCGGCCCCGGCGCCGAGGCCGCGCGGCTCGATCCGCCAACCCTCCTGGCCGACCCGCTCCCGGCGCCCGCCGGGCTGCCGGTGGCCACCCCGCCGGTGCAGGCGACCACCGAGCCGCCCCTGGCCGCGGCTGAAGGCCTGGCGGACACGGCGCCGGTGGCGCCGGTCGCCGCTCCGGCGGCACAGCCCGGCACCGCGGCCTTGATCGATGTCGCGCCGAACGAGGCGAAGCCCGTGGTCGTCGCCTCGCTGGCGCCGATGGCGGATCTGCTGGCCGACACCGCGGCCGCGTCGCCGGCGTCGATCGCGCCGGTGGCCGCGGTGGCTCCGGCGACCGCCGATCCGGTGCCGTCTCAGCCTGCCGTTCCCACCCTGTCCGGATCGGGGCAGGGTGTGGTCGCGGCCGATGCCGTGTCGACGGTGCAACCCGCCGCGCCCGGCGTGGCGCCGGTCTGGGCCCGGTCGCGCTCCTCGCTGCTGCGGGTCGAGCGGCCCGAGCCGGAGGAGACCGAGCGGCTGGATGTCGCCCTGGCGCGCGCCGTGTCGCTGATCGAGCCGGCGGGGGCCCCCTGGCTGCGTAGCACCGAGGCCGACGGCGCCGGCCGCCGCCTGACCGGCTGCGGCCCGGGCGACCTGGCCTGCACCATCTTCGTCTCGGGGAGCGGCACCGCGGTCGACCAGCCCTCGCCGCTGCTGCGGCAATTGGGGACGGCGCCGATGAGCATCGGCGGCGTGTCCCTGCCGGCCGAGGCCACCGAGGCGGAGCGGGCGCTGCGCTGCCTCGCCTTCACCGCCTATACCGAGGCCGGCAACCAGGGCACGCGCGGCATGGCGGCGGTGGTCTGGGTGGTGCTGAACCGCATCGCCGTGAACAATGATTTCGGCGACACCCCCTGCGAGGTGCTGGCCGATCCCGGCCAGTTCGAGCCGCTGTCGCGCCCGCGCTTCCGCGCCTTCGCCAAGGCGGTGCGGAACGGTGCCATGCCACAGTTCCCGCGGCCGCTCAGCGCCCAGGACGAGATCCTGCAGCGCACCGCGCGGCTGGTGGTGTGGCAGATGCTGGACGGCTATTTCGCCGACGACCCGACCGACGGCGGCCAGTATTTCCTGGCCCCGGCGGCGATGCGGGCGCTGGGCCGCGGCATGCCGGCCTGGACCAACCGCTTCCGCCGCAGCGCCTCGATCGGCGACCACGTCTTCTACCGGCCGAAGCGCGGCAGCTGATCCGCGTCGTCCAGGGCGGCAAGGGGCTGGTCCGCCCGGCCGTCCGGTCCACCTTATCTGCAGGCCGGAGCGATTGCGCCAGCCTGCCCTGAAATGGTCACGAATCTTCCCTGGTCCCGGCCCTTCGGCCGACCTAGAACGGACCTGATGGCCGCCACCGATTCCGCCCCTCCGCCGCCCTCCCTCGGCTCGGTCCTCCTGGCCGTGGCGCCGCTGCTGTTCAGCGCCGCGATCATGATCATGGGCAACGGGCTGTTCGGCACGCTGGTGGCGGTCCGGATGGACCTCGACGGCATCGATGTCGGCACCATCGGGCTGGTGCTGGCCTTCTATTCGGGCGGCTTCGCCCTCGGCACCCTGATCTGCCCTCGGATCGTGCTGCTGGTCGGCCATATCCGCACCTTCGCCGCCTTCGCCGCGATCGCCTCGGTCGTGGCGCTGCTGCACGCGCTGTGGCTCGATCCGATCGTCTGGGCGGCGCTGCGCTTCGTCACCGGCATCAGCATGGCCGTGCTGTTCACCATCATCGAAAGCTGGCTGAACGCCCGCGCGGTGAATGCCGTGCGCGGCCGGGTGATGTCCTCCTACATGGCGGTGAACTACACCGCCTTCGGCCTGTCGCAGCCCTGGCTGACCATCATGGACCCGGCCAGCTTCGCCCTGTTCTCGGTGGTGGCGATGCTGATCTCGCTGTCGCTGGTGCCGCTGTCGCTGACTCCGGTCGAGACGCCGCCGGTGATCAAGGTCAAGCGCTTCGGCCTGCGCGCCCTGATCGCGATCTCGCCGCTCGGCGTCGCCGGCTGTGTCTCGGTCGGGCTGATCAGCGCCGCCTTCTCCGGCATGGGGCCGGTCTATGCCCGCACCATCGACCCGTCGCCGGACTGGATCGCCAGCTTCATGATGACGGCGATCTTCGCCGGGTTCCTGTTGCAGTATCCGGTGGGCCGGCTGTCCGACCGCTTCGACCGGCGCCAGGTGTTCCTCGGCATCACCATCGCGCTGGCCCTGATCAGCGCCGCTCTGGCCCTGTTCGGCGGCACCTCGATGACGCTGCTGCTGGTGCTGCTCGCCGCCTTCGGCGGGCTGTCCTATACCATCTATCCGCTCAGCCTCAGCCACGCGAACGACTTCATGACGCCGGAGCAGCTGGTGCCGGCGGCCGCCGGCCTGCTGCTGTGCTACGGCACCGGCGCGGTGGTCGGGCCGATCGCGGCATCGCGGGTCATGCAGCTGCTGGGGCCGGACGGGCTGTTCGTCTGGACCGGCTCGGTCGCGGCGCTGCTGGCGCTGTTCGCCGTCTACCGCATGACCCGGCGCGCGGCGAAGCCGAACGAAGAGCAGGGCAGCTTCGTATCGGTGGCGCCGATGACGACGCCGGTCGCGGCCGAGCTCGACCCGCGCGCGCCGGACGAGACGCCGCCCACCCTGCGCGACGCCGCCTGAGGGGAACCGCCATGCCGCTCGCCCGCCGCCGCCTGCTGACCATGCTTCCCGCCGTCGGCCTGGCGGCCGCGGGGATCGGCGGCGCGCGATGGGCGCGGGCGCAGGACCCGATGTTCTTCCGCATCGGCACCGGCACCACCGGCGGCACCTATTTTCCGATCGGCGGCATCATCGCCGGCGCCATCTCCGGCCCCCCGGGCCTGCCGCCCTGCGGCAGCGCCGGCGGCAGCTGCGGCGTCTCCGGCCTGATCGCGGTGGCCCAGGCCAGCGCCGGCTCGATCGACAACATCCGGCGGATCCAGAATGGCGAGTTCGATTCCGGCCTGGCCCAGTCCGACGTCGCCTTTGCCGCCTATGCCGGCGAGGGACCGTTCTCCGGCGAGCCGCCGGTGACCAGCCTGCGCGCCATCGCCCATCTGTTCTCCGAATTCGTCCATGTCGTGGTGCCGGCGGACAGCCCGGTGCAGTCGGTGGCCGACCTCAAGGGCAAGCGCGTCTCGGTCGGCGCTGAAGGCTCCGGCACGATCTACGACATCCGCCTGATCCTGGCCGCCTACGGCCTGAAGCAGACCGACGTGACCGAAGTCTATGAGCGGCCGGAGCCTTCGGCCGACCTGCTGGCCGAAGGCGGGCTCGACGCCATGGTGATGACCGGCGGGCCGCCGCTCGGGGTGATCGCCGACCTGGCGCGGCGTCGGCCGATCCGGCTGCTGCCGATCGCGGGGCCGGAGGCTGAGGCGCTGATCGCCAAGGTGCCGTTCTTCGCCCAGGAGGCGATCCCCGCCGGCCTCTATGACGGTGTCGCCGCAGAGGTGCCGGCCCTGTCGGTCGGGGCGATCTGGCTGGTGGCGGAGCGAATCGCCGAGCCCACGGTCTACGAGATCACCCGCGCCCTGTGGCAGAAATCGACCCTGGACCTGCTGGCGGCGGGCCATCCGCGCGGCAAGGAGGTCTCGATCGACGGCGCCGCCCGCGGCCTCGGCGTGCCGCTGCATCCTGGCGCCGCCCGCTATTATGCGGAGCATGCTGTGCTGAGCCTGCCGACCCAGGCGAAGCCCTGAGAGACCGCCTGTAAATGCTACTGGCGCGGCCGTCTGACGGCGGGCTCGAGCGCTTCCGGTGCTCACGGACCCAAGCGTCCGCTGCGCGCCGATTCTCGAAACCACCGCCAGCCGACTCACGCCAGCGCATTTCCAAACGGTCTCTGAACCGAAGCCCGGCGGGGCGGACGATATCCCGCATTCATCCAGTTGAAATATGCCGGCGGACCCCGTAGAACTTGCGTCACATCAGGAGTTGGGCACTGCCCGACGCCAACCTGCTTCCCGAGCAAGGTGGCGCCCCCGAGAGGGGGGATGTGGTCGAACCGACAACCAAACGGGTCCATCCACAGTTCGGTCCTGCTCACGACACGCGGAACAGAACCGAATGCCGATCAAGATTCCGAACGACCTGCCCGCCCGGTCCGTGCTCGAAGCGGAAGGGGTCATGGTGATGCTCGAGGCGCAGGCGGTGCGGCAGGACATCCGGCCGATGCGGATCGGCCTGCTGAACCTGATGCCGAACAAGGTCAAGACCGAGACCCAGTTCGCCCGGCTGCTCGGCGCCTCGCCGCTGCAGGTCGAGCTGACGCTGGTCAAGATGACCAACCACGTCCCGCGCAACACGCCCAGCGACCACATCCTGTCCTTCTATCGCGACTGGGAGGATGTCCGGACCGAGAAGTTCGATGGCTTCATCGTCACCGGCGCGCCGGTCGAGACGATGGCGTTCGAGCAGGTGACCTACTGGGACGAGCTGCGCCGGGTCTTCGACTGGACGCAGACCAACGCCCATGGCTGCTTCAACATCTGCTGGGGCGCCCAGGCGGCCGTGCATCACTTCCACGGCGTCCCGAAATATGCGCTGCCGCGGAAGATGTTCGGCGTCTACCGCCACCGCATCATCGAGCCGGCCTCGCCCTATCTGCGCGGCTTCTCGGACGATTTCACCATTCCCGTGTCGCGCTGGACCGAGACGCGGCGCGAGGACATCCCGGCCGAAAGCGGGATGAAGGTGCTGATGGAGTCGGACCAGGCCGGGCTGTGCCTGCTGGACGACCCGGCCCGCCGGTCGCTGCACATGTTCAACCATGTCGAGTACGACACCGACACGCTCGGCGACGAATATGCCCGCGATGTCGCCGCCGGCAAATCCATCTCCGTGCCGCACGACTATTTCCCGCAGAACGATCCGCGCCTCCGGCCCCAGAACCGCTGGCGCAGCCACGCCCATCTGCTGTTCGGCAACTGGATCAACCAGATCTACCAGACCACGCCCTATGAGGTCGCCGACATCGGCCGGGGCTAGCCGGGGTCGGAGCCCTGGCCGGCGTCCGTTCCTGGCAGCTTCAGGACGCGGATCTCGGGCATGACCGTGTCCTGGATATCCTCAGGTCGTCACGGCAGTCTCAAAGCCACCCCTTCCGCTTGAACCACAGATAGGGCAGCACGGCGGACAGCACCATCAGCCCGAGGGCGAAGGGATAGCCCACCGGCCATTTCAGCTCCGGCATGATCTCGAAGTTCATGCCGTAGATGCTGGCCACCAGCGTCGGCGGCAGGAACACCACGGCGGCGACCGAGAAGATCTTGATGATCGCGTTCTGCTCGATGTTGATCATCCCCATCGAGGCGTCGAGCAGGAAGGTGATGTTGTTGCCGATATAGGTGGCGTGGTCGGTCAGCGATGCCACGTCCCGGCTCAGGCTCTTCAGATGGGTGCGGAACACCTTGTCCTTGGTGGCGTCGCCGACCGCCAGGAAGCTCAGCAGCCGGGCCAGGCTGACCAGGCTCTCGCGCGCCTTCGACACCAGGTTCTGGCTGCGGCCGATCTGCTTGAGATTGGCCTCCAGCTCCTCGTTGGTGGTGCGCTTGTGCACCGCCTCATGCACCTTGAAGATCCGCTGCGACAGCGCGTCGACCTCGCCCGCCACCCGCTCCAGGATGTCGGCGGTGCGGTCGACGATGGCCTCGAGCAGGCCGATCAGCGTGGCCGAGCCGGACGGGCACAGCATCGGCTGGCGCTCGGCATGGGCGATGAAGCCGGCGAGGGATTTCGGCTCGGCATAGCGGATGGTGACGAGGGTCTGGCCCTTGAGCACGAAGGTGATCGGGGCGGTGCCGGGCGCGTCGGTCTCGGTGGCGTAGAGCACGCTGGCGGTCATGAACATGCCGCCGTCTTCCTGGTACAGCCGGCTCGACGCCTCGATCTCCTGCATCTCCTCGCGGGTCGGCAGGAACAGGCCGAGCTGCCCCTCGGCCAGCCGCTCCTCCTCGGCGGTCGGGTTGAACAGGTCGATCCAGACCATGTCCGGCGGGAAGGCGGCGCCGTCCGACGGTTCGATCGTGACGAAGCGGGCGTTGGAAAGCGTGTAGATGCGCAGCATCGCGGTCTGTCCCCTGGGGCCGGCGCACCGCCGGGCCGGGGCCGCGGTGTCTAGCGGAGCCCTTCGGCCGGCGCGGCGCTGGGCCGTCCGTTCCCTGGCGTGGCGATCCGGTCGGGTCGCCTCCGTGATTCGTCCCGGTCGGGACGACTGTCTGGCTCGTCCATGTCTCGATTCATCGAAGTCAGGGCCTGGCGGCACCCGTCATGCTCGGATGCCACCGCCGGGTGGCGCCGTCAAGCCGCCGGCCGTGCGCAGGAGAGGCGCGTCAGCTCAGGGCGTCGATCGCGTCGGTCGTCAGGTGGCCCGGCACGATGGTCAGCGGGATCCGCAGCCGGGCGATGGCCTTGCTGCTGGTCAGGTACTGGATCAGCGGGCCGGGGCCGGCGGAGGAGGCAGTGTCGGCGCCCAGCACCAGGATCGAGATCGACGGCTCTTCGGCGATCAGGGCCAGGAGCTCGTCGCGGGCGGCGCCTTCGCGGATATGCAGGATCGGGATGGTGCCGGTCAGCTGGTTGACCTCGCGCGCCACCCGCTGCAGCCGCTGCTCGGCCTCGTGCCGGGCCTCCTCGCGCAGCACGTCCTCGATCGCCCCCCAATGCTGGATCTCGCTGGGGCTGATGACGTGCAGCAGGGCGACCCGGCCGCCGGTGTGCTGGGCCCGGCGGCAGGCATAGCGCAGCGCCGCCCGCCACTCCTCGCTGTCGTCGACGACGACCAGGAAGATGCGCGGCAGGTCCTGCTTGGGGGTCTCCGGGGCGTTGTCGGTCATGGCACCCTCAATAGATGGGAACGCATCAGGGACGACGGAAGACGACGCTGGCCAGCCAGCCGGCGGCGACGGCGACGAGGATGGCGGCCAGCCCGTACAGCGCCGGCTCGCTCTGGGCGAATTCGTAGATCTCGGCGCCCATCCCGACCTTGCCGACGATCAGCGGCGTGGTCTGGGCGTCGACCACCTGGCCGCCGCGGAACAGATAGGCCTCGACCTGGTACTGGCCGGTCGGGACGTTGGCCGGGAAGTCGATCCGGGTCCGGAACAGGCGGCCGCTGAGGAAGCTGACCTGGCCGGTGTCGGTGACGTACAGGCCGCTGCGCTGCTGGCCGCGGATCAGCGCGTCGCGGAAGGCGGCGATGGCCTCGGGCCCGGCCTCGCGGTCGTCGTCGCTGACGGCCAGCTGCAGGTATTTCAGGCCGATGCCGGCGCGCTCCAGCACATTCGGCGCCGCCAGCTGCTCCAGCGGCTTGCTCGAGGCCACGGCGTAGAAGCCGGGCACGCCGCTGAACTTCATGCTGGCATGGTTCAGCCAGACGCCGGCGACGCGGTCCTTCTCGCGCACCGTGGCCCGGTCGGCCGGGCCACGCACCACCACCGCCACGTCGCCCTCGCCTTCGGTGGCGCCGAATAGGAGGACCTTGGTGCCGGTGAAGCCGGTGTTGATGGCGATGACGTGGTCGGACAGGTCGGCCACCAGGTCCTGGGCGGCGCCGGGCCGGCACAGGCCCAGGACCGCAGCCCAGACGGCGACGGCGAGAACGATGCGCCGCACGGCTCAGCCCCCCCGGCGCATGGCGACGGTGAACAGGTCGGCGGGCGTGCCGATCAGGTCGAAGCCGACCTTGATGCAGATGATCAGCACCAGCGTGGCCAGCAGGGCGCGGGCCTGGTCGCCGCGCAGCCGGCCGCTGGCATGGGTGCCGAACTGGGCGCCGATCACGCCGCCGGCCAGCAGCAGCAGGGCCAGCAGCACGTCGACCGTCTGGTTCTGGAAGGCCTGCAGGAAGCAGACCAGCGCAGTGGTGAAGATGATCTGGAACAGCGAGGTGCCGGCCACCAGCGAGGCCGGCATGCCGAGCAGGTAGATCATCGCCGGCACCAGGATGAAGCCGCCGCCGATGCCCATGATCGCGGTCAGGAAGCCGCCCAGCGCCCCGATCCCGATCGGCGCCAGGGCGCTGATGTACAGCCGCGACTTCGGGAACCGGGTCTTGAACGGCAGGCCGTGGAACCAGCCATGCTTGTGCAGCTTGCGGCGCTGGCCGGGAGATCGGCGCCGGCGCAGCATCGACCGCAGGCTCTCGACCAGCATCAGCGCGCCGACCGTGCCGAGGAACAGCAGGTAGAACAGGTTGATGGCGAGGTCGATCTGGCCGATCAGCTGCAGCAGGCTGAACAGCCGGACCCCCAGCACGCTGCCGACCACGCTGCCGGCCAGCAGCACCAGCCCCATCTTCAGGTCGACATTGCCGCGCCGCAGATGCGCCAGCATGCCGGAGACGCTGGCCGCGACCAGCTGATTGGCCTGGGTGCCGACCGCGACCGCCGGTGGGATGCCGATGAAGATCAGGAGCGGTGTCATCAGGAAGCCGCCGCCGACGCCGAACAGGCCGGACAGGAAACCGACCAGCCCGCCCATGCCGAGAATCAGCAGGGCGTTCACCGAGACCTCGGCGATCGGCAGATAGACTTGCATGGCGCGGGGTCCCGTCCAGTCTCAGCCGCACCTTAGTCGGTGAAAGCGTCGATGCGAAGGCCGTTGGCGGCCGCGCCGAAGCGATGCCGCCGCGGCATGTACGCCCCGGTTACCCATGCCGTACATGAATGTATGCTTCCGGTTAGGTTGGACCCTGCCGTCTAGTGTATGGTGCTGCGCTTTTTGATTCACAGCATGAGCCCGTATGATCAACGCGGGCCTGGGGACGGAATCGCGCATGATCCTCCGCTTCGTCCTGGTCGGGATCGCCCTGATCGTCGTCGTCGGCGCGCTCGTCGGCATGAATTTCAAGCGCGACCAGATTGTGGCGGAGATATTCGCCAATCAGCAGATGCCGCCGGTGCCGATCTCCGCCGCCAAGGCCGAGGCGAAGACCTGGACTGACTATCTCGAGGGCATCGGCAGTGTCTCTGCGGTCGAGGGCATCGAAGTCGCCTCCGAGGTCGCGGGCACGGTCAAGTCGATCGACTTCAAGCCGAACGACACGATCCAGGCCGGGCAGCGGCTGGTGCAGCTGGATGATTCGATCGACCAGGCGGATGTACGGCTGTACCAGGCCGCAATGGATCTGGCGCAGCGGGTCCTGGACCGGGTGTCGTCGCTGCGGTCGCGCGGCAACGCCCCGCAGGCCGACCTCGATTCCGCCAATGCCGAGTTGCTGAAGGCGCAGGCGCAGATCGCCCGCGCCCAGGCGACGATCGACAAGAAGGCGGTGATGGCGCCCTTCGCCGGCATCGTCGGCATCCGCAAGATCGACATCGGCCGCTACGTCGCCCCCGGCGATGCGCTGGTGACGCTGCAGCGCCTGGACCAGGTCTATGCCGACTTCACCCTGCCGGAGCAGGCGTTCAGCCGCATCAGCCAGGGCCAGAAGGTGGAGGTGCGGGCCGACGCCTTCCCGGACGAGGTGTTCCGTGGCGAGGTCAGCGGCATCGAGCCGGTGGTCGATGCCGCCAGCCGCATGGTCAAGGTGCGGGCGACCATCGACAATCCCGGCCTCAAGCTGCGCCCCGGCTTCTTCGCCAATGTCCGGCTGATCCTGCCGGATCGGCCGAATGTGGTGACCGTGCCGCAGACCGCGATCACCTTCAGCCTCTATGGCGACACCGTCTTCGTGATCCGCGAGAAGCAGGCCGAGGCCGGCCAGCAGCCGGCGGATCAGCCGGCCGAGAAGCCGGCGGCTTCCGGTGACGGGAGCCAGCCGCCGGCCGGGCCGCAGCTCGCGGTCGAGCAGGTTTTCGTCCGGGTCGGCAAGCGCCAGGGCAACGTCGCCGAGATCATCGAAGGGGTGAAGGCGGGCGACCAGGTCGTCACCTCCGGCCAGCTCAAGCTGCAGAACGGCTTCCCGGTGGTGATCGACAACTCGGTCGACCCCACCCGTCCGCCGCAGGCTGGGTCCTAGGCCCGGCCGGGAGGGGGAACGTCATGAACTTCACCTCGATCTTCATCCGCCGGCCGGTGCTGGCCACGGTGGTCAGCCTGCTGATCCTGCTGCTCGGCCTGCAGGGCCTGGCCACCCTGCCGGTGCGCCAGTTTCCGAAGACCGAAGAGACGACGATCACCATCACCACAGCCTATCCGGGCGCCAGCGCCGACCTGATGCAGGGCTTCATCACCACCCCGGTCGCCCAGGCGGTGGCCAGCACCGAGGGGTTGGACTACGTCACCTCCTCCTCGGTCCAGGGCGTCAGCACCGTGTCGGTGCACATGAAGCTGAACGCCAACCCGGATGCGGCGCTGACCGAGGTGCTGACCAAGGTGCAGCAGGTCCGCAACGACCTGCCGGACGAATCGAAGGACCCGGTGGTGGTGAAGGGCACCGGCCAGGACATCGCAATCCAGTACATCGCGCTGGACAGCGACCGGATGTCGCCGGAGGAGGTGACCGAATATATCACCCGGGTGGTGCAGCCGCAGCTGTCGACCACCGAGGGCGTGGCCGAGGCCGAGATCCTGGGCGCGAAGAGCTTCGCCATGCGGGTCTGGGTCGACCCGATCCGGCTGGCCGCGCACATGGTGACGGCGGCCGACGTGGTGACGGCGATCCGGGCCAACAACTTCCAGTCGGCGCCGGGCCGCACCGAGGGCGAGCTGGTCACCTTCGCCATCCGCACCGACACCACGCTGCGCACCGCCGAGGCCTTCGGCGACCTGGTGGTGCGGTCGGACGGGTCGAACATCGTCCGACTGAAGGATGTCGCCCGGGTCGAGATGGGCAGCGAGAGCTATGACTCCCGCGTCACCTTCAACGGGCGCGAGGCGATCTTCATCGCCATCAATCCGACGCCCGCGGCCAACCCGCTGACCACGGCGGCCAATGTGCGCGCGGCGATGGTCGACATCGAGCGCCAGATGCCGGAGGGCATGCGCGGCGAGGTCGTCTACGACGCCACCGAGTTCATCGAATCCTCGATCTGGGAAGTCGGCAAGACCATCCCCGAGGCGGTGGCAATTGTCGTGGTCGTGATCCTGCTATTCCTCGGCTCGTTCCGCGCCGTCGTCATTCCGGTCGTCACCATCCCGCTGTCGCTGATCGGCGTGCTGTTCTGCCTCTACGCGCTCGGCTACTCGATCAACACACTGACCCTGTTGGCGATGGTGCTGGCGATCGGACTGGTGGTCGACGACGCCATCGTGGTGGTGGAGAACATCCACCGCCATATCGAGGAGGGGCTGACGCCCAGGCAGGCGGCGTTGAAGGGCGCCGCGGAGATCGCCGGGCCGGTGGTGTCGATGACCATCACCCTGGCCGCGGTCTACGTGCCGATCGGCTTCGCCACCGGCCTGACCGGGGCGCTGTTCCGCGAATTCGCCTTCACCCTGGCCGGCGCCGTCATCATCTCCGGCATCGTCGCGCTGACCCTGTCGCCGATGATGACCGGCAAGCTCCTGAAGCCGCATGGCGCGGGCGTCGGCCGGTTCCAGCGCGTGGTCGACCGCTTCTTCACCGGGCTGCAGGGCTGGTACCACCGGCGGCTGCACAACTCGCTGAACTACCGGCCGGTGACGGTGTTCCTGGCGGTCGTGCTGCTCGCCGCCTCGGCCTTCCTGTTCTGGAAGACACCGAGCGAGCTGGCGCCGAAGGAGGATCAGGGCTTCGTGTTCATGATCCTCGAGGGCCCGCGCTACGCCAATCTCGAATACATGAACCGGTTCAGCGACAAGCTGATCAAGGACCTGCAGGCGGTGCCGGAGCATGATGCGATCTTCGCGGTCAACGGCGCCGGCTCGCTGGCGTCCGGCTTCGGCGGCATGACCTTCAAGCCGTGGGGCGAGCGCACCCGCAGCGGTGCCGAGATCGAGGCCCAGGTCCAGGGCATCGTCGGCAACATCGCCGGGGTCGAGGGCTTCGCCACCTCGCCGCCGGCCCTGCCGGGCTCCGGCGGTGGCCCGCCGGTGCAGTTCGTGATCAAGGCCCCAGGCTCGCCCCAGCTGGTCTACGAGATGGCGCAGCAGATCGCCAATGAGGCGCGGCAGAGCGGGATGTTCCTGTTCGCCAACGCCACCCTGGCCTTCGACCGGCCGGAGCTGTCGGTCGAGATCGACCGCAACAAGGCGGCGGCGCTGGGCATCAACATGGATGACATCGGCACCACGCTGAACGTCATGCTGGGCGGCAACGACATCGGCCGCTTCGACCGCGACAACCGCAGCTACAAGGTGATCCCGCAGGTCGCGCAGGAAAGCCGGCTGAACCCGGAGGAGCTGAACAAGTACTTCATCCGCACTGCCGGCGGCGGCCTGATCCCGCTGTCCTCGGTGGTGACGCTGAAGACCCAGGCGACGGCGAATTCCTACGCCCAGTTCAACCAGCTCAACAGCTCGACCATCCAGGCGGTGCCGACGCCGGTGATCGTCACCCTGGGCCAGGCGCTGACCTTCCTGCAGCAGACCGCGGACCGGATCCTGCCGCGCGGCGTCAGCTACGACTACGAGGGCGATTCGCGGCAGTACATCACCGAGGGCAACACGGTGATGATCGCCATGGCCTTCGCCGTGATCGTGATCTTCCTGGTGCTGGCGGCGCAGTTCGAGAGCTTCCGCGACCCGCTGATCATCATGATGTCGGTGCCGCTGTCGATCTTCGGCGCGCTGGCGGTGCTGAATGTCGGCTCGATCCTCCAACTCAACGGCGCCAGCCTGAACATCTACACCCAGATCGGGCTGATCACGCTGGTCGGGCTGATCACCAAGCACGGCATCCTGATGGTGGAGTTCGCCAACAAGCTGCAGGAGGAGCAGGGGCTGTCGCGGCGGGACGCGATCGAGCAGGCGGCGGCGATCCGGCTGCGGCCGATCCTGATGACCACGGCGGCGATGGTGCTGGGCGTGGTGCCGCTGCTCTACGCCAGCGGCGCCGGCGCCGCGGCGCGGTTCTCGATCGGCCTGGTGATCGCGTCCGGCATGTCGATCGGCACGCTGTTCACCCTGTTCGTGGTGCCGATGGTCTACACCTACCTCGCCCGCGACCATCACCGGGTGGCCGAGGCGGACACGCCGCCAGCCCATCCGAAGCCGGCGGAGTAGGCGGGGGCGGCCCTCTCTATTCTTCCGCCGTCATTCCCGCGAAAGCGGGAATCTCTCTCCGGTTTTCCGGTGTCACGAGATCCCCGCTTTCGCGCGGATGACGACACTTGTTCGAGGGAGAAGTGGCGACTCGCAGCACCTCTCCGTGCGCTACAGGTCCTTCCGCATCTCCGGGGCCGGGGCGAAGGTGGTCACCGCCATGCCGACGACCCGGAACCCGCAGCGTTCGTAGAAGGCCTGTGCCCGTTCATGGGCGATGACATGCAGCGAACGGGCGCCGAGGGCGGCGGCCCGCTGCTCCGCCTCGGCCACCAGCCGGGCGCCGATGCCGCGGCGCCAGGAAGCGGGATCGACGAACAAATCCTCCAGCTCGGCCTCGCCGGCGCCGCGCGGCAGGACCGTGGCGAAGCCGACGATCGCGCCGTCCAGCTCGGCGACGACGGCCGAGGGCAGATGCCCGGCCGGAACCTGCCGCGCCTCGGGCAGCGCCTTCAATTCCTCGACATGATCGCCCCAGGCCAGCGAGGCGCGCAGCTTGAGCGCTCCGAGCGCGTCCCTGTCCTGCGGTCGTGCCGGGCGGATACGAAGCCGAGACATCGTGCCCATCGCCAAAATTTCGGTCCGGTCCTGTCGGGCCGGGAGAGAGCCCTTCGTCTTACCATCAGCATCAACGAAAACGCATGAGATGGAGAGGAGTCCCGATGTTCCGCACCACCCTCGTCGCCGCGGCCCTGCTCGTCGCCGGCCCCGCCTTTGCCCAGGCCCAGCCGGCGGGCACCCGGGTCGAGGTCAACGGCATGCAGGTCTATTACGAGGTCTTCGGCAGCGGCGACCCGCTGGTCGTGCTGCACGGCGCCTATATGAACATCCCGTCGATGGGCGCGATCATCCCGAAGCTGGCCGAGAGCCACAAGGTCTATGCGTTCGAGTTCCAGGGCCATGGCCGCACCACCGACATCGACCGGCCGATCACCTATCCCGCTCTGGCGGACGACGCGGCCGCCTTCATGGATGCGGTGGGGCTGCAGAAGGCCGATGTGTTCGGCTATTCCATGGGCGCCGCCGCCGCGCTGCAGCTGGCCATCCGCCATCCGGACAAGGTGAACAAGCTGGTCGCCGCCTCGGTCGCCTACGACGCCCAGGGCTGGCAGCCGGCCTTCCGGGAGTTTATCCCGCAGATGACGGTGGAGATGTTCGTCGACATGCCGGTCTTCGCCGAGGCGTATCGCAAGCTCGCCGCCAACCCCGACGGCTTCCCCGAGCTGGTGCGCAAGCTGATCGCGCTGGAGAAGGAGCCGATGGCGTGGGAGGGGGAGGCCAAGGCGCTGAAGACCCCCGTGCTGATCATCACCGGCGACGCCGATGTCGCGACACTGGAGCATTCGGTGGCACTGTTCCGGCTGCTCGGCGGCGGCGGCATGGGCGACATGGGGCAGCCGCTGCCGGCCTCGCGCCTCGCCGTGCTGCCGGCGACCTCGCACACCGCCGTGATCGGCCAGACCGAGCTGCTGGTGGCCGTGATCGAGCCCTTCCTGAAGGGCGAGACGCCGAAGGGGATGTTCGAGTAGGTCACCCGACATAGATCGGGTTGCTCAGCGCCCGGCGCAGCGGCTGGGCCGCGATGTCCGCGCGAGTCACGCCGGCCGGCAGGCTGCGGTCCGCCAGCGCCTGCAGGAACTCGGCCTCGAGCCGCGGCCGGCTGGCGGCGGCGACGATCTCGGCGCGCAGGAAGCGGTCGGGCGAGGGCAGAGTCAGCCGGCCGATCCAGTCCGCCGCCGGGATCTCCTGCTCGGCGACAACGCCGCCGGCATCGACCCAGGCCAGACGGTCGCCGGCGGCGCCGCGCACCTCCGCCTCGACGGTCCAGTCGGGGCCGCCGAGCCGGGTGCGGCCCATCGGCACGCCGCCGGTGGTGACGGCGAGATGCGGCCCGTCCGGCCCCTCGGTGACATAGCCGCGGCCGGCGCGCAGCGCCTTCAGCACCGCCCTCTCCGACAGCTCCGGCAGCCACAGCGCCGTGGTCGGCCGGCCGAGGCCGAGCGGCCCCAGCGGGACCAAGGTCGCCGGCTGGTGCCAGTCGCTGCCGCCGATCAAGGAGATGCGGTGACCCTGCCGCAGCCGCTCGTCGTACCGGGCCAGCGAGACCCAGTTGCCGGCGAACCAGTGCGACTGCCAGACCTCCATGCAGTCCAGCGCCGGCAGCTCGTGACGCCACGGGATCGGCGGCTTGTCGTGGTTGATCGACAAGAGGCCGCCGGCGCGGTGCGCTGCCTCCGCCAGAAGGTGCGCATCGGACGGGGCGGTCATGCGGAAGTCGATCCAGTCCTCGGCGCCGAAGACATTGGCATGGCCTTCGGCGGTGGTGATCTCCTCGCCGCGGATGAGGACGAGGTCCGGCGTGCTGCGCGGCGAGAAATAGCGGCGCTGGGTGGTGGTGTTGTGGTCGGTCACGGCCAGGAAGCGCAAGCCCGTTTGCCGCGCCGCCTCGTGCAACAGCTCCGGCCCGCCGCGGGCGTCGCTGTGATGGGTGTGGCAGTGCAGGTCGCCGCGATACCAGCCGGGTGACCGATGGCGTATCTCGGCCGCCGGCTCGGGCGACCAGGCGGGGCGCGGCGCGTCGTCGAGCCGGATGGTCAGCGCCACCTCGGCGCCGGCCGGCGGCACGCGGTACAGGCCGAGCAGGATGGTCCAGGTCCCGGCCGGGATCGGCCCCGGCACATAGCCCGGCGTGGCGTCGTCGGTGGCGACGAAGACGGCGTCGCGGGCGCCGCCGCTCCAGCCGCGGAAGCCGGCCGGGCTGGGGAAGGCGGTGGTGCGCGGGTCCATCAGGCCGAGATCGATGATGCAGTCGCCAGCCTTGGCATAGGCCATCGCGACATCGATCCGGGTGGTGCCGGGCGGGATCTCGATCGGGACCGGGTGGTAGGGCCCCTCCGTCGCCGTCACCCGGACGGTCAGCGCCTGGCTCATGGCTCCTCCCGCGGACCCGGGATGCGGCGCCCCCCGGCGTCGAAGACCACCGCGTCCTCGGCCCGGAAGCCGAGCCGGACCGAGCGGTCGAGCCGCAGCGGTTCGTCGCCGAAGATCCGGGCGGTCACCCGCCGGTCGCCCGGCAGCAGCAGCGTGACCAGGCTTTCCGGCCCCATCCCCTCATTGGCGAACAGCTCGCCGGAGAGGTGCCAGTCGTCGTCGCCGGCGACGCGCAGATGCTCCGGCCGGATGCCGAGCGTCAGCTTGGGCTCGCGGTCGATCGCCCGGGCCAGCGCGTCCCACAGTGGCAGAGGCGGGGCCTGCAGCCCGTCGGCCGTCAGCACCGCCGCGCCGTCCTGCCGGGCGGCCTGCACCGGCACCAGGTTCATCGGCGGGTTGCCGACGAAGCCGGCGACGAAGGTGGTGGCCGGGCGGCGGTAGACCTCGAGCGGCGGGGCGTATTGCACCACCTCCCCGGCCTCCATCACCGCCACCCTTGTGGCCAGCGCCATGGCCTCGGCCTGGTCGTGGGTGACGTAGATCGCGGTCATGCCGATGTCGCGCTGCAGATGGTTCAGGAAGGCCCGCGCCTCCAGCCGCAGCTTGGCGTCGAGGTTGGAGAGCGGCTCGTCGAACAGATAGACCTGCGACGGGTGCACCAGGGCCCGGGCCAGCGAGGCGCGCTGCTGCTGGCCGCCGGAGATCTGCGACGGCAGCCTGTCGAGCAAATGGCCGATCTGCAGGATGTCGGCCACCTCCTGGGTCCGGCCGCGCCGGGCCTCGACCGGGGTGCCGCGGACCTTCAGCGGATAGCCGATGTTCTGGCCCAGCGACATGTGCGGGTAGAGGGCATAGTCCTGGAACACCATCGACAGGTTGCGGTCCCTCGGCGGCTTGCGGGTGACGTCGGCGCCGCCGATCAGGATGCGGCCGGCGGTCGGCTGCTCCAGCCCCGCCACCATGCGCAGCGTCGTGGTCTTGCCGCAGCCCGAGGGACCGAGCAGGCAGACGAAGTCGCCGTCGCTGATCTCGAGGTCGATGTCGCGCACCACGGTCAGGTCGCCGAAGGCCTTCTGCACGCGCTCGAGAGTTACCGAAGCCATCGAGTCTCGCTCACGATTTGATGCCGCCGAAGAAGCGGAAGCCGAACTTCCAGCTGACGAAGAGATACAGGGCCACCACCGGCGCCGAATAGACCACGGCATAGGCGGAGAGCAGGGTGACCACCGGCGTCCCGGCCTCGGAGTAGTAGGAGTAGATCGCCAGCGCCGCCGGCATGCGGGATTCGCTGCGCAGCAGGACGAAGGGGATCAGGAAGCTGCCCCAGATCTGCACGAAGGCCCAGACGGCGACGACCACGACGCCGGGGCGGATCACCGGCAGGGCGACGTCGAAGAAGGCGCGCAGCGGCGAGGCGCCGGCGACCAGGGCCGATTCTTCATAGGTTCGCGGCAGCCCGTCGATGAAGTCGCGCAGGATGAACATCGCGGTCGGCAGCAGGCCGCCGGCGAAGACCAGGATCACCGCGACATGGGTGTCGATCAGGCCAATGGCGCTGACGATCAGGAAGATCGGCACCATGGCGGCGGAGCCGGAGACGACCGAGGAGAACAGCAGCAGCAGGTAGGTGATGGCGCCCTTGCCCGGCACCGGAGCGCGCGACATGGCATAGGCCGCCAGCGTCGCCGCCGCGGTGACCAGGGCGACGCCGCCGACGCTCTGGATCAGGCTGTTCAAGAGCGCCCGCATGGCGAAGCCGTTCTCGAAGGCCTTGGCGAAGTTGCCGAGGGTGAACGGGTCGGGCACCGCCAGCCCCAGCTCCGCCCGGGCGTTGAACGGCGCCAGCAGGAACCACAGCAGCGGCAGGGCGAAGACCAGGCCGATCAGCGCCGCCAGCCCGGCGAACAGGATGCGAAGGAGGACGGGGCGCAGCGCCATCTCAATGCTCCGCCGCGGCCCGGCGGCGCCGCGCCAGGCCGAGATAGACCAGCGCGAAGGCCAGGTTGATCAGCATGATGACGACGCCGACCGCGGCGCCGCGGCCGAACTCGAAATGCTTGAAGGCCAGCTGGTAGGTGTAGATCGACAGGATCTCGGTGCGGAAGGACGGGCCGCCGCCGGTCAGCAGGAACGGCGTGAACACGTTGAAGGTCCACATCGTCACCAGGATCAGGTCGGTGACGACATGGCCGCGGATCAGCGGCAAAGCGATGTCGCGCAGCTTCTGCCAGGACGAGGCGCCGACGACATTGGCGGTCTCGAAATAGCTCGGCGGGATCGACTGCAGCGCCGAGGAGAACAGCATCATCGAGAAAGCGGTGCCGCGCCAGGTGTTGAACACGACGATGGCCAGGAACGGCATCTCCAAGAGCCAGTCCGGCCGTGGCAGGCCGAGCGTGCCGAGGATGCCGTTGAGGGTGCCGGCGTCGCGGTCGAGATAGGCGAACCAGGCGAAGCCGATCACCACCTCCGGCAGGATCCAGGCCGCCACCACCGCCGCCTGCACCGCGGCCTTCAGCGCCGGCGGAACGTTCTGCAGCAGCCAGGCCAGCAGCAGGCCCAGCAGCGCCTGGCCGATCAGGGCGGAGAGCAGCACGAACTGGACGGTCAGGATCAGCGAGGCGCCGAACTCGCCCGGGGCGAAGAACGAGCCGCCGTCGAACAGCGAGGTGTAGTTCTGCAGCCCGACGAAGTCCGGATGCAGCGCGGTGCGGCCCAGCAGCGTGCGGTTGGTGAAGCTGACCGCGATGATCCAGAAGAACGGCACGACGACGAACAGCCCGACCAGCACCCCGGCCGGCACCATGAAGGCGGCCCCGGACCGGGCGGAGAGCAGGGTGGGGCGGTTCATCGGTGGGCCCGCCGCTGGGTCCGCTGCCGCCTTCCTTCTCTGTCATGCCCGGGCTTGACCCGGGCATCCAGGAGTCGCAAGAGCGGCTCTTCGTGGCCCCTGGATTGCCGGGTCAAGCCCGGCAATGACAGTGGGGGAAGAGGGCGGGCGAGCCCCATCCTCAGCCCTTGCTGACGGTGTTGGCCTCGCCGACGATCTTCTTCACGGCGGCGCCGTAGCGGGCCATGGCCTCTTCCGGCGTGGCGTTGCCCGAGACCACCGCCTCGGTCATGCGCTGCAGCTCGGCCGAGACCTTGTCGTAGTTCGGATCGTTCGGCCGCGCCGTGGTGATCGGCATCAGCGCCTTGGCGGTGTCCTGCAGGAAGGCCGAGTTCGGCACCGGCACGTCGTCGCGGATGCGGATCCGCTCCTCGAAGCCCTGATAAGCGGCCAGCGCCGTCTGGCTGTTCATGAAGGCCAGCAGTGCCCAGGCTTCCTTCGGGTGCTGCGTGTTCGGGTTCAGCACGAAGCCGGTGCCGCCGGAGATGGTGACGAAGTCGCGCCCGTCCAGCCCGCGCCCCGCGGCCTCGGCCGGGATCTTGGCCCAGCCCATGGTCTTGTCGCGGTCGGCCACGGCGAACTCGCTGCCCGGCGCGGTGACCGAGCGGTAGAACCAGTCGCCCTCGACCAGCATCGCCGTCCTGCCGTCGCGGAAATTGGCGAAGCTGCGGTTGCGGCCGTCGGCCAGCAGCTGGGCCCGCTGGTCGCCCAGCTTCTCGTCGACATAGATGGTCTTGTACAGCTTCAGCGCCGCCAGGATCGCCGGGCTGCCGGTGATCCACTTGCCGTCCTTGTCCTGCAGCGCCTCGCCGGCGCCCAGCAGCAGGGGATAGTAGCCCTGCATGGTGGTGGCCTCGCCCATCGAGACCCCGGCATTGATCTGCAGCGGGAAGCTGTCCGGATCGGCCTTCTTCAGGGCGCGGGCGGCCGCCAGAAGCTCGTCCCAGTTGGCCGGCTGCCAGCCCTCGGCCTTCAGCCCGGCCTTCGCGAACACGTCGCGGCGGTAGAAGATGACGCGGACATCGGTGCCCTCGGCCAGGCCGAAGCGCTTGCCCCGGTAGGACATCAGCGCCTGGGCGCCGGCCGAGATGTGCGGCCAGCCGTCCCAGCCGTCGACCTCGGAGCCGGCGATCTCGTCGAGCGGCTTCAGCAGGCCGCCCTCGACGAAGCTGGGGATCAGGAAGCCGTCGAAGCTGGAGACGTCGGAGCCGGCGCCGGTGGAGAAGTCGAGCGCCAGCTGCTGCGTCAGCTGCTCGTCGGTGCCGCCGAAGCTCTTCAGCGTCACGGTGTTGCCGGCGCCGGCCGGGGTCTTGGCGAATTCCGGAATGACCCAGGTCTTGATCCAGGTCGCCAGCTCGGTGTTGACGCCGCCCTCGACGCAGCGGCAGACGATCGACAGGTCGGCGGCGTGTGCCGGCGCGCCCCAGCTCAGGGTCGCGAACAGTCCGGCAGCGAGAATCCCCAGGCGATGTGCGGTCATGCGCTGTGTCCTCCCATGGCGGCGCATCCTTCAGGCGGGATGCGGCTTCGAGCAGAAGTGAACACGCTTTCAGTTTTCCGTCAATCGTGATCGCTTCGGGCGTCCCGTCGCGATCGTAGATCGCTAAAATTCTAGGGATTCAGCCAAATCCTTGCGCGACCATGCTTGACACCCCGGCGCCGCCTGCTCAGTGTGAATGAAAGCGATTTCAGTTTGTTGAGGCGCCGGTGGCACGAGAGGACCAGAGACAATCCATCGCCGAGATCGTGGCGGACCGGGCCAAGGTGTCGCGCGCCGCGGTGTCCCGGGCGTTCAATCCGAAGGCGCCGCTCCGGGCCGACAAGCGCGAGCTGGTGCTGCGCATCGCCGAGGAAATGAACTACGTCCCCAACATGGCCGGCCGGGCGCTGGCGACGCAGCGGTCGCATCTGGTCGGCGTGATCGTGCCGCATGTCTGCAGCCCCTGGGAAAGCCTGGAGATCGATGCGCTGACCACGGCGTTGCAGGACCGCGGCTTCGCCACCCTGCTGTTCAAGACCCGGATCGACCGCAGCCTGGACCCGAAGCTCTTGTCCTATATGCGGGCCTACAACCCGGACAGCGTGGTGGTGTTCACCGAGAACGTGCCGCCCGACCAGCTGCACCGCGCCTTCGACCAGGCGGTGCCGGTCTATGTCGACTATCCGAACGAGGCGACCGATCCGGGACCGCTGCCGGAATCGGGGATGCACCGGTTCGACTGCCTGCGGGTGCTGCAGCGCGACGGCATCGAGCAGGCGGTGGCCCTGCTGTCCGGCTTCGGCCGGCGGCGCTTCGCCTATCTGGCAGGCAACCCGAAGGCGCAGGCCAACACGGCGCGGCTGCGCACGCTGCAGCAGGTGCTGGCGGCGCGCGGCCTGCCGCCGGCCGCGGTGGTGGAGGGCGATTTCAGCTACCAGCGCGGCCATGACGCCATCATCGAACTGTTCCGCGGCGGGCCGGGCGCCGAGGCGGTGTTCGCCGCCAACGACGTCAGCGCCTTCGGCGCGCTCGACGCGCTGCGCCACGCCCTCGGCCTGCGGGTGCCGGAGGAGGTCAGCGTCGTCGGCTTCGACGACATCGACCAGGCCGCCTGGCGCAGCTACGACCTCACGACCATCAAGATCGATGTCGAGGAGCGGGTGGCCGCGCTGGTGCGGCTGATCCTGCAGCGCCTGCAGAACCGCGCCGCGCCGCCGCTGGTCGAGACGATCCGCACCAAGCTGGTCGTCCGCAGCACGGTCGCATAGACGCGCCAGAAGGAAGATCGATGACCGGCCGGACGATCCACCTCGTCTTCAAGACGCATCTCGACATCGGCTTCACCCAGCTGGCCGAGACGGTGCGGCGGGAATATCACGAGGTGTTCATCCCGCGCGCGATCGACACTGGCGAGCATTTCTTCGCCGAGGACCCGGCGCAGCGCATGTTCGTCTGGACCACCGGGGCCTGGCTGATCTGGGACCATCTCGAGACCCAGCCGCGCGACAAGGTGCGGCGGCTGGAGCGGGCGATCGAGCGCGGGCTGATCCGCTGGCACGGCCTGCCCTTCACCACCCACACCGAGCTGATGTCGCCGGCGCTGTTCCGGGCCGGCCTGTCCTATGCGCAGGAGCTGGACCGCCGCTTCGGCACCAGCACCATCGCCGCCAAGATGACCGACGTGCCGGGCCATCCGTTGGGCATCGTGCCGATCCTGGCCGAGGCCGGCATCCGCTTCCTGCATATCGGCGTCAATTCGGCCTCGACCCTGCCGGAGGTGCCGCCGCTGTTCCGCTGGCGCGCGCCGTCGGGCGAGGAGGTGCTGGTGGCCTATCAGAGCAGCTATGGCGCCACCTTCTTCCCCGAGGGGATGGATCAGGGGCTGAGTTTCGCCCACACCTCGGACAATGTCGGGCCGCAGGGCATCTCGGCGGCGGCGGAATGCCATCGCGAGCTGCGGGCGGCGAATCCGGGCGCCGCGGTCCGGGCCTCGACCCTGGACGATTTCGCCGCCGCGGTCTGGCCGCAGCGCGAGCGCTTCCCGGTGGTCGACCGCGAGATTGGCGACAGCTGGATCCATGGCAGCGCCAGCGATCCGGAGAAGACCGCGCGGTTTCTGGCGCTGCAGCGGGTCTATGACCGGTTCGCGGAAGAGGGGCTGGACGCGAGCCGCCTGGCCTTCGGCCGGCGCCTGGCGATGGTCGCCGAGCACACCTGCGGCGTCGACGTGAAGACCTTCCTGCGCGACGAGACGGCCTGGGATCGGCCGGAGTTTGAGGCGGCCCGGCAGCGCGACCCACGCTTCCGCTTCACCGAGAGCTCCTGGGCCGAGCAGCGCGGCTATCTCGATGCGGCCGTGGACGCCCTGTCCCCAGCCGATCGGCCGGCGGCGGAGCAGGCCCTGGCCGAACTGCAGCCGAGCGATCCGGTCGAGGTGGACACGACGGCGGCCGGAATCGTCGAGGTCCGGGCGGGCGACTGGCGGCTGGGTGTCGACGGCACGACTGGAGCCATCGCCAGGCTCACGGCGCCGGATGGCCGGATTCTGGAGGGGATCGGCGGCAGCCTGATCGCCTATGGCTATGAGAGCTACGACGCGGCCGATGTCGCCGCCCATATGCAGGGGTATCTGACCCAGCGGATCGAATGGGCGCTGCTGGACCACGGCAAACCGGGGCTTGATCAGGCCCGGACCGCGCGTTCCGCCGTCTGGAAGCCGCGCCTGGCGGGGGTGGCGCAGGACGGATCGGAAGTGACGTTGCTGCTGGAGCCGCCGGTGGAGGCGCACGAAGTCTTCGGCGCACCGCGGCGGGTGGAACTGCGGATCGCGGCGGCAGAAGACGGCCTCGACCTCGTGCTGGTGCTGCGCGACAAGCCGGCGAACCGGATGCCGGAGGCGAGCTTCCTCGGCTTCACCCCGGCCGGGGTCGAGGGCTGGGACTGCCGCAAGATGGGGCTGTGGCAGCCGGCCGACCGCATCACGCCGAAGGGCGGCGGCCAGCTGCAGGCGGTGTCCGGCCTCCGCGGCCGTCTGGCGGATGGCGGCACGGCCCTGCTCCAGTCGCTCGACGCGCCGCTGGCGGCGCCGGCGGCCTCGCCCTTCATGCCCTTCGCCCCCGGCCTGCCGGACTTCTCCGGCGGCGTGCGGATCAACCTGCACAACAACAAATGGGGCACCAACTTCCCGATGTGGTGCGAGGGCACGCTGCGGTTCCGCTTCCGGCTGCGATTGACGACCGGCGGCTGAGGTTCTGTCACCGCGGGGTGTGGTAGCCGTCGTGCACGGCGTGTCTGACCTGATCACGGCGGACGCCCATGTCGGCGAGCAGATGGTCGCTGAGCGCCAGCAGCTTCGCCGTGTCCCGCCGGAGCCGCAGCTGGTGCTGAACCCAGGCGACCCCGCGGGCCATCGTCCAGATTGCCGGCCGGATGGTCGGTGCCCGCGACTCGCGGGGTGAAACGATCATCGTCATCTCGGATCTCCCTTGGATGCTGTCCTCACCCTGCCCTGGTCGGGCGGGGATCGCTGTCACCGGCGTCACACTAGGTCCGGGGTCGTTTTTCGTGTTAGCGCCACTTCGCCGATTTATGTATCTGAGTCGCCATGATCCATTCGGACAACCGGGTTCACCCGGATCTCGACCGGCCGGCGGCGGAGGACTATCCGGCCCCGGTCCTCACCTTCGCCGGCGAGGTCGAGGCCGGGCTGCACTTCCAGTCGCACAGCCACCGCTGGGCCCAGCTGTTCCACATCGTCTCCGGCTCGGTGACGGTCGAGACCGGGCGCGGCAGCTTCGTGGTGCCGCCGGAGCGGGCGGTGTGGATCCCGCCGGACGTGCCGCATGCCGTCACCTATCTGCAGCGCTCGGCGCTGCGCTACCTGTTCCTGCGGCCCGAGGCGGTGCGCCATTTGCCGCGCGACCCGTCGGTGATCCGGCTGTCGCCGTTGCTGCGCGAGCTGGTGCTGACCTTGCTGGGTTATCCGCGCGATGCCGCGACCGGCGGCCCGGCGGGGCGGATCGTCGGCGTCATCCTGGACCAGCTGGTGACCCAGCCGATCGCGCCCCTGCACCTGCCGATGCCGCAATCCGCCCGGCTGCGGCGCGCCGTGGCCGATCTGGCCGCCGACCCGGCCCGGACCGACGATCTGGCCGAGGTGGCGCGGCGGGCGGCGCTGTCGGAGCGGTCGTTCGAGCGGCATTTCCGGGCCGAGACCGGCCTCAGCTTCCGCGCCTGGCGGCGCCAGGCCCGGCTCTTGAAGGCGGTGGAGTGGCTGTCGCTCGGCGCCCCGGTCGGCGAGGTCTCCGACCGGCTCGGCTATGAGGGGCCGAGCGCCTTTGTCGCCGGCTTCCGCAAGGCCTTCGGCGTCACCCCCGGCCGCTATTTCGCGGATGGTGACTGACCCGGCGGGCCGATCGATGTTCCGGCCGTAGCGGACTCCCTGTTGGCAGGCCGGCCCCGAAGCGGTTACGACTCGGCACGACAGCAGAATTTCTGCCGAGCATAGGAGGATCGTCCATGCGTGCTTCACTCGCCGGCCTCTTTGCCCTGCTGGCGGTCGCCGCCGCCATCGCCGGCCCGACATCCGCAAGGGCCGACGACTGCGACAATGCCCAGGGCGGGCAGGCGGGGCTGGACGAGTGCTACGGCAAGGCGTTCAAGACCTCGGATGCCGAGCTGAACAAGCTCTACAAGGAGATCCAGGGCCGGCTGAAGGACGACCCGGACACGACCAAGCTGCTGGTGGCGACGCAGCGGGCCTGGGTCGCCTTCCGCGACGCGGAATGCGACTTCCAGGCATCCGCCGTGTCGGGCGGCAGTGCCGCGCCGATGATCCGGTCGATGTGCCTGGACGGCCAGACCACGCGCCGGATCGAGGACTTCAAGGCCTACCTCAACTGCGAGGAAGGCGACATGAGCTGCCCGGTCCCGGCAGCGCAGTGATGTCCGGAACGTCCCGCACCGGCGGCTGCCAATGCGGCCGGGTGCGCTACGAACTCACCGGCCCGCTGCTCGGCCTGTATGTCTGCCACTGCGGCGAATGCCGGAAGCAGTCGGCCTCGGCCTTCGGGATCTCGGCATTCTTTCGCAGCGCCGATCTCCGCCTGCTCGACGGCACGCCCAGCCGCTGGTCGCGACCGACGAAATCCGGGTGGACGATCGTCTCCTTCTTCTGCCCGGACTGCGGATCGCGCCTTTGGGACGGCGACAAGGACCGGGAGGACGAGGTCTGCATCAAGGGCGGCTCGCTCGATGAGCCGCTGGACCTCGGCGACGCCGTCCACATCTGGACCAGCCGGGCCCTGCCCGGCGTGACCATCCCCGAGCAAGCCCGGCGATGGCCGGAGGATCCGGAGTAGGCTAGCGCAGCAGCTTGAGCGAGCCGGTCAGCGACTTCACCCATTTCGCCGGCCCGGCGAGGCCCACCCCGTCGATCGCCTCCTCGCCCAGGTCGCGGCCGGGGAAGGCGGCCTCGTAGTCGGCATAGGCATGCAGCGACCGGGCGAAGGCCGGGAACGGCACCACCGCCCGCTCGCCTGGCTGTGACAGCGCCTTCAGCAGCAGCGCCTGGATCGCCTCCGCATCGGCCTGCAGCACCGGCACCGGCTGGTTCGAGCTGATGTCGATGGTGCGGTCGTGGCGGTCGGTCAGCTGCCGCGCCGCCAGGGCCGGCAGCCGGGCCCCCAGCCCGATGGCGATGGCGCCGGCGGTGTTGGCGATCAGCCCGAGCGGCAGGTCGGGGTTCACGACGATGGCGAGGCGGAGATCCTGGGTCATGGCGGCTTTCGCGAGGAGTGCGGTCTGCGCGGCAGGATACCTCTAGCCGGCTGGTCGATCCTACCTATCCTTGCGCGGTCTACGGGAGATTTTGGTAGAGTCTACCGAGAATCACTTTCCCTAAGGTAGATCATGGTCGAGCCGGTCGATCTCCGCATCCTGGCAGCCCTGCAGCATGACGGCCGGCTGACCAACCAGGCGCTGTCGGCCGAGGTCGGGCTGTCGACCTCGCCCTGCTGGCGCCGGGTCCGCCAGCTGGAGGAGGACGGCGTCATCCAGGGCTATGCGGCGCTGCTGGACCGGCGGCGGATCGGCCTCGGCGTGCTCGCCTTCATCCGGGTCAGGATCGACAGCCACAGCGAGGCGGAGGCGGAGGAGTTCTCGGACAGCGTCCGGCAGCTGCCGGAGGTGGTGGCCTGCTACAGCATCGCCGGCGATTCGGATTTTTTGCTGCAGGTCGTCGCCCCCGACCTCGACAGCTATGCCGACTTCGCCATGGCGGTGGTGCGCCGCCTGCCCGGGATCAAGGAGATGCAGACGATGTTCGTGCTGAAGGAGATCAAGCCGTTCAGGGGCTTCCCTTTGGACAAGGCTTGAGGCGTCAGGGCTGGCGCAGCACCACGACGGCGTAGGTGCAGGGGCGATCGCCTTCGTTGCGGAAGATGCAGTCGACCGGCGGGCCGAGCTCGAGGCAATCGCCCGCCTGCATCTCGTGCCGCGCCGCCCCCTCGACGAAGACGAGATCGCCCTCGAGGACCCAGATCAGCTGGCGCTGGAAGGCATAGGCTGAGGCCGGCATCGGCACCTCCCGCCCGGCCGGCAGCTCGATCCGCACGAGGTCGAGCGGCAGGTCGGTGCGCGGCGACACGTGCCGGCGCAGATAGCCGGTCTGCGGGTCCGTCCACACCGGCTGGTCGGCCGGCCGCGACAGCCGTCCCTGCTGCATCTCGGCCCGCGCCATCAGCGTCGACATACTAAGGCCGAAGGCGCCGGACAGCTTGCCGAGCAGATGGGCCGTCGGGCTGCTTTCGCCCCGCTCCACCTTGAACACCATGGCGCGCGAGACCGAGGCACGGGAGGCGAGCTCGGAGAGCGACCAGCCGCGGCTCTCCCGCTCGATCCGGATGCGGGCGCCGATGCGCCGGTCGATGCTGTCGGTACTGATCATTCGTGCTACTATAGTGGACTATATGAGCAATGCGTATCACTAAGATGGACAGTGCCACAGGGCCTCCCTATTTCCGAACTGTCCATTGTCGTGAGGGTGAGATGCGCATTCGCGACGCCGAGGCCGGAGACGTCGCCGGCATCCTGGAGATCTACAACGACGCCGTGCTCCGCACGACCGCGATCTGGAACGAGACCTTGGTCGATGCGGCGAATCGCGCCGCCTGGCTGGCGGAGCGCGGGCGCCTCGGCTATCCGGTGCTGGTGGCGGTCGGCGATGACGGCCGGGTGGCGGGATACGCGTCCTTCGGGGACTGGCGCGCCTGGGATGGCTATCGCCAAACGATCGAGCATTCGGTCTATGTCCATCGCGACCGGCGCGGCGGCGGGGTCGGCAAGGCCCTGATGCTCGAGCTCATCCTCCGGGCGAAGGCTCTGGGCAAGCATGTCATGGTCGCCGGCATCGAGGCGGGCAACACCGGCTCCATCCGGCTGCATGAGAGCCTCGGCTTCGAGCCGGCCGGGGTGCTGCGCGAGGTCGGGACGAAGTTCGGCCGGTGGCTCGACCTGGCCTTCCTGCAGCTGCGGCTCGACGGCCGCACCGGTCCGGACGGACGCGTCTGATGGGCGCCGGCCCGACGGTCATGCTGCTGGTCTCGGCCGGGCTGTGCCTGGTCCTGCAGAACCTGCTGATGGTCCGGATCACGCTGTCGGCCTCGACCGTGCTGATCGCGCTGGTGATCAACTCCGCCGTCGGGCTGACGGTGCTGCTCGGCCTGCTGCTGGTCCGCAACGGCCCGGGCGGCGTGGCCGAGGCGGTGTCGGCGCTGCGCCCCTGGGCGTTCCTGCCGGGGCTGCTCGGCTCCTTCTTCGTCTTCGCCGGGATCCTCGGCTACCAGCGGTTGGGCGCCGCCTCGACCATCGCCATCCTGGTGGCGAGCCAGCTGGTGGCCGGGCTGGCGGCGGACCAGCTGAGGCCCGGCGCGCCGGCCCTTTCGGCGCAGGGGCTTCCAATGCTCGGCGCCGCCCTGCTGGTCGCCGGGGCCGTCCTGATCGCCCGGCGCGGCGTCTAGCGACTCGCGGCAAGCCCTTGTTGCAATGCAGTATACCCGGCGTTATGTAGGGCCATTCGACTGGACCCGGTGAAATCCCGGGTGGCTCTTCCGGCCGCCGATCCGCCGGACAACGCAAATGACCTCACCCGCCTCCGCACGACATCGCGGCGGCGAGCGCATGTCTATTGCGGATTTCCCCTCCATGACCCTGCATTCAACCTTCCGCCGCGACTGGCTCTCCAGCATCCGCGGCGACGTCCTGTCCGGCATCGTCGTCGCCCTGGCGCTGATCCCGGAGGCGATCGGCTTCTCCGTGATCGCTGGTGTCGATCCGAAGGTCGGCCTGTTCGCCTCGGTCGTCATCGCCACGGTGATCGCCTTCACCGGCGGCCGGCCGGCGATGATCTCCGCCGCCACCGCCGCGACCGCCGTGGTGATGACCGAACTGGTCCGCGACCACGGCGTGCAGTATCTGTTCGCCGCCACCATCCTGATGGGAGCGTTCCAGATCATCGCCGGCTTCCTCAAGCTCGGGCGGCTGATGCGCTTCGTGTCGCAATCGGTGATGACCGGCTTCGTCAACGCCCTCGCCATCCTGATCTTCCTGGCCCAGCTGCCCCAGCTCGTGGGCGTGCCGCCGGCGACCTACGGGCTGATCGCGCTGGGCCTCGTCATCATCTACCTGTTTCCGCGGGTCACCCGCGCTGTCCCCTCGCCGTTGGTGGCGATCGCCGTGCTGACCCTGATCACCGTCGTGTTCCAGCTCGATGTGCGCACGGTCGCCCATCTCGGCGAGCTGCCGTCGGCGCTGCCCAGCTTCGGGCTGCCCTCGGTGCCGTTCACCGTCGAGACGCTGCGCATCCTGCTGCCCGTCGCGCTCACCCTCGCGGCGGTCGGACTGCTCGAATCGCTGCTGACCGCCCAGATCGTCGACGACCTGACCGACACGGCCAGCAACAAGAACCGGGAATGCACCGGGCAGGGCCTCGCCAACATCGCTTCGGCGCTGTTCGGCGGCATGGGCGGCTGCGCCATGATCGGCCAGTCGGTGATCAATGTCTCCTCCGGCGCACGCGGCCGGCTGTCCACGCTGGTCGCGGGCGGCTTCCTGCTGGTGCTGCTGGTCGCCCTGCAGGACCTGCTGGCCATCGTCCCGGTCGCGGCACTGACCGCCGTCATGATCATGGTGTCGATCAACACCTTCTCCTGGCGTTCGCTGGCCCGGCTGCGCAGCAACCCGCTGCCGTCATCGGCGGTGATGCTGGCCACCGTGGCGACCGTGGTCGCGACCTCCGACCTCGCGATCGGCGTGCTGGTCGGCGTGCTGCTGTCCGGCGTGTTCTTTGCCGGCAAGGTGTCTCGCCTCAGCCGCGTCACGGCGACGCTCTCGCCGGACGGGACGGTCCGGACCTACCGGGTCGAGGGGCAGGTGTTCTTCGCCTCGGCCGGAACTTTCGCGGAGGCCATCGACGTGACCGAGCCGGTGGAGACCATCATCATCGATGTCGGCGGCGCCCATTTCTGGGACATCTCCGCCGTCGGCGCGCTGGACCGGGTGGTGCTGAAGGCCCGCCGCCACGGCCGCAAGGTCGAGGTTGCCGGCCTGAACGCGGCCAGCGCCACCATGGTCGAGCGCTTCGCCGTGCACGACAAGGAGACGGCCGCATCGGCATCGCCGCATTGAGGTCGATCGGTTTGGGGCCGACGCCCGGGCCTGCCAGAATGGCCCGGACAGTCTCCGCAGCGGCGCGTCATGATCCGAAGCTATCTCGATTTCGCAGCCCGGCACTGGAACCACCTGCTGTTCGGCGCCCTGCTCATGGGCCTGTCCAGCTTCGGCCAGACCTTCTTCGTCTCGCTCTACGGGGCGCAGTTCCGCCAGAGCTTCGGGCTGACCGATGGCGGCCTGGGCACGGCCTATGCCGTCGGCACGCTGCTCAGCGCGCTGACGCTGGGCTGGGTGGGCCGGTGGATCGACCGCACGACCGTGCACCGCTACACCATCGGCGTCGCCGCGCTGCTGACCGCCGCCTGCGCCGTGACCGCGATCAGCCCGAACGTAGTCGTGCTGGGCCTCGCCTTCAACATGCTGCGCCTGGGCGGCCAGGGGCTGATGACCCACACCGCCCTGACCACCGCGGCCCGGACCTTCCCGGCGGATGCCGGCAAGGCGCTCGGGATCACCGCCCTCGGCTTTTCGGCCGCCCAGGCGGTCCTGCCGATCGGCGCCGTGGCGGTGATGGATGCCGTCGGATGGCGGGCCGCCTGGGGCATCAACGCCGTGGCGGCGGCCGCGGGAATCGCCTTCGCGCTGCAGTTCCTGCCGCGTGCCGCGGACGAGGCTTCGGCTCGGCGGCGCCGCGAAGCCCCACCGTTGCCGGCCGACGGCAAACCCTTGTGGCGGGACCGCCGGATGTGGCTTGCGCTGCCGGCGGTCCTGGCCGCGCCCTTCATCGTGACCGGATTCTTCTTCCACCAGGCGCGGCTGGCGGAGGAGAAGCACTGGGATCTCGGCTGGGTCGCCCTCTGGTTCGTCGCCTATGCCGTGGTCCAGGCCGCGATGCTGCTGCTGGCCGGGCCGGTGATCGATCGCCACGGGCCGCGCCGCCTCATGCCGTTCTTCCTGGTGCCGCAGGGGATTGCGATGGCCGTTCTCACGGTCAGCGCGTCGCCCGTCGCCGCGCCGGTCTATCTGATCCTGACCGGCATCTCGGCCGCGGTCGGATCGACGCTGGCCACCGCCCTCTGGGTCGAACTCTATGGCCCGGCACAGCTGGGCCGGGTCCGCTCCATGGTCGAGGCGGCGGTGGTCGTCGCCAGCGGCGCCTCGCCGATCCTGATGGGGGTCCTGATCGATTTCGGCATGCCGCTGAGCTGGCAGGCCTTCGGCTGCATGCTCTACATCGCGCTCGCCAGCCTGCTCGCCGCCGGCTTGCGTGGCGCCCGCCCGGCGACGGAGGCCCCGTGAGGGTCGCGGTTCGCGAGGACGCCTGACGTTCTGGGATGGAGGAGCCCGATCGGGCTCACACCCCCGGCCGACCGAGCCAGCCTTCGCGATCGATCACCGAATCGACGGCGCGGGAGATCTCCGCCGGGCCCTTGCCCTGGGCCCGCAGCTCGGAACGCAAGAGGCCGAGCCGGACCAGGCGGGCGCCCCAGTCGCGATGGATCAGCCGCTCGGCGGCGCGGCGCAGCCGGCCGGCCAGGCGCGGGCTCTGGCCGCCGGTCGAGATCGCCACCACCAGGTCGCCGCGGCGGACGATCGCCGGCAGGTGGAAGTCGCACAACGCCGTGCGGTCCTCGACATTGACCAGCAGGCCGAGGCGGCGGGCCAGCAGGGCGAGGTCGGCGGCGCGGCCCTCGTCCAGGTCGGCCACCAGCAGCAGCCGCTGGGCCCCCAGGTCGGTCGCATTGGGCAGCCGGCGCTGTAGCCGCGAACCAGCGGCCAGCGCCAGATCCGGCGCCGGCGTGTCGGAGAACACCGTGACAGTGAAGCCGCCCTCGTCCAGCTGAGCCAGGCGATGCACCGTCTTGTCGCCGATCCCGACCAGGGCGACCGGCACCGCCTCCGGGCACAGCGTGATCGGCAGCATCAGAGCGCCTTCCCGCCGGGCAGCAGCGTGGCCAGCTTGTCCATGCCCTGGCGGTGGCACCAGTCGCCGAAGCCCTCGCCCGCCAGCCGCTCCTGCGCGAAGGCGCCGAGCAGCGGGTCCAGCGTGTCGGCGATCGCCGCCTCCGGCACCTTCTCGGTCAGCTTGGTGTTCAGCCGGGTGCCCTCGAAGTCGCCGCCGACGAACAGGGCGAAGGTGCCGGGGGTGCGGCCGACCAGGCCGATGTCGCCGGCATAGGGGCGGGCGCAGCCATTCGGGCAGCCGGTGATGCGGATGCTGATCCGCTCCTCGATCAGCCCGTGCTTGCGCAAAGCGGCCTCGATCGAATCGACCAGCGGCTCGCGGATGCGCTCGGCCTCGGACAGGGCCAGGCCGCAGGTCGGCAGGGCCGGGCAGGCCAGGGTCCAGCGGCGGACGGCGGTCAGATCCTCGGCGAAGACCACGCCGTGGCTGCGCAGATGGGCTTCGATCTCGTCGCGCTCCGACGGCGCGATGTCGGCGATCAGGATGTCCTGCTGCGGCGTCAGCACCGCCGGCTTGGCCCAGTTCTCGAACAGGGCGCGCAGCGCGGTGCGCAGCCGCACCTTCGGGCCGTCCTCGATCCGGCCGCTGGCCACCGGCAGGCCCAGCCAGAAGCGGCCGTCGCCCTGCTCGTGCCAGCCGAGATGGTCGGGCACCTGGAACGGCGCATGCGGCAGCGGGTCGGCCAGGACCCGGCCGAACTGGCGCTCCAGCTCCTTGCGGGTCCAGTCCAGCCCCATGTCGTCGAGCACGTATTTCAGCCGGGCGCGCTTGCGGTCGGCGCGGTTGCCGTGGTCGCGGTACAGGCGGATCACCGCCTCGGCGCCCTGCAGCAGCTCGCCCGGGCCGACCGAGGCGATCGGCGACGCCATGCGGGCATGGGTTCCCACCTTGGTGTGGGTCAGCCCCTGGCCGCCGCCGAGATTGAGGTTGTAGCCGACCAGGTGATCGCCCTCGAACACCGAGAGGATGCCGAGATCCTGGGTCAGCAGGTCGATCGAGTTGTCCTCGGGCGTGGCTAGGCCGACCTTGAACTTCCGTGGCAGGTAGGTGGCCCCGTACAGCGGTTCGTCGACCGATTCGGCCGGGACCTGGTTCTCCTCGTCGAGGAACAGCTCGTAATAGGCCCGGCTTTTCGGCAACAGTCGCGTCGACAGGAAGCGGGCATCCGCCTCCAGCCGCGCATGCACCGCGTCGCGGATCGGCGCCGGGGTGGTCATGACGTTGCGCACCACGTCGCCGCAGGCCGACATGGTGGTCAGCATCGAGTGGTTGATGTCGGCGATCGTTGCCTTCAGGTTTCCCTTCAGCACGCCGTGGAATTGGATTCCCTGTCGCGTGGTAATCCGCAGCGTTCCGTTGGAGTACCTGTCGGCGATGGCGTCGAGCGCCAGATACTGCTCGGCCGTGAGCCGCCCGCCCGGGATGCGGGCGCGGACCATGAACTGATATTCCTTCTCCAGCCCCTGCTTCTTCCGCGGTGTTGCGGTGTCACGGTCGTACTGCTCATAACTGCCGTGGAATTTCAGCAGGTTATAGCTTTCCTCGGTGACCGAGGGACCGGGGGTAAGGAGGTCGGCGGCGATGCCGCCGCGCAGGAATCGGCTCTGTTCCTTCACGCCTTCGACGGCGGAAAGCTTCGGCGGGGCCGCGGGGGCGGCAGACTGTTCGGCGGACATCGGCGGCGGCGTTCTATCCACAATTGATGGTTGACATTAGTCTCCGGATTCACACACAGTCAACCAGCAAATGCGCTCTATTTTACAGTAAAGTAGGAGCAATTGCCGAGCATGAGCACCCGATGTCCGCCTCTGCCGCTGCCACCTCGCAGCTCGAACAGGAGCTGATCGCCGCCGATTTCGACGGGCTGGACGGGTGTGCGCTGATCGAAAAGGTGCTGGCGGATCCGCGGCTCGGGCGCGTCGCGCTGGTGTCGTCCTTCGGGGCCGAATCGGCGGTGCTGCTGGCCCTGGTGGCCGAGGCCGCACCGGCCACGCCGGTCATCTTCCTCGACACGCTGCGGCATTTCGGCGAGACTCTGCGCTACCGCGACAAGCTGGTCGCGCAGCTCGGACTCGAGGATGTACGCTCGGTCAGGCCCGACCCCGCTGAGATCGCCAAGAGAGACCCCGACCTGTTGCTGTTCCAGCGCGACCCGGACGCCTGCTGCGCGCTGCGCAAGGTCGAGCCGCTGGAGCGGGCCCTGTCCGGCTTCGGCAGCTGGATCACCGGCCGCAAGCGGTTTCAGGCGCTCACCCGCGCCGACCTGCCGGCGGTCGAATGGGCCGCCGACGAGGGCCGCTACAAGATCAACCCGCTGGCCGGCTGGTCGTCCGACCGGATCGCCGCGGAGTTCGAAGCCCGGGGCCTGCAGCATCATCCGCTGGAGGCCGACGGCTTCCTGTCGATCGGCTGCATGCCCTGTACCGAGCGGGTGGCGCAAGGCGCAGACCCGCGTTCCGGCCGCTGGTCTGGCCAAGACAAGACCGAATGCGGTATCCACCGCCCCGCCGATCCTTCCCCAGTCACGTTCCTTTAGGCCATGAATCATCTCGACGAACTCGAAGCGGAGAGCATCACCATCCTCCGCGAGGCCTTCGCCCGCATCGATCGGCTGGCGATGCTATGGTCCATCGGCAAGGACTCGACCCTGATCCTGTGGCTGCTGCGCAAGGCGTTCTTCGGCCATGTGCCGTTCCCGCTGGTCCAGCTCGAGACCCATATGGAGCTGCCGGAGGTCTATGAGTTCCGCGACCGGCTGGTGCGCGAGTGGAAGCTGCCGCTGATCGTCGAGGACTGCCCGCCGGAGGAGCTGATGGACCAGACCCTGGCGCCCGGCGGCCGGGCGGCGGCGCGCAAGACCGAGGGGCTGAAGGCGGTGATCCAGCGCGAGGGCTTCGAGGGCATCATCGTCGGCATCCGCCGCGACGAGCAGGGCACGCGGGCGAAGGAGCGGGTGTTCAGCCCGCGCAGCTTCGAGGGCGCCTGGGACGTGTCCGACCAGCCGGCCGAGTTCTGGGGCCAGTACAAGACCCGATTCGAGCCCGGCACCCATGTCCGGATCCACCCGATCCTGAAATGGACCGAGATCGACGTCTGGCGCTACACCCAGCGCGAGGGCATCCCGATCGTGCCGCTGTACCTGGCCAGGGACGGGCTGCGCTACCGCTCGCTGGGCGAGAAGAACATCACCCTGCCGGTGGCCAGCGACGCCGATTCGATCGAGGCGATCATCGCCGAGCTCGAGACCACCAAGGTCTCCGAGCGCGCCGGCCGCATCATCGACAACGAGACCGAGGACGGCTTTGAGCGCCTCCGCAGCGCGGGATACATGTGACATGGACGGAATCGTCGCCCTGCACCCCGCGCTGGCCGCGGCCCGCACCCTGCGCGTCGTCATCGCCGGCCATGTCGACCATGGCAAGTCGACCCTGATCGGCCGCCTGCTGCACGACACCGGCGCGCTCGGCCCCGAGCGCGTCACGGCGGTCGAGGCGATGAGCAAGAAGCGCGGCATGCCGTTCGAATGGTCGTTCCTGATCGACGCGCTGCAGTCGGAGCGCGACCAGGGCATCACCATCGACACGGCCGAGGTGCAGTTCCGCACCCCGCGCCGGCGCTATGTGCTGATCGACGCGCCGGGCCATGCCGAGTTCCTGAAGAACATGGTCTCCGGCGCTGCCGGGGCCGATGCGGCACTGCTGCTGGTCGATGCCCGCGAGGGCACGCTGGAGCAGTCTCGCCGCCACGCCCTGATCCTCGGCCTGCTCGGCATCACCCAGGTGGTGGTGGCGATCAACAAGATGGACCTGGTGGAATACGACCAGGCCCGGTTCCAGGCGGTGGTCGACGAGATCTCGGCTTATCTCAGCAGCGTCGGCATCACCCCCGCGGTGGTGGTGCCGCTGGCCGCCCGGCACGGCGAGAACATCGCCACCCGCTCGACCCTGATGCCCTGGCATGACGGGCCGTCGCTGGTCGAGGCGCTGGACGGGCTGGAGGCCGCGCCGTCGGCGATCGACCAGCCGCTGCGCCTGCCGGTGCAGGACGTCTACAAATTCGACGAGCGCCGCATCGTGTCCGGCCGGATCGAGAGCGGCGCGCTCGCGGTCGGCCAGACCCTGCGCTTCGCCCCCTCGGGCAAGGTCGCGCGCATCGCCACGATCGAGAGCTGGCCGGCGGCGGAGATCACCTCGGCCAAGGCCGGCCAGGCGGTCGGGCTGACGCTCGACCCGCCGGTCTTCGTCGAGCGCGGCCAGATCGCCACACTGGTCGAGCAGGCGCCGGAAACCTCGACCCGGCTGAAGCTGCGCCTGTTCTGGCTGGCGCGCGAGCCGCTGCGCCCCGGCGCCCGGCTGACGCTGCGCCTGGCCGCCGCCGAGCACACGGTGACGGTCGAGCGCATCGCCCATGTGGTCGAGGTGCACACGCTGGAGACCCGGACGGCGGAGCTGGTGCGGCGCAACGAGACGGCGGAGATCGAGGTGGTCGGCCGCACCGCCATGGCCTTCGACCGCCATGCCGACCTGCCTGGAACCGGCCGTGGCGTGCTGGTCGACGGCTACGACGTGGTGGGCGGCGTCACCATCCTCGACGCGACGGGCGACAGCCGCCTGCTGTTCCCGACTGAGCGGCGGGTCGATGCCGCCGCCCGGCGCCTGGCCAACGGCCATGCCGGCGGCGTCGTCTGGCTGACCGGCCTGTCCGGCGCCGGCAAGTCGACTTTGGCGACGGCGCTGGAATCGCGGCTGTTCGCCCGCGGCTGGCAGGCGACGGTGCTGGACGGCGATTCGCTGCGCACCGGCCTGGGCCGGGACCTCGGCTTCTCGACCGAGGACCGGGCCGAGAATGTCCGCCGCGCGGCCGAGGTGGCGCGGCTGTTCGCCGAGGCCGGGCTGATCGCGATCGTGGCGCTGATCTCGCCGGAGCGCTGGCACCGCGCCCTGGCCGGCGACGTGATCGGCGACGGCTTCCGCGAGATCTTCGTCAAGGCCGACCTGGCGATCTGCGAGCAGCGCGACCCCAAGGGCCTCTACGCCAAGGCGCGCCGCGGCGAGATCCAGGGCTTCACCGGGGTCTCGGCGCCTTACGAGGAGCCGGAGACGCCTGACCTGACGATCGACACCGGCGCCATGCCGCGCGACGCCGCGATCGACCTGCTGGAATCCTTCGCCATCACCAGCTTCGCCGGCTCGGCCAAGCGGGCGGGGGAAGACGCGGATCCGTCGATTTAGCTCTTTCTCCTCTGGATGCCCGAGCATCCAGAGGCTGCCGAACCCTACCTTGAAGGGCGCGTAGCCTCTCTTGCAAGCGAGGCCTTTTCCGAATAGCTGAGACCCAACCCCATTATAGTCCCCCCTCCCCTTGCGGGAGGGGGGACTTATTTTTCTTTCGGCTAATGTCTTTGCTGGCCGCCACAGCGGCCCAAGAGACATTCTGAAAAGGCCTCGCAAGCGGGGGAGACAACGGGACTATGGCGGGCAGTCTGTGACTGTCGTCGGTTCTCTGGCGCTGTCTCAGCGCTTCTCGTCGATCAGTGCGCGCAGGCGTGCCATCGCCTCGTCATGGGGAACCGAGGTCCGCGTGCTGGCCAGGGCCGCTTCCACCTTGGCGTGGAACCAGCGGTCATAAGCTCGGCCTCTTCGACCGTGACGAACTCGGATTCGATCGGGGACAGGGCACGGCTCATGCCCTCAATATAGGGGGTTTCCCGGGCCGGTGACCACCGGCCGCCCTCACTCCACCCCGGCGTCCTTGCGCAGCAGCGCGCGCAGCTCCTGCGGCAGCGAAGCCCAGTGCTGGTTGGTCAGGGCGCCGTGCAGGGCGTAGAGGGCGTTGACCGTGATCAGCTCCGGCTGGGCCGCCTTCAGCCGCTGCCAGGCCGCGATCGGGCCGATCGCGCGCAGCTCGGTCTCGGTGGTGATGCCGACGGCGGCCAGCCACTCGGCGGTCTTGGGCCCCAGATTGGGCAGGGACGAGATCGGACGCTCCCTCACGGCCGCAGCAGCCCCATGATGTCCTGCGTCTCGGCCAGCACCGGCGCCGCGATGGCCGCGGCCTTCTCGCCGCCGCGGCGCAGCACCGCGTCGACATGGCCGGGATCGGCCATCAGCCGGCGCATCTCGCCGCCGATCGGCGCCAGCACCGCGACTGCGACATCGGTCAGCGCGCCCTTGAAGGCCGAGAACGGCGCCCCGCCGAACTCGGCCAGCACCGTGTCGACGTCCTTGTTGGCCAAAGCGCCGTAGATGGCGACCAGGTTCTCGGCCTCCGGCCGGCTGGCCAGCCCGGCTGCCTCGGTCGGCAGCGGCTCGGGGTCGGTCTTGGCCCGGCGGAACTTCAGCGCGATGGTGTCGGCGTCGTCGGTCATGTTGATGCGGCTGTAGTCGGACTCGTCCGACTTGCTCATCTTCTTCGACCCGTCGCGCAGGCTCATAACCCGCGTCGCGGAGCCCAGGATCTGCGGCTCCGGCAGCGGGAAGAAGTCGACGCCATAGCGCTGGTTGAACGACTGGGCGATGTCGCGGGTCAGCTCCAGATGCTGCTTCTGGTCCTCGCCGACCGGCACATGCGTGCCCTTGTACAAGAGGATGTCCGCCGCCATCAGCACGGGATAGGCCAGCAGGCCGTGCATCGCCGTGTCCTGCTGCTTGCCGGCCTTGTCCTTGAACTGGGTCATGCGACGCAGCCAGCCCAGCGGCGTGACGCAGGAGAACAGCCAGGCCAGTTCACTGTGCTGGGGCACCTGGCTCTGCGCGAACAGGATGCTGCGCTCGGGGTCGATGCCGACCGCCAGCAGCGTCGCCGCCAGCTCGCGGATATGCGCCCGCAGCTCGACCGGATCCTGCGGCTGGGTCAGGGCATGCAGGTCGACGACGCAGTAGATGGTCTCGAACTCGTCCCCCTGCAGCGCCACCCAGTTCCGCACCGCGCCGAGATAGTTGCCGAGATGCATGTTGTGGGTGGGCTGGATGCCCGAGAAGATGCGCTTCATGTCCGCCGGTGCCGCCGAGGGGTGGGGGAGGCTCGGTTTATGGCCGGGCCGGTGTCGCCGGGTCAACCCGGGAGATGGCCGCGGCGCCGGAACCGGGCCAACTCGCCGCGATCGACCGCGCCGAGCAGCAGGCACAGGACGGCATAGAGCGCGATGCCGCCGGCGATCAGCGCGGCCAGGGCCGCGATGCCGGTCGCCGCCATGCCCTGCCGCGCCAGCAGCAGCCCGGCCGCCATGCCCAGCGCCGCCAGCAGGATCCGGCCGCCGCGCCGGCGCAGCCCGGCATCGATCGGCAGGGCGCCGCGGCGGCGCAGCGACCAGGCCAGCAGCCCGGCATTGGCCCAGGCCGAGACGGCGGTGGCCAGCGCGATGCCGACATGACCCAGCGGCCGCATCAGCAGCACGGCGCCGGCCACGGCCAGGACCGTGGCGGCCAGGGCGGTGCGCATCGGCGTCGCCGTGTCCTGCCGGGCGAAGCACAGGGTCGAGAACACCCGGATCAGGATATAGGCCGGGATGCCGGCGGCGTAGGCGGCGAGCGCCCCGGCCACCGCCACCGTCTGCTCCGGCCCGAAGGCGCCGTGCTCGAGCAGCCCACGCACGATCGGCCCGGCCAGCAGGACCAGCCCGGCGGCGGCGGGCAGGCCCAGCAGCAGCCCGTATTCGATCGCCCGGCTCTGGGTCGCCGCCACCTCCTGCGTGCTGTCGGCGACCAGCAGGCGGGTCAGGGTGGGCAGCAGGGCGGTGCCGAGCGCGATGCCGACGATGCCGAGCGGCAGTTGGGTCAGCCGGTCGGCGTAGTAGAGGGCGCTGACCGCGCCGGCCGGCAGGAAGCTGGCGATCAGCGTGTTCAGCGCCATCTGGATCTGGGTGATGCCGGTGCCGATCGCGCCCGGCCCCATCAGCACCACCAGCCGGCGCAGCCGCGGCCCGATCCGCGGCGGCATCAGCCGCACCGGCACGCCGTGGCGGCGGCAGGCCAGGGTCAGCCAGGCCAGCTGGACGATGCCGGACAGGGTGACGCCGATCGCCAGCGCCCGGCCGGGCGACCCGGCGAGATGCGTGCCGAACAGCAGCGCCGCGATCAGCACCAGGTTGAACAGGATCGGCGCCGCGGCGAAGGGGGCCAGCTTCTCCTGCGCGTTCAGGATGCCGCCGAGCAGGGCCGAGACCGACATCAGCAGCAGGTAGGGGAAGGCGAGCCGGGCATAGTCCAGCGCCAGGGCTTCGCGCACCGGATCGTTGACGAAGCCGGGGGCGATCACCGCCAGGATCGCGGGCATGGCCAGCAGCGCCAGCACGGTCAGCGGGATCAGCACCGCCAGCAGGGCGGCCAGCACCTCGCCGGCGAAGGCGAGCGCCGCGGCCGGGCCACGCTCGCCGCGCTCGGCCGCGTATTGCGGCACGAAGGTGACCATGAAGGCGCCGTCGGCGAACAGGCGCCGGGCCAGGTTCGGCAGCTTGACCGCGATCACGAAGGCGTCGGCCATCGGCCCCGCGCCCAGCAGCGAGGCGGTCAGCATATCGCGGGCGAATCCGGCGATCCGGCTGACGGCCGTCAACCCCCCGACCGTCGCCATGCCGCGCAGCAGGGACATGGCCGAGCTTTAGCCGGGATTTGCGGCGGCGGGAAGGTGCGGCGCTCTCACTTGAAGTCGCGGCTGCGCAGCGTCACCCGGTGGCCGCGGCCGGGATCGGCGCGCGGGCGGGCCTGGTGGCCGGGGTCGAGCATCACCTGGTCGGTGCCGCGGGCCAGCACCGGCAGCTGGTCGGTCCAGTCGACGAAGCGCTCGGCCACCACATGAATCACCTGGTGCTCGCCCTCGCCCACCTTCTGCACCCGGCCCTCGCAGGCCAGCAGGCGGCCGGCATAGACGGCGCGGCGATACTGCTCCGACACCTGCGACCAGACCACGATGTTGGCGGCGCCGCTCTCATCCTCGACGGTGACGAAGATGGTGCCGTTGGAGGTCTGCGGCCGCTGCCGGAACAGCACGATGCCGGCGACGCGGATGCGGGCGCCGTCGCGGGTCTCGTCGTCGCGCAGGCTGCGCGCGGGGACGATGCCGAGCCTGGCGAGCGCCGGGCGCAGCAGCGCCAGCGGATGCCGGGTCAGCGACAGGCCGGTGGTGGCGTAGTCCTCCAGCACCTCCAGCCCCGGCGGCAGGGGCGGCAGCGCCGCCGCTTCCTCCTCGAACAGCGCCAGCTGGGCCGGACGGGCGGCGAACAGCGGCAGGGCCTCGCCCTCCACCCCGGCCACCGCCCACAGCCCCTGCTGCCGGTCGAGGCCGATCGAGCCGAAGGCGGCGGCCTCGGCCAGCCGGTTCAGGGCACGGGCGGAGACGCCGGCGCGGCGGGCCAGCTCGGCCGGCGCGGTGTAGCCGGCGCCGCGGCGCTCGACGATCCGCTTGCCCTCCTCCTCGTTCAGCCCCTTCACCAGGCGCAGGCCCAGGCGCACGGCGTGGTCGCGGCCGCCGGTCGGCTCCAGGGTGCAGTCCCAGTCGCTGCGGTTGACGTCGACCGGGCGGACTTCCACGCCGTGCTCGCGCGCGTCGCGCACCAGCTGGGCCGGGGCGTAGAAGCCCATCGGCTGCGAGTTGAGCAGGGCGCAGCAGAACACCTCGGGATGGTGGTGCTTGACCCAGGCGCTCTCATAGACCAGCAGCGCGAAGGAGGCGGCATGCGCCTCGGGGAAGCCGTAGCTGCCGAAGCCCTTGATCTGGTTGAAGCAGCGCTCGGCGAAGTCGCGCTCATAGCCGTTGGCGACCATACCCTCGATGAAGCGCTTCTCGTATTTGTGGATGGTGCCGACATTCTTGAACGTCGCCATCGCCCGCCGCAGGCTGTCGGCCTCGGCCGGGGTGAATTTGGCGGCGACGATGGCCAGCTTCATGCCCTGTTCCTGGAACAGCGGCACGCCCTTGGTCTTCTCCAGCACCTCCTTGAGCTCGTCCTTCGGGTAGGTCACCGGCTCGATGCCGTCGCGGCGGCGCAGATAGGGGTGCACCATGTCGCCCTGGATCGGGCCGGGCCGGACGATCGCGACCTCGATCACCAGGTCGTAATAGGTCTGTGGCTTCAGCCGCGGCAGCATCGATTGCTGGGCTCGGGATTCGACCTGGAACACGCCGACCGAATCGGCCCGGCTCAGCATGTCGTAGACCGCCTTGTCGGTCGGCCGGCGGCCCAGCTTCGGTCGTTCGGGGAATGTTTCCGGATAGTGCGTGTGCATCAGCTCGAAGCAGCGGCGCAGGGCGGTCAGCATGCCCAGCGCCAGCACGTCGACCTTCAGCATGCCCAGCGCCTCGATGTCGTCCTTGTCCCAGCAGATGACCGTGCGGTCCGCCATCGCCGCATTCTCGATCGGCACCAGCTCGTCCAGCCGCTTGCGGGCGAAGACGAAGCCGCCAGTGTGCTGGCTGAGATGGCGGGGAAAGCCCATCAGCTCGACCGCCAGCTCCAGCGCGAGGCGCAGCCGGGGATCGGCCGGATCCAGCCCGGCCTCGCGCACCTGGCCCTCGTCCAGCCCGTTCATGCTCCAGCCCCAGACCGAGCCGGACAGGGCGCCGATCATGTCCTCCGACAGGCCCATCGCCTTGCCGACATCGCGCACCGCGGCGCGGGTGCGGTAGCAGATCACGGTGGCCGTCAGCGCGGCGCGATGGCGGCCGAACTTCCGGTAGATGTGCTGGATCACCTCCTCGCGCCGCTCATGCTCGAAATCGACATCGATGTCGGGCGGCTCGTGGCGCTCCTCGCTGATGAAGCGCTCGAACAGCAGGTTGACCTCGACCGGGTTGACCGCGGTGATGCCCAGGCAATAGCAGACGACGCTGTTGGCGGCGGAGCCGCGGCCCTGGTTCAGGATGTCCTCGCGGTTCGCGAAGGCGACGATGTCGGCCACGGTCAGGAAGAAGGGCGCGTAGTCGCGCCGGCCGATCAGGTCCAGCTCCTTCTCGATCTGGCCGTGCAGCCCGGGCGGCACGCCTGCGGGGTACAGCCTGGCCGCCCCCTCCCAGGCCAGCCGCTCCAGCCGGGCCTGGGCCGGCTCGCCGTCCGGCGTGATCTCCTCGGGGTATTTGTATTTGTCGGCCAGCTCGTCCAGGTCGAAGCGGCAGCGCTCGGCGATCTCGACCGTCCGCTCCAGCGCATAGGGATGGTCGCGGAACAGCCGCTCCATCTCCTCGGGGGTCTTCAGGTGCCGCTCGGCATTGGCTTCCAGGCGCCAGCCGGCATCGTCGATGGTGCAGTGCTCGCGGATGCAGGTCAGCGCGTCCTGCAGCCGGCGCCGCTGCGGCACGTGGTACAGCACGTCGTTGGTGGCGACCAGCAGGGTCCGGGTGCGCAGGGCCACCTCGCGCAGCGCCTCCAGCCGCCGGGCGTCGTCGCCGCGATAGCGGTGGCTGGCCGCCAGATAGACCCGCTTGCCCATCTCCGAGCGCAGCCGGTCGAGATGGGCGACGAAGCCGTCATCGATGCGGTCGGGCGGCAACGCCACCAGGATCTGGCCGTCGCTGAACGGCAGCAGGTCGGCCTGGTGCAGCCGGCACTCGCCCTTCTTCGCCCGGCCGTTGCCTTGGGTCAGCAGCCGGCACAGGCGGCCATAGGCGTCGATATCGGTCGGGTAGCACAGCAGGCTCGGCGCATCGGCGAAGTCGAGCCGGCAGCCGACGATGTAGGGGATGCGGCTGGCCTTGCGGTGGTTCTCGTTGCGGTTGGCGGCGACATGGCCGCGCACGATCCCGGCCAGGGAGTTGCGGTCGGTCACGGCGATGGCCGACAGGCCCAGCAGGATCGCCGTCTCCACCAGCTCCGCCGGATGCGACCCGCCGCGCAGGAAGGAGAAGTTGGTGGTGACCTGCAGCTCGGCATAGGCGGTCATGGGGCCGCCTGTGATGCAACCCGCCACCTCTCTCTGTCATCGCCGGGCTTGACGCGGCGATCCAGGGGCCACCCAGAGCGGCATCGAGAGTCCTGGATGCCCGGGTCAAGCCCGGGCATGACAACAAAGGAGTCGGACGAGACCGAGGCCATCAGTCGAACATCCCGTGCAGGAACCAGCGGGCGGTCTCGCCTTCGTGGTACAGCCCGGCGCGGTAGACCCAGAAGCGGCGGCCGGACTCGTCCTCCACCCGGTAATAGTCGCGGATCATGTCGGGCTCGTCCCGATCCTGCGGCCGGGCCCGGCGCCACCATTCATAGGCGATGCGCTCCGGGCCGTCGGCGCGGCGGATCCGGTGGGTCGCGCCGGCCCAGCGGAAGCTGCTCGGCGGGTCGTCCGGCACCTGGGCGATCGCCTCGATCGGCTCCGGCCGGCGCAGCAGGCGCAAGGGGCGCACCCAGCCGGGCGGCCAAGGCTTTTCCTGGTCCGGCGCCAGCGGCGGGCGGGCGGCGACGCAGCGCTCGGGCAAATGGCTCTCGACCGCCGCCGGGCGCCAGATCCGGTCGAAGCCGATGCGGTTGCCGACGATGTCGACGAAGCCGGCCAGATCGCCGATGCCGGCGCCTTCGCCCTCCAGCTTGCTCAAGCCCGACTGGCGGCCGCCGACCGGGGAGACCCGATCGGCCCGCAACGTCGCCACCTCGACCCCGAAGCCGGGATCGACCCGGTCCAGCCGGTCGGCCAGCAGGCGTCCGACCCGCACCGGGTCGCGCACCGGCAGGGCGGTGCGGATGGCGATGCCCTGGCAGCGGCCGTCGACCCGGTGGAAGGCGGCGGCGAACTGGGCCGCGCCCATCATCCGCGCCTCCAGCCGGGCGCAGAGATCGGCGGCCAGGGCGGCGATGGCGCGCTGCAGGTCCTCCGGCGTGCCGATCGGCTCGGCGAAGGCCAGGCGGGCGAACCAGGGCGTCGGCGGCCGGCGGAAGCCGACCGTCTCTTCCGCCCGGCCCAGCGCCTGGTCCAGCCGCAGCAGCGGCCCGGCGCCGAAGCGGCGGGCCAGGCCGGGGCGCGGCGCCGCCAGCAGCTCGCCGATCCGGGTCAGGCCGATCCGCTGCAGCGCCGCCACCTCCTCGTCGCCCAGCCGCAGCGCCGCCATGGGCAGCGGGGCAAGGGCCGCGCGCTCGGCGCCATCGGGCAGGATCCGCCGATCGGATTTGTCGTAATGCGCCAGCGCCCAGGCGGCGCCGAAGCTGCCGGCGACGGCGATGCGGGCCGGCAGGCCCCAGCGCTGCAGCCGCCCGGCCAGGTCGGCCACCAGCCCGTCCTCGCCGCCCCAGAGATGGGCGCAGCCGGTGATGTCGAGCCACAGCCCGTCGGGCGGGCAGGGGGCCGCGGCGGGGCTGTAGCGGCCGGCCCAGCGCACCAGCCGGGCCAGGGCCCGGGCATCGGCGGCGTGGTCGGCCGGGATCAGGGCCAGCCCCGGCAGCACGGCGCGGGCATCGGTCGCCTTCTGTCGTGGACGGATGCCGGCGGCCCAACCGCGGTCGTCCACCGCCACCACCTGGCGCCGCTGCTCGACCGTCTCGACGATCGCGACCGGCTCAGCCGGCCAGGCGTCGGGAGGCGTCGTCAGCCTCAGTCGCGTGATCGGCCAGTTCGGCAACCACAGCGAGACGATCCGTCCCATCCTCGGTCTCCACGATCCAGCGGCCGGGCAGGCCGCCGCGGCTGTGGGTCAGGTCCAGCGCCCAGCGCGCCGGCCCGACCCAGGCGGCGCTGCCGCCGCTCGGTGCAGGGGCTACAGTCCAGCGCGTCACCGCGGCGCTGGCGGCGGTTCGTCCAGAGCGCGGCGCGATCGGCCGGCGCTGCAGCAGCAGGGCGGTGGTGCCGCGGGCCTCGCAGGCCAGCTGCAGCCGCCGCTCGGCCAAGAGGTCTGCCCGCGCCGCCTCGGCCAGCACGGCGCCGAAGCCCGGGGTGCGCAGCGCTTCCTCCGTCACCGCCAGCACGCCGGTCTCGTCGCGCGGCCGGACCAGGATCAGCCGGTCAGGATCCAGGCCCAGCGCGGCCAGGGCCGGCGGGTACAGGTCGTCGGCCGTGGCGCACCACAGCACCGGCCCGCGCCGCTGCAGCCGGGCCAGCAGCCGCGCGGCGAAGCCGGTGGCGGCCGCCCCGGCGGGGTCGCCGCCGGCGCCGGCGACCCGATGCAGGCGGCCGAGCGGCAGCCCGCCGCGCGGCAGGCGGTCATCGATCGGGGGCAGCGTGAGCGGCAGGACACCCGGATCCTCGACGGCGGATCCGTATCGGTTCAGGCGCTCGCGCAGGGCGGCGAGGGCGGACATGGCGGGTCATGGTGTTCCGTATTTGTTCCAATATGAATCCACTATGCCGCCGGAGAGTCAAGCCGAGTCACAAGACTCCTGGAGTCCCGCGCCTCACCGAGCCGCTTCGGCCGGGCGCGGGGCGAAGAAGATGCTGTCGCCCAGCGGGGCCAGGCCTTCCGCCGCCAGCGTCGCCTGGACGCCGGGCCGGGCGGCGACCTGCGCCATGAACGCCTGCAGGGCTGGCCGGCGCTCCAGGTCGACGCCGTTCCAGGGCGACCAGTTCAGGCAGACGAAGAGATAGGCGTCGGCCACGGTGAAACGGTCGCCGGTGAGATAGGGGCCGGCGATCTGGCCGGCCAGCCAGTCCAGGCGCTTGTCCACCAGGGCGGCCACCACGGCCCGGGCCGGGGCATAGGCCGGCAGCATCAGCATCACCATCGGCTTGTGCAGCTCGGCGGAGATGAAGTTCAGCCAGGACTGCACCCGGCTGCGCTCGACGCTGCCGGTCGGCGGCAGCAGCCCGGCCTCGGGGCGAAGATCCGCGAGATACTGCACGATGGCCGGTCCCTCGGTCAGGACCTGACCGTCCGCCAACACCAGCGCCGGGACATAGCCGTTGCCGTTGATGTGCAGATACTCCTCGCCATCCTGCGTCCGGTGCGTGGCGCGGTCGACCTCGACCAGCTCCACCGGCAGGCCCAGCTCGCGGCACACGATGTGCGGCGACAGCGAGCAGGCGCCCGGATGCATGTACAGCTTCATGGCCATCTCCCAGATCCTCCTCGTCGCGATCCGCGGTCCGTCGCGGAAACCGTCTATATTTTTGTACCGTATCGAATAATAATGCAGGGTCAAGAGTTAATATGCGAAGTGGTACAAAATGAGCGAGGCCTCGAGAAAGCGTGGGCGGCCGCGGGCCTATGACCCCGATGCGGCGCTGGCGCGGGCGCGGGACGTGTTCTGGAAGGGCGGCTTCACCGGCAGCTCGCTGGACGCCCTGAGCGCCGCGACGGCGATGAACCGGCCCAGCCTGTACGGCGCCTTCGGCGACAAGGAGGCGCTGTATCTGCGGACGCTCGAACGCTATCGCGACGAGGGCGTGACGGCGATGCGGCAGGCGCTCGACCCCGACCGGTCCCTGCGCGAGGGGCTCGGCATCGTCTACGCCACGGCGCTGTCGATCTATCTGGACGAGAGCGCGGGGGCGCGCGGCTGCCTTCTCATCGGCACGGCGGCGGTGGAGGCCGTGCTGCATCCGGCCGTGCGCGCGGTGCTGCACGGCAGCCTCACGGCCTTCGAGCAGGAGCTGGAAGAGCGCTTCCGCCTGGCCCGGGACCGCGGCGAGATCTGCGCGGCCGCCGACGCCACGGCGCTGGCCCGGCTGGCCTCGGCGGTGCTGCATTCGCTGGCCGTCCGCGCCCGGGCGGGCGAGTCCCGCGCCGTGCTCGAGGCGATCGCCGATTCGGGCGTGGCGATGATCTGCGCCGCTGCCGGCGCCGCCTGAGGCCGGTCAGCCCTGGCGAGCGTCGGGCAGGAACAGCCGGACCGGCCGGATCTCGTAGCCGCCGATGCCGGGATTCGCCTGCTCCAGCTCCTGGGCGATGGCGACCGCCTCGTCCTGCGATTCGCAGTCGACCACGTAGAAGCCGAGCATCTGCTCCTTGGTCTCGGCATAGGGGCCGTCGATCACCAAGGGCGGCTGGTGGCCCTTCATCAGCGTGGTCGCGGCGCTGGTGAAGGCCAGCCGCGCGGCGGGGCCCAGCTTGCCGTCCGCGGCCAGCCGCTTGTGGACGACGTCGAGCCGGGCCATGACCGCGTCGTCCTCCTCCTGCGTCCAGGCGCTGAGGGCCTCTTCCGAATTGTAGCAGAGAATGGCGTAGAGCATCCGGATCTCCCCCTTCCCGTGTTCGGGCGGGAGTATGCCTGCAGCCGATGAAAAGAAAATCCCTATGCCGCCACGCCGGCGACGATCAGGGCATCGGCTGCACGACCACGGCGCCGGGGGCCACGGTGACGGCCGTGCCGCCGGCGGCCGGCAGATAGGCGCTGGTCATGACGTCGAGCTGGTCGGCGCGGATCGTCTCCAGCGTCTGGCACAGCGACCATTTCGCGGTCGGGCCGGAGATGGTGACGCGGTCGCCGATGCGGACCGGGACCGGCTTGCCCTGGATCGACACCTCGCTGCCGTCGTCGCGGCGCAGCACGCTGCAGGGCCGGCCGACCTGGAGCGTGCCGGTATAGACGACCCTGACGTCGTCATGCCACGCGGTCGACACCTTCGGGAAATCATAGGGCGGAATCTGCTCCTGCCGCCCGGAGGTCTGGCAGGCGCCGAGCAGGGCGGCCGCGGCGAGCGCGATGAAGAGGGTCGGCGAGGGGCGATGACGGTTCGACAACACGCGCTCTCTTTCTCGTTCTGGCGGCGGAATCATTTCTTCCAATAGGGTCTTCCATACAGGCGAAGCGGGGCCGCCGTCCAGAAGGCGTTCGAAGCGAACGTTCCGGACCGAAGGTGGGTTATTTCCGACCGGATTGCGGAGACTTTGTGATCGCGAATGCCCTAACCGCCCGTTTTGTCTGACAAAATTACCGGAGGGCGCCGCCGAACCGTCACGGTTCGGCGGTTTCCTTTTAGCCGGGTTGATTGTATGCCCTTGGGGCCCTGATGCGGCCCCAACCGTTCGGGTCGCACGCTCTCGGGAGTCTGCAGGATGTCAAAGGCCGATCAGCACAAGGCCGAAATCGTCGATGGTGTCGTGGCCCTGGCCAAGCAGCGGCTCGACCCGGCGAAGGGAGGAATGGCCGAGCGGTTCACCCGCCTGTATTTCCGCAACGTGCCGCCGCACGACGTGCTGCGCGAGGGCACGGACACCCTCTACAGCGTCGCCCTCGGCCTGCTGCAGTTCGGCGGCGAGCGCCGCAAGGGCGAGGTCAAGATCCGGATCTTCAACCCGGTCTATGACGATTACGGCTGGCGCAGCCCGCACACCGTGGTCGAGATCATCAACGACGACATGCCGTTCCTGGTCGATTCGGTGACCGCGGCGTTGTCCGAGCTGGGCCTGACCGTGCATCTGGTGGTCCACCCGATCGTCGCCGTCACCCGCGACGCCCAGGGCCGGCTGACCGACGTGCAGGACCCGGCCGCGGCGCCCGAAGGCGCGCCGGCCGAAAGCTTCATGCATGTCCAGGTCGACGAGCGCACCGACCAGGCGACGCTCGACCGGATCGCGGCGACGCTGCGCGGCGTGCTGGCGGATGTCCGCGCCGCGGTCGAGGACTGGAGCCAGATGCGGCAGCGGATCCGCACCGTGCTCGAGGAGCTCGACCACAAGGCGCTGCCGGTCGATCCGGGCGAGACGCGCGAGATCACCGCCTTCCTGGAATGGCTCGAGGACGACCATTTCACCTTCCTCGGCTACCGCCGCTACGATTTCGCCCGCACCGAGGACGGGCTCGAGATCGCGATCGTGCCGGGCAGCGGCCTGGGCATCCTGCGCCAGCCCGAGGTCTCGGTGTTCGACGGCGCCCGCCGCTACGACCGGATGTCGGAAGAGGCGCAGTCGATGCTGCGCAGCACCGCGCCGCTGACCGTCACCAAGGCCAGCCTGAAGGCGACGGTGCACCGGCCGGTACATCTCGACGTCTTCACCGTCAAGATCTTCGACGAGGCCGGCGAGGTGGTGGGCGACCATCTGTTCGTCGGCCTGTTCACCTCGGTCGCCTACAGCCGCAGCGCCCGCGACATCCCCTATCTCAGGGCCAAGGTCAGCCGCACCTTGGCGCGCGCCGGGATGGACCCGCGCAGCCATGACGGCAAGGCGCTGGGCCACATCCTCGACACCTATCCGCGCGACGAGCTGTTCCAGATCTCCGACGAGCAGCTGCTCGACATCGGCATGGGCATCCTGCACCTGCAGGAGCGGCAGCGGACGGCGCTGTTCGTGCGCCGCGACCCGTTCGGGCGCTTCGTCTCCTGCCTCGTCTACGTGCCGCGCGACCGCTACAACACCGACCTGCGCCAGCGCATCCAGAAGATCCTGGAGAAGGCCTATGGCGGCGCGATCACGGCCTTCAGCACCCAGATGACCGAAGGGGCGCATGCCCGCGTCCACTTCCTGATCAAGACCGAGCCTGGCGCCGGCACGGACGAGCCGGTCGACGTGATCGAGGAGCGGCTGGTCGAGGCCGGGCGCAGCTGGTCCGACCTGCTGCAATCGGCGCTGGTCGAGAAGAAGGGCGAGGAGCAGGGGCTGATCCTGCTGCGCCGCTATGCCGAGGCCTTCCCGGCCGGCTACCGCGAGGAGACCACGCCGGCGGCGGCGATCGTCGACATCGAGCGGATCGAGGAGATCGACGAGGCCGGCGAGATCGGGCTGCACCTGTTCCGCCCGCTCGAGGCGGCGCCGCACGAGCTGCGCTTCAAGCTGTACCACCGCGGCACGCCGGTGCCGCTGTCCGACGTCCTGCCGATGCTGGAGCATCTCGGCTTCAAGGTGGTGTCGGAGGTCCCGACCGAGGTCGCGCTCGCGGGCCAGCCGCCGGTCTGGATCCATGATTTCGAGATGCGCAGCCGCAGCGGCGACGCGATCGAGCTGAACCGCCTCAAGGCCGTGTTCCAGACCGCCTTCGAGCGGATCTGGACCGGCGACATGGAGGATGACCGGCTGAACCGGCTGGTGCTGGCCGGCGGGCTCGACTGGCGCTCGGTGACGCTGCTGCGCGCCTATGCCAAGTTCCTGCGCCAGGCCCGCTTCGCCTTCAGCCAGGAGACGATCGAGGACACGCTGGTCGCCCATCCGGAGACGACGCGCGCCATCGTCCGCCTGTTCGCCACCCGCTTCGACCCGGAGCTGACCGGCGACCGCGAGGTGGCGATCCGCGGCATGCTGGTCGAGATCGAGCACGCGCTGGACGCGGTGACCAACCTGGACGAGGACCGCATCCTCCGCCGCTACCTGAACCTGGTGCGGTCGACCCTGCGCACCAACTACTTCCAGGCCGACGACCAGGGCCGGCCGAAACCCTACCTGTCGCTGAAGCTGGAGAGCCCGTCGGTCGAGGAGCTGCCGCTGCCGCGGCCGTGGCGCGAGATCTTCGTCTACAGCCCGCGCATGGAAGGCGTGCATCTGCGCGGCGGCAAGGTCGCCCGCGGCGGCATCCGCTGGTCCGACCGGCGCGAGGATTTCCGCACCGAGATCCTCGGGCTGATGAAGGCGCAGATGGTGAAGAACACCGTCATCGTGCCGGTCGGCTCGAAGGGCGGCTTCGTGCTGAAGCGGCCGCCGGCCGCCGCGGCCGGGCGCGAGGCGTTCCAGGCCGAAGGCGTCGAATGCTACAAGATTCTGATGCGCGGGATGCTCGACATCACCGACACCATCGTCGGCGGCGAGACCGTGCATCCGGAGCGCGTCGTCCGGCATGACGAGGACGATCCCTACCTCGTGGTCGCGGCCGACAAGGGCACGGCCACCTTCTCCGACATCGCCAACGGCGTCAGCCAGGATTACGGCTTCTGGCTGGACGATGCCTTCGCCTCCGGCGGCTCGGCCGGTTACGACCACAAGAAGATGGGCATCACCGCCCGCGGCGCCTGGGAATCGGTGAAGCGGCACTTCCGCGAGCTCGGCACCGACATCCAGAGCCAGGACTTCACCTGCGTCGGCGTCGGCGACATGTCGGGCGACGTGTTCGGCAACGGCATGATCCTGTCCGAGCACACCCGCCTGTTCGGCGCCTTCAACCACCTGCACATCTTCGTCGACCCGGACCCGGACGCCGCCACGAGCTTCGCCGAGCGCAAGCGGCTGTTCGACCTCGCCCGCGGCTCCTGGGACCAGTACGATGCGGCGCTGCTGTCGCCCGGCGGTGCCGTGTTCGACCGGAAGGCGAAGTCGATCAAGCTGTCGCCCGAGGTGCGCGCCCGCTTCGGCATCGAACGCGAGACGGTGACGCCGAACGAGCTGATCCAGACGATGCTGAAGGCCCAGGTCGACCTGCTGTTCTTTGGCGGCATCGGCACCTATGTGAAGAGCAGCCGCGAAAGCCACGCCGATGTCGGCGACAAGGCCAACGACGCGCTGCGCATCAACGGCCGCGACGTCCGCGCCAAGGTGATCGGCGAGGGCGCCAATCTCGGCGTCACCCAGTTCGGCCGCATCGAATACGCCCGCATCGGTGCCGGCGGCACGGGCGGTGCCGCCGGCACCGGCGGCAAGATGAACACCGACTTCATCGACAACTCGGCCGGCGTCGACACCTCGGACCACGAGGTCAACATCAAGATCCTGCTGGGCGCCGTGGTCCAGGCCGGCGACCTGACGCTGAAGCAGCGCAACACCGTGCTGGGCAGCATGACCGAGGAGGTCGGCCACCTGGTGCTGCGCGACAACTACCTGCAGAGCCAGGCGCTGTCGCTCGCGGTCGGCGAGGGCTTCGAGGTGCTGGACCAGCAGGCCCGCTTCATGCGCGGGCTGGAGAAGGCCGGCAAGCTCGACCGCGTGATCGAGATGCTGCCGACCGACGAGGAGCTGACCCAGCGCTCCGGCAACCGCGAGGGGCTGACCCGGCCGGAGCAGGCGGTGATCCTGGCCTATGCCAAGATCAACATCTACGACGCGCTGCTGGCCAGCGACCTGCCGGACGATCCGGCGCTGGTCGACGACCTGGTGCTGTACTTCCCGACCGCGCTGCGTGAGCGCTTCCGGGACGCCATCCCGCACCACCGGCTGCGGCGCGAGATCGTGGCGACGAACATCACCAACAGCATGGTGAACCGGGTCGGCGCCACCTTCGTCTCCGAGCTGGCGGACAAGACCGGCCTGGGCGTGGCCGACATCGCCCGTGCCTATCTGATCGTGCGCGACAGCTTCAGCCTGCGCGAGATCTGGGCGGCGGTCGAGGCGCTGGACAACAAGGCCCAGGCCCAGGCCCAGATCCGCGCCATGCTGGCGACACGGCGGCTGATCGAGCGCTGCGTCGCCTGGATCCTGCGCCAGCAGGGCCGCGGCCTCGACATCAGCCAGGACGTGGCGCATCTCAAGCCCGGCCTGGCCGAGCTGGAGAGCCAGCTGGACGCCGCGATCTTCGACGACGCCCGCGCCGTGATCGACACCCGCGCCCAGGGCTTCGTCGACGCCGGCTTCCCGGAGGATCTGGCCCGCCGCGTCGCCCGGCTGAACCTGTGGGCGGCGGGGCTGGACATCATCCGCATCGCCGACCAGGCCGGGCGCGGCGTCAGCGAGGTGGCATCGGTCTATTTCGAGGCCGGCCGCCGCCTGGGCCTGGCCTGGCTGCGCGACGGCGCCAGCCGGATGCCGGCCAGCAACCACTGGCAGAAGCAGGCGGTGGGGGCGATCGTCGACGACCTGTACACGCTGCAGGCCGACCTCGCGGTGCGGGCGCTGCAGGACGCGCCGGCGGGCGCGGCCGGGGCCGATGTCGTCGAAGCCTGGGTCGGCCACCGCCGCGCCCCGGTCGACCGGATCGACCAGCTGGTGTCCGAGCTCAAGGCGCTGGACCAGGTCGACCTGTCGATGCTGGCCGTCGCCAACCGCAATTTGCGTGGTTTGGCGACGGGGTAGATCTGCCAGCCTGTGCCTTCCACTCTCCCCCTCCCCTTGCGGGAGGGGGGGAGGGGGCTGTCGATGAGGTGGGCAGGCAACAGGGAGTCAGAACCGTTGCCGGGCTGTAGCGGTCCTTCGAGGTCGGTCCTGGCGGTGCCAAACCCCTCCCCCTGCCCCCCTCCCGCAAGGGGAGGGGGAGGATGAAAGAGGGCAGGGCTGTTCTGTTGGTCGGCCCTCACTCCCCCCGCAGCAGCTTCTGCAGCGGGGCGGCCTGGCGCAGGATCGGGGACTTGATGACGATGTAGCTGAAGTACTTCTCGATGCCGAGGCGGCGGTCCAGCAGCGCCTCCATCACCTGCTGGTAATGGGCGATGCTGCGGGCCAGGAAGCGCAGCAGGTAGTCGTAGCCGCCGCTGACCATGTGGCACTCCAGCAGCTCCTCCACCGTCGCCAGCCCGGCCTCGAAGCGGATGAAGTCCTCGCGCCGGTGGTCGCTCAGCGTCACCTCGGTGAACACCGTCACGGTCTCGGTCAGCTTGGCCAGGGCGATGCGGGCGCCGTAGCCGGCGATGTAGCCCGCCGCCTCCAGCCGCTTCACCCGCTGCAGGCAGGGGCTGGGCGACAGGCCGACCGCATCGGCCAGCGCGGCGTTGGTGATCCGCCCGTCGGCCTGCAGCCGGGCCAGGATGGCGATGTCGATCCGGTCCAGCTTCGGCGCCATCCTGCCCTCGTCCGATCGGCCGCAGGACTCAGCCCCGCAGCGCCTCCTGGTGAGCTTTGGCCAGTTCCGCCATGCTGGTGAAGCGGAAATCGACCTTGGGCTCGGTCGCCGGCTGCATGGTGGCGCCGAAGCCGCCCTCGGCGTGGCGGCGGTGGATCCAGCAGGTGGCCAGCCCCGCCGCCGTCGCCGGCTCGTGGTCGTGGAACAGGCTTTCCGCCGTGTGCAGGATCTCGCCCGGGGCGATGCCCAGGCCGCCCAGCTTCTCCAGCATATAGTCGAAATTTCGGGAAGCGGGCTTGTAGCTGCCGATGTCCTCGGCGGTGAAGACGGCGTCGAACTCGACCTGCAGCCGGACGTTGCTCAAGGCGAAGCTGGCATTGTCGACATTCGAGAGGATCGCCAGCTTGTAGTACTTCTTCAGGTATTGCAGCGCGCCGGCGGTGTCGGCGAAGGCCGGCCAATCCTTGATCGAGCGGCCATAGGCCAGCGCCTCCTCCCAGCTCGCTGCCACGCCCCATTCCTCGGCCAGGCGCTTGTAGACGATGGCCAGAAGCTCGCTGTAGCGCCGCGCCGGGGTCCAGCGCTGCTGCGCCGATTCGTGCCGGGCATGGGCCTCCAGGACTTGGTCGCGGGTCAGCTTCGTCCTGGCGCGGGCGGTCAGCGGCGCCAGGGCGTTGACCATGCCGGTCTCCCAGTCGATCAGCGTGCCGTAGCAGTCGAAGGTCAGGATCTTGAAGTCGGTCAGCGTCATGGCGTGTCTCCGGTTTCGCTCTCTCCGATTATCCGCGGTGCCGCCGGCAGGGGCTGCGCATTCGCAATCGGCGGCGGCAGACGCTGGCGCAGCGCGGCCGTCCCGCAGCAGAAAATGCCGAGTCGCGGCCGGCGCGGGGCCGGTGTCGCAGCCGCGTCATGGTGTGTCGGCTCTGAAGCTTGCGGGGCCGCGGAGTCGCGCCATGATCCCCACCAAGAGGTGCCGGCCGAGCCGCCGATCGAAGAAGCGGCGGGCCGGAGAATTGGGAAGCCGGTGTGAATCCGGCGCTGCCCCCGCAACGGTGACGGCGGTGAAGGTGCGGCAGGGGCCACTGGAGCGATCCGGGAAGGCGCCGCACCGGGCCGGGAAGCCCGCCGGAGTCCGGAAACCAGCCTCGACGGAGTTTTGTCTCGGTGATCGCGGTGGGCGGTCGGCGGGCATGTTCGCGAGGAGAACCGGTCGCCGGTGCCCGAGCGCACGTACCCGGATGCCACATCTGCGACCGTGCCCATGGAAGAGGATCGGGTATGGAAGCGCGTTCGGCCATGTTGATGGATCTGCGTTCCCGCGCGCCGGGCTTCAGCCTGAAGCGGGACTTCTACACCAGCCCCGCCTATCTCGCGCTGGACCTGGAGCACATCTTCTACAAGGAGTGGCTGTTCGTCGGCCATGCCTGCGAGGTGGCGCGGCCGGGCGATTTCCTGACCGTGCAGATCGGCGAATATCCGGTGATCGTGGTGCGCGGCCGCGACCGCGCCATCCGCGCCTTCCACAATGTCTGCCGCCACCGCGGCTCGCGCCTGTGCACCGACGAGCGCGGCTCGCGCCCGCGGCTGGTCTGCCCCTACCACCAGTGGACCTACGATCTCGAGGGCAAGCTGATCTTCGCCCGCGACATGATGGATGCGATCGACCCGGCGCAGTTCGGGCTGAAGCCGGTCGCCTGCCACGAGGTCGCCGGCTGGATCTTCCTGTCGCTGGCGGAGGAGCCGCGCGACTTCGAGCCGCTGCGCCGGATGATCGAGCCCTATATGGCGCCGCATTTCCTGGCCGAGGCCAAGGTCGCCCACAGCTCGACCATCATCGAGAAGGGTAACTGGAAGCTGGTGATGGAGAACAACCGCGAATGCTATCACTGCTCCGGCAACCATCCGGAGCTGTGCCGCGTCTTCTCCGACCAGCCGACCCTGACCAGCGGCCAGAAGGGCATGGAGGAGAACCCCGAGATCCTGGAGCACTGGCAGAGCTGCGAGGCGATGGGCCTGCCCAGCCGCTACCAGATCTCGGACGACATGCAGTACCGGGTGATGCGGGTGCCGTTCATCAACGACGCCCATTCGATGACCATGGACGGTCGGCCGGCGGTGAGCCGCCTGCTGGCCGATTTCCCTACCACCAAGCTCGGCTCGATGCTGCTATACCACTATCCGAACAGCTGGAACCACCTGCTGGCCGACCACGCGCTGAGCTTCCGCATCCTGCCGATCAGCCCGACCGAGACCGAGGTCACCACCAAATGGCTGGTGCACAAGGACGCGGTCGAGGGCGTCGACTACGATCTCCGCGCCCTGACCGAGGTGTGGTCCGCGACCAATGACGAGGACCGCCGCATCGTCGAGGAGAACCAGCGCGGCATCCTGTCCCCGGCCTATGAGCCGGGGCCGTATTCGAAGATGCATGAGGGCGCGGTGATCCAGTTCGTCGACTGGTACGCCGACACCCTGTCCCACCGGCTCGGCGGCGGCGCCGCCGCCACCCCGATCCGCGACGTGGCGTAGGGGCGGCGGGACGTGCCCGGCCCTCTGACCGCGACGCCGGCGCTGTGGAACGCGAAGACCACGCGGCTGCGCTGCATCGGCATCCGCGAGGAGGCGCCGGACGTCCGCACCTTCCGCTTCGAGGCGGAGGACGGCAGCTGGTTCTCCTACCGCCCCGGCCAGTTCGTGACGCTGGAGCTGCCGGTGGGGCCGGAGCCGGTGCTGCGCACCTATACCCTGGCCTCGACCCCGTCGCGGCCACACCACGCCAAGATCACCGCCAAGGTGCAGGCCGGCAGCGTCGCCACCCGCTGGCTGTTCGACAAGCTCAAGGTCGGCGACGCGCTGACGGCGCATGGCCCCACCGGCCGCTTCTCGCTGCTCGACCACCCGGCCGAGCGCTACCTGTTCCTGTCGGCCGGCAGCGGCGCCACGCCGATGATGTCGATGGCGCGCTGGCTGTTCGACACCGCGCCGCAGACCGATGTGGTCTACGTCCACTTCGCCCGGCGGCCGCAGGACCTGCTGTTCCGGTCGGAGCTGGGCTACATGGCCGAGGTGGCGTCCGGCCTGCGGCTGCGCTTCGCCGTCACCGGCGAGCCGGCGGGCGAGGGCTGGGCCAGCGGCCGGCTGGAGCGGGCGCTGCTGTCCGCCCTGTGCCCGGATCTGGCCGGTCGGACGGTGTTCTGCTGCGGCCCGGACCGGTTCATGGATGCGGCGCGGCGCTTGGCGGGCGAGCTCGGCGTGCCGTCCGCGCGCTGGCATGAGGAAAGCTTCGGCGCCACCCCGGCGCCGGTGCCGGTCGCGTCCCCGATCGCGCCGCCGCCCGAGGCGGCCGGGGAGGGGATGCAGGTCGCCTTCACCCGCTCCGGCCGCAAGGCGGCGGTGCTGCCGGGCCAGACCGTGCTGGAGGCGGCGGAAGGCTGCGGCCTGCGCATCCCGACCGCCTGCCGCCAGGGGCTGTGCGGCACCTGCCTGGTGCGCAAGCTGAAGGGCGAGGTGCGGATGGAGCACAATGGCGGCATCGCCGACGAGGAGATCGCCGAAGGCTGGATCCTCGCCTGCTGCTCCCAGCCCGAGACCGCGCTGGTCGAGGTCGAGGTCTAGTTGGTCATCACCCGGCCGGTGAGATAGCGGACCCGGTCGCCGAGGCCGATCTGCACCTGCTGCAGGGCGGACAGGTTGTCGGCCTGCGCCGTCGTCACCCACGCCAGCGTGTCGTTGGGCGTGATCCGGCGGCCGTCCAGGATGATGTCGACGATCCGGCTCTCATAGCCGGACGTCCCCGGCGCCTCCCGGAACGTGCATTCGGACAACCCCACGGGAACGATGCCGGGCCGTTTCAGCCGGCCGGAATACTGGATGAAGGCGTGGACCTCCCGGTGCGGCCTCTGGTTCTTGTAATCCGCCTGGATCTGCTCGACGAGGGTGGCGTAGGTGGCCTTCAGCTTCTTCACGCTCGGATCGATCCCGGCGATCGCCACCGACGGATCGAGGTCCGACGGCTGGCCGACCACCGCATCACGGATGTCCATGGAAGACGGCTGCAAAAGCTGCAGCCGGGTGATGTCGACGCAGACCCGCGCATAGATCTCGTTGGTCAGCGTCCGGTCGGGAATCAGGAAGAGCGCTGCGGCGCCGGCAATCAGGACGACGGCGATGATGGCGCCGGCGGCAAGAGCGAATCGCATCTGGTCCTATCCATCAAGGCTCCGTCGCCAGCCTCGCGATCTCTCAGTCGATCAGCCTGCCGGCACCGGGTGAATGATCCAGAACATATATGGAACATCGATAACACCAACCCGAAGCCAGGACAAGATCCCTCGACGGTGCTCCGCAGCGTCACAGCCGCTCCGCCGCCCCGACCACCCGCGCCAGGAAGGCGTCACGGTCGGCGTCGGTGGCGCGGTTCATGCCGTAGAGGGCGAGGTAGCGCACCGGCGCCCAGGGACGGATCAGGCCGCGCAGCCAGCGCTGCACCAGCTTGCGCGGCGGGTCGCCCATCAGCAGCGAGGCCCAGCGCGTGCCGCCATAGGAAACGACCGCGGTCAGCGACCGGATGTGCTGCAGGTTGGGATAGGCCCGGCCATCCCGCATCACGAAGGATACGCCGGGCAGCATCACCCGGTCGAAGAAGCCCTTCAGGATCGCCGGGAAGCCGAAATTCCACACCGGCGCCATGATCACCAGCGCCTCGGCCCGCAGCAGGCGCTCGACATGGCTTTCGACCGGAAGGCGGTTGATCGAGAGGTCGTGGTAGCGCAGCCGCTCCTCGCGGGTCAGGATCGGGTCGAAGCCCTCGGCATAGAGATCGCAGTCGTCGACCTCGTGCCCGGCCCGGCGCAGCGCGTCGACCATCGCCCGGTGCAGCGCGGCGTGGAAGCTGGTCTCGACCGGATGCGCGAACAGCACCAGGACGCGCATGCGTCAGCCGCTCGCCAATGCCAGCGAGCCCATAAAACGATCGTCATGGCGAGCCCCGAAGGGGCGTGGCCATCCAGGGCCGCTCGCATCGGCCCCTGGATGGCCACGGCGCTGCGCGCCTCGCCATGACGGGTCGGGGGGAAACAGCGGGAAGGCCATCCTCACCCCGTCGCCTGCAGCCCCGGGAACAGGTAGATGCGGCCGGAGTTCAGGTCGTAATCAGGGTCGTCCCAGCCGATCATCTTGCCGGGGTTCAACAGGCCGCGCGGGTCGGTCTCGCGCTTGAAGTCCAGTTGCACCGCGTCGGTGCGCTTCATCCCGCCCTCCTCCAGCGTGTAGCGGTGCGGGTTGAAGATCAGGCAACCATGGTCCTCGTGGATGCGGATGATCTCGTCCAGCCGCTCCTCCGTCGTGAAGCGCACGATCGGCAGGCCGGAGCAGGTGACGTTGCCATCGAAGCGGATCACCTCGAGATGGCCGGGCACCTCGTCGCCGAAGATCTTCGTCATCTCCTCGACCAGCCGCAGATGGTCGGGGAAGGGGTACAGCACCTGGAGGTAGGTGATGGTCGGGTCGATCTTGATCGCCCGCAGCGTGGTGTGGTTCCAGGTCAGCTCGTAGAGCGGCGGCAGGCCTCTCTTCTCCTCGTCGGTCGCGGTGTCGGCGCGGAACAGGACCTCGCCCTTCGACCGCTTCATGAAGGCCTCGAAGCCGCCCATGGCAAAATCGGCCACCATCAGCAGCGCCACCGACTGGTCGCGGCGGATGAACTTCTGGTGCTTCTGAAAATAGTCATGCGGCACCGGGGCGGCGACCGGCGCGATCTCCTTCAGCAGCAGCCCGTCGGCGCGGCCGATCTCCTCGCTGAAGCGGACGGCGTCCATCCAGTCGTCGAAGCCGACGACGACGTCGACCCAGTCCGGCGCCGCGGTCAGCGGGATCTCGACCTCGGTGATGATGCCGTTGGTGCCGTAGGCGTGCAGCGCCTTCAAGAGGTCCTCGCCGGTGAGGTCGAGGATGCGCGGCTCCGCCTCCATCGTCACCAGCCGCACCCGCATGACGTTGCCGAGGTTGCGCAGGCCGCCCCAGCGGATCGACCCGACGCCGCCGGAGCCGCCGGCCAGGAAGCCGCCGATCGTCGCCATCCGGTAGGTCGACGGGAACAGCCGCATCTCCTGCCCGACCTTGGCCCGGGTCTGCGCGTCCATCTGGGCCAGCACCGCGCCGGCCTCGGCCGCCACCGCGCCGGGGCGGATGGCCGTGACCTTGTTCATCCGCGCGAGGTTCAGCACCATGCCGCCGGACAGCGGCATGGCCTGGCCGTAATTGCCGGTGCCGGCGCCGCGTGGGGTCACCGGCACGCCATGGGCGTAGGCCGCCTTCAGCGCCTGCACCACCTCGGCCTCCGAGGTCGGCGAGACGACGAGGTCGCCGGTGACATGCTCCAGCTGCCGCTTCAGCACCGGCGAGTACCAGAAGAAATCCTGGCTCTTCTGCTTCACCAGCACCGGGTCGTCGGTGACCCGCAGCCCCTCCAGGTCGCGCTTCAGCGCCGACAGATCGGTCATGCGTTCGCTCCTTCGGGCGCCAGCAGCGCGTCCAGCTCGCGATAATCCGGCAGGGTGGTGTCGATCGCCCGCCCGGCGCGGATGACGATGCGGTCGGCCTGGGGGCGGGACAGCAGCTCGGTCCATCTGCGGGCGCGCAGCAGCACCAGGTCGGCGCCGCCGCCCGCTTCCAGGCGGCCGAACTCCGGCCGACCCATCACCTCGGCCGGGGTCGCGGTGATTGCCCGCGGCCAGTCGCCGACCGGGTGGTCGAGATGCAGGATGCGCGTCGCCTGGGTGTAGACCTCGAGCGCGTCGAGATCGCCATAGGCGTAGAACGGGTCGCGGGTGTTGTCGGAGGACACCATCACCGGGATGCCGCGGGTCTTCATCTCATGCAGCAGCGTCACCCCGCGCCAGCGCGGCGTGACCCCGGCGCGGCGGTCCTGCAGGTACATGTTGCACATCGGCAGCGACACCACGGCCAGGCCGGCCTCGGCGACCAGGTCCAGGGTGCGGTCGATGACATCCTCCGGCTGCCGGGCCAGGGAGCAGCAATGGCCCACCAGCACCCGGCCGCGGAAGCGGTGGCGGATCGCGGCCTCGGCGATCAGCGCCAGCGACCGCACCGCCGGGTCGGCGGTCTCGTCGGCATGGAAATCGAGATCGAGATCGTGCTCGATCGCATGGCGGAACAGCCGGTCGATCCCGGCCTCCAGCCCCGGCACCGGGTAGGTGACGGCGCCGAGGATGCCGCCATGGGCGCGCACGGTGCGGCCGAGATCGTCGAAATAGGCATCCTCCAGCAGCCGGTCGATGCCGACCAGGGCCGAGCCCTGCAGCTCGATCCGCCCGGCCCATGCGTCGCGCAACTCGGAGAAGACCGGCCAGGAGACGCTGTGCTGCGGCGGATCGCTGTCGATATGGGTGCGGATCAGCCGCGTGCCATGGGCGAAGGCGCAGCGCAGGCTGAACTCCATCCGCGCCCGCACATCCGCCGCCGACCAATGCGCCGCCCTGTCCGTGCGCACGGCGGTAAGCGCCCCATCGAAGCTGCCGTCCGGGTTCGGCCCGCGCGGCCAGATATGGCCCTTGTCGAGATGAGTGTGCGCCTCGATGAGAGCCGGCCACACCATGCCACGGTCGAGGTCCAGCGCCGGCAGGTTCTCCGGGTCGGGGCTGCCGGCCGGGCGAATCGCGGCCAGGGTGCCGCCGTCGATCGTCAGGTCCACGCGGGCCAAGCCCTCGCGGTCCGGCGCCAGGCCCTCGGCCAGGCAGGCCGGAACGGTGGCGTTGGTCAGGCGGTAGCGTCGGGCGTCCGGCAGGCGGGCGAAACCGGTCATCTCAGTTCTCCCGCCGGATGGCGCTTTCGTGCCAGCGCCGCAGCAGCAGATGCGACACCAGGCTGGTCAGGGCGAAGATGGCCAGGCCGGTCAGGGTGATCAGGATCAGCGCCGCGAACAGCCGCGGCACGTTCAGCCGCCGCCCGGCCTCGAGGATGCGGAAGGCCAGGCCGGACTGGGCGCCGGCCGACCCGGCCGCGAACTCCGCCACCACCGACCCGATCAGCGCCAGGCCGCCGCCGATGCGCAGGCCGGTGGCGAAATAGGGCAGGGACGCCGGGATGCGCAGATGCAGCAGCGACTGCCAGCGCGAGGCGCCGTACAGCTCGAACAGGTTCAACAGGTTGTGGTCGGTGCTCTTCAGCCCTTGCGTCATGTTCGACAGGATCGGGAAGAAGGCGACGATGAAGGCGCAGATCAGCAGCACCGATTCGGTCGAGGGCGCGTAGATGATGATCAGCGGCGCGATCGCCACGATCGGGGTGACCTGCAGCACCACGGCATAGGGGTAGAAGGCCAGCTCCAGCCAGCGCGACTGGATGAACAGGATGGCCAGCGTCACGCCGCCGACCAGCGCCGCGGCCAAGGCGGCGAAGGTGATGCTCAGCGTTACCGCCAGGGCCGAGGACAGGATCGGCCAGTCGCCGACCATGGTGGCCGCTACCTCGGTCGGCGCCGGCAGGATGTAGCGCGGCACCTGATAGGCGACGACATACCATTGCCACAGCGCGATGAAGGCGGCGAAGGCAACCACCGGGATGGCGATGCGCGCCGCCAGGTCCCGGATGCGCCCGGGCTCGGCCCGCCGGGCCTCAGCGATCGCGGCCTCGTCTTCGGTCTGGATCCCGATCTCGGTCATCGCTGCTCCGCCGCCACCATGATCGCCCGCATCAGCGCGTCCGACACGGTGCGGCAGCGCTCATTGTAGGGCGTGGACATCCGGTACTCGTTGCCGCGCGGGTAGGGAGCGTCGACCGCCACCTCCTCGATCACCCGCCCCGGCCGCGCCGCCATCACCAGGATGCGCGACGACAGGTAGACGGATTCGAACACCGAATGGGTGACGAAGACGATGGTCCAGTTCTGCCCCTGCCACAGCCGCAGCAGGTCGTCGTTCAGCTTGATCCGGGTGATCTCGTCCAGCGCCGCGAAGGGCTCGTCCATCAGCAGCAGCTTCGGCCGGGTGACCAAAGCGCGGGCGATCGACACCCGCATCTTCATGCCGCCCGACAGCTCGCGCGGATAGGCGTCGGCGAAGCGGTCGAGCCCGACCATCGCCAGCGCCTCCATCACCCGGTCGCGCGCCGCCGCCCGCGACAGGCCCTTCAGCCGCAGCGGCAGCCAGACATTCTTGAACACCGTGGCCCAGGGCATCAGCGTCGGCTCCTGGAACACGAAGCCGACCTCGCCCTCGGTCGCGCCGCGGCCGTCTTTCGGCCAGCGGATGGCGCCGGCGGAGGGCGCGCCGAGTCCGGCGATCAGCCTGAGCGCCGTCGACTTGCCGCAGCCGGAGGGGCCTAGCAGGCTGACGAACTCGCCCTCGCGGATGTCCAGCGACATAGCGGAGAGGGCCAGGGTGCCGCTGGCGAAGCGCTTCGACACCCCGTCCAGCGACACCAGCACCCTGGCAGCGCTGTCCCCGGGCATGGGCAAGTTGACCGAATCCACCTCAGCCGCCGGCCAGCGTCTTGTAGAGGTCGAGGCCGACCCCCTTGCACACGAAGCGGTTGGTGAAGGCCTTGCTGACATCCAGCCCAGCGTCCAGAACCCCGGCCTTGACCATGCTGTCGTAGAAGCGCTGGTAGCGGTCCCCGCTCATGCAGCCGATGCCCTTGGTCTCGGCCTCGCCGGCGATGACGATGTGCTCGGCCTTGAGCTCCTCCCGCCCATAGGCCAGCTGCTCATCCGTCATCTCCGGATTGTCCTTCTTGATCAGGGCATTGGCCGCGGCCGGGTCGCCGAACAGGTAATTGTACCAGCCGATGATCGAGGCATCGACGAAGCGCTGCACCAGGTCCGGGTTCTGGTCGATCATTGCCTGCTGCGCCGCGATGGTGGTGGAATAGGCCTCGTAGCCGTGGTCGGCGAGCAGGAAGACCTTGGGCTTCCAGCCGGCCTGCTTCTCGATGTCCCGCGGCTCCGAGGTCAGATAGCCCTGCTGGCCGGATTTCGGGTCGGCGATGAAGGGGGCGGGGTTGAAGGTGTAGGGCTTGTACTGCTCGTCGCGGAAGCCGGGATAGGCCGATTTCAGCCAGCGGTAATAGGTGTCATAGCCCTCGCCGGACAGGAACAGCGTGTCCAGCTTCGCCAGGTCGGCGATGGTCTCGATGCCCTGGTCGGGATGGGCCATCAGCACCTGCGGGTCCTTCTGGAAGATGGCGGCGATGTTGATCACCGGCACCCCTTCCTTGACCGAATCGAAGGCGTCCAGCATGCCGCCCATGAAGAAGTCGATCTGGCCGGCGACGAGACGCGCCCGGTTGGCGGCCTGCGGCCCGCCCATGACGATGGTGACGTCGAGGCCGTATTTGGCGTAGGTGCCGTCTGCCACCGCCTGGTAGTAGCCGCCGTGCTCGGCCTGGGCCAGCCAGTTGGTGCCGAAGCTGACCTTGTCGGCCGCGGAGGCCGTACCGATCCCCGCCATCAGGCCGAGGGCGAGAGCGAGAACCCGTCCGAGAAGCTGCATGAAGCCGATCCCTATGTCGTTTTTTTATGCCGCAGCGCCAAAGACGACAGGATGCAACGGCCGTGCCATCCGCCTCTGGGAATCAGGGGCTGCCGCGGCCGGCCGGCGATCCGCGGGAGATCGTTCCCACCGGGCGCCCGGATGGCGGCGCGCCGCGGCCGACGCCCATCCCTCCGGTGCCCAACGAATGGGCAGCCTAGTCCAGTTTTCCGGCATGCGGCAACCTTGTCACCGGCCGGCTGGAGTCCTACGGTTCCTGGCCTTTTGCGGGAGACGAATTCCCTTGTCGCGCCCCATCACCCCAGCCGGAATCCGGCCGCCCTTCGCCCGCTACAGCCATGCCGTCGAGGTGCCGGCCGGCAGCCGCCTGGTGGTCTGCTCCGGCCAGCTCGGCATCGGCCCGGACGAGGCGGTGCCGGACACGGTCGAGGGCCAGGCCGAGCTGTGCTTCGACAACATCCGGGCGATCCTGGCAACGGCCGGGATGGACCTGTCGCACATCATCCGCATCAACGCCTTCGTCACCGGCCGTGAGCACCTGAAGGGCTACATGACGGTGCGCGACCGCGTCGTCGCCGACCCGCCCCCGGCCTCGACCCTGATGATCGTCTCCGGCTTCTCCCGGCCGGAGTTCCTGGTCGAGGTCGAAGTCATCGCCGCCGGCCCCGCCGCCTGAGAGGATGCCCATGCTGCCGAAGCGCTACTGGCACGAGATGACCACGCTCGACTTCCGCGACGGCGGAGCCGAGGGCTGGATCGCGGTGCAGCCGGTCTGCGCCATCGAGCAGCACGGGCCGCACCTGCCGGTCTACACCGACACCTGCATCGCCGAGGGCATGGTGCGGCGGGTGCTGGAGCTGCTGCCGGAGGAGTTGCCGGTGACTTTCCTGCCGACCCAGGCGATCGGCAAGTCGAACGAGCACATCGCCTCGCCCGGCACCCTGACCCTGTCCTGGGAAACGCTGACGCAGTATCTGATCGAGATCGGCGAAAGCGTGCGGCGCGCCGGAGTGCGCAAGCTGATCCTGATCAACTCGCATGGCGGCAACGTGCCGATCCTCGACGTGGTGGCGCGCGAGCTCAGGGTCCGGCACGGCATGCTGGCGGTGCACTCGGCCTGGTCGCGTTTCGGCAACCCGGACGGGCTATTCCCGGCGGAGGAGGCGGCCTACGGCATCCATGGCGGCGACATGGAGACCTCGGTGATGCTGCATCTGCGCCCGGACCTGGTGAAGATCGACTTGGCCGAGGATTTCCGGTCGACCCAGCTGGCGTTCCTGCGCGAGTTCGCGCATCTGCGGGCGCATGGCGTGTCGCAGTTTGGCTGGATGGCGCAGGACCTGAACCCCGGCGGCGCGGTCGGCAATGCCGGCAACGCCACGGCGGAGAAGGGCCGGCAGGTGGTCGACCACCAGGCCGCCGCCTTCGTCGCCCTGTGCCAGGACGTGCACGGCTTCGACCTGTCCCGGCTGTGGGAGCCTGGCGGCTAGGCCCGTCCGCCGGCACACCAAAAGGGCGACCCCGCATCTTTGCGGATGCGGGGTCGCCTTGTTGGCTTCGCGCGACGAAGGTTACAGCACGAAGTCGCTCGCCATCAGGGCGTGATCGGCGAGGACCACGATGATCGACTCCGGGCTCTTGTCGCCATTGGCGTCGAGATAGACGCCCTGCCTGCCATCGGCAAAGGCGACCACCCGCAGCTCTCCGGCCTGCCCGGTGAAGCCGCCGGTGCCGAAGCTGAAGGCGGTATCGCCATTGATGGCGTTGCCGTCTGCATCGATCCCTGAGAGATCGATCCGGTCGCCGGTGGTGAAATCCGAGATGGTATCCCGGCCGGCCGTCGACACCGTGCTGTCGGACAAGGCGACATAGCTGAAGCTGTCATTGCCTGCGCCGCCTTTGAGCACATCCGCCCCCGTACCGCCGCGGAGCGTGTCGTTGCCGCCATTGCCCCACATCGCATTGGCCGCGGCGTCGCCGATCAGGGTATCGGCCTGGGCCGAGCCGAAGACCTGCTCGATCCCGGTCAGGGTATCGCCCTGGGCGTCGCCGCCCGTGCCGGTGCCGAGCGCGAGGTCGACCGTCACCCCGGCCGTGCTGGCGGTGTAGTAGGCGGTGTCGATATCGGCGCCGCCGATCAACGCATCCGCGCCGGCCCGACCTTCGAGGATGTCGTTCCCGGCTCCGCCGTCGAGAGTGTTGGCGCCGGCGCTGCCGGTCAGCGTGTCGGCCAGGCCGGAGCCGGCCAGGCTCTCGATCTCGAACAGCTTGTCGCCCTGGGCGTCGCCGCCCGCGCCGAGGCCGGAGGTCAGGCTCACCGTCACGCCGGCGGCCGAGCCGACATAGCTGGCGGTGTCGAGGCCATCGCCGCCCTTGAGCACGTCTTCGCCAAGGCCACCGCGGAGCGTATCGTTGCCGCCACTGCCCCACAGCGTGTTGGCGCCGGCATTGCCGATCAACGTGTCGGCCTGGGTCGAGCCGAAGACCTGCTCGATCCCGCTCAGGGTGTCGCCCTGGGCATCGCCGCCGGTGCCGGTGCCGAGCGCCAGATCGACGGTCACGCCGGCCGCGCTGGCGCTGTAATAAGCGGTGTCGATGCCGGCGCCGCCGATCAGCACATCCGCCCCGGCCCGGCCTTCGAGGATGTCGTTCCCGGCCCCGCCGTCGAGGGTGTTGACCCCGGCGCTGCCGGTCAGGGTGTCGTCGAGGCTGGACCCGGCGAGGTTCTCGATCTCGAGCAGCTTGTCGCCTTCGGCGTCGCCACCGACCCCGATCCCGGTGATCAGCGTGATCTTCACCGCGGCTGCGGAGGTCGTGTAGTCCGCGGTGTCGAGACCATCGCCGCCCTTCAGCACATCGGCGCCCAGCCCGCCGCGGAGCGTGTCGTCGCCGCTGCTGCCCCACAGCGTGTTGGCCCCGGCGTCGCCGATCAGGAGATCGGCCTGGGCCGAGCCGAAGACCTGCTCGATCCCGGCCAGGGTGTCGCCCTGGGCGTCGCCGCCGGTGCCGGTGCCGAGCCCGAGGTCGACTGTCACCCCGGCCGCGCTGGCGGTGTAGTAGGCGGTGTCGATGCCGGCGCCGCCGATCAGCATGTCGGCGCCGGCCCGGCCTTCGAGGATGTCGTTGCCGTCGCCGCCGTCAAGGGTGTTGGCCCCGGCGCTGCCGGTCAGCGTGTCGGCCAGGCTGGAGCCGAGCAGGTTCTCGATCCCGGTCAGCGTATCGCCCTGGGCGTCGCCGCCCGAGCCGGTGCCGGTCGTCAGCCTCACCGTCACGCCGGCGGCCGAGCCGGCATAGCTGGCGGTATCGATCCCGGCGAGGCCGTCGATGTGGTCGGCGCCGGTGCCGCCTTTCAGCGTATCGTCGCCGGCCGTGCCGACCAGCGTGTCGTCGGAGTCGATGCCCGAGACGGTCACCGTCACCGTGGCGACGTCCCCTCCGGCGAGGGTGTAGGTGAAGCTGTCCGTCCCGGTGAGGCCGGTGGCGCCTGAATCCGCCCCCGGCAAGCCGTCGAAGGCATGGTTCGGGTCGTAGATGAAGGTGCCGTCGGCGTTGAGCGTCAGATGTGCGCCGGAGGCGAGGGTGATCATCACGCCGACCGCTGCCGCGCTGCCGTTCACCTCGGTCACGGTGAGCGCACTATCCAGGTCGCCGTCCGCGCCGGAGCCGTTGTCGGCGAAGACGTTGCCGGTCGTGATGGCGAGGGTCTCGTCGGTCGCGAAGGCGTCGGCCTGCGCGACACCCGGATCGTCGATGGAGGCGACGCCGACATTGAAGGTGCCGGTGGTGGTGCCGCCATGTCCGTCGGACAGGGTGTATGTGACGACATCTGGGCCATTGGCATTCGCATCGGGCGTGTAGACCAGGTCGCCATCGGCATTGAGCGAGACGGTCCCGTGCAGGGCGGAGCCGCCCGTCAGGGTGACGGTGTCGCCGTCGACATCGCCGGCACCGGCGAGGATCAGCGTCTTGGCGACAGTGAGCGGGGTGTCCTCATTGGTGCTCTGGTCGGCCACCGTGCCGGCGGTCGGGTCGTCGTTCACCGCATCGACACCGACATTGATGGTCCCCGTCGTGGTGCCGCCGTGGCCGTCGGACAGGGTGTAGGTGATGACGTCCGCGCCGTTGGCATTGGCGTCGGGCG
>Ga0207426_1000183_pt1 | contig 154449 bp, 140 predicted proteins | sample AraplaMF_Cvi_mMS_FD_184265 | JGI IMG/M metagenome (GOLD analysis project Ga0207426, IMG submission 184265) | Arabidopsis root microbial communities from the University of North Carolina, USA - plate scrape MF_Cvi_mMS (SPAdes) (version 2) | ecosystem: Host-associated > Plants > Roots >...
CGGTCTTCGAGGGCGGCGCGATCGTCGGACAGGTGAAGCAGGCCGAGGCGGTGCAGCAGCAGGCGCTGTACTCGTACCGCAAGGCGATCCAGGTCGCGTTCCAGGAAGTCGACGATGCGCTGATCTCGTCGCAGAAACTGCGTGAACAGTTCGACGTGCAGGAGCGGCAGGTCGAGGCGCTGGCGACCTATGCACATCTCGCGCGGCTGCGGTACGAAGGCGGCTACACCAGCTATATCGAGGTGCTCGACGCCGAACGCAGTCTCTTCAACGCGCAGCTGAACCAGACACAGACCCAGGCGGGCGTGCTGGTGTCGTATGTGAACCTGTACAAGGCGATGGGCGGCGGCTGGGTCATCACGGCCGACAGCATGACCACCCAGGCCGCGCAACACAGCGGCGACGCGGCCGCGCAGAGCGCGAAATGAGCGAGACGCCGTCCGCGTATCTCGGCCACGCGACGCGCACGCCAGTGATCGCCTGTCACGAATGCGATCTGCTCCAGCGCGAACGCACCGTGCCGCCCGAAGGCACGCTGCGCTGTTGCCGCTGCCGCGCGACGCTGTACCGGCGTCACGCGAACAGCCTCGACCGCACGCTCGCCTATGCGCTTGCCGCCTGCGTGCTGTGGATCGTGTCGAACGCGTTTCCCATCGTCGGTCTGGCGGTGAATGGCGATCTCGTCGAAACGACGATGTTCGGCGCGGTGCGCGTGCTATACCGGGACGGTATGTGGCCGCTGTCGGCGCTCATCTTCATCACGACGATGCTGATGCCCGCGTGCCAGGCGCTCGGCCTCGTGTGGCTGCTGTTGCCGTTGCGGCTCGGACGCATGCCGTATCGCGCGGATGCCGTGTTCCGCTCGCTGCGTGTCGCGCAGGAGTGGGGCATGACGGAGGTGCTGATCCTCGGTCTGCTCGTCGCGCTGGTGAAGCTCGCGCATATTGCATCCGTGGTGACGGGGCCGGCGTTGTGGTCGTTCGGCGTGCTGATGCTGTTGCTCGCGGCCGCGGCCTCCGCGTTCGATGTGCGCGATCTGTGGTCGCGCCTCCAGGGCGTGCCCGATGCCGGCCCCGCGTTCGACAGCGACACGCCATTTCCTGCCGAAACAGCGGCGGCCTGCGGCCTCTGCGTATGCCACGACTGCGGCTTGCTGACTCGCCCCGCGCCCGCACAAACACGTGACGAACGCGATTACGCGAACGTGCACGCCGCCGTGCACGTGCCTGCGCATCCCGGGCATTGCCCGCGCTGCGGCGCGCATCTGCATCTGCGCAAGCCCGACAGCCTCGCGCGCACATGGGCCTGTCTGATCGCCGCGATCATTCTCTACATCCCGGCGAACATACTGCCCGTCATGGACACGAGTTCGCTGTTCGGCGCGCAGAAGGACACGATCATGAGCGGCGTCGTGTATCTGTGGACGTCGGGTTCGTGGCCGCTTGCGGTGCTGGTCTTTATCGCGAGCATCGCCGTGCCGATGCTGAAGATTCTCGCGATCGGCTTTCTCGCGATCTCGGCCAATTTCCGCTCCACCTGGCAGCCGGACCAGCGCGCGCGCATCTACCGGATCGTCGAACTGGTCGGGCGCTGGTCGATGCTCGATATCTACGTGATCGCCGTGCTCACGGCGCTCGTGCAGTTCAATGCGCTGGCCACCGTGCGCGCCGGTCCTGCCGCCATCGCGTTCGGCGCGGTCGTCGTGCTGACGATGTTCGCCGCCATGTCGTTCGATCCGCGGCTCATCTGGGATGCGAGGAAAACGGAATGAGCCGGCCGCCCGACCTCCCCGACGCCGTCGCCGTGCCGCGCAAGCGCTGGCGCATCCAGTGGATCTGGCTGGTGCCCGTCGTCGCTGTGCTGGTCGGCATCTGGCTCGCGGTGCAGGCGGTGCTGTCGCAAGGGCCGACCATCACGATCAGCTTCAAGACGGGTGAAGGGCTCGAAGCGGGCAAGACCAAGATCAAGTTCAAGGACGTCGATATCGGCGTCGTGAAGACTGTTGCATTGTCGAAGGATTACAAGACCGTCGTCGCCACGGCCGAACTGACGCGCGACGCCACCGACATGCTCGTCGACGATACGCGCTTCTGGGTCGTGCGGCCGCGCGTCACGGGCGGCAACGTGTCGGGCATCAGCACGTTGTTGTCAGGCGCGTTCATCGGTATGGACATCGGCCGTGCAAAGCACGAGCGGCGCGACTACACCGGGCTCGAAGTGCCGCCCGTGTTCGCGAGCGACGTGCCGGGCCGCGAGTTCGTGTTGCATGCGTCGAATCTGGCTTCGCTCGATGTTGGCTCGCCCGTCTATTTCCGGCGGCTACGCGTCGGGCAGGTGACGTCGTACGAACTCGACAGGAACGGCGGGGGCATCACCTTGCATATCTTCGTGAATGCGCCGTACGACCGCTACGTGAAGGAAGATTCGCGGTTCTGGGAGGCGGGCGGCATCGATGTCGCGCTGGGCACGGATGGCGTGAAGATCAACACGCAGTCGCTGGTGTCGATCCTGATCGGCGGGCTCGCGTTCGAAACGCCCGCGGCGTCGCTGGCGCAGCCCGAGGCGGAGGTACGCACGTCGTTTACGCTGTTCGAGACGCGCGCCGATGCGATGAAGGTGCAGGACCGCATCATCGATACGTATGTGCTCAACTTCAAGGAGTCGGTGCGCGGCCTGACGGTGGGGGCGCCTGTCGATTTTCGCGGCATCGTGCTCGGCGAAGTGGCGGCGATCTATACGCGCTTCGATCCCGTCACGAAGCAGATCAGCATTCCTGTCGAGATCAAGTTCTATCCGGAGCGCTTTACGTCGCGCTATGCAACGGGCAAGTCGGCGGATGGGCGCGTCGTGCGCGATCCAAAGGAGATTGCAGATTTCCTCGTGTCGCGCGGCTTCCGTGGGCAGCTGAAAACGGGCAGCCTGCTGACTGGCCAGCTGTACGTCTCGTTCGATTTCTTCCCGCATGCGCAGAAGGCCAGCATCGACTGGAGCCGCACGCCCGCCGAGCTGCCGACCGAGCCGAGCGGCCTGCAGTCGCTGCAGGAGTCGATCAACCGGATCGTCGCGCGTATCGACAAATTGCCGCTCGAGCAGATCGGCAAGAACACACAGCAGACGCTCGCCGATGCGAGCACGCTGATGCAAAGCCTCAATACGCAGGTGGTGCCGCAGGCGAAGAGCACGTTGTCGGCGGCGCAGGCCACGCTCAACTCGGCGAACAGCGCGCTTGCGCCAGATTCGACGCTGCAGCAGGACACGAGCGATGCGATCCGCGAACTCGCGCGCACGGCGGCGTCGTTCCGCGCGCTCTCGGATTACCTGCAACGCCATCCCGAAGCGCTGCTGCGAGGCAAACAGGAGGACGCAAAGTGAAGCGATCGATGCTCCCGCCCGGCGCATGCGTTTGCGTCGCCGCCGCCATGACCGTGCTGGCCGCGTGCAGCTCGCCGCACTCGAACTTCTATACGCTGAGTCCCGACACGACGCTCGAAAGCGCGGGCGCGCCGCTGTCGGTGTCGGTCGTGGTCGGGCCCGTGACGGTGCCAGACCTGGTCGATCGTCCGCAGCTCGTGACGCGCGTGTCGGGCAACGAGGTGAAGCTCAACGAGTTCGCGCGCTGGGGCGAGCCGCTCAAGAGCGGTGTGGCCGATGTGATCGCGGCCGATCTGGCGCGGCTGCTCGGCTCGCAGCGCGTGTCGGTGTCGTCGCAGACCGTGGCGGGCACGGAAGCGTACCGCGTCCGCGTCGATATCCTGCAGTTCGATGCGATGCCCGGCGAAGCCGTCGCCGTCGACGCGCTGTGGACCGTGCGCGTGACGGGCCGCACGGCCTTGCTGACGGGCCGCTCGACGATCCGCGAGCCGGTGCAGGGCGGGGACGACGCCGCGCTGGTCGCCGCGCACAGCCGGGCGCTCGCCACCGTGAGCCGCGACATCGCCGCGGCAATCCGGAACGCGCCGCCGGGTTGATCCGCCGGGTGGGACGGCGGAGCCGCTGCCGGGTCTGAGGCGGGCGCCCGGGCAGACTCTGTACAATGGCCTGATCGACAACCGCACGCATGGCTGCATGGCTTGCGCTGCGGGCCATCCCGTGCCAGGCGAGCTGCGCCAGATGCGCGCGATGCCCGCCCGGTCGCCCGTCGCACGACGATGTTGAACGCGACGCGCCATGCCTGCCGCCAACGCTTTACCGACATGGCCATCACCTACAAGACTCCCGAAGACATCGCGCGTTTGCGCATCTCAGGCCGGCTCGCCGCCGACGTGCTCGCCATGATCGGCGAGCATGTGAAGCCCGGCATCTCGACGGGCGAACTCGACGCGATCTGTCACGACTACATCGTCGACACGCAGAAGGCGATTGCCGCCAACGTCGGGTACATGGGCTTTCCGAAGACGGTATGCACATCGGTCAATTCCGTCGTATGCCACGGCATCCCCGATCGCAGCGAGATCCTCAAGGACGGCGACATCATCAACATCGACGTGGCCGTCATCAAGGACGGCTACTTCGGCGACACGAGCCGCATGTACACGGTCGGCACGCCGAGCCCCGTCGCGCGGCAGCTGATCGACACGACGTATGAGGCGATGCTCGCGGGCATCCGCCAGGTCAAGCCGGGCGCGACGCTCGGCGACGTCGGCCATGCGATCCAACAGATCGCGCAGCGCGAGGGCTTTTCGATCGTGCGCGACTACTGTGGGCATGGCATCGGCAAGGTGTATCACGAGGACCCGCAGGTGCTGCACTACGGCCAGCCGGGGCAGGGCGTGCGCCTGAAGCCGGGCATGGTGTTCACGATCGAGCCGATGATCAACGCGGGCCGCGCCGGCACGTCGGTGATGCGCGACGGCTGGACGGTCGTCACCAAAGACCGCTCGCTGTCGGCGCAATGGGAGCACATGGTCGCCGTCACCGACGACGGCTACGAGCTGCTCACGCCGTGGCCGGACGGCACGGGGAGCTACGAGGCGCCTTGATGCGCCTTGCCGAGCCATGAAGCGCGGTGGCGTGCGGGAGCGATCTGCAGGCTGACGGGCTGAAAGCGCTGGCGCGGCGCGGCGCAACGCGAACTGGCTGGGCCTCGCGTGTGCCGGTTTTGTGGATGCATGTCAACCCATGCGCGCTGGGTCGCACTGCGCCGAATTAAAGATTTGACTCACGCGTCGGTTCGGTTAAAGCTACGCGCTAGCGCTTTACCCGGATGACACAAGGGATTTAAGGGATTTTCGAACGCATGAGTCCTTCACTGACCGTTCGCCGTATCGCAGCCGATCAGGGCGTCGTCTTCCGCGAGCTTCGTACCGCCTCGCTGCGCGAAGCGCCTTACGCTTTCGGCGAGACGCTCGAAGAAGCGCTGTCGGCCGATGCGTCCACGTTCGAAGAAACGGCCGCGCGGCACGCCGCGTCGGCCACGTCGACGTCGTTCATCCTGTACACGGAAGGGCATCCCGCCGGTCTCATCGGTGCCTGCTTCGAGGACGCGCCCTCGCATCGCGCGTTCGTCAGCGAGCTGTGGGTCGCGCCCGCCGTGCGGCATCTGCGCGGCGGCGAGCTGCTCGTCAACACGGCGAGCGGATGGCTGGCCGGAGCCGGCGCCACCGAAATCTACGCGTGGATCGCCGACGAGAACCGCAACGCAATGCGTTTCTACGAGCGCCTTGGCTTTGGCCCGACGGGCGAGCACGAGCGCATTGCACGCGCGCCGGACCAGTTCCAGACGCTGCTCGTGCGTCACGTGCCGCAAGAGTCGGCATCCGACGATACCGCTCGCGGGCAGGCCGGTTAAGCGCCCCCAGCCCCTTTTCAGCGTCTCCGATCGTTTCTCCGGGCGCGTGTCTCGCGCGCTTTCTTCCCACTTTTTGTCGATCCGTCCAGCCCGGACCAGCACGCACGCGGCATTTTCCTGTCGCGTGAAGACTTATTGGCAAAAATGCTCACCGTTCGCCAGGACGCCTGTAAAATACGCAAAATTTTTTGCCGAACGCTATGTCGCCGAAGAAATCGCCATTTTTTGAACTGCGCAGTGGCGCGGTCGACACATTGCTGTTTGTCGTCAAGACGACCAACCTCGATGAGATGCGTGCCGAGCTGACCCGGCGCTTCGAGGCGACGCCCGAATTCTTCGCGAACGACACTGTCGCGATCGACGTGCGCCGTCTCGCGGAAAACGAGCGCGTGCCGCTCGCGGACATCGCGAAGCTGCTGGACAGCGTGCGCATGCGTCCCATCGGCGTCGTCGCCGACAGCACGCAACACGGGTGGGCGAACGAAGCCGGCCTGCCGCTGCTCGATGCGCGCGACGCTCGGGACGCGCGTGTCAGCAAGAGCAATGCGGACGCAGGCAGCGACGAAGCAAAGGCTGCCGCCACGGCGAAAACAGACGCGGCTCCGGCAGCGGATGCTGCCGAGCCGGAGCAGGCCGGGTCGGGTGCGGCTGAACCCGTGCGCATCGGCACCTCGTCGCAGACGATGGTGGTCGACAAGCCGTTGCGCTCAGGCCAGCGTATCTACGCGAAGGGCGATCTCGTCGTGCTCGGCATGGTGAGCAACGGCGCCGAAGTGATCGCGGAAGGCAACATCCATATTTACGCGCCGTTGCGCGGCCGCGCTCTGGCGGGCGTGCACGGCAATCACGACGCGCGCATCTTCTGCACGTGTCTCGAACCCGAACTGATCTCGATCGCGGGCATCTACCGGACGACCGAGAACCCGCTGCCTGCCGACGTGCACGGCAAGCCGGTGCAGATCTGGCTCGAAGATGAAAAGCTGATGATCGAACCGCTGCGGCTCACCTGACGCGTGCGCCGCGCATGCAGTGCGCGCGCTGCGCGATGGAACTCCCGCCGGACTCAATAGACGAATAGACGAACACAAGGTAAAGGGTAATGGCAAAAATCATTGTGGTGACTTCGGGCAAGGGTGGCGTAGGCAAGACGACCACGAGCGCGAGTTTCGCATCCGCACTCGCATTGCGTGGTTCGAAAACGGCAGTGATCGATTTCGACGTGGGCCTTCGCAATCTCGATCTCATCATGGGTTGCGAGCGCCGCGTGGTGTACGACCTGATCAACGTGATCCAGGGCGAAGCCAACCTGAACCAGGCGCTGATCAAGGACAAGAAGTGCGAGAACCTGTTCATCCTGCCCGCCTCGCAGACGCGCGATAAAGACGCGCTGACGATGGAAGGCGTCGAGAAGGTCATCAACGACCTGATCGCGATGGACTTCGAATACATCGTCTGCGACTCGCCGGCGGGTATCGAATCGGGCGCGCTGCTCGCCATGCACTTCGCCGACGAAGCGCTGATCGTGACGAACCCGGAAGTGTCGTCGGTGCGCGACTCGGACCGTATTCTCGGCATTCTGTCGTCGAAGACGAAGCGCGCGATCGAAGGCAAGGAGCCCATCAAGGAGCATCTGCTGATCACGCGCTACAACCCGAAGCGCGTGAGCGAAGGCGAGATGCTGTCGCTCACGGATATTCAGGAAATCCTGCGCATCGACCTGATCGGCGTGATTCCGGAGTCGGAAGCCGTGCTGCATGCGTCGAACCAGGGCTTGCCCGCTGTGCACCTCGACGGCACCGATGTCGCCGAAGCGTACAAGGACGTCGTATCGCGTTTCCTCGGCGAGCAGAAATCGCTTCGCTTTACCGATTACCAGAAGCCGGGCCTGCTGCAGCGCCTCTTCGGCACCAAGTAAGGGGGGCGCACGTGATGTCCATTCTTTCGTTTTTGCTGGGCGAGAAGAAGAAGTCTGCGTCGATAGCGAAGGAACGCCTGCAGCTGATCATCGCGCACGAGCGCGTAGGCGGCAAAGCGCCCGCCGATTATCTGCCCGCGTTGCAACGCGAACTCGTCGCCGTGATCTCGAAGTACGTGAAGATTTCGGACGACGATATCCGCGTCAATCTCGAACGTCACGACGACCTCGAAGTGCTCGAGGTCAAGATCGAGATTCCGCAGGCTTGAGCGGTCTGTAGCATCTTTATCGCCTGACGCGCGTCACCATGAACGGGTGGCGCGCTTTTGCTGTGCTCCCGTTTTTCGTGCGCGCGTTCGCTGCGCACTTTCTCCCGTCGATTCCCCCGAAATAATCCGTTGCACTTGAGGGCATGCGGTAACACGTCCGCTGTCAGCCCTTTCGTCACCTCGCGCATTGAACGGACAACGCCGTCATTCGGTGCTGACACAAGAGGTGAAAACATGAACAAGTCGATTCGTCTGCTCGCTGCTTCCGCTGTGCTCGTGGTGTCCGGTCTGTCTGCCGCCGTCTCGGCGTCGGCTGCGGAAGTGATCGTCGTGGCGCCGTCCGCGCCGCCCGTCGAGCGCATCGAAGCCGTGCCGGCTCCGCGCGCGGGCTATGCGTGGGACAAGGGCCACTGGCGCTGGGAACATGGCCGCTATGCGTGGGTGCCGGGTCACTGGCAGGTCGAGCGCATCGGCTATCACTGGGTGCCGGGCCACTGGGTCGCGCATGGTCCGAACTGGCGCTGGGTGCAAGGCCACTGGGCGTGATGCGAGGTTGAACCGGCGGGCTGGGATGGCGCGTGTTGACGGCATCGCGCGCGGTCATCCACCCGTCCTCCGAACGCGCCCAAGAGCGCGCTTTATCGCAACCATCAAGGGAGTCGTCACATGAGAAAAAGAACCTTGCTCGCGATCGCCGTGCTGGCGGTCACGTTGGCCGGTTGCGTCGTCGTGCCGGCTCGTCCGGTGTATTACCATCCGGTCGGCATCGTCGTGTACTGACGATTGTGGGGAGGTCGGGCGCATCACTGCGGGATGCGCCCGATTTTTTTAATAGCAATGGCGAAAGCCAATCTGCCGCGACTTCATTCTTTTGCTTCGTTGCGCGTCGTCGGTTGTTCTTCGCTACGACTTTCTACTTCTTCTTCGACTGAAGCCGCCGCAGAAGCAGCAGGCGTCATATACCGGTTCGCCAGCGCCTCGTACAACGGCGGTGCAAACACGCTCGAAATCCGGCTCGACACGAGCGCCGTCGCCATCAGCGAAATCACGAGCGCGTGGCCGTTGATCATCTCCATCACGATCACGAACGACGTGATCGGCGACTGCGTCACGGCCGCGAGATAGCCGACCATGGCGAGCGCGATCAGCATCGGCAGCTGCATGTCGCTGAAGGCCATGTGCAGCACGTTGCCGAAGCCCGCGCCGATCGACAGCGACGGCGCGAAGATGCCGCCCGGAATGCCCGGCAGATACGAGCCGATCATCGACGCCATCTTCAGCAGCGGATAGAACACCGACGGATGCTCGGTGCCGTAGAGCAGCCCGCGCGCTTCCGCGTAGCCGCTGCCGAAGGTCGTGCCGCCCGACACGAGACCGATCACCGCAATGGCCAGACCGCACAGCGCGGCGAATGCGACAGGGCGCTCGCGGTTCAGGCTGAGTAACGGCGCGGGAATCCAGCGCTCGGTGTTCAGCAGAAGCCAGCCGAACACGCCGCCCGCGATGCCCGTGACGATGCCCGTGATGACGACGGCCACCGCAAGGGAATCGGGGAAATGCGTGCCGATGTCGATCGTGCCGAAGTACGTGTAATTGCCGTTCAACCCGAGCGCGATGATGCCGGCGATGATGATGGCCGTGATCAGCACACCGCTGGCGCGCGCCTCGAAGCTGCGGGTCAGTTCCTCGATGGCGAAGACGATGCCCGCCAGCGGCGTGTTGAAGGCCGCCGACAGGCCGGCCGCCGCGCCCGCCAGCACCAGTTGCCGTTCGATCAGCGCGTTCGAGCGCGGGTAGAGGCGGCGCAGGTTGAACATCAGCGCTGCGCCGACCTGCACGGTCGGCCCTTCGCGACCGATCGTGAAGCCGCCGAGTATCGCGAGAAACGACACCAGGATCTTGCCGAGCAGAATGGGGAAGGTCAGCAGCCGCATGCCGGCGGCGCTCGTGTTGGAATGCAGCGTCGCGATGACCTGCGGGATGCCGCTGCCTTCGGCGCCGCGAAAGAAGCGCCGCGTGAGCCAGACCGACGCCGCCGCGACGGCGGGCGTCAAAAACAACGTGAGCCACCGGTGCTCGTTCTGCAGATGGAGGAACGCGTCGTAACCGAAGTCGATCAGCCGCGCATAGAAGACGGCGGTGAGGCCGACGGCGATCGCGCCCAGCCAGAAAATGCCGTACTGACGCCACAGACGTCGTACGCGCCGGCCGATGCTCGAGGACAGCAGGAGTGTCCGTGACATGGGGAGTCGGGCTGGGAAATGGGCAAATTATAGTCGTCTGGCGGGCGGCGGCGAGGCGAAAACGGGCCGGATGTCTGCCGGAACGGCCGCGTCGCGCCCGGTGACCTGTCAAGGGAGGTAACGTCTGGTAACGACAGAACAGCTGCGGCAAGATTCGCCACTGCCCATTTTGCGGGCAATTATCGAGATGGTCGGCTAAAATTACAGATTGCGAGCGCGCAGCCAGCGCCGCCACAACCCGGGCCATCAATGAAGCGAATTCTCATCGTCAAAGTCACCTCCATGGGCGACGTGATACAGGCTCAGCCGATCGTATCGGATCTGAAGCGCGCGTTTCCCGGCGTCGAGGTCGACTGGGCAGTCGATGAATCGTTTGCCGAGATTGCCCGCTGGAATCCCGGCACCGACCGGGTGCTGTGCGCGCCGCTGCGCCGCTTCAAGAAGGCGCGCCGCTGGTCGGATTTCAGGGCGATCTGGCAGTCGATCGCCGAACTGCGCGCGCATCGCTATGACGTCGCGCTCGACATTCACGGCGTCTACAAGAGCGCGATCATCGCGTTCCTGTCCCGGTCGCGCAAGCGCCTCGGTTATCGCAACGAGCATCTCGGCGAGCGCGGTGCCGCATTCGCCTACACGGGCCGGTTCGCGCCGACGCGCGATCGCAATGCGTGGAGCGGCATGCGCGAGACGGTCAGCACGGCGCTCGGCTATCCGCTCGACAATCCCCCTGACTACAACCTTCATATTCCCGCGCCGACCAGGCCGCTCGTCGATACGGGCGGACGCCGTCTGGCGATGCTGTTCCACGCGGCGTCCAAGGACGACAAGAAGTGGCCGGCGTCGCACTGGATCGCCATCGCGCAGGAGTTGGTGAGGCGCGGCTTCCATGTCGTCGTGCCGTGGGGGTCGCAGGCGGAGCGCAGCGAGGGGCTCGAGATCGTCGATCAGGTGGAAGGCGCGGAGCTGCTGCCGCAATTGAGCGTGACCGAAATCGCCCAGGTGATCGCGGCGTCGGACTTCGTGATCGGCGTCGATACGGGCTTCGTCCATCTGGCGCATGCGCTCGGCAAGCGCACGGTGATGATCTTCATCGCGACGTCGCGGGAAACGTTTGAGAACAACGTGCCGTTCCGGTCGGTTTCGATCGGGGACGGCAATTCGGTACCGCCCGTCGCCGAGGCGCTGGCCGCCATCGATCACGTGCACGCCGACCCGCTCGGTCTCGGCGGACAGGGCAAATCAGTCGCCGCGGCCTGAGGCCGGCAGGGAAAGCGGGCGGAGCGGGAGAAAAAAGAAAAGAGGCGCACGCGCAGTTCGCCCAAGTTCGGACGCCGTCGCGAGGCGCCTCTGAAAAGCCCGCGCCTGAAGCGCGCGGACCGAGAGGAAACCTGCAGAACAAACCTGTACAACATCCGTAGAGACCGCGCGGGTGTGAACAAGTTCAACCATTTTTGATTTTTTTCGAATTTTGCGGCGACGCTTCGTGTCGGCCCGGCGTCTGCCGTTTCCTTGCGGCATGCGGCGATAGATTCGCTTGATGCGCTCGCAATCGTCATTGCGTCCATTACACGCCTGTTAAAACTGTCGCTTTTCTTTTGGCTTTCGACGGCGCGTTTCGCACGCTTCGCCGACGCTCGCGGCGCCGCCAGCTCCCATTCTGTCGAGGCCTCGCCCGCAAAGGCTTGCCGGGCGGCCTTTCATGCGTTGTGAGTCATCGCCTCCCATACGACACGCCGTTCATGGCGACGATCCGCCGCGCCGTGGAACGCCCGCCGCCTGTAACACAAGCCCAGTCGATGCTTACAAATTGCAACGGTCGCGCCTGTCGGGTTCGTGTTCAATCGAGGTCATTCGGGGTTCGCTCGAATAAAACGATACTGACTCGAAAGGGAGAAAAAACGTGAAACGCTTGATCCTGGCTTTGGTGACGGGCGCGCTGCTGGCGGCATCGCTGAGCGGCTGTATCGTGGTGCCGGACGGTGGCTATCATCACCACGGCTACTACTACCGCTGATCGGGCAATGAATGCTGGTGGCCTTCAGGCCATCAGCATTTCGAAGGCGACGACGGCGGCGATCGCGGCCAGATTGGCGGCGACAGCTTCGACGACGATCGCCTTCCAGCTCGCCGGCTTGAAGCGCAGTGCGAGCAGCAGCGAGCCAAGCAGCGCCAGCGCGATGATGACGACGATATCCGCGTTGCCTAAATGAAAGTTCATCGATGCCTCCCCGTGCAGCATGGCCGCCTGCTTTGCATTCGAGTATAGGCATGTCAAAAACGGCGGCAAGCAGGGGAGTTCCCTCTTCTCGTTCGTCCGGACTCGAGCTTCTTCGACAGGCTGACAAAACAAAAAAGGCCCCGGCGCAGTGCAGCGCGCCCGGGCCTTTTCGCTTTCGGCTTTCGGCTTACGCCGACAGCCGAGGGATTACATCAGCCGTGCGTCGCGCGTCTCGCGCATGCACAGCACGCCGACGAGGCTCACCACGGCGGCGGCGGACACGTATAGTCCTACCCATGACAGGCCGCCCTTCGCGGCCAGCATCTGCGCGATATACGGCGCCACCGACGCGCCCAGAATCCCGCCCAGGTTGTATGCGACGCCTGCGCCCGTGTAACGCACGTTGGTCGGGAACAGCTCGGGCAGCAGCGCGCCCATCGGCGCGAACGTGACGCCCATCAGGAACAGCTCGATGATGAGGAACAACTGCACGAGCGTCATCGAGCCGCTGCCGAGCAACGGTGCCATCGTGAAGCCCGACAGGATCGCGGCGATGCAGCCGACGATCAGCACCGGCTTGCGGCCGAAGCGGTCGCTGGCCCATGCGGACAGCGGCGTCGCGAGCGCCATGAAGACGACGGCGACGCACAGCATGCCGAGGAAGCTCTGACGCGAGATGTGCAGTGCCGACACGCCGTACGACAGCGAGAACACCGTCGAGATATAGAACAGCGTGTAGCAGACGACCATCGCGAACGCACCGAGCAGCACCGGTCCGAGATGGCGGCTGAGCAGCGTTGCGACGGGCACGCGCACGCGCTCCTCGCGGTCGATCGCGGCCTGGAAGGCCGGCGTTTCCGCGATTTTCAGGCGCACGTACAGGCCGAGCGCAACCAGCACGGCGCTGACGATGAACGGCACGCGCCAGCCCCAGCTGCGGAACTGCTCGTCGGACAGCGACAGCGCGAGGCCGAAGAACAGCCCGTTGGAGGCCAGAAAGCCGATCGACGGCCCGAGCTGCGGGAACATGCCGAACCAGCCGCGCTTGCCGGCGGGCGCGTTCTCGGTGGCGAGCAGGGCGGCGCCGCCCCATTCGCCGCCCAGGCCAATGCCCTGGCCGAAGCGCAACACGCACAGCAGGATCGGCGCGAGGCTGCCGATCGAATCGTAGCCGGGGACGAAGCCGATCAGGGTGGTCGACAGGCCCATCACGAGCAGCGACGCGACGAGCGTCGACTTGCGGCCGATGCGGTCGCCGAAGTGGCCGAACAGGAACGAGCCGATCGGCCGCGCGATGAACGCGATGCCGAACGTGACGAACGCCGACAGTGCCTGAGCGGTCGCCGAGCCGTGCGGGAAGAACACCGGGCCGATGACGAGCGCGGCGGCCGTCGCGTAGACGTAGAAGTCGTAGAACTCGATCGCGGTGCCGATGAAGCTCGCGAAGATCACGCGCGAAGCGCTGCTCTTTCGGTCTGCGCCGGGCTGGGCGCTGGAAAGGGGCGATGTGGACATGCAGGGTCTCCAAATGTCGTGACGCAGCCGCGGGGCGGGCGGCGCACGTTTGTGTGTCTGTTTGTGCGTCTAATGGTGTGGAGCGAAGCGGGTGCCGCCGCAATTGTGCACACATCGTGGCGAACAGCGGTGCGGGCGAACCTGCTACGCGAGACGTTGCATGTGCAACGAGTCGACAGATTGCGCCGTGCCGACGGAGGTGCGCGCGGTGCGTTGCCGTCTGAACGGGCGAAGCGGCGCGAAAACGAGGCACGATGCAAACCGGGCGGACGCGCGCGCGGGTGGCGCGGCAACGTAACGGTCGTGCTGCACGAGGCGGGCGGGTGAGTCCGCGGCACGCAGCGATGGCCGGAGATTCCGGCAGATATTTAAAAAATTATAGCGAGGGCGGGCGGGGCACAGCAAGGCGAGCGCTGCGTGCCGTTGTTTGCGGCTTCGTTGCGGCGGTTCGGCTTGCGGTAGTGCTCGACTGGGTTTCGTTTCGATGCGCTTGGGTTCGCTTCGAAATGCGTTGGCGGCAGGCAGTCGAACGGCGGCGTCGAGCCCGAGCCGCCGCGTTCGCGGAACCCTCAGCGCATCGCGCGCGAATTCAATCGATCGTTTGTGCCTGCGGCGACGCGAACGTGCGCAACTGGAACTTGCCGTTGTCGTTGAAGAGCCAGTCTTCGAACATTTCCACCTGGCCTTTCGCGTTCAGCAGTTTCGGTGGCGGCAGCGGCAAGGGTGCCGAGCGACGCAAGGTCGCGAGCGCCGTGCTCTCCGCTTCGTCATCGCCGTTCGTGCGATAGACGTTCGATGCGACGATCTGGCCATTGCGATCCACGACGAACGACACGACGACGAGCGAGCGCAGCATCGCCTGCGGCGTGCCGCGCAGTACGTACGACGGGTTGCGTTCGATGATGCGTTGCGCGACGACCGAGCGGTACTGATCGAGCGTCAGGCTGTTGATCGCCGCGGGCGGTGGGGTGACTTCCACGGGTCGCTGCGGCGGCGTGACGGTGAAGTTGCAGCCTGCGCAGAGCAGCGTGAAGGCGAGTGCCGCTGTTCGCCTGAATGCTGGATTGATGCGGCCGGGAAGCGAGAGGGTAGACATCGCAATAACTCGCACGCGAGATGTATCTTCATCGTAGACGATGCGTGTTGCGATTCAATGAGCGTTGCTACTGATGTGAGAGGTAGCGCGCATGCTCGTGGCATAGGCTCGCGTTTGTCGTGTCTTGACGAAGGTTTGCGAAGCGGTTGTTGCATCCTTCTGGAGCGAGAGACGACGACAGATATGTGCCGGCAAGATCGATGAGCATCCACGAGTCAGGAACGCCGCGATTCGAACCAGCGCAGCAGCTGCTTGCAAAGGCTGAACGATGGACCGATATCAAGCCGGGAGTCATGGTGCAGGATGTCTCAACGTGCGGGGCGAAACTTGTCGTTGAGTTTGACTCTTTGGAGATCGAGTCGCAGGCAAGCTGAAGAGAAAAATCTGGCGGAGGGTGTGGGATTCGAACCCACGGAGGCCGTAAAGCCTCGCCGGTTTTCAAGACCGGTGCATTCAACCGCTCTGCCAACCCTCCGAGCCCGAAATTGTAACCTGGAACGCCACGTCCTCGGGCAACAAACCGAACAAACCGCCACCCCGCTCACGAATCCTTCAAAAACAGCTCTTGAAGATCGTTGAGGAATGCCTGGCCGAGCGGCGTCGGCGCGATCTTTTCGTAGTCGCGCGTGATCAGCCCGCGACGCTCCGCTTCCTGCAAGGCTGGTTCGATCGATGTCATCGGCAGACCCGTGCGCTCGATAAACCGATGCACCGGAAACCCTTCCACCAGGCGCAGCGCATTCAGCATGAACTCGAAGGGCAGATCGCGCGCACCGACTTCATGCTCCTCCTGCACCGCATTGCCCGAACGCGCTTCTTCGATGAACGTCGCCGGATGCTTGTAGCGCATCTGCCGCAGGATGCGGTTCGGAAACGACAGCTTCGTATGCGCGCCCGCGCCGATGCCGAGATAGTCGCCGAAGCGCCAATAGTTCAGGTTGTGCTTGCTCTGCCGATGCGGCTTCGCATACGCCGACACCTCGTAGCGTTCGTAGCCCGCTTCGCGCGTGCGTTCGTGAATCCAGTCCTGCATGTCGGCGGAGGAATCGTCGTCGGGCAGCGGCGGCGGAAACTTTGCGAACAGCGTGTTCGGCTCGAGCGTCAGGTGATACAGCGACAGATGCGGCGGCGCGAACGACAGCGCCGTCTCGATGTCCGCCTGGCATTCGGCGAGTGTCTGCTTCGGCAGCGCGAACATCAGGTCGAGGTTGAAGTTGTCGAAGGTATTCGCGGCGACCTCGACGGCATGGCGCGCCTGCGCCGCATCGTGAATGCGGCCGAGCGCCTTCAGATGCGTCTCGTTGAAGCTCTGAATGCCGACCGACAACCGGTTCACGCCGCTCGCGCGAAACTGCGCGAACTTGTCGGCTTCGAACGTGCCGGGGTTTGCTTCGAGCGTGATTTCGGCATCGGCATCGAGCGGCAGCAGCGCGCGCACGTCTGACAGGAGACGATCGAGCCCCTTCGCCGACATCAGGCTCGGCGTTCCGCCGCCGATGAACACCGTATGCACCTGCCGTCCCCACACGAGCGGCAGCGCCTGCTCGAGATCGCTGCGCAGCGCGTCGAGGTAATCGTCTTCGGGAAACGCGCCGCCTTTCGATTCGTGCGAGTTGAAGTCGCAGTACGGGCACTTGCGCACGCACCACGGAAAGTGCACATACAGCGCGAGCGGCGGCAGCGAGGTCAGACGGATGCTGCCGGGCGATGTGAACGCCTTGATCACGCCGGCTCCCGTCGTCGATGCTTGGCTCACGATTCCTCCTTCAGACGCGCGAACAGCTGTTGCAATGCAATCGCGCGATGGCTGCTCGCGTTCTTCACCGCGGGCGCCAGCTCGGCCGCTGTCGCGTTCAGCGCGGGCAAAAAGAAGTACGGGTCGTAGCCGAAGCCGTTTGCGCCGCGTGGCGCATCGAGCATCTCGCCGTGCCAGCGGCCTTCGGCGATCAGCGGTTCCGGGTCGTCGGCGTGGCGCACGAGCGCGAGCACGCAGAAGTAGTACGCGCGGCGGTCGCTCACGCGGTTCAGTTGCTCGACGAGGCGCGCGTTGTTCGCCGCGTCGCTTTTCTCGCCGCCCGCGAGTTGCGCGTAACGCGCCGAATACACGCCGGGAGCGCCGCGCAAGGCGCGCACGCACAGCCCGGAATCGTCGGCGATGGCGGGCAGGCCCGTCAGCTTCGATGCATGACGCGCCTTCGTCAGCGCGTTCTCGACGAATGTCGGATGCGGCTCTTCCGCTTCGGGCACGTTCAGCGCGCCTTGCGGGATCAGTTCGATGCCCGCCGTGCCGAACAGCGCCGCGAATTCGCGCAGCTTGCCCGCGTTGTTCGACGCGAGCACGATCCTGCCGAGCGGGTTGTCTTTTCGATCAGTCACCCTTCAACTCCAGTGCTTCCTTTTGCTTCTCGATCAGCGTCCGGATTCCGGCTTGCGCGAGATCGAGCAGCTTGTTCATTTCGTCGCGCGAAAACGGCACGCCTTCCGCCGTGCCCTGAATCTCGACGAAGCCGCCGTCGCCCGTCATCACGACGTTCATGTCGGTGTCGCACTGCGAGTCTTCGTCGTAGTCGAGATCGAGCACGGGCAGGCCGTCGAACACGCCAACTGAAATCGCCGCGACGTAATCGTTGATCGGCGACGCCTCGATGCGACCCGTCGCGAGCAGCTTCGCGACGGCGTCGTGCGCGGCGACAAAGGCGCCCGTGATGCTCGCCGTGCGTGTGCCGCCGTCGGCCTGGATCACGTCGCAATCGATGTTGATCGTGCGCGCGCCGAGCCGTTCGAGATCGAACACCGAGCGCAGCGCCCGGCCGATCAAACGCTGGATTTCCTGCGTGCGGCCCGTCTGTTTGCCGCGCGCGGCTTCGCGGTCGCTGCGTGTGTGCGTTGCACGCGGCAGCATGCCGTATTCGGCCGTCAGCCATCCCTGGCCGCGGTCGCGCAGAAACGCGGGCACGCTTTCAGCGACGCTCGCCGTGCAGATCACCTTGGTATCGCCGAATTCGACCAGCACGGAGCCTTCCGCGTGCTTCGTGTAATGGCGCGTGATGCGCACGTCGCGCAGCTGATCGGCGGCGCGGCCGCTGGGGCGTTTCGTGATGTCGTTCATCGTCGGAATTGGAGGAAATGAAGGAAGGGAGAGGGCGGAAGGAAACCGCAATTTTACCGCCGATCGTGTTGCCGCCGCCCGCGCCGTTCATTGCGCGGCGCGTTGGCGAATGCGCTGTGTGCCCGCGCGCGAGCCGACGGGTCCGGATCGCCGTCTGCCCGGGCTTACCCGAAGGCCGCTTCCGGCGGGTGTTCCCGGCAAAAATGGGATAATGCGCGTTCTCCGCCTCGCGTCTCGTAAACGCCGGGCGACTCGAATCCCTGGTCGTGCGATGCGATGTTCGCGCGACCACAATCGCGAGACCTATCATGATCTACAGTATGACTGGCTATGCGAGTGCCACGCGCGAACTCGCAGCGGCAACGGGCAATGGCGGCGTCAGCGTATCCGTCGAATTGCGCACGGTGAACTCGCGCTTCCTCGATCTCAACTTCCGCATGCCGGAAGACGTGCGTGTCTGCGAGCCGACGCTGCGCGAAATGCTGATGAACAAGCTGTCGCGCGGCAAGGTCGATATCCGTATCAACCTGCAGCGCAGCGAGCAATCGGCGAACGCAGGCGCGCTCAATCGCGACGCGCTCGCGCAACTCGCGTCGCTGGAACGCGCGGTGCTCGAATCGTTTCCGGATGCAGGCCGTCTGCGCACAGGCGAAATCCTGCGCTGGCCGGGTGTGCTGGCCGAGAGCGGCGTGTCGCCTGAAGTGCTGCGCGATGCCGTGCTCGAATGTGGCAAGCAGGCAATCGGCGATCTGATCGACGTGCGCGGCCGCGAAGGCGCGCAACTCGCGACGATGCTGCTGAACAACGTCAGCGAGATGGAAGCGATCGTCACGAAGATCACGCCGCTCGTGCCGGAGTTGATCGCGAAGCATCAGCAGAAGATCGTCGAGCGTTTGCAGGAAGCGCTTGGTATCGCGGCGCCGGACCAGTCGGCGACGATCGTATCGCGCGAAGAGATCGCCGAGCGCATCCGTCAGGAAGTGACGATGTACGGCATTCGAATCGACATCGCGGAAGAACTGTCGCGCCTCACCGCGCACCTGAACGAAACGCGTCATGTGATTCAAAAGGGCGGCAAGGTCGGCAAGCGTCTGGACTTCATGATGCAGGAGCTGAACCGCGAAGCGAACACGCTGGGCTCGAAAGCGGCCGCGAAAGAACTCGCGGATTCTTCGATGACGCTCAAGCTGCTCATCGAACAGATGCGCGAACAAGTACAAAACCTGGAGTAATACGGGAGTCTCACCAGCATGACCGAAACCAAACGCGAAGGCAGCGCGCCGCGCAATCCGTACGCAGGCGTCTATCCCGGCAACCTGTTCATGGTCGTCGCGCCGTCGGGCGCCGGCAAGTCGACGCTCGTCAACGCGCTGCTTGCGCGCGACCCGGCGATCCGTCTGTCGATTTCGTACACCACGCGCCCGCCGCGTCCGAAGGAGCAGGACGGCGAGCACTATCACTTCACGACGGTCGAAGACTTTCTCCAGCGTCACGACGCGGGCGAGTTCCTCGAAAGCGCGGAAGTGCACGGCAACTACTACGCAACGTCGCGCGTGTGGATCGAAGAGCAGATGAAAAGCGGGCATGACGTGCTGCTCGAAATCGACTGGCAGGGCGCGCAGCAGGTGAAGAAGCAGTTCCGCAATGCCGTTGAAATCTTCATCTTGCCGCCGTCGCTCGAAGCACTCGAAGAGCGTCTGAAGAAGCGCGGCCAGGACGAACCGAATGTGATCACGCGACGCCTTCTTGCAGCGGGCAGCGAGATGGCGCACGCAGCGGAAGCGGAGTATGTCGTGATCAACGAAAACTTCGATCGCGCGCTCGCGGAACTGCAATGCCTCGTGTCGGCGACGCGCTCGCGCTTCGCATCGCAGTACGCGCGTCACACGGACCTCTTCATGCAGCTCGGCATTCACTTGCCGCACGCGTGATACGGGCGAGGTCGGAAGGACATAAGGTAGAATAACCAACATACAGAGAAGGAATTTTCAACATGGCCCGCATTACCGTCGAAGACTGTCTGAAACAGATCCCGAATCGCTTCGAACTGGCGCTTGCCGCGACCTATCGCGCTCGTCAGCTCGCTCAAGGCCACACGCCGAAAATCGAAAGCCGCGACAAGCCCACGGTGGTCGCGTTGCGTGAGATCGCGGCTGGCCAGGTTGGCGTCGAAATGCTGAAGAAGGTGCCCGTCTAAGGCACGCTTCAACGTTTGACGTCATGTAACTCAACCCAACGCGTGCAGACGGCACTATCGACACGGAGGCGACCATGAGCACCAACCCCTCGCCATCCGCTACGGAAGTGGACCACGCTGCCCACGAACACGATAGCGACTCGCCATCGTCTGCACGCAAGTACATCGACGCGGTCCTCGAACAATCGTTTCGCCATCTGTTCGGACCGACCGCCACGCCGGAGCAGCCGCGCCGGCATGATGTCGTCTCCATTGCCAAGCTGACCACTGCGCTTTCGGACTACCTGAGCCCGGAAGAGATCAAAGAGGTCAAGGCGGCCTTCCACTTCAGCGACGAAGCCCACCTCGGGCAATACCGTCAAAGCGGCGAACCCTACATCACGCATCCTGTTGCCGTCGCGGAAACGTGCGCGGCCTGGAAGCTCGACGCGCAGTCGATCATGGCGGCGCTGCTGCACGACGTGATGGAAGACCAGGGCGTGACGAAGACCGAACTCGCGGAGCGGTTCGGCCCGAAGGTGGCGGAACTCGTCGACGGGTTGTCGAAGCTGGACAAGATGGAGTTTCGCAGCCGCGAGGAAGCGCAGGCGGAGAACTTCCGCAAGATGCTGCTCGCGATGGCGCGCGACGTGCGCGTGATCCTCGTGAAGCTCGCGGACCGGCTGCACAACATGCGCACGCTCGGTGCCGTGCCGCCGGAAAAGCGCCGTCGCGTCGCACGCGAAACGCTGGATATTTATGCGCCGATCGCGCACCGGCTCGGCCTGAACAATACGTATCGCGAGTTGCAGGACCTGAGCTTCGCGAACTTCAATCCGCACCGTTACGCGACGCTCGAGAAAGCGGTGAAGGCCGCGCGCGGCAATCGTCGCGAGGTGGTCGGCAAGATTCTCGAGTCCGTGCAGCGCGCGATCTCGGACGCGAAGCTCGACGCCGAAGTGACGGGCCGCGAGAAAACCATCTTCAGCATCTACAAGAAGATGCGCGACAAGCAGTTGTCGTTCTCGCAGGTGCTCGACGTGTATGGCTTCCGCGTGGTCGTCGAGAATCCGCTCGAATGCTATACGTGCCTCGGGGCGCTGCATGCGCTCTACAAGCCGGTGCCGGGCAAGTTCAAGGACTACATCGCGATTCCGAAGGTCAACGGCTATCAGTCGCTGCACACCACGCTGGTCGGCCCGTTCGGCGCGCCCATCGAATTCCAGGTGCGCACGCGCAAGATGCACGAGATCGCGGAAGCGGGCGTCGCTGCGCACTGGCTGTACAAGAACGGTGGTGCGGACCTGAACGACGTGCAGAAGCGCGCGCATCAGTGGCTCAAGTCGTTGCTCGACATTCAGAGCGAAGTCGGCGATTCGAGCGAATTCCTCGAACACGTGAAGATCGACCTGTTCCCGGATGCCGTCTACGTGTTTACGCCGAAGTCGAAGATTATGGCGCTGCCGCGCGGCGCCACCGCGCTCGACTTCGCGTATTCGATCCACAGCGACCTGGGCAACCAGTGTGTCGCCGTGAAGATCAACAATGAACTGCTGCCGCTGCGCACGGAATTGAAGAGCGGCGATATCGTCGAAGTGATCACGGCGCCGTATTCGAAGCCGAACCCCGCGTGGCTCGGCTTCGTGCGCACCGGCAAGGCACGCACCGCGATCCGCCACTATCTGAAGACGATGCGCCTGAACGAGTCGGTGCAGCTCGGCGAACGTCTCGTCGATCAGTCGCTCAAGGGCTATGGGCTCGCGCTCTCGGATGTCACGCCGGAAGTGTGGGACAAGCTCGTGCTATGGACGGGCAACAAGAACCGCCAGGAAATCTTCGCGGATATCGGTCTGGGTCGACGCGTGGCCGCCGTGATGGCCAAGCGCATCGAAGTGCTGATGAACGGCCGCGAAGGCCATGAAGGCGATGACGATCACCCGCGCGAGCACGGCACATCGACTGCGCCGCCCGTGGTCATCACGGGTACTGAAGGCATGTCGGTGCAGTTGTCCGCATGCTGCCGCCCGATTCCCGGCGACGACATCATGGGCTATATCGGCATCGGCCTCGGCATGGCGATTCACACCACGGATTGCCGCGTCGCGCAGCGCATTCACCGGCGTGATCCGGGCCGCTGGATCGATGTCGCTTGGGCGCCGCAGCCGGGTCGCCTGTTCGATGTCGCGATCAAGGTGCTGGTCAAGAACACCAAGGGCGTGTTCGCGCGTGTCGCGGCGGATATCACGTCCGCCGACGCCAACATCGTCCACATTGCGATGGACGAAGACCAGTCGCAGGAATCGACGGTGCTGCGCTTCGTCATCCAGGTCAGCGACCGCGTGCATCTGGCCAACGTGATGCGCCGCGTGCGGACCAACCTCGACGTGATGCGCATCGCGCGCGAGCGGCCGAGCGAAGAAGGGCATCGTCATCACGACGGCGGCATGCGGATCGATCGCGAGCGCGCCGATTACTGAAATCGAAGTTGGGAGGCGGGCGCGTCGCTTGCACGGGGTTTGGCAGGATGACGCTCCGCCTTTGCCTGTCCACAGGAACAACGCGATGAACGTAGCTGATCTCTCCGATCTGGCGCTCGACTACTGGGTCGCGCGCAGCCTGCACGACTTCGTGCGCGAAATCTACTTTACCGACAGCGGACGCGTCGTCTCGGTACGCGGCAACGATCGCGGCCGTCCGTGGGATGGGCGCTTCACGCCGTCGACGTCATGGGAGGCTGCAGCCGTCGTGCTCGAGCGCGCGCAGCGGCTCGAAGTGCGGGAACGCACGCGCGACGGCGCAGCACATTGCGTCGCGGACTTCGAGGGCGGGCATCGGACGGTGTCCGCGCATGGCGAATCGCTGCGTATTGCGCTTCTGAGGGCGTTCGTAAGCAGCCAGTTCGGCGATACCGTCGACGACGTGCTGCGGCAGCCTCAGTCGCTCTTCGGCACACGGGCGACACCGATCGGCGAGCAGACGGCGCCGCTGGGCGTCGAGAACGAACTGCCGAAACCGGACGGCGAGATCGGCGATATCAAGTCGGCGCCGCGCTGAGCCGACTGGCTGTTCGTGGTTGGCAGGGAAGCCGCCGAGCATGCGAGAGAAAAGCGGGAAGGGAAAAGACAAAGGGCCTTCCGATTGGAAGGCCCTTCATGGGTGGCGCGGCTGGCAGGATTCGAACCCACGACCCCTTGGTTCGTAGCCAAGTACTCTATCCAACTGAGCTACAGCCGCACGCTAAACTTGAACAGCTCGGGCGACGCACATACCGCTTTGCGTACACCTCGGTGAAACGAAAGGGCCTTCCCGGAGGAAGGCCCTCGTAAAAAAGTGGCGCGGCTGGCAGGATTCGAACCCACGACCCCTTGGTTCGTAGCCAAGTACTCTATCCAACTGAGCTACAGCCGCACGCAGAAATGAGATTATAGCAAGGTATCGGAAAAAGGGAAGGGGCGCCCGGGAAATTTGTGACAGTAGCCGTATCATGTAGGCTGGAGATCCGGATGTCCGCTTCAATGCTGAACCACCATGAATAAAGCCTTTGTCAAAGAATCAACTGACGAGAACGACGACGATCTCGAAGCCGCGCAACCCGACATGCCCGCGGGCGCGAAGAACTACATCACGCCCGCCGGCTATCGGCGGTTGCGCGACGAGTTGCTGCACCTGATCGACGAGGCGCGGCCGGAAGTGGTGAAACTGGTGTCGTGGGCGGCGTCGAACGGCGACCGCTCGGAAAACGGCGATTACATCTACGGCAAGCGGAGGCTGCGCGAAATCGACCGGCGTATCCGCTTTCTCACCAAGCGCATCGATCTCGCCGAAGTCGTGAACAGCAGCCGCCAGGAGAACACGGACCAGGTGTTTTTCGGCGCGACCGTCGAATACGCGACGGAAGACGGCGAGACGCATACGGTGAGGATCGTGGGCATCGACGAGGTGAATCTGGACGAGGGGCATGTCAGCTGGATTTCGCCCATCGCGCGTGCGCTGCTGAAAGCAAAGGTCGGCGATCAGGTGACGTTGCATACGCCTGCCGGGCCGCAGCCTATCGACGTGCTGGACGTGGCCTATCCGACGCGTGAGGAAGAGGAGGCTTAGGCCGGCGCCCGTCTGGGCGCTCGTCAGCGCGCGCGGCAGGCGCGACGTTCCAGAGAACGCCTCAGCCGAGACGAAAAAAAGGCGCCGCAAGCGGCGCCTTTTTCATGCTGCGAGTACTGCTGATGCTTAGAAGCGGTGACGCAGACCAGCCGTCACAGCAACTTGCTTCTCGTTCGCCGAAGCGTTCAGGCCATTGATGTTGGCGTTGACGATCGAGTTGTCGCTGACTTGCTGGTATTCGCCCTGCAGGTAGACGTCCGTACGCTTCGACAGCGCGTAAGCAGTTTGCAGGTTGAACTGGTTCCAGTGCGGGTGCTCGCCACCCAGGCTTGCCTTCGTGTACGTGTACGAACCAGCGATGCTGATTGCCGGCGTCAGAGCGTAGCGTGCGTTCGCTTCGTAGTTCTGGAAGTGACCGCTGTCGCCGCCGAAACGGTTTTGCAGGCCCTGGTTGCCCGATGCGCCCTGGTTGATGCCGGCCATCTTCGACAGGTTCGTCTGCGAGTACACGAGGCCGACCGTTGCCGGGCCGAACGTGTAGTTGCCGCCTGCGCCCCACGTCTGCTGGCGGCCTGCGAAGAACGTGTTGTCGCCGTTGATTGCGCCGCCGCTGTTGAACGCAGCAGCTGCACCCGTCGCGCCGTTGCTGTTCAGTTGCAGGTAAGCAGCAGCGAGGTTGAAGCCTGCGAAGCTGTACGACGCGCCGGCGCTGTACGCACGGTTGTTCGAGAAGCCGTCAGCCTGGTTCGAGAAGCCGTACAACGCGCCGAACTTGAAGCCCGCGTAGTTCGCGCTCTGGTACTTGACCGAGTTGTTGACGCGGAACGAGTTGTTCAGGTTGTCGTTGTCGAACGGGTGGGCGAACTGCGTGCCGCCGTATTGCGTGCCCGTCAGCGACAGCGGACCGACGTAGTCGACCATGCTGTCATATTGACGGCCGAGGGTCACCGCGCCGAACTGGTCACTTGCCAGACCAACGAATGCCTGACGGCCGAACAGACGGCTTTGCTGCTTGAGCGTGCCGTCATTGATGCCGAAGCCGTTTTCCAACGTGAAGATAGCCTTCAGGCCGCCGCCGAGGTCTTCAGCGCCACGCAGGCCGAAACGGCTGCCGTTCACCGAGCCGCTCGTCATCTGGACGTTGCTGTGACCTTGGCCGGGAGCCGTTGCCTGGTTGTTCGTGTAGGTGATGCCGGCGTCGATCAGGCCGTACAGCGTGACGCTGCTTTGAGCGTGCGCAGCGGTTGCGAAAACGCCCGAAAGGGCCGCGACCATGAGAGTCTTTTTCATCTTTGTAACTCCGAGAACAGGATGGGTTTTGGAAACCCAGGCTTGAAGGAAACTTCACGCGAGTGCTGCGAGAGGCAAAGTCGCGTGAACAACGCACGGTGACCGACGTGCGTTCGTTTCCGGGTAGGCAAAGTGTAGAGACGTGACCCGCCCGATGGCCGTTCCGAAATCAGCAATAAAGTATTACGGGATAGGAAATTATCGAGATGGAGGCTGAAAGCCTTATTGATAAAGGCTTTGCGGCCGATTGGTGCGTGCCAGCACCAGGTGTCAACCTTTGCGCGTTGTTCAATTACGACATGAAATGACGTGCGAAAACAACGCAAAAATAGCTGAATAGCGATTGTTGTCAGCTCTGCAATAGTTGATTGCGAGAGTCGACGCTAATCAAATTGACAACCGAAGCTATACTGAAATCTCTGCTTTTCGAAGCAGACTTTTTCGTTGACGAAAAAGATCTCCAAACCTTTGTCGGCGCGACTTCACAAGAGTCGCGCTTTTTTTTGCCCTTTTTGCTCCTGTTACCGCGCTAACTCATTGATGCTTTCCATCCGGGCCGACGGGAGCGAATTCGAGTCCCGGCGTCAGGGTCCAATCTTCGATCACGTAATGACGTGCGTCCATTGGGGAAGACAGCAGGTTCTGCCAGTGATCGCCGTGCCACATCGGGTCGAACTCCAGCAGGGACGGGCGTTGCGAGGTGGTTTCAGAGAGCGGTTCGCCCTTCGTGGAGTCGAACAGTTGTGCGGCGATGCGGCGAACGGTATCGAACAGCATGGCATTTCTCCGATTGCAAACTGCTGACTCAAATCTTCCGTTTGACAGTTCACCTTAACAAGTCGTGAAAACACTTACGAATGACACGTTTTGTTACATTGCGGTAAAGTTTTCTTCATCTTTTCGTCAGACATACCGGTTCGGCAATTCAGACCGGTTCCAGTTATGAATCAGCTGAATAATTGCTGACTTTATGTTCGCTTTAACAGCGCATTTGACGTGTATCGCGCTTTCGATTTGAAACCGCTTGACGCCCATATCCGCTTCCCCTTATAAATGCTTTGCTGGATTTTCGATGGCGAAACCTGATTGTGCGTCGCGCATATATTTTCGGTTTGCGGAGTCGTGAATCGTAATCGGCATTAATGGCATTGCCTGTCTTATCAAATTGAGGAAAAGTGGAACATGGAAACTGGTATCGTCAAATGGTTCAACGATGCTAAGGGCTTCGGCTTCATCACGTCCGACGCGGGCGGCGAGGACCTCTTCGCGCACTTCTCGGAAATCCGCGCGGACGGCTTCAAGTCGCTGAAGGAGAACCAGCGCGTGTCGTTCGAAGTGAAGGCTGGGCCCAAGGGCAAGCAGGCTGCGAACATCCAGCCGCTGTAATACACGGCTGAGCCGCTGGCTCTTAGGATAAACCCTCGTTCGCGAGGGTTTTTTATTGCCTGCAATCCGGAGTTAATCCACGCAGTTCGAAAACGTCCGACAGTTTTTGAATGCACATCAATATGTCATATTCGTGTAATCCCTGATTGATGATTTATTTATGGTCAATCATTCGAATAAACATATTCCCGTCGAGCTCGTCGCCAATGGCGCGTCGTTTGCCGCTGCTCGCGATTGCTGGCGCAGCGCCCGCCGCCGATAGGGCATACTTGTGCAAAGTTATGTATTGCACAGTTTTCTCTCATGTCCGAACTGCTTCTGTCTGAACCGGCCCTCGATGTGCCGATCGTGTTTGTCGACCTGGAAACGACGGGTGGTTCCGTCGGTCAACACCGGATCACGGAAATCGGCGTCGTCGAGCTGGGGCCGGATGGCGCGTCCACATGGACCACGCTCGTCGACCCTGGTCAGCCCATTCCGCCTTTCATCCAGCAGTTGACGGGCATCACCGACGCCATGGTGCGTGGCGCGCCGACCTTCGAGTCGATCGCCGCCGATCTTTTTGCGCGGCTCGACGGCAAGCTGTTCATTGCGCATAACGCGAACTTCGACCGCGGATTTTTGCGCAGCGAGTTCCAGCGCGTGGGCTTCGCGTTCAATCCCGATATGTTGTGCACCGTGCGCCTGTCGCGCGCGCTGTTTCCCGCAGAAAAGCGCCACGGCCTCGACGCGCTGGTGGAACGGCATGCGCTGGTTCCGTCGGACCGGCACCGCGCGCTCGCCGACGCCGATCTGCTCTGGCAGTTCTGGCAGCGGCTGCACGGTCTCGTTCCTGTCGAGGTTCTGCGTGCGCAAATCGACAAGACCATGCGCCGGTTCCGGCTCGCGGGCGATATCACGGAAGATCTGCTCGATACCGCGCCCGCCGGCTGCGGCGTCTACGCGTTCTATGGCGAGAACGACGCGCCGTTGTACGTCGGCCGAAGCGTGCGTGTGCGCCAGCGTCTGCGCACGCATCTGACGGGAGAACGCCGTTCGTCGAAAGAGTTGAAGCTGGCGCAGCAGGTACGCCGCGTCGAGTGGCGCGGCACGGGCGGGGAGATCGGCGCGCTGCTTGCCGAAGCGCAAATGATCGCGGCACTCCGCCCGCCGCATAACCGCGTGCCGCGGGTGAGCCGCGCCGATCCCGTCGACGCGCCCTGGCCTTACGACGGCGCGATCGCGTTCGAGGAACGTGACACGGTCGAGGGCTCGCGCGCTTTCCACGTCGTGGATCGATGGCGCTATCTTGGACACGCACCTTCGCTGGCCGAGGCCGCGACCCTGCTCGCGGCAAGCGTGCCCGGCGCGTTCGAGTTGTCGACGTGGCGCGTTTTGCAGTCGCATCTCGCGCGCGGCCTGAGTGTGCTGCCGCTCAGCCGCCAGGCCACGGAGCCCGCTGCAAGCGTCATCCCCGCAGCGGCTCCCGTCGACGCAGCCTAACCCGTCGCTCCGACGCCGCCCGATTCGCACACGTGCCCGAGCGCGCGCGTCAGCGCTGCGTTGCGGGTGTTGTCGTAGCGGGTGAGCGACTTCCAGTTGTCGATGCCCCGCGCGACGCGCGTCGGGCAATCGTCCTGCGCACGCAGCGTCTGCACGCGCGCGAGCGCGCTGATCAGCGACTGCGTCAGCTTGTCCAGCTGCGGCCTGAGACTCGTCGCGAGGTCCGGCGCCGGGCCTTCGGGCGGGCGGCTTGCCCGCCACGTGTCGAAGAGTGCGTTCTGCACTTCCTTGCTCGCATCGATCTGATCCTGGAAGAACTCGTGCGCGAACGCCGGGTCCACGCCCGCGCGCGCTGCACGCTTTTCGACGTCGGCGAGCAAGGCCTGCTCACGCGGGGTATCGGTGATCGGCTGTTGATGCGCCCACTTGTAGCGCGCGACAGGCTCGGCAAGCGACAGGCGCTGCGACACGAGTGCAATCAGATTCGTCAGCGCGGTGTCGTCGCCGTCGGCGCGGGCGGACGCCGGCGTGAAGGCGAGGGCGGAAGCAAACAGGATCGCGCCAAGCGCGCCGATGAGATGCGGACGGGTCATTGAGCTTGATGCAGCACGCGGCCGCATAAGAGATAAAGGAAAAGACAGAAGAATAGACGAGGCGCGGGAAGATGCGCCACGCATGCGCAACCAGCGCAGACATAGCGAAGAAGCGAAGACGAAGAGGAACGAGCGCTCAGGCGCGAGCAACCGCGACACAATGACGCGTCGTTAAGCGGCGCTCAGCAGAACGAAATCAGCGTCGAGCCAGGCCGGAACATCGGCGCGCGCCGACACCGCGCCTCAATCAATGAGCCGCGTAGTTGGGCATCGGCACGATGCGCATGCATCCGCTGCGCGATCCTCGATGCTGCAGTGCGCAAGTCGACAGTTACTTCGGCTCGCACATCTTGCGTTGTTCGTCAAAGAACGCGCGAACATGCTCGGGCAGTTCGGCGACCAGAAACTCAACGCCTGCAGGTTCCGGATCCGGGCTGAACACCTTGTCGGGGGTCGGAATCTTTGGCGGTCTGCTATCCATGATGGTTCTCCTTTACGAATTCATTATGTCCCTCAGCGCGCGTGGCACACCAGTGCTGCCGCATGCAGCCGATGTTTTGGCGCGTTCTTTGTTGCTTTAACGGCACACGCTCCCAGGGATTGAAGCGCCTTGTTTAAAATTTCACGATTGTCTGTATTGCAGTACGTCTAAAGACTGTCCCGCGGCTGCTTGCTATACTGCGCGCTCACTTTTTCAAGTAGCGATGACACGTTCGACACGCTGGATCAGTCTCGTATGGCTGGCGCTGGTACTCAATGTACTGTCGCCTGTCATCGGCTATGCGCGTGCTCCGGGCGCTCAAGGCCCGCTGTCCGTCGAGCTCTGTCACGCAGGCAGTGCGCAGAACGTCGTCATCGACCTCGATGGTTCGCACGACGACACGTCGAAGACGCACCTCGTCGTTCCCCACTGTGTCTACTGCCCGGGCTTTGCCGCCAACTTCGCGCTTGGCGGCAGCGTTCCGTTCGTTGCGCCTTCCGTCCGCACGCTTGCTTACGCGCAAGCCATCGAGCCGGAGGCCGTCTTTGTGCGCCGCAGCGTACGCGTCGCACAGCCTCGCGCACCACCTGTCCCGTCGATCTGAAGCCAGCTGTCTCAGCCAGTCCGCTTGCCCGCGTCTGACGTCGTCATGACGTAGCGGGCGGCGGGCCGCCATGCGCGCCTTTTTGTCCCGAGTGCTCTGTTCGCCCGCGTTCTTCGCGCGGCGCAGTGCTTCGACATCCGGCTCGGCATGGCGCCTTCGATCACGTCCACAGGATTCATATGCGCATCGTTTCCGCTGCGCTGTCCGCACGCACGCCCCTTTCGTTTGCGTGCGCGGCAGTGTTCGCCGTCCAACCCGCATGGGCCGACGATAGTACGACCGATCGTGCCGTCATCGACCGCTCCGCGTCCGATACTTCGGTCTCCCATCCTTCTGTAACGAACAACTCCGCGAATTCGTTGACGGAACCCGGCACGACATTGCAGGCCGTCAGCGTGACAGCCGCGCGCGCCGCGCCGGCATTCGCTCCTGATACGCCCGGCGTCGTCGAGACCGTCACGCGCGAGCAGATCGACGCACGCAACATCGTCAACACGGAAGACGCGCTCAAGTACGCGCCGAACGTGATGGTGCGCAAGCGCTTCACGGGCGACCGCAACTCGGTGTTCGCCGGCCGTGACTTCAACGAACTGCAGAGCGCGCGCGGCCTCGTCTATGCCGACGGGCTGCTGCTGTCGAACCTGCTGGGCTCGAGCTACGCGTATCCGCCGCGCTGGTCGCTGATCGCGCCCGACGACATCGCGCAGGTCGAAGTGCTGTATGGCCCGTTCTCGGCGCTGTATCCGGGCAACTCGATCGGCTCGACCGTGCAGATCACGACGCGCAAGCCGGAGAAGCTCGAAGCGTCGCTGGATACGCAGCTTTTCACCCAGCATTACGACGACGCCTACGGTTTCTCGAAGAACTTCGGCGGCAATCACGAGACGGCGCATATCGCCGACCGCGTCGGCCGCTTCTGGTATTCGCTGACGCTCGACCGTCTCGAGAACAACAGTCAGCCGATGCAGTACGCGAGTCCCAGCAGCACGTACAACGCCAGGCTGGGCGCGCCCGTCGCGGTGACGGGCGCGGCCTCGGACATCGGTCCGAACGGCCAGCCGCGCGTCATCGTGGGCGCGCAGACGATGGAGCGCACCGAGCAGATCAACGAGAGCGTGCGCATGGGCTACGCGTTCACCGATCACGTCGATGCGACGCTCACGCTCGGCCACTGGGAAAACCACTATAAGGATCGTTCGGATACTTTCCTGACGGACGCTGCGGGCAATCCCGTCTATGCGGGCAACGTGACGATCGGTGGGAAGAACTACACGATCTCGCCGACGGCGTTCTCGCCCGCCAACGGCGATCAGGAGAACTGGCTCTACGCGTTCGGCCTGAACGGACGGCTCGATTCGGGCTGGAAGCTGTCGGGCATCGTGTCCGCGTACGACGTATCGCGCGACACGCTGCGTTCGTCGACGACCGCGCCGCCCGCCGCATACGGCGGTGGCCCGGGCACGATCTTCTATGGCGACGGCACGGGCTGGCGCACCTTCGACCTGAAAGCGGAATCGCCGTCGTACGCGGGCCATGCGCTGACGGTCGGCTATCACTTCGACAACTACTTCCTGCGCAACGAGACGTACAACACGCCCGACTGGCTGAACGGCTCGCCGTCGACGCTCGCCAGCACCTATCGCGGCGACACGCGCACGCAGGGGCTGTACGGCCAGGACGCGTGGCGTTTCGCGCCCGGCTGGCTCGCGACGCTCGGTCTGCGCTACGAGCGCTGGGATGCGTACGACGGCGCGCTCGGCAACGGTTCGTCGACTCTTGGCTACGCGGATCGCAGCGCGAACGCGCTGTCGCCGAAAGCGTCGGTGCAGTGGCAGGCGACGCAAGACTGGCTGTTCCGTCTGTCGTTCGCGACGGGCACGCGCTTTCCGAGCGTCGCCGAACTGTTCCAGGGGACGATCTCGAACAACGCGATCGTCAACAACAATCCGGGGCTGAAACCGGAAAAGGCGATCGACTGGGACTTCACGGCGGAACGCGACGTCGGCGTAGGCGTGGTGCGAGCGAGCGTGTTCCAGAGCGACCTGCGCGACTCGATCTACAGCCAGACGACTGTCAGCGGTTCGACGACCGTCACGAACATCTCGAACGTCGACCGGGTGCGCGTGCGCGGCGTCGAACTCGCTTTCTCCGGACAAAACGTGCTGCTGCACGGGCTCGACCTCGACGCGAACGTGACGGCGACCCACTCGAAGATTCTTGCCGACGCGGCGAATCCGTCGTATGTCGGCAAGCGCTTTCCGCGCATTCCCGTGGTGCGGGCCAACCTGCTCGCGAACTATCACTTCACCCAGCAGTGGCAGGGCAGCGTGGGACTGCGCTACTCGGGCCGCCAGTACAACACGCTCGACAACAGCGACATCAATCCCGACGTCTACGGCGGCACCAGTTCGTTCTTCGTGATCGACCTGAAGGCGCGCTATCAGGTCGGCAAGCACTGGCTCGCGTCGGTTGGCATCGACAACCTGACGGACCGCCGCTACTACGTCTTTCACCCGTATCCGGGCCGCACGTTCTACGGAGAACTCAAATGGATGCTTTAAGAAAATGGGCGGCCGTGTGGGCCGTCGGCTTCTCGTTGACGCAGCCGCTGATGGCGCATGACGCATCGGGCGATCCGCATGCCGCGCATGGCATGCAGATGGACATGGCGGGCATGAACGTGAGCGCCGCCGCGAAACCCGCGAAAACGCCGCTCGCGACAGGCGCCGCGTTCGATGCGAAACATCGGCTGTGGGTGGCGTGGGTCGAGGGTCAGCACGTCGTGGTCGCGCATTCGGACGATCGGGGCCGCACGATGTCGCCGCCCGTCACGGTCAATGCGATGCCGGAGCCGATCTACACGAGTGCCGAGAATCGCCCGAAGATCGCCGCGAGTCCCGACGCGAAGACGATCTACGTGACGTGGTCGATGCCGCTCGACGCGCCGTACACGGGCATGGTCCGCTTCTCGCGCTCGACGGACGGCGGCGCGACGTGGAGCGTGCCCGCCACCGTGCACGGCGACCGGCAGCCGATCACGCATCGCTTCGATTCGCTGATCGTCGACGGGCAAGGGCGCATCTTCGTCACGTGGATCGACAAGCGCGATCTGACGCTGGCGAAAAAGGCAGGCAAGCCGTACGACGGTGCGGCCGTCTACTTCGCGGTATCGACGGATGGCGGGCAGACGTTCCAGCCCGAGCACAAGGTCGCCGACCATACGTGCGAGTGCTGCCGCATCGCGCTCGCGCTCGACAGCGAAGGCCGCGTGCAGGCCATGTGGCGCAACGTGTTCGAAGGCCAGATCCGCGACCACGCGCTCGCCGTGCTGCCCGTCGACGCGCAGCGGCCCGTCGTGCCGATCCGCGCGACGTTCTCCGGCTGGCATATGGAAGCGTGCCCCGAGCACGGCCCGGCACTCGCGATCACGCCGGACGGCGTGCGCCACATGGCGTGGTTCAGCGTCGTCGACGGACGCGCCGATGTCTACTATTCGCGCCTTTCCGCCGACGGGAAACCGATCGGCGAGCCGTGGGCGTTCGGCGACACCGGCAAGCCGGATGAGCAGGCGTCGCACGCTGCGATGATTTCCCGAGGCAAGACATTGTGGCTCGCGTGGAAGGATTTCGACGGCGACACGATGCGCCTGATGCTGCGCCGCTCCGACGACGAAGGCGCGCACTGGAGCGCGCCGCGCACGCTCGCGCAGACGGCGGGCGGCAGCGACAACCCGCAACTGCTCGACGACGCAGGCCGCGTCTATCTGTCATGGCGTACGCAGAACGACGGCTACATGCTCGTGCCCGTCGAGGAGGCACAGTAAATGAAGCGAATCTTCGTGGTGCTGGCGGCATGGGTTACCGCCTTCAACGCATGGGCCGTCGATCTCAAGCCGCTGCGCGCGCCCGATGTCGAAGCGGTGCTCGCCGCTTCGCAAGGCAAGGCGCAGATCGTCGAAATCTGGTCTTTGGACTGCAGCTATTGCCGCGAGAACACGGCGCGCATCGTCGAATGGCAGAAGAAGCATCGCGACGTGCGCCTGACGATGATCGCGATGGATCCCATCGACGACAACGCGGCGGTGCTGTCGCAAGTGCTCGCGACGCTGCCGCTGCCGCCGCAAACCGCGCTCTATGCGAATGCCGAGGCGATTCCCGAGAAGCTGCGCCGTGCACTCGATCCCCACTGGCATGGCGAGATGCCGCGCACGCTGCTGATCGACGCGCATGGCGCGCGGCAGGCGTCGAGCGGGCTGCTACAGCCGGCTACGCTTGATGCGTGGCATCGCTAGCGCGCTATGTGAGTGGCGTCGTGCGGCGGCGCTTGATCGCCGCCTTGTGCGTTTGTCCCGCGCGTTTTGCCAGCGCGGCGTCGACCGCGTCGCGCATACATTGCGCGACGAGTTCCGATGCTTTCGTGCGCGACGCGCGCGCGGGCCGCGCAATCACGAGCGGCTGTCGAATCGTTTCTTCGCGAATGGGCCGCTCGATCGCGCCCGACGTTGCGGCCTGATCGCCCTGCGTAATCAGCAGCGATACGCCGAGCCCGTTCGCCACCATCCCGCGCACGAGCGCCAGCGACGTCGCCCGATAACGCACTTCGGGCGCGAGCCCGCATTGCCAGAATGGCGCCATCAGAAACTCGCGGCTGTGCGGCAGATCGATCAGGATCAGCGGCTCTTTTGCGAGGTCGTGCAGCGACAGCTTGCCCGCTCTCCTCGCGAGCTTCGATTCCGCTGGCACGAGCGCGTAGGGACGAAGTTCCGCGAGACATTCGCGCTCGATATCGGCGGGCAAGCCGACGTCGTACATTAGCGCAAGTTCGATACGGCTGCTGCGCAACGCATCTTCGAGCTGCATGAGGTCGCCTTCGATGAAGCGTATCGACAGACTCGGGAAACGGGCGCGCGCGATGCGCAGCAATTCGGGCAGATAAACCGGTGCGATCGTGCTGAATACGCCTAGCTGCACTTCGCCCGCTGCCGCGTCGCCGCTGTCGTCGGCCTCGAACGACGCGGCGGCGTTCAGCAGTTGATGCGCCTCCGCCAGCTTGCGCGCGCCGAAGCGCGTCAATGTCATCTTTGCGCCTGATTCGCGGGTGAACAGTGTGTCGTCGAACAGCGCTTCGAGTTCACGGATCGCCACGGAAATGGACGGCTGCGATACGTTCAGCAGTTTTGCGGCCGCCGTGGTGCTGCCCGTCTCGGCCGCCGCAGTGAAATAACGCAGAAGCCGCAACGAGACACGCATCAGAAAATCCTATAGGTGCTAGTTTGATTCCATATTTTACTTGATAGGCCGGGTGGCCGAGAATCGTCGCATCTATGCTGAAAGGAGCGTTCGATGCAACGTTCGAATCTGCCGCTCGAAGGCCTGCGCGTGATCGACTTCTCACGCGTGCTGGCCGGCCCGTATTGCGCCGCGCTGCTCGGCGATCTGGGCGCCGATGTGATCAAGATCGAGCCGCCTTCGGGTGACGACTATCGCGCTGTCGGCCCGTTTGCGGCGGACGGCGAGAGCGGTCTGTTCGGCGCGATGAACCGCAACAAGCGCAGCATCGTGCTCGATCTGAAAACGGAAGCGGGACGTGAACTGGCGCGCGCGTTGTGCGCAGATGCCGATGTCGTCGTCGAGAATTTCCGGCTGGGCGTCGCGGACCGGCTGGGCATCGGCTACGCGGATTTGAGCGCGGCCAACCCGGCGCTCGTGTATGCGAGCGTGTCGGGCTTCGGGCAGACGGGTCCCGAATCGCATCGGCCGGCCTACGACATCATTTTGCAGGCCATGTGCGGCCTGATGGACGCGACGGGTTCACCCGATGGGCCACCGACGATGATCGGCGAGTCGGTGTCGGATGTCGTCAGCGGGCTGTTCGCGTCGTGGGGCGTGCTCGCGGCGTTGCTCGGCCGCGAGAAGAACGGCAAGGGTACGCATGTCGACGTGTCGATGTTCGATGCGACGCTCGGGCTGAGCGCGACGCTCGTCGCGCGCTACGCCGCGACGGGAATCGCGCCGCGCCGTGTGGGCAACCGGCATCCGTCGTCGGCGCCGTTTGGCGCGTATCGTGCCGCCGACGGCTTCTATGTCGTCGCAGTGCTCAACAACAAGCTCTTCGCGGCTTTCGCGCGTGCGATCGGCGCGCCTCATCTGGCCGACGATCCGCGTTTTGCCAGCGACGCATCGCGCTGCCTTCACGAAGCCGATCTGCGCGCGACGATCGAGGCGTGGTCGTCGGCGCTGACCATTGAAGAGGTCAATCGCATGTTAGGCGTAGCGGGCATTCCCGTGGCACCGATTCGCAATCTTCAGGAGGCGCTCGAAAGCGATCACGCTGCGTATCGTGGGTTGCTTACCGAGGTGCGGCGAGACGACGGACATACAAAGCGTGTGCCGTCTCAGCCGGTGAAGTTTTCCGCGTACGGCGCCAATTGCGTATCGCCTGCGCCAGCGCTTGGCGAACACGCCGACGCGCTGTTGCAGCAACTCGGCTATGACGTGGATGACATCGCGTCGTTGCGCGAGCGCGGCGCGTTCGGCGTGCCTTCAACTCGCGAGGGTGAAGTCAGCAACGAGGAGCGAAATCATGCATAAGCGCCTTGGCGTCGAAGACAGTGACATGGAGATCGCCGATGCGATCTCGCGTTTCGCGCAAAGCGAGCTCGCACCGCACGCCGCGCAAGTCGATCGCGACGAGCTTCCGACGACGCGCTATGTCGCGCAACTCGCCGAACTCGGCGTGATGGGCATGAATCTGCCGGAGCGGTGGGGCGGGGTGGAGGCGTCGCCGGTGGCGATCGTGCTGTCGCTGGTGGAGATCGCGAAGGCCTGCGCGTCGACTTCATCGATGATCGGCGCGCACTACCTCGCGACCGATTCGATTCTGATCGGCGGCGACGATGCGTTGCGCGATCGCTATTTGCCCGATGCAGCCAGCGGTAACAAGCTCGGCGCCTTCGCGCTGACCGAACCGCGCGCGGGCTCCAATCCCGCCGACATGGCGGCGCGCGCCACGCGCGAAGGTGACGGCTACCGGATCACGGGCGTCAAGCACTTCATCTCGAACGCCGATGCGGCCGGGTTCATCGTCGTGTATGCGAAGACCGATCCGGAAGCGGGCACGCGCGGAATCAGCGCTTTCGTGGTCGACCGGCATATGCCGGGCGTCGATGTCGCGCCGGCTGAAAAGCTGATGGGCATTCGCGGCGCGCCGGCGCACGAAGTGGCGTTCGACTGCTTCGTCCCCGCTGTGAACCGGCTCGGCGCGGAAGGCAGCGGCTTTCGCACGGCGATGAAAGTGCTCGACAACAGCCGGCTCGATGTGGCCGCAACGGCCATCGGGATTGCGGAAGTGGCGTTGTCGTCGGCGATCGGCTGGCTGAAAGAGCGGCGGGTTGGCGGCGAGCCGCTGTCGAACCGGCAAGGTCTGCAATGGACGATCGCCGACATGAAGACGCGGCTCGAAGCTGCATGGCTGCTGACTTTGCAGGCAGCCGCGAAGCGGGCGGCTGGAGAGCCGTTCACGCTGGATGCGTCGATGGCGAAGCTCCATGCATCGGAGATGGTTGCATTCGTCACCGATGCAGCGTTGCAGATGCACGGCGGCTACGGCTTCACGCGTGAGATGCCACTGGAGCGGTATGTCCGCGATGCGCGGATCTTGCGTATCTACGAAGGGTCGTCGGAGATTCAGCGAACGGTGATCGCGCGGTCGGTGTTGGGATGAACCCTTCTTCGATTACGCAGGACACAGGCGAGCGGTAGAGAAAAGCAAAAAGCCCAGTCGCGAGGACTGGGCTTTTTTGAATCTGCTGGTGCCGGAAAGAGGAATCGAACCCCCGACCTTCGCATTACGAATGCGCTGCTCTACCGTCTGAGCTATTCCGGCGCCTTTGTTGCTTTCGTTTAGTTCGTCAGCAACGAAGAAGCAAGATTATAGAGTGCTCTGTATCGGCACGCAAGTGCTTTTCTCAACTTTTCTTTTCGAGATGGTAGCGGGTCACGCGATCGACCTCATTCTTCGAACCGAGGAACACCGCGACGCGCTCATGCAGGCTCTTCGGCTGAATGTCGAGAATGCGCTTCTCGCCATTAGTCGCCGCGCCGCCAGCCTGCTCGACGATGAACGCCATCGGGTTCGCTTCGTACATCAGGCGCAGCTTGCCGGGCTTCGACGGATCGCGCTTGTCGGCGGGATACATGAAGATGCCGCCACGGTTCAGGATACGGTGGACGTCGGCGACCATCGACGCGATCCAACGCATGTTGAAGTCCGACTGGCGCGGACCGTCCTTGCCTGCGTTCAGTTCGCCGATGTACTGCTGCACGGGCTCGAGCCAGTGGCGCTGGTTCGACGCGTTGATTGCGTATTCGCGCGTCTCGACGGGAATGCGCATATCGCTTTGCGTGAGCACCCACGAGCCCAGTTCGCGGTCGAGCGTGAAGCAGTTGACGCCGTTGCCCGTGGTCAGCACCAGCACGGTTTGCGGGCCGTACACTGCGTAGCCCGCTGCGACCTGCTGCGTGCCTTTTTGCAGGAACGACTGTTCAGTCGGTTGCTGGCCGTCGGGGCAGCGCAGCACCGAGAAGATCGTGCCGATCGACACGTTGACGTCGATGTTCGACGAGCCGTCGAGCGGATCGAACACAAGCAGGTATTCGCCCTTCGGATAGTTCGCGGGAATCGGGAAGAACTGTTCCATCTCTTCCGATGCCATGCCAGCCAGGTTGCCGCCCCATTCGTTGGCTTCGAGCAGGATTTCGTTCGACAGGATGTCGAGTTTCTTCTGCACTTCGCCCTGCACGTTTTCGCTGCCGGCCGTGCCCAGCGCATCGCCGAGCGCGCCCTTGCTGACGTGATAGCTGATGGCCTTGCACGCGCGCGCAACGACTTCGATCAGCAGGCGCAGATCGGCAGGCAGATTGTTGTTCTCGCGCTGCTGCTCGATCAGGTACTTCGTAAGGGTGGTACGACGTTGCAAAGACATTGCAGTACTCCGGAGAGGCTTGGGAATTCCCTGATTTTAACCTTTCGATGTGCGGGTTCCGTGACTTTAAAAAATCGATGCCCGCAGGACGTGCATGACTGGCCGAATAAATGCGTCAACGCGAGGCCGCGACCCTGCGCGTCGCGGCCGCTGCGTCGTCTGCAGCTTTCAGCTGCTCGCGCGACAACTGCGGATGCTTCGGCCGGCGCGACGGCGGCAGAGGCTCGATCTCGCGCTTGATCTGCTCGCCCGATTCCGCAATGGCGACACGCAGGTCGTAGGCGATCTGAAGATTGAGCCAGAAGAGCGGACTATTGTTGAAAAAGCACGACAGACGCAAGGCGGTTTCCGACGAAATGGCCCGTTTGCCGCGCACGATGTCATTGATGCGCGGCGCGGGCACGCGCAGCGCGATGGACAGCGCGTGGGCCGACATGCCGAGCGGTTCGAGAAACTCTGTGCGCAGGATATCGCCGGGCGTTTCTTCGGGCATGCGCTCGCCGGTCGAAACGTCGGAGAAGTCGAGGTTGTCGAGTGCAGAGCGTTTGATAACCATGATGCTTTCCCGTGATTCACTGATAGTCGACGATCTCGACATTGAGCGCGTCGCCGTCGATGTACTGGAAACAGATGCGCCACTGCGCGTTGATACGGATGCTCCATTGCCCGCTGCGCGCGCCTTGCAGCAATTCGAGCCGGTTGCCGGGCGGCACGAACATGTCCTCGACGCACTCTGCGGCATCGATCAACAGGAGCTTGCGGCGCGCAACGAGCTGCACTTCGCGCGGCAGCGACCGCACGAACACGCCGTTGAAAACGGCTGCGGTTTCTTTGTCATGAAAAGTAGAGATCACGGGAAGTGTATAACGTGTCATGTTAAACGTAAACCATCAAATGAACACGTTCAGTGTGCCCGCGGCGGCGACGCGCAACCAGTCGGCGGGGTGGCATAGGCAAAATCGCACGCAATGAAACAGACGAAAAAAAGCCGGCACATGTGCCGGCTTTTTGCATACCGCAGAACCGTTAAGAATCAGGCCAGGGCCTTCTCGACGATTTCGCGCACGTCGCGCGATTTCGCCTGCGCGGCGACTTTTTCCAGCGCCGCGCGCATCTGGTCGCGCAGCGCCGGCGTGAAGCGCCGCCACAGTTCCAGCGCGCGGGCGAGACGCGCCGCGACCTGCGGATTCAGCGCGTCGAGCGCGATCACCTGTTCGGCCCAGAACGCATAGCCCGAGCCGTCTGCCGCGTGGAACTGCGCCGGGTTAGCCGAGCAGAAGCTGAAGATCAGCGAGCGGGCGCGGTTCGGGTTCTTCAGCGTGAACGCGGGATGCGCCATCAGCTTGCGCACGATCTCGATCACGGGCCGTGCTTTCGTGCCGCGCTGCATTGCCTGCAGCGCGAACCATTTGTCGATCACGAGCGGCTCGTTCTCGAAGCGGCGATAGAAGTCGCCGAGCGCATCGGCGGCCTCTGCGCCGCCCTTCGATGCCGCTGCCGTCAGCAACGCGGACAGCGCGGCCGCGCGATCCGTCATGTTGTTCGCCGCGTCGTACTGCGCTTTTGCGAGGCGCACGGCGTCGGCGGGGTCGTCGAGTTCGGCGAGATAGGCGAGTGCCAGATTCTTCAGCGCGCGATGCCCGCCTGCTTCGGGCGTCGGTTCGTAGGCGCCCGGCGTCTGATGCCGTTCGTAGACCGCGAGCCAGTCGCCCTTGAGCGCCGACGCGAGACGCTTGCGCACGAACTGCCGCGCGCTGTGCACGGCGGCGGGATTCGACTCGTCCATCTGTTCGGCAAGGTACGCTTCCGACGGCAGCATCAGCGCGAGTTCGCGGAACGCGGGCGACAGCGTCTCGTCGTTCAGCACGCGGCCAAAGGCGGCGACGACGGTATCGTCCAGTTCCAGCGCCTTGCCCGTTGCCGCGTGCTCGGCGAGCGTCAGCAGCTCGCGCGTCGCGAGACGCTGGCCGGCTTCCCAGCGGTTGAACGGATCGCTGTCATGCGCGAGCAGGAACGCGAGTTCGTCCGCCGTATAGTCGTACTCGACGACGACAGGCGCCGAGAAATTGCGCAGCAGCGACGGCAGGGGTTTTTCGGCGACATCGACGAACGTGAAGCTCTGTTCTTTCCCTGTGAATTCGAGCACGCGCGTGGTCTGCGGCGACGCCGACGCCTCGCCTTCGAGGCGCAGCGGCATGTCGTTGCCATCCTCGCCGATCAGGCCGATCGCGAACGGAATCAGCAGCGGACCCTTCTGCGTTTCGCGCGCCGCCGACGCGGCATCGCCGTAGCCCTGCGTGAGCGTCAACGTATAGCGTTTTTGCGACGCGTCATAGTGCGTATCGACGGTGATGCGCGGCGTGCCCGCCTGGCTGTACCAACGCTCGTACTGGGCGAGGTCGCGGCCATTCGCGTCGGCCATCGCGTGACGGAAGTCGTCGCACGTCACGGCATGGCCGTCGTGGCGCTTGAAGTACAGGTCCATGCCGCGCCGGAAGCCTTCGCGTCCGAACAACGTCTGATACATCCGCACGACTTCCGAACCCTTCTCATAGACGGTCATCGTGTAGAAGTTGTTGATCTCGACGTAGCTTTCCGGACGCACCGGGTGCGCCATCGGACCGGCATCTTCGGCGAACTGCATCTGACGCAGCACACGCACGTCTTCGATACGCTTGGTCGCGCGCGCCGCCTGATTCTCGACCGTGCTGCCGCCGCTCGCCATATCCGCGGAAAACTCCTGATCGCGGAACACCGTCAGCCCTTCTTTCAGACTCAACTGGAACCAGTCGCGGCAGGTGACGCGGTTGCCCGTCCAGTTATGGAAGTATTCGTGGCCGACCACGGCTTCGATGTTCGAGAAGTCGGTGTCCGTCGCGGTTTCGGGATTGGCCAGCACGTACTTCGTGTTGAAGATATTGAGGCCCTTGTTTTCCATCGCGCCCATGTTGAAGTCGCTCACGGCGACGATCATGAAGCGGTCCAGGTCGAGCTCCAGGCCAAAACGCTCTTCGTCCCAGCGGATCGAATGGATCAGCGAATCCATTGCGTGACGGGTCTTGTCGAGATCGTGCGGCTCGACCCAGACTTGCAGCAGCTTTTCCTTGCCCGAGCCCGACTTCACGCGCTCTTCCAGCGCGACCAGCTTGCCCGCGACGAGCGCGAACAGGTAGCTCGGTTTCCTGAACGGATCTTCCCAGCGCGCGAAGTGGCGGCCGTCGGGCAGGTCGCCCTGTTCGAGCAGGTTGCCGTTCGACAGCAGCACCGGGTAGGCGGCCTTGTCGGCGCGCAGCGTGACCGTGTAGGTGGCCATCACGTCCGGACGGTCGAGGAACCACGTGATGCGCCGGAAACCTTCGGCCTCGCATTGCGTGAAGAAGTTGCCGCTCGACACATACAGCCCCGACAGCGTCGTGTTCGCGGCGGCATTGCAGATGCCCGTCAGCGTCAGCTCGAACGAATCGGGCACGTTGTCGACCGTGAGGCCGTGCTCGTGCGCGTGGACATTGGCATACGGTTTGCCGTCGATCGATGCCTCGACGAACTGCAGTGCCTCGCCCATCAGTTCGAGATGCGTGGCGCGCACTGCGTCAGGATTACGGCGGATGCGCATCGTATTCCTGACGACCGTACGCTCGGGCACGAGATCGAACTCGAGCGCGACGGTATCGATGAGAAAAGCGGGCGGCGCGTAGTCGGCGCGGCGGATCACTTGAGGCGTTTCGGTATCGGCCATGGTGTCGTGTCGGGAATAAGCTCGGAGCCGGCGCGTTATATACATACTGACAGACGTGCGCCGGGGGATCGGACCATTGTACAAAGCCTCGGCCGATCGTGCGGATAGAACTTTTTACCGTCTTGTCCGGTCAGCGTATTATCGGGCCGCTCGCGCGGCAGGCGCGAGCGACGATACCAACGAGGACGACCATGAAGCTCGACCGATTGACCCGCCGCGCCGCACTCGTGCTTGCGGCGTTCGCCACGCTGCTGGCTGGCTGCACGACCTATGTGACGTCGCAGGTGACGGCCTTTTCCGACTGGAGCGGCAGCGACGCGACGCGCACTTACGCGTTCTCGCGTGCGCCTGAGCAGAAGAACAGTCTCGAGCAGGCCACCTACGAACAGATCGTCGCAAACGAACTCGCAACGCATGCGTTCCGGCAGACCGACGAGCGCGATGCGCACTATCTGGTCGGGCTCGCGTATGGCATGCGCTCGGATACGGTGACGGTAGCGCAACCCGTCTATTACTACAGCGCATGGCCCGGTCCGTATTACTGGGGCCGTCCGTTCGACCCGTGGGGGCCTTGGGGTCCGTGGGGTCCGTATTCGGGCGGCTACGTGAACCAGAGTTATCCCGTGTACACGCATCTGCTCGGCATCCGCATTACGGATCGCGCGACGGGCAAGGAAGTCTATAACGTGACGGCGCGCAACACGGACGAGCAGTCTTCGCTGATCGCCGCGATGCCGTATCTGGCGCGCAGCGCGATGTCCGATTTCCCGATGGGCAACGGTGTGGTGCGCACTGTCAAGCTGCCCGTCGACGGGACGGGCGGGGTCGCGAACGAAGTGGCGGCGGGCAATGCTGCGCCGCCTGTGCCGGCCTCGGCTGCCAAGACGGTTCAATAAGCGCGCATCGGGAAACGGTTCATTACGCATGTCCCACGAAAAACGGCCGCATCGCGTGAGCGATGCGGCCGTTGCTTTTTGCCGTTAGCGATTGCCGGATGACCCGGCAGACCATCAGACGCCGATGCCCATCAGGGCCATCGCGCCGAGGACGACGAACATGACGGCGGCGATGCCGTGTACGAGTTTGGTCGGCAGCTTGTGCGCGAAGCGGTCGCCGAGCAGGATCGCCGGCACGTTCGCGAGCATCATGCCAAGCGTCGTGCCCGCGACGACACCGAAGAAATCGTGGAAGCGCGCGGCGAGTGCGACGGTCGCGATCTGCGTCTTGTCGCCCATTTCGGCGAGAAAGAACGTGACCACGGTTGCGCCGAACACGCCGAAGTGCGTGCGATTGGTGTTCGCTTCGGCATCGTCGAGCTTGTCGGGCACGAGAATCCACAAGCCCATGCCAATGAACGATGCCGCCAGCGCCCAACGCATCACGGTCGGCGTGACGAGCGAGCCGAGCCACGCGCCGAGTGCGCCGGCGCCCGCATGATTGATCAGCGTGGCGACGAGCACGCCGAGAATGATGGGCAGCGGCTTGCGGTAGCGGGCGGCGAGGACGAGCGACAGCAGTTGGGTCTTGTCGCCGATTTCAGCAAGCGCGACGGCGCCCGTCGAGATCAGAAAGGCTTGTTCCACGTTTTGATAGATTCCCCGGGCCGAGATGTGTGCGAGCGACGACCCACAACGCGCCGGGCCCTAAAGCGGCGGTAGTGGATCATCGGTCTCGCCAGGCCAGAGGCTGCGTCTGCCATGGCCATACGGCCAAGTCTGTTGACAGGCGCCCCCGCGGATCATGCGCGCTGCGCTCGCCGGCCAGAAGCTGGGCCGATGCGCGGGCATGAAGCAGGGCGGCTACTCCCCAATGAAGGGCCGGAGTATAGCACGGCAGCTTGCGCGAAAGCGAAGTTTTCGCGCTACTTGCGTTCTCCTTTGGTTCACTTACAGCAGGTCATTGCAAAATCGGGCGCGATTATCGTTTTTTACGGATTCGTCGCGTGCAGCCAACGTGAATGGAAGCGTTACAAACGGCGCGAATATCAGGCGCCGTGGGGCGCGGTCAAGCCGGGCGGAGGCCGTCCCGACGGGCCGCGCAAGGTCTCTGAACGCTTCCGTCGCGCGCAAGAGACGGATACAGATAGATACGTCTTTTCTGGCTGATTTCGGCCAGAATGCTCTGTATCATTTCGGGCGGTCAACGTAATGACCAGACGAAAACCCGTTTTGGCGTCCCGCCCCTAAATAATCACCGCTGCGTGCCGTTATTTGGGTGACTCCTTAAAATAAAAGTGGACTCACCGAACTGGCGTAGCGCCTCGCCCCGGAATTGCGCGCTTCACGTGCTGTCGATGGCGGGCGCGCCTCTGGCGTCAGCAGCCTTCACGCGCGAACACCGATATGCCCGATCTGCACTGGACTATTCCGGTTGCTCGCTGGTCTTCCTGGCCTGCCGTCGCAGCCGCCGCACCCGATATTGGCTTTATCGAGCCGATGGTGCGGCGTCGCCTGAGCACGCTGTCGCGTATCGCACTCAAAGTCGCGCATGATTGCGTCGCCGACCGGCCGAACGTGCGGATCGTCTTCGCATCGCGCCACGGCGAGCTGCGCCGCACCACCGACATCCTGCGCAACATCAGCGCGGGCGAGCCCGTGTCGCCGACTGCGTTCAGTCTCTCCGTGCTCAATGCGATGACGGGCGTGTTCGGCATTTCGCGCGGCGACCGCACGGCCGCGAGCGCGCTGTCAGCCGGTGCGGAGACGCTCGGCTACGCGCTGCTCGAAGCGCACGCGCAATACGCCACCGACACTTCGACCCCCGTGCTGCTCGTCTACGCCGACGAACCGGCTGATCCCGGCTACGGCACGATCGAAGAAGAAGTGCAGGGCGGCGCGGTCGCGATTCTGCTGGACGAAGCCCCGGTGGGTCGCCTGTCCTGCTCACGCACGGCTGTCGACGACGGCAATGCGTCGCCTGAAGCGTCGCCCGAAGGCGCGGGCACTCTCTTTGCAACCCAGAGTCAGGCTGTGCATCACTGCCTCGACACGCGTGCGGCCGCGCAGTGGCGCGGCGAATATGCGGTCTGGGAATGGAGCTGGGATGAAGGCGTGGCTTGATTATCACTGGCGCCTCGTGGCGACGGCACTCGCATTTACGGCGTTCGGCGTCTGCGGGCTCGGCTTTTCGCTGATCCTGTTTCCGATCGCGTGGATATGGCCGCATCGCGCGTCGAAGCAGCGCGCGATCACCGCGATCATTCACGCATTTTTTCGCGCGCTCGTCGCCGTGCTGAAGTGGGCCGGCGTGATGGAACTCGATGCGCACGGCGTTGCTGCGCTGCGCCGCAAGGACAACGAGCCGGCCATCGTGGTCGCGAATCACCCGACGTGGCTCGACGTGATGGTGCTGCTGTCGCTGACGCCGCGCGCGTGCTGCGTCGTCAAGAGCGCGCACTGGGGCAACCCATTTTTCTGGGGCGTCGTGCGCGCGGCGGAATACGTGAGCAACGCCGATCCGCTCGATCTCGTCGAAGCGGGCGCGCGGCAGCTGGAGCGCGGCTACACGATGATCATCTTTCCGGAAGGCACGCGCAGCCCGGCGCGCAACCGGATGCATGCGTTTTCGCGCGGTTTCGCTCACATGGCGCTCAAATCCGGCGCGCCGATCCTGCCGGTATTGATGGACTGCGATCCACCTGCATTTACGAAGGGCATGCGCTGGTACAACGTGCCCGAGCGCGCGTTCCGCATGCGTGTCAACGTGCTCGAGCCGCTCGGCGCGGACGCGCTCGCGGCACATGACGAACCGCCCGCGCTGGCCGCTCGCACGGTGACGAGCGCCATCGAAGCACATATCACCCAGCACCTGTTCGACTATGGATTCTTTAAAGCTTGAAATCAAACAGCTTCTGATCGAAGCACTCGATCTGGAAGACCTGACGCCCGCCGACATCGACGACGATGCGCCGCTCTTCGATACCGACGGCGTCGGTCTCGATTCGATCGACGCGCTCGAAATCGGCATCGTGCTGCGCAAACACTATCAATTGACGATCGCGGCGAATGACGAACGCACGCGAGAGCACTTCCGCTCGATCAATACGCTTGCGGCGCTGGTGGCGAGCCAGCGCGAGCTTGCGCATGAATCGGGCGATACCACAAAGAAAGGGGAATGACCGTGACCGACACCGAGATCCTTGAGCGCATCCGCGCCATCTTCAAAGAGAACTTCGCGATCGAGCCCGAACGCGTGACGCCCGAAGCGCACCTGTTCGAAGAACTCGATCTGGACAGCATCGACGCCGTCGATCTCGCGATCAAGCTGCAGGAGATGACGGGCCGCCGGATCAAGCCGGAGGAGTTCAAGTCGGTGCGCACGGTCGGCGACGTGATCGCGGCTGTCGAGTCGCTGCTCGCGGCGCAGGGCTGATGCACACGCAACGTTCGCACGCGCAGGGCGCCCCGGACGATAGTCAGGCGCCGGGCGCAACGCAAGCGGCCGCGCAGGCTGCGAACGACGGCGAGCGCCCGCGCAGCTGGGCGGGTTTCGCGCTGGGTGTGCTCGCAAAACTCGCGTATCCCGCTGTCATTCTGTGCGCGTGGTTCTGGGACGCGCCGCGTTTTGTCGGCTGCCTGCTGTTCGCGTTGCTATGGCTGCAGCGTTGCGCGGGCACGGGCGCATTCGGCGCGTCGCTGCGCAAGCTCACGCGCGTGGACTGGGCGGTGGCGTTCATGCTGAGCCTCGCTTCCGCAGCCATCGTGTGGACCAATAGCGAACTGCTGCTGCGCATCTATCCGTCGCTGGTGAATCTCGGCCTGCTGATCGCGTTCGGCGCGACACTCGTGCGCGGCCCGACGATGATCGAAAAATTCGCGCGCATCGGCACGCCCGATCTGAGCGAGCCGGCGATCCGCCACACGCGCCTCGTGACGCAGATCTGGTGTGCGTTCTTCCTCGCAAACGGCGGGTTCTCTCTCTACACCGCGCTTTACTGGTCGCGCGAGGCGTGGTCGCTGTATAACGGCGCGATTGCCTACGGCCTGATCGGCCTGCTGCTGGCTGGTGAAATCGCATGGCGGTATCTCGTGATCCTGCCGCGCGTGCGACGCTCGGAGGCGGCATGATCGCGCTGCACGATCTGCTGTCGTGCGAGCGTGCTGGAGACGTCCCTGTCTGCCGTGACGACGAAGCAAACCACACAATCGATTTCTCCGCGTTTCGCGCGCGCGTCATCGCCATTGCATTGCAACTGCGTGAGACGCCGGCCCAACGGTACGCGCTGTGCGTCGACGATCCCTTCGATTTCGCGTGCGCACTGTTCGCGCTGTTCGCCTGCGGCAAGACGCCCGTCATTCCGGCGAACGCGACGCCCGGCTATCTCGCCGATCTCGCCGATGCGTACGACGCCGTACTCACGGACGCCGACGTCCGAGCGCATGCCGCCACGCAGACAAGCGCTGAAGCGCCTTTAAAAATCGATCCCAACGCGCCGCTCACGCTCTACACATCGGGCAGCAGCGGCACGCCGAAGCCGATTCACAAGACGCTCGCGCAATTCGATGCTGAAGTGCATACGCTGGAGCGCGAGTGGGGCGAGTTCGTCGGCGATGCGACGATGCTCGCGAGCGTCCCGCATCATCACATCTACGGCTTGCTGTTTCGCGTGATGTGGCCGCTCGCGGCCGGACGCGCGTTCGATCGCGCCGTCTGCATCGAGCCGCAGCACGTACAGTCGCGCATCGAGCAGTGCGGCGCGGCCGTGGTCGTGTCGTCGCCCGCGCAACTGTCGCGCTGGCCCGCGATGCCCGGCTTCGCGGCATTGACGCCCGTGCCGCGCGCGTTCTTCTCGTCGGGCGGCCCACTGTCCGCCGAAGCCGCCGCTGAATACGCCGCCGCTTTCGGCAGCGCGCCGATCGAAATCTACGGCAGCACGGAAACGGGCGGCATCGCATGGCGTCGCCAGAACGAGACGTCGGCGTGGCGGCCGGTGAATGGCGTCGAGGTTCAGCGTGGCGAAGACGGCGCACTGAACGTGCGCTCGCCGCATCTGGGCCACGACGACTGGCATCGCACGGATGACGCCATCGTGTTCGACGACGATGGCCGCTTCCGTCTGCAAGGACGTCTCGACCGCGTGATCAAGCTCGACGGCAAGCGCGTGTCGCTGCCCGAAGTCGAAGCGCGCCTCGCGTTGCATCCCTATGTCGCGCAGTCGGCTGTGGTGCCGCTCGCGGGTGCGTCGCGCGAACGTCTCGGCGCAGTAGTCGCGCTCAATGATGCGGGTAGCGCGGCGCTGCGGACCGAGGGGCGCGTCGCGCTTGCGAAGACCTTGCGCCGCCATCTCGCCGCGTATTTCGACGTGGTCGTGCTGCCGCGTCACTGGCGCTTTCGCATTGCGCTGCCGTTCGACGCGCGCGGCAAGTTGCCCGTTGCCGCCGTCGCCGCTGCATTCGAGCCGCGCGACGAAGGCTTCGAACTGCTGTCCGAAGCGCGCGACGGCGACGACGTGCATTACGAACTGCGCGTGCCGCCGACGCTCGCTCATTTCGAAGGCCACTTTCCCGGCCTGCCGATCCTGCCCGGCGTCGTGCAGCTCGACTGGGCGATCCGGCTTGCCGCCGCGCACGTGACGGGCGTGCGCGAGATCGAATCCGTCGAGCGCATGAAGTTCACCGCGCCCGTGATGCCGGGCGCCGTGCTCGACCTGAAGCTGTCGCACGATGCCGCGCGGCGGCGCGTGCAGTTCGCGTTTCGCATCGATGGCCGCGACAGTTCGTCAGGCGTGATCGTGTATCGGGAGCGCGCATGAGCAACGCAGGGTTCAACGCGTGCATTGTCATTCCGATCTACAACCACAAGGACGCGATCGGGGGCACCGTCGAGCGTCTGGCCGTGCACGGCCTGCCCATCTTCGTCGTCGACGACGGCAGCGACGAAGCGACGCAAGCGGTGCTCGCGAAACTGGCTTGCCAGTATCGCGAGCGGATGACGCTGCTGCGGTTGCCCGTCAATGGCGGCAAGGGCGCGGCCGTGATGGCGGGACTGCGCGCTGCGAAGCGCGCGGGCCATACACACGCCTTGCAGATCGACGCGGACGGCCAGCACGACGCGAACGACGTGCCGCTGTTCCTCGCTGCCGCGCGCGCCGAACCGGGCGCCGTGATTCTCGGCCGGCCCGTCTATGACGACAGCGTGCCGAAATCGCGTCTCTATGGCCGCTATCTGACGCATGTGTGGGTATGGATTGAAACGCTGTCGCTGACGATCCGCGACTCGATGTGCGGCTTCCGTCTCTATCCGCTCGACGCCGCATGCGCGCTGATCGACAGCGTCGATCTGCCGACGCGCATGGACTTCGACATCGAGATTCTGGTGCGTCTGTACTGGCGGCGTCTCGCGTTCCGCGCGATACCGACGCGCGTCACGTACGCGATGGACGGCGTATCGCACTTCGACGTGCTGTGGGACAACGTGCGCATCAGCGCGAGTCATACGCGGCTTGTCTGCGGCATGCTGCTGCGTCTGCCGATGCTGCTCGCGCACAAGTTCATGCCGCGCAAGTCCGCCGCTTCGAATTCGACTGGCGACAACGCCAGGTGGTGGCGCATGGCCGAGCGCGGCAGCCGCCTCGGCATGACGCTGCTTGCGCTCAGTTGCAAGCTGTTCGGCATGCGCTTCACCGCGTTGTGGCTGCATCCCGTCGTCGCGTACTTTCTGATGACGGGCCGCGCGGCGCGCGCTGCGTCGCGCACCTATTTCACGCATCTCGAACAGGCCGCGCAAGGTGAGCGCACGCCGCGTCCGGGCTGGCGTTCCGCTTACCGCCAGATGCTCGCGTTCGCGCAATCGGGCCTCGACAAGCTCGCCGCGTGGTCGGGCCGCATCGACTCCGACGACGTGGTCTTCGACGATCCGTCCGCGTTCGACGCGCTCGTCGCGAGCGGCCGCGGCGCGCTCGTGATCGGCGCGCATCTGGGCAACCTCGAAATGACGCGCGCGCTTGCCGCGAACGGCGGCCACGCGAAGGTCACGGCCATCGTCTACACCGAGCACGCGAAGCGCTTCAACAGCGTGCTATCGACGGCGAACAGCGAGTTCGCGAAACGTCTCGTGCAGGTCAGCGACTTCGGACCCGAGACGTCGATGATGATGCAGGAGCGTATCGACGCGGGCGAACTGCTCGTGATCGTCGGCGATCGCGTGCCCGCGCGCGAAACGGGCCGCACGACCGATGCGCAATTTCTCGGCGCGACGGCGCCGTTCGCGCAAGGACCTTATGTGCTCGCGCATGCGCTTGGTTGCCCGGTGTATCTGTTCTTCTGCCTGAAAGAGCGCGATGAACGCAATCGCGAGCGCTACCGCCTGTACTTCGAGCCGTTCGCCGAGCGCATCGACTTGCCGCGTCGCGAACGCGCGCAGCATATCGCCGCCTGGGCGCAGCGCTATGCGTCGCGTCTCGAGCACTACTGCCGCAAGGCACCTTATCAATGGTTCAATTTCTTCGATTTCTGGGCGCGTCCCCGAAAAACGATAACGGGTGGCATCCCACACGGAGACGCGAATGTCGGAACATGATCTGATCGACGATGCGCACGCACGCGCTGCGCACACGGCAGCGCCGCGTACGGTGGTGATCGGCGGGCGCAAGCTGTCGATCGAAGAGGTCGTCGCGATTGCGAAAGGGCGCGCGAGCGTCGCGCTGAGCGGCGACCCTGCGTGGCGTTCGCGCATCCAGCGCGGCGCGGATTTTCTGCGCCGTCATCTCGCCGCGGGTGAAACGGTGTACGGCGTGAACACGGGCTATGGCGACGCGTGCGTCGTCGACGTGCCGATGGAACTCGTCGAAGCCTTGCCGCTGCAACTGACGCGCTATCACGGCTGCGGCATGGGCGCGTATCTCGACGATGCGCAAGCGCTCGCCGTGATCGCCGCGCGTCTGAACTCGCTCGCGTACGGCTTTTCCGGTGTGCGCCCCGTGCTGCTCGAACGGCTCGCCGATCTGATCAATCATCGCGTACTGCCGCGCATTCCGTCGGAAGGCTCGGTTGGCGCGAGCGGCGATCTGACGCCGCTGTCGTACGTGGCGGCAGCGCTCGTCGGCGAACGCGATGTGATGTTCGACGGCACGCTGCGCGATGCCGCGGGCGTGTGGACGCAGCTCGGCCACGTGCCGCTGACCCTCGCGCCAAAGGAAGGCCTTGCGCTGATGAACGGCACGGCCGTGATGACGGGTCTCGCGTGTCTCGCGTTTGCGCGCGCCAAACATCTCGCGCGTCTTGCATCGCGTTTGACGGCGCTGTCGACGGTTGCACTCGATGGCCGCGCCGCGCACTTCGACGCGATGATCTTCGAAGCGAAGCCGCACGCAGGCCAGGCCGAAGCCGCCGCGTGGATTCGCGCGGATCTTGCGGGCCGCGACGACACGCCTGGGCATCGTTTGCAGGATCGCTATTCGATCCGCTGCGCGCCGCATGTGATCGGCGTCGCCGTCGATGCCTTGTCGTGGGTGCGGCGTGACGTCGAAAACGAACTGAACAGCGCGAACGATAATCCGCTGATCGACCCGGACGGCGAGCGCGTGCTGCACGGCGGCAACTTCTACGGCGGTCATATCGCATTTGCGATGGACGCGTTGAAAACAGCCGTCGCGAATCTCGCGGATTTGATGGACCGGCAACTCGCGCTGATCGTCGACGACAAGTTCAACAACGGCTTGCCGCGTAACCTGACAGGCGCGACCTCGGCGCGCGCGCCGATCAATCACGGTTTCAAGGCGGTGCAGATTTCGTCGTCGGCGTGGACGGCGGAAGCGCTGAAGCACACGATGCCCGCGAGCGTGTTCTCGCGTTCGACGGAAGCGCACAACCAGGACAAGGTCAGCATGGGCACGATTGCCGCGCGCGATTGCCTGCGCGTGCTCGAACTGACGGAGCAGGTCGCGGCCGCGCATACGCTCGCCACCGTGCAGGCGCTGAAGCTGCGCGTGCGCATCAACGATGAGACGAACGTCCCCGCGCCACTGCGTGCATTCGCTCAAGAGGTGGCCGCGATGTCGCCGTTCGTCGACGAAGACCGCGCGCTCGAAAGCGATCTGCGAGCGTTGACGGCGCGCATTGCCGATTGCGCGCTGATCGAAGGAGGCGCGGATCATGAATGAGCGTCACCCGGGCAAGACGTTGAAGGCGAGCGCGATCGTCGAGGTGCCGTTTCATGATGTCGACGCGATGAACGTCTGCTGGCATGGCCATTACCTCAAGTACTTCGAGATCGGCCGCGCCGCGCTGTTGCGCGCATTCGACTACGACTACCGCGAGATGCAATCGTCGGGTTATTTGTGGCCAATCGTCGAGGCGCATCTGAAGTACGTGCGGCCCGCGACATACGGCCAGCGGATCGACGTGCGCACCGAACTGCTCGAATACGAAAACCGCCTGAAAATAGGCTATGAAATCGTCGATTGCGCGACGGGTACGCGGCTGACGAAGGGCTACACGATTCAGGTCGCGATTGAAGCCGCCACGCAGGAAACGCAATTCGTGTCGCCGCCTGTGGTGTTCGAAAAGCTGGAGCGCGCATGGGCACGTTGAGATTTCGCGCTGCGTTGATGGCTCTGTTGCTCGCATCAAGCGCGGTGCCTTTGGCAACCGCGCAGGCTGCATCGCAAGCGCAAGCACAAACGCAAGCACAAACGCAAAACGGCAACGCCGCTCTCGTTTCGCAGGTCGCCTCGCGTCTTGCGCAGACCAAGGGCGTGCGTGCGCAGTTCACGCAGACGCAGACGCTGTCCGCGATGAAGCAGCCTTTGGTGAGCACGGGCACGCTGGTGTTCTTCCGTGAGCGAGGCGTGATCTGGCGCGTCGACACGCCGTACAAGGCGATATACGTCATCACCGATGCAGGCGTGAGCGAAGTCGATGCAAACGGCAAGCGCGTCAAATCAAAGAGCGCGCAGGGCGTGCGCGGTGTCGCACAGGTCTCGAAGATGATGCGCGCGATGCTCGGCGGCGACCTGTCCGCGCTTTATTCGCAGTTCGATGTGGACGCGCAGGGCACGCCGTCGCAATGGAAGCTCGCGCTGAAGCCAAACCAGCCGCAGCTCGCGCAATCGATCAAGGGCTTGCAGATGACGGGCGGCGAGTTCCTGCAGTCGTTGCGCATCACGCTGGCGAATGGCGATGTCACGCAGATCGAGTTCACGAAGAGCGAAGCGGTCGACGATCTCTCGTCCGACGAGCGCACGCTGCTTGGAGCACAATGATGCTGATGGCGCGACAGTGGACCAAGACGCAGTTGTGGGGCATCCGGGCCGCATGGCTCGTGCTCGCGCTCGTCGCGTCGCTGTACTGCGTCTTTCGTTTCATGGGGCCGTCGCCGCTGGAGACGAATCTGCTCGCGTTGCTGCCCGCCACGGAAGCCGATCCTGTCGCCGAAAAAGCCGTCGATACGCTCGCGAACGCGCTCGGCGATCGCACGGTGTTCCTGGTGACGAGCAAGGACGACGCGCGCGCGAAAGCGGCAGCGAAACAATTCGGCGCGGCGTTGCAGAAAAGCGGCGCGTTCGCGTCGGTGACGGCGGAGTTGCCGCCGTTCGATATGTCGCAGATCGGCGGCTTGTACATGCCGTATCGCTTCGGCCTGTTGACACGCGACGACCGCGACGCGATCGCCAATGACACGGCATCGCTGCACGATGCGCTGATGCAGCGTCTCTACAACCCGGTGCGCGGTCCGCTCGCCACGCAACTCGCCGATGATCCGTTCGGCTGGCTCGAACACTTCCTGAGCGTCTTGCCGCTCGCCACCTCGAATCTCGATCTCGAAGACAACATGCTCGTCGCGCATCGCGGCGACCTGACGAGCGTGCTCGTCGTCACGACGCTGCCCGGTTCCGCGTATGAATCGCAGACGCAGCGCGCGGTGCTGTCGACCGTTGCGCAGGCGCAGGCAGCGCTGAAGACAGGCTATCCCGATGCGAGCATCGCGCGTACGGGCGCCGTGTTCTATGCCGAATCGGCACGCAGCGCGTCGGAGCGCGAGGTGCATCTGATCGGCGTCGCGTCCGCGTGCGGCATCGCGCTGCTGATGCTGTGGGTGTTCCGTTCGCCGCGCCTGTTGCTGTTCGGCTTCGTGTCGACGTCGCTCGGTATTGTTTGCGCGCTCGCCGTCACGATGCTCGTGTTCGGCAAGCTGCATCTGTTGACGCTCGTGTTCGGCGCGAGCCTGATCGGCGAGGCTGTCGACTATTCGATTCAATACTTCGTCGTCTACCTCGGCGCACAGCGTGGTTGGAACGCGCGGCAGGGTGCGCGCTCGGTGCGGCCCGCGCTCAGTGTCGCGCTTGCGACGAGCCTGCTCGGCTACGCGATCCTTGCATGGGTGCCGTTCCCGGCGCTCAAGCAGATTGCGTGCTTTGCGATCGTTGGTATTTGCACGGCGTTCGCGTCGGTGCTGTGGTTGCTGCCCGTGCTGCTGGTCAAGGGACCGAAGCATGCGCAGCGACGCCTCTTTCTGCGTGCCGCGGTGCTGCTCGAACGCTGGCACGGGGCCATCGGCGGGCGGCGCGCGTGGATCGTCGCGGGCGTGCTCGTGCTGATCGCGATTCCGGGCTGGCTGCGCCTCACCAGCGACGACGACATCCATCTGCTGATCCAGCGCGATCCCGCACTCGTTGCGCAGGAAGATCAGGTGCGCAACGCGATCGGCGTCGACAACACGGCGCAGTTTTTCGTCGTGCGTGGATCGTCGCAGGAAACCGTCCTGCAGCGCGCGGAAGCGCTCGGCGCGAAGCTCGATGCGTTGAGCGGCGCGCAAGCCGTGAATGGCTGGCAATCGGTGACGCAGTTCGTGCCGTCGGCGCAACGCCAGGCCGACACGCGCAACGTGCTCGCGCAGCACGTATTCAATGATCCCGCCGCGCTTCGTTCGATGCTGCTGCAAGCGGGCTTTCGCGACGAAGTCGCCGATGCGTGGCTCGCTTCGTATGCGAAGTCGAATGCAGCGCCTTTGACGGTCGAGCGCTGGCTCGCTGCGCCGTGGTCGCAGCCTTATCGTCACCTGTGGCTCGGTGCGGTCGATCAAGGCTACGCGGCCATCGTGATTCCACAGCGCGTGACGCCGCAAAACGTCGCCGCGTTGATCGACGCTGCGCATTCCGTCGACGGCGTCGTGTTCGTCGACAAGGCCGCGAGCGTCTCGAAACTGTTTGGCGCCTATCGCATCGACAGCGGCATCTGGCTCGCGGGCGCGCTGCTGCTCGTGCTGATTCTGCTGATGGTGCGCTACACGCCGCGCGGCGGCATCGCCACGACGCTGCCTGTGCTGCTCGCCATCGGCGTGACGCTCGCTGCATTCGGCTACGCGCGCGTGCCGCTCAACCTGTTCAACTGTCTCGCGCTGATGCTCGTGCTCGGCGTCGGTGCAAACTATGCGGTATTCCTGCGCGAAGGCTGCCTGCGCGACCACGCCGATCTCGGCGCGGTGTGGACGGGCGTGCTGCTGTCGGCGGCGACCACGCTGCTGTCGTTCGGCATGCTCGGCCTGAGCGCGATGCCCGCACTGAAGAGTTTTGGCGCCACACTGGCGCTCGGCATTCTCGTTTCGGTGCTGCTCGCACCGATCGGCATGCCGCCTGGAAGAAGGAGAGTCGCATGACATTGCCACCCGTTTATCTGCATGCGCTCGGCATGGTCAATGCGCTCGGCGGCGACGTCGCTTCGATCGTGCCCGCGCTCGAAGCCGCGCAATCGCCCGGCATGGGATTGATGCACACGGGCATCGGCGACGCGTACGTCGGCCGCGTGTCGACGCCGCTCGACACGGCACTGCCCGCCACGCTCAAGCGCTTCGATTGCCGCAACAACCGCATGCTGCTCGCGGCGCTCGAACAGATCCGCCCCGAGATCGAGGCGGCACGCGAGCGCTACGGCGCGCATCGCATCGGCGTCGTGCTCGGCACGAGCACATCGGGCATCGATGCAGCCGAGGTCGCATTCGTGCACCAGGCGCAAGCGGGCCAGTTGCCGGAAGACTTCAACTACAGGCAGATGGAGATCGGCACGGCCGCGCCGTTCGCGGCCGCTGCGCTGAATGTGCAAGGCCCAGCGTTCACGATTTCGACGGCTTGCACGTCGAGCGCTAAAGCCTTCGTGTCGGCGCGCCGTTTACTGCAACTGGGCGTGTGCGACGCGATGATCGTCGGCGGTGTCGATACGCTGTGCGAGCTGACGGTGCAGGGCTTTGCGTCGCTCGAATCGACGAGCGTGACGCGCACCAATCCGATGAGCCGCAACCGTAAAGGCATCAATGTCGGCGAGGGCGCCACCGTGTTCCTGATGACACGCGAGGAAGGCGAAGTGCGCCTTGCGGGCGCAGGCGAATCGAGCGATGCGCATCATGTGTCGGCGCCGGACCCGCAGGGCATCGGCGGCGAGCTTGCGTTGCGCGCGGCGCTGAAGGACGCGGGCGTCGAGCCGTCGGCGATTGCGTACGTGAATCTGCACGCGACGGCCACGCGCAAGAACGACGACATGGAAGCGCATCTGATGTCGCGCGTGTTCGCGCACGGCGTGCCTGCGAGCGGCACGAAGCCGTTCACGGGGCACCAGCTCGGCGCGGCGGGCGCGACGGAACTGGGCTTTGCGTGGCTCACGCTGGCGCGCGACGACGTCGCGATGCCGCGTCATCGATGGGATGGCGAAGCGGACCCGGCGTTGCCCGAACTGGATCTCGTGCAGGACGAGCGGCGCATTCCACGCGACGGCGCGCAATACGTGATGAGCAATTCGTTTGCGTTCGGCGGCAGCAACGTCAGCCTGATACTGGCGCGCTGAACGGGACGGAAGCGCGAAGCAATAAACATAACGACATGACGGCCACACCTGAGACCAACGAAGTGTTCCCGCCCATCGACACGATCCTGCCGCATCGCGGCACGATGCTGCTCGTCGACGGCGTGAGCGCATGCGGCGACGAAGCGTTGACTGCCTACGCAGCCGTGCGCGGCGACGCATGGTATGCGGACGAAAACGGCGCGATGCCCGCGTGGATCGGCATCGAACTGATGGCGCAGGGCGTGGCCGCGCATGTCGCGCTGCTCGCGATGCGCGCAGGTGGTCGCGCGCGTCCTGGCGTGCTGCTCGGCACGCGCAGCTATAAGGCTCACGTGAGCGCGTTTGCGCGTGACGCGCGGCTGACGATCAGCGTGCAGGAAGTGCTGCGCAGCGACGCCGGCCACAGCGCCTACGAATGCACGATCGATCACGACGGCGCGCGTTATGCGGACGCCGTCATCAAGGTCTATCAACCGGGCGATTTTCAGACGTTCATCGAAGGGAGTATCAGTTCATGAGCCGGCGAGTACTGGTTACGGGCGCCAGCCGCGGCATCGGCCGCGCGATTGCATATCAACTGGCTGCGGACGGTTTTGCGGTGTCCGTGCATTGCCGCACGGGCCGCACGGAAGCCGAGGCCGTCACGGCGGGCATCGCCGCGCAAGGCGGCTCGGCGCGCGTGCTGCAGTTCGACGTGCGCGAGCGCGCCATCTGCCGCGAAGTGCTCGAAGCGGATGTCGCTGCGCACGGCCCGTATTACGGCATCGTGTGCAGCGCGGGCGTGACGCGCGACGCAGCCTTTCCGGCGCTCACCGACGAAGACTGGGACGTGGTGATCGAAACGGGGCTCGACGCGTTCTATAACGTGGTGCATCCGCTGACGATGCCGATGGTCCGCGCGAAGAAGGGCGGCCGCATCGTGACGATCGCGTCGGTGTCGGGCGTGATCGGCAACCGCGGGCAGGTCAACTACAGCGCGGCAAAGGCGGGGCTGATCGGCGCGACGAAGGCGCTCGCCGTCGAACTCGCGTCGCGCAACATCACGGTCAACTGCGTGGCGCCTGGCCTGATCGAAACGGGCATGCTCGACGACATGCCGCTCGAACACGCATTGAAGACCGTGCCGATGAACCGTGTCGGTCAACCGGCAGAAGTCGCGGCGGTGGTCAGCTTCCTGATGTCGGATGCGGCCTCGTACGTGACGCGCCAGGTGATCGGCGTCAATGGCGGGATGATCTGATGAAGCGCGTCGTCATTACGGGCATGGGCGGCGTCACGGCGCTGGGCAGCCGCTGGGACGAAATCGAAGCCGCGTTGAAAGCGGGCCGCAACGCGGTACGGCGCATGCCGGAGTGGGACTACTTCGAGTCGCTGCATACGCGCCTCGCAGCGCCGCTGCCCAGGTTCGATCAACCCACCGACTGGCCGCGCAAGAAGACGCGTTCGATGGGCGCGGTGTCGATGTACGCGGTGCGCGCGAGCGAACTGGCGCTCGCCGACGCAGGCCTCGCTAACGATGAATCGATCAAGGACGGCCGTATGGGCGTCGCGTATGGTTCGTCGTCGGGTTCCGTCGAACCGATCCGCGCATTCGGCACGATGCTCGAAACGGGTTCGATGGCCAATGTCACGTCGAACAGCTACGTGCAGATGATGCCGCACACGACGGCCGTCAACGTAAGCCTGTTCTGGGACCTGAAAGGGCGCATCGTGCCGACCTCGTCGGCGTGCGCGTCGGGCAGCCAGGCGATCGGCTATGCGTATGAAGCGATCGCGACGGGCAAGCAGACGCTGATGCTCGCGGGCGGCGCGGAAGAACTGTCGGGGCCCGCTGTCGCCGTGTTCGACACGCTGTATGCGACCAGCACGCGCAACGACGAGCCGCATCTGACGCCGCGTCCGTTCGACGCGAAGCGCGACGGTCTGGTGGTGGGCGAGGGCGCGGCCACCCTCGTGCTCGAAGAATACGAACATGCGAAGGCGCGCGGCGCGACGATTCATGCGGAGATCGTCGGCTTCGGCTGCAATTCGGACGGCGCGCACATGACGCAGCCGACGGCCGCCACGATGGCGCGTGCGATGCAGCTTGCGCTGGAAGACGCGAAGCTCGACGCGAACGCGATCGCATATGTGAACGCGCACGGCACGTCGACGGATCGTGGCGACATCGCGGAAAGCCAGGCGACCGCGCAAACCTTCGGCGAGCGCATGCCGATTTCATCGCTGAAGAGCTACGTCGGCCATACGCTCGGCGCATGCGGCGCGCTCGAAGCGTGGTGGACCATCGAGATGATGAAGCGCAACTGGTACGCGCCGACGCTCAATCTCATCGAAGTCGATCCTGCTTGCGCGTCGCTCGATTACATCATGGGCGAAGCACGCAGCATCGACGCCGGCTATGTGATGAGCAACAACTTCGCGTTTGGCGGCATCAATACGTCGCTGATTTTCAGGCGCGTTCGATGAGCCGTAGCCGTTCGCAAGGCTTGCAGCGTGTCGTCGTCACGGGCATGGGCATCGTGTCGTGCATCGGCAATACGCTCGACGACGTGAGCGCCGCGTTGCGCGGAGGGCGTAGCGGCATCACGCGTGTCGATGCGTGGCGCAAGCGCGGATTCGGCACGCAGGTGGCGGGCGTGGCGTCGGTGGCGGGCGAGCCGCCGTTCGAACGCAAGCTCGAACGCTTCATGGGCGACACCGCGCGCTTCGCCTGTCACGCGGCGCGCAAGGCGATCGACGATGCGGGCCTCGATCTCGCTTCGCTGCGCGCGCCTGATGTCGGCGCCGTGATCGGCTCGGGCGTGGGCACGATGTCGGCGTACGACGACGCAATGACGGTAGCGAATGTGCGCGGCGTCGAGAAAACGCCGCCTTATACGGTGCCGCAGGCGATGAGCAGCACGGCGTCGGCGAATGTTGCGCAGGTGTTCGGCATCGAGGGCGTCACGTATTCCCCGTCGTCGGCTTGCACGACGTCGGCGCTCGCAATCGGCCAGGCAATGCAGCTGATTCAGACCGGGCGTCAACAGGTCGTGCTCGCGGGCGGCAGCGAATGCCTGCACGACAACATGACGCTGATGTTCGACGCGATGCATGCATTGTCGCGCCATTTCAACGACACGCCCGCGCGCGCCTCGCGTCCGTACGATACCGCGCGCGACGGCTTCGTGATCGCGTCGGGCGGCGGCGTGCTCGTGCTCGAAGCGCTCGACCATGCGCTTGAGCGCGGCGCACGCATTTATGCGGAGCTGACGGGCTTTGGCCATAGCACCGACGGCGCGGGCATGGTGACGCCGCACGCGCAGGGCATCGCGCGCGCGATGCAGGCAGCGCTGGACGATGCAGGCACGCGCCCGGACTACGTGAACGCGCATGCGCCGTCGACGCCGCTTGGCGATATCGAAGAACTGCGCGCGTTGCAGGCCGTGTTCGGCAGCGACATGCCGCCGTTTTCATCGACGAAGGGTTTGACGGGGCATCCGCTCGGCGCATGCGGCGCGCACGAAGCGATCTACACGCTGCTGATGATGCGCGACGGTTTTATCGCGGGGACTGCGGGTATCGAGCATCTCGAACCGCTTGCGCAGTCGATGCCGCTCGTGCAGGCGACGCGCGAAGCGCACATCGATAGCGCGTTGTCGGTGTCGTTCGGCTTTGGCGGCAGTTGCGCGAGCCTGATGTTCGCGAGGATGTGACCGCCGCCTGTCGGGCTCAATCACAGGTAAACAGCAGTAGCAGTACGCAAAATAAACGACGAAAAAGGGAAGTCGACACAATGAAAACGAAAATCGCACTGGGGCTGGTGGCCGCTGTTGTCCTGACGCAGGCCGGTTGCACGACCAAGATCAAATCGCTGCCGATGCCGGCGGCAGTCAAGACGCAGAACGGGCAAGACGTTGCGCTCTACTTCGGCGAGCAGACGCATGCGCCCGTCAAGCAGTCGTACGGCAACAAGGAATTCGCCGTACGCGTGCTGCGCAAGGTGGAAAACAGCCCGGAGGCCAACTGCAGTATCGCGCTGGAGAAGGCGGTGCAGGAACTGCGCGACTATGCGCGCGCGCAGCACGCGAACGCCGTCGTCGACATCAGGACGCGCTTTCAACATAACGAATCGGCTTCTTCGACCGAGTTCACTTGCGGTGCCAGCCTGAATGGATCGACACTCGCCGTGCGCGGCGATGTCGTGACGCTCGAAACGCAATAACAACGCCAACCACGAGGGGAATCACCATGAAGCGTCACCTGATTTGCGCAGCTGTCTTCGCATGTCTTGCCTCGCACGCGTTCGCGCGCGACAGTGTCGAGACCTATCCTGTTGCCAATGCGCTCGCTAGCGAGCCGGGCAAAGTCGGCGACGATATCCCGCTGTATTTTGCGGGGCAGAAGCATCCGATGGTCGTGAAGAGCTTCGGCGAGTTCGCGACGAACAAGAAGACCAACGCATTCGGCAAGAGCGACGAGACGGCGTGCCAGCACGTTTTCCTGTCGGCCGTGATCGAGCTTCAGGATCGCGCGCGCAAGGAGGGCGGCAATGCCGTCATCAACATCAAGAGCAATTACAAGAACGAAGTGCGCGAGAGCGCAACGGAGTTCACCTGCGGTGCGGGCGCGGTGATTGCTGGTGTCGCGTTGAAGGGCGATGTGGTGACGCTGAAGAAGTAACGGCTTTATGCCTTGGGCGGCTGCAGCGCTTACCTGCGATGCAGCCGCGCGGCACCATCAATCTGTCTTGACGGCGGCGACATTGACGAGCGTTTCGCGCCGCTTGCCGGGCTTCGGCGTATAGATGTGCAGACGTTCGAGCAGGCCGAAGTCTTTTGCGCGGCTCCACCACAAATACGGCAGCGAGACGTTGTGCGCGCCGAATGTGAAGCCACCGCATCGGATCATGTCGAGATAGCCGTCCGCGCTTTTTTGCACGTGCATGGGATGACGGAACAGCAGGCGGATCACCCACGACCGGATGTAAGCATCCGTCGATTCAGCGAACAGCAGCACGCCGCCCGGCTTCAGCACACGGCGAAACTCGGCGAGCGCGCGTTCCTGCTCGACGAGGTGGTGAAAGGTTTGATGACAGAACACGATGTCGGCGCTTGCATCGGGCAGCGGCAAGTTTGCGCAGTCGCCGTGCAGCACGTCGATTGCGGTTGCGCGCGTGTCGGCGTGCTGGCCGCACACTTGAGCGGACTGTTTGGCCAGCGCGAGCGACGGCTCATGAAAATCGATGCCGATGATGCGTTGCGGCTTGAACGTTTGCGCGAGCAGCCGGAACGAAATGCCCTGTCCGCAGCCGACGTCGACGATCACGGGTGCGGCGGGCAGCGGCGTATCGATCAGGCGGTGGAGGTCGTTGATCGCGACGCGCAGCACGTGATGTTCCCAGGTATAAGTACGCAGGAACCAGACGCCGAAGGCTGTCTCGGGCACGAACGGTACGCTGTCCGTCACGCTGGATGATTCGGTGGACTGCACGTTTTTCCCCGGTCGGAAATGGTCTTTGGATGGTTTTTGATCTTGATGATTGTGCGACATTGTAATCGCTGGTAAGGATGGAAAGCGTTGCGCGCGCAATACGCTATGTGAAGGAAGATCAATGAATATGGATTCGTCGATGAATACGTCAGTGGACGTAGCGATCATCGGAGCGGGACCGTCGGGCGCTGTCGCTGCGGCGCTGCTGCGCAAGGCGGGACGTTCCGTCCTTGTACTCGAGCGCCAGCATTTTCCGCGTTTCTCGATTGGCGAAAGCCTGTTGCCGCAGAGCATGGCGTACCTCGAGGAGGCGGGCATGTTGCAGGCGGTTGTCGAAGCGGGCTTTCAGTACAAGAACGGTGCGCACTTTGTCTATCGTGACCACGCGTGCGCGTACGACTTTCGCGACAAGCATTCGGCTGGCTGGGGCACGACGTATCAGGTCGATCGCGCGACGTTCGACGATCTGCTGATTCGCTGCGCGGCGCAGCAGGGTGCCGACGTGCGCTTCGGCCACACGGTGAACGCGATGAAGACGGGCGATGCGCCCGTGCTGGATGTATCCGACGAAGCGGGCAACGCTTACCAGGTGCAAGCGCGTTTCGTACTCGACGCGAGCGGATTTGGTCGCGTGCTGCCGCGTTTGTTGAATCTCGAAGCGCCGACGCGTATGCCGACGCGTGCGGCCATCTTCACGCACGTGCGCGACGGGATTCCTGTCGATGCGCATGATCGCAACAAGATCACGGTGGCTGTGCATCCTGAGCATCGCGATGTGTGGTACTGGATGATTCCGTTGGCGAACGGGCGCTCGTCGGTGGGATGTGTCGCGGAGGCTGCGTTTCTCGATGTGCCCGAGGCTGAGCGTGAGGCGAAGCTACGCGCGCTGATCCAGAGCGAGCCGACGCTGAACCGCCTGATCGGCAACGCGCCATTTTTGATGCCTGTGCGGCATATTGGCGGGTACTCGGCGAATGTCGAGCGGCTGCATGGCCCTGGGTTTGCGTTGCTCGGGAATGCGGGTGAGTTTCTCGATCCCGTGTTTTCGTCGGGCGTGACGATTGCGCTGCGTTCCGCGCATCTGGCCGTCAAGACGCTGGAGCGCCAATTCGACGGCGAAACGGTCGACTGGCAGAGCGCTTACGATGTCCCGCTGAGAAAGGGCATCGACACGTTCCGTGCGTTCGTCGAACGCTGGTACACGGGCGAGTTGCAGGACATCATCTTCTATCCGCAACAGACGCCCGGCATCCGCCGGATGATTAGCGCCGTGCTGGCCGGTTATGCGTGGGACGAAACCAATCCGTATGTGGCGGACCCGGTCCGCAGGCTAAATACCCTCCATGAAGCGATTCGCGCGCAGCACTAGGGCGTCTCTGCATCACATGCGCTGAATGGCCAACCGGTCAATTGCTGAAATGGCATTGACCGGCCATTCGCCGCGCATGTCTCTATTGCAATCGTGTGAATGGTGCGCTGTAAAAATGACGAGTCATATTGGCAATATAGAATAATTTTCCGCTATGCAAAGTGCATTGAAGCGCGTTAAAAATAAATAGCATGCGGAATTAACATTTTGCCCTGACCTTGTAATTGCAAACTCTATCCGTTTATCTGTACTATTGCGCGAGCGCGAAATGGCGCATTTAAAGCATAACGGGGCGGTATGGGGGCGCAAGACATAATCAGTGCATTGAGTGGAGGGCTGTCGCAACAGGAGCGGCTGCTGAAACTCGACACGCCGTCGTACGACGGGGTTCTATTGGCGCAAAGGCTGGTCGGCCGCGCGCGGCTCGGGCGGCATTACGAATTCACGGTCGACGCCATCTCGCCGTCCGGCGACGTCGAACTGAAAAAGCTGATTGCCCAGCCTGTTACGCTGTGGCTGCAGCAGACCGACAAGTCTTATCTGCCGCATCACGGTTATATCCATACCGCGCGCCGTCTCGGCTCGGATAGCGGACTGACGAGCTATCAGATCGCATTTGCATCGTGGCTGCATTTCCTGCGATTTCGAAAAGACGCCCGAATCTGGCAGGATAAAACGGCCGAAGAAATGCTCGTCGACGTCTTTAACGAACATCCTCAGGCGCACGGCGCATTTCGCTTTGCGCTTTCGAAGCCGCTGCCCGCGCGCTCTTTCTGCATTCAGTATGAAGACGACTGGAATTTCTGTCATCGCCTGATGGAAAGCGAAGGTCTGTTCGGTTATTTCGAACAGGCGAGCGACGGGAAATCTCATACGCTGGTCATCGCCGACGATATCGGCGCGCTTGAGGCGCTCCAGCCGCAGGCGGTGAGCTTTTATCGGGCGGGCACGAGCAGCGAGACGGACGCGCTCGTGCAGTGGAGCGGGTCACGCACGCTGCAGAGCACGATGCTGACCACCCGCACGTTCGACTACAAGCAGCCCTCGTCGACGTTCAATCCGAAGGGCACGTCGGTGCCGACGCATCCTGGCCAGGGCACACTGCCCGCGCAGGCGGAAGTCTACGAATACACAGGCGCCTACAGCTACGGCGACCAGTCGCGCGGCGATCAGCTCTCGACCCTACGCATGGAAGAGTGGGAGTCGCGCGCCAAGCGTTTTCACGGCGTGGGTGCCGTGCGCCGCATCGACGCGGGGCACTGGTTCGAACTGGACGGACACCCGGAGCACATCGGCAGCGTTCGCGCCGAGCGGCAGTTCGCGGTGATAGACGTCGCGTGGTTCATCGAGAACAATCTGCCCGTCGCCGCGCAGCAGCAAGCCTTCCCGCACAGTCTCGCGCCCCAGCTTGCGCAGGCGCAGGCGAGGCAGCGCGCGGCAGGCATTGCCGAGGTCACGCATGCGGACGGCAGTGTCGGCTTCGTGCTCATGGACATCGAGGCGCAACGCCGCTCGGTGCCGTTCCGCAGTCCGCTCGAACACCACAAGCCGGCCATGTCGCTGCAAACGGCGAGCGTCGTCGGGCCGGACAACGAAGAGGTGTACACGGACGAACTGAATCGCATCCGTGTGCGCATGCATTGGGATCGTCGCGCAGAAGAGGGCCTGCAGTCTTCGTGCTGGATGCGTGTCGCCTTCTCCGACACGGGCAGCGGCTACGGCAGCGTGCACGTGCCGCGTGTGGGCGAAGAAGTGATCGTCGACTGGGTGGGCGGCGACTGCGACCGGCCCATCGTCACGGGCCGTGTGTACAACGGCGCGAAGCGCCCGCAGTGGCATTCGCACGGACTGTTCTCGGGGTATCGCTCGAAGGAATATCAGGGCAGCGGCTACAACCAGCTCGTGATGGACGACGCGACCGGGCAGAACCGCGTGCAGCTCTACAGCAGCAGCGCCAACTCGATGTTGCATCTCGGCTATCTGATCGACCAGAGCGGCAACTCGCGCGGCGCTTATCTCGGCGGCGGTTTCGATCTGAAGTCGGATGCCTGGGGCGCGGTGCGCGCGGGGCGTGGCCTGTATGTGTCGACATACGCGAAGTCGGCCGCCAGCCAGCCTCTGGACGTGTCGGACTCGCATTCGCAACTGGTGAACGCGCAGAGCGTGGTCGATGCCATGTCGCAGGCGAGCGAGACGCACCAGGCAGAGAACCTGCGCGATGCGCACACGTCGCTCAAGTCGTTCACCGACGCCACGCAATCGGGCGCGACGGGTGCGTCCGGCAGCGGTGGCCTGACGGCGGGCGGCGGCACGGGCAGCGCGAATACGTTCAGCGAGCCGGTGATGTTGTTCGGCAGCCCGTCGGGCATCGCGCTTTCGACGCAGACCATCGCGCACGTGAGTGCCGACCAGCATGTGAACATCGTCGCGGGGAACAGCGTGCACGTCGCCGCGGGCAAGTCGCTGCTCGCGGGCGTGACCGAGCGCATCAGCCTGTTCGTGCAGAACGCGGGGATGAAACTGTTCGCGGCGAAGGGCAAGGTCGAGATTCGTGCGCATTCGGACAACGTCGAGCTGACGGCGCAAAAGAGCGTGAAGATACTCTCGGCGACAGACGCGATCGAAGCCGCCGCAAAGGAAGAGATTCTGCTGACCTCGGGCGGTGCGTACATTCGCATCAAGGGCGGCAACATCGAAATTCATGCGCCGGGCAACATTGATATTAAAGGCGCGCAGCACGCATTTGCCGGACCGGCGAGCACCGCCTATGCACTGCCCGCGTTGCCCCAGGGCGAACTGGCGGGCATGCAGAGCCTGCGCTTCGCGACCTTCGGCTCGGACCAGCTTGCCGAGGACATCGGCTGGGTCGGCAAGCCGTTCAGCATCGTCGATGGCAACGGCGCGGTGGTGCAGTCGGGCCAGATTGCGAGTGATGGCCGCTTGCCGCGCACGATGCACGAGGGCTCCGAGGCGCTGACACTGAAGGTCGGTTCCGACGATTGGGACGCGCACCCTGTCGAATCCGCGCCACCGGACGAGCCGCCAGAAACACCCGAACTGGCCGGGGACGACAACCCGTACGCGATCGCCGCGGCGGCGTCGCAGTTCCTCACGCAGGACGATCTGAGCGCACTTCTTCCATCCAATGTCCTTGCTCAGACGAGCCAGGGCGAAGCCTGACACAAAGAGCATGAAGCTAAATTTCCTTCGAAGCATCGCCGCAGCGTTGCTGATCGCGGGCAGCACGCTCGCGAGCAGCGGCGCGTGGGCCGAGCAATACGAAAGCGGCGTGACCCGCTGGGACGTCAAGGACGGCAAGCTGATGCTGGTCGCCGGCGTCCTGACCGACAACGCGCGCCTGTACTACCTCAACTATTCGTTCTATCTGGAAGGCCTCGACCACAAGCTGGTGATGATTCCCATCGTCAAGGACAAGGCGAAGCTCAACGACTACAACCTGAACTTCAGCACGTTCAACGGCGGCGACGACATCATCACCGACGCGATGGTGGTCGTGAAGGGCGGCAACACATGGCTCGTGACGGCGCACAAGAACGCGACGCACGGTTATGGCAGCCCGGGCCAGGTGACGACGCAGACCTATCGCCTGTTCACGGGAGAGGAGGTGCAATGGAAGTATTACTTCGCGCCCGTGGCCCACGGCGAATACACGGAGCAGCAGAACTACACGGTCGGGCGCGCGCTGGCCGAAACGGCAAAAGCGCTGCGTTGACCGTTCCGATGTTCATTTTGCTCATGCCTGCGACTGTGGTGCGACATGCCTAGATTCGTTTCCGCGACCCACGACAAGACCACGTTGACCGTCCAATACGTCGCCGACAACGGCGACATTCTGTTGCGCAGCGGCGGCACCATTGCGTGGCGATTCAACAATCCCGGCAACATGCGGCCGCCTTCGAAGTACGTGACGACGTCGATCGGCGTGGGCGATTCGAAGAGCGGCGAGTTCTTCATATTCCCTGACTACGACACGGGGCGCGCCGAGAAAAAAGCGCTGCTGCGCCGCAAGTACAACAACGAGACAATCGCATCGGCGATGGAAATCTACGCGCCGCGCAGCGAGAACGACACCGACGCGTATATCAAGTGGATCTGCGACCGTACCGGTTTTTCGCGCGACCGCCAGCTCAGTTCGATGAACGACAGCGAGCTCGACTCGATGATGAACGCGATGGAAAAGCGCGAAGGCTACTACGCGCGCCCCGAGACGCGTCACGAGAAATGGGTGAAGACGGCGGCTGTCACGCTGTCGAACGGCGCGCAGCCGATCCCGAATCAGCCGGTCGTCGTGAAGTCGGGCGGCAAGCAGCAGACCATGCAGACCAACCTGCTCGGGCAACTGCCGCTGCTGCCGTTCGACAAGGCGGGCGAACAGATCCAGCTGCTGATGCACGACACCCAGGACGGCCTGAAAGAGATCGGTTCGATCACCACCCAGGCCGTCTCCTCGGCGCATGTGTTCTTTCGCGATCTGTTCGTCAGCAAGGCGGCGACGCAGACGCACTACGCGAAGGACTCGACGCGCGATGACGCGAAGACGCCGTTTCGCTACAAGATCGTCTCCGGCGACTCGCTCAGCAAGATCGCGACGAAGTTCAAGACGAGCGTCGATCAGTTGAAGCAGGACAATCATCTGAAGTCCAACCGCATTTTTGCAGGTGATTACCTGATGATTCATGGAGCGAAGCCGCAAGTGGCTGCGCTCGCGCCATCACCGTCCTCACATGACAGCGCGGCGCGGGCGTCGAATACGGGGGCGCAGAGCGGCTCGCATGAGAGCCTTTCTTCGATCGCGCATGATGCTGCTTCGCCGGGTGGGGCTGCGACGTCGAATGCGAGTGGCTCGGGTGCCGCTGCCGCGGCCGCAGTGACGAAACCGATGACGACGGCTGTGTCGAGTGCTGTCCTGACGCCGACGCCCGTTCCAAAACCTGTTCCTGGTCCGGCCGCCCGGCCAGCAGCGGGCAATGCACCGGCATCTGCCGCGAGCGCGCCTGCCTCGGGTCCCTCTGCTGCCGCCGGGCTGCAAGGTGCCTCACAGGCGACCACGCCCGATCGCAGCAAGCAGGGGCAAGGGCATCCCCTCGCGTTGATCCCCGCAGTTTCGCCGCAGGCGCCATGGATGGAAAAGGCGTTGGAGCAGGCGAAGCTCTGGCATGGTCAGAAGGAAGACGTGATCACGAAGACGATCAACTATCACAAGGAAGTGGGTGGCAATCTGAAGTCGCTGGTGGGGAATGGCAATCCGTGGTGCGCGTCGTTTGCGAACTGGTGCCTGATGCAGGCGGGTTATCCGATCACCGCGACTCCGATGGATTCACAGTCGTTCCGGCACAGCAAGAACTTCGTGAAGATCGACAAGCCTGTGTTTGGCGCGGTGGCCGTCTACAAGCACACCAAGGGCGGCCACGCCGCGTTCGTTTATGCGAAGACGAAGGCGGGCAGCCCGATCTTGCTGGGCGGCAATCAGAGCGACGCGATCAACTTCGGCACGCAGAAAGCGACTGAACTGAAGGGCTTTTTTGTGCCGGCTAGCTATCTGAAGTTTGCGCAGGCTGAACTTGCGAAGGGTGCGGTACTCGAAACATCGACAGCCGAAGAATTGAATGACGCCTTCCACATCGAATTCAAGAAAAAGAAAGATCATGCAGATCGTTAAGACGCTGAACCGCGTGATGGTTTTGGGGCTGCTTGGGTGCAGCGTGGGTGCTTTTGCTGCCGGTTCTGCTGCGCCGAAGGCGGGTGAGTGTGTCACGCGTGCCGAGGTGAAGGCACTTGATGATGGCTTTTGGGCGCATTACCCATCGGCCGATGAGTTTGCGAAGTACGCGGCGCCCGACATGAAGATTGTGTCGAATGTCGCGGATGTGGCCGATATCAACAACACGGAGAAATCGGGGCCTGCGCGCGCGGGCAAGCTGGCTTCGTTTCTTGGCGATCATCCTGAGTACTTTTCGGCTTTCAAGAGTACGCATGATGTGAGCTTTCTTTATTACCCTGGGCGGGATCGGCATCCCGATGCGGTGAAGGTTGTGTCTTCCTTCCCTGACGGGCAGTGCGTGTCGATGTTTCACTATGATCTGACGCAGGGGCAGTGTGTGGCGGGGCAACGCGTACGGGCGTTGAGCGTTGCGTTTGTCAAGGAGGGGGGGAAGGTTACCCTGCGGGTGGTGCAGGTGGCGATGGAGGGGTGTTCCTGAGTTTTTCTCGGGGGTAGATTTGCTGCGCGGTTTGATTTTGCTTTTTGCTGGCATCCGCGTGATGTTATTGGTTCGCAAGCGTTGCCCCTGTGCGGGGCGGCACCTACTTTTCTTTGCCGCCGCAAAGAAAAGTAGGCAAAAGAAAGCGGCTAACACCGCCAGTGCTAGTTCCTGCCTGAGGGCCCCCAAAGGTTCTTACACTTCACACGGCAACCACGTGACCGACGTCCGTTGCCAGCGCTCTTGCAGTGCGCCTCACCCGCTTCACGCTCCCGCACGACAGCAGGCCGCGCCAGACAGTCCACCGCCGCCCAGGTGGCAAACTGTGTGTAGGTTGTCGCGTCGTATAGGGTAGCGCTCTTACAGTGCGGGACGCGTGCGGTATCGTCCGTAGTGAGGCGTGTGGAGTACTTGGGCCTACACACAGTTTGCCACCTGGGCGGCACATACCATTCGCTGCCGCTTGCCCGAGTACGGGTATTCGAAGGGGGTGAGGCGTTCATTCGAAGCGTTGGCGACGAGCACCAGCCAGGGCGCTGCCGTGTGAAGGGTGGGGACGTTGGGGGGCCGTGGATAGGCACACGTGCTGGCGGTGTTAGCCGCTTTCTTTTGCCTACTTTTCTTTGCGGCGGCAAAGAAAAGTAGGTGCCGCCCCGCACAGGGGCAACGCTACCGAACCAATGACATCACGCGGATGCCAGCGAAAACAAAAGCAAACCACCCCAGCGTCGCAGACGAAAAAAAACCTCAAGCAGCGATCCGCGCACTCCCCGCAACCCGTTGCCGGACATCATCCCGCCGATGCACGCGCTGCCCAGCAGCATAAGTCTCAAACACCGCGCGATCATCGCCCAGCAGCGCAAACGCGAACAACAGTTCTTCAAGCGTCTCAGTACGCTCAGTCCTACGAGCCAACAACGGCGTAGCCTTAGGATCGAGCACCACAAAATCCGCCTCAGCCCGAGGCTGCAAAGTCCCAACCCGATCGGCAAGATCGAGCGCCTCAGCCGCGCCAGCAGTCGCCAGCCAGAACATCCGCGTAGCGGTCAGATGATGCCCACCCAGCCGCGCAACCTTATGCGCCTCGTTCATGGTCTGCAGCATCGAGAACGACGTACCGCCCCCGACGTCAGTCGCCAGCGCCACAGGCATCCCCGATTCCCCAGCCTTGTCGAAATCAAAAAGCCCGCTGCCAAGAAACAGATTCGACGTCGGGCAATGCGCAGCAACCGCGCGAGTTTCCGCCATGCGTCGACGATCCTCGGCATCGAGATGAATGCAATGCCCATACACAGCACGCGGCCGCAACAGCCCGTAGTGATCGTAGATGTCGAGATAGCTGCGATGCCCCGGAAAGAGTCCCGCGACCCACTTCACTTCGTCATGATTCTCCGCAACATGGCTCTGAATGAACACGTCCGGATGCAGCTTGGCCAGCGCGCCCGTCGCTTCGAGCTGAGCTTCCGTTGAAGTCGGCGCAAAACGCGGCGTCAGCGCGTACATCTGACGTCCCTTGTTGTGCCAGCGTGCGATCAGCTCGGCGCTATCGTCGTAGCCGGATTGCGCAGTGTCGCGCAGGAACTCGGGGCAGTTGCGGTCCATCAGCACTTTGCCGCCGATCATCCGCACATTGCGTCGCTGCGCTTCGGTAAACAAAGCATCCGCCGACTGCTTGTGCACCGTGCAGTAAACGAGCGCCGTCGTCGTGCCGCATGCGAGTAGCTCATCGATAAAAAAGCGCGCCGTGTCCTGCGCGACAGCGGCATCGCTGAAGCCGCGCTCGGTCGGGAAGGTGTACGTGTCGAGCCATGGCAACAGTCCCGGCGCGGGCGACGCGATCATGTCCGTCTGCGGATAATGAATGTGCGTATCGATGAAACCGGGGACGATCAGCTTGTCGCGCATGTCGACCACCTGCGTGGCGGGCGCGAGCTGCGCTGCGACGGACGCATACGCGCCCGCCGCGACGACATGTCCGTCTTCGACGATCAGAAGGCCGTCTTCGTTGAAGACTGCAGCATTGGACGATTGCGCAGGATCGCCGTTGAACGTCAGCAGTTGCGCGCGATAAGCTGTTTGAGTCATGGTGAAACCGTCTCCGAACTATAAGATCAAGCGGGGATCAAGCGGATGCGCGCCAGTGCGCATCGAGTTTGGCGATCATCGCGTCGCGCTCCGCGGGCGTCACGAACGACGCTTCGAAGCTGTTCCGGATGATCGTGTACACCTCGTCGTCGTCGAGCTTGAGGGCATCGATCGTCGCGAGGTAGTTTTCGTTGACGTAGCCGCCGAAGTAGGCGGGATCGTCGGAATTGACGGTGACGGCGACGCCCTGATCGAGCAGCGCCTTCAACGTGTGTTTGGTCAGGTCGTCGAACACGCACAGCTTCAGGTTCGACAGCGGGCACACCGTCAGCGCGACGCGCGTGTCGGCAAGCCGCGCGACGAGCGCCGGATCTTCGATGCTGCGCACGCCATGATCGACGCGGTCCACTTTCAGCAGATCGAGCGCTTCGTAGATGTACGACGGCGGACCTTCTTCGCCCGCATGCGCGACCAGCTTCAGACCCTTGTCGCGGGCCTTCGCGAACACACGCTCGAACTTCGACGGCGGATGGCCGCGCTCCGACGAATCGAGACCGACGCCGATAAGCCGGTGCTTGTACTCGTCGAACAGCGGCAACGCTTCGTCGAAGGTTGCGAGCGCATCCTCTTCGGACAGGTGCCGCAGGAAGCACAGAATCAGCTTGCTCGTGAGGCCGCGCGTTTCCGCTTCGGCCAGCGCGCGCTCGATCCCCGCGACCACGGTCGCGATCGGCACGCCGCGCTCGGTATGCGTCTGCGGATCGAAGAAGATTTCCGTATGCACGACGTTGTCCGCGAGCGCGCGCTCGACATAGGCCATCGTCATGTCGTAGAAGTCTTCTTCCTTCAGCAGCACGCTCGCGCCCGCATAGTAGATGTCGAGGAACGACTGCAGATCGGTGAACGCGTACGCGGCACGCAGCGCGTCGATCGAGTCATACGCGAGCTTCACGCCATTGCGTTCGGCCAGCTTGAAGATCAGCTCGGGTTCGAGCGAGCCTTCGATATGAATATGCAGCTCTGCCTTCGGTGCGCCGTTCGTCTTGTGAGCTAGCGGGGAAAGTGTGGTTGTCGTCATGGTCGGTCGGTGTTTCGGGTTATCGGTTGATTTATTCAACGCCCGATGGCTGGTCGGACGTCCCCCAATGCGGAAGATGCGTGGTCGATACGCGTTCGATGTTCAGGCCGTTTATACCGCCTGCACCGCGTGTGCCGCGTTGACCTCGACGGCCTGCAGCAGTTGCGCCGCCGCCGAAATCGCAATGATTTCCGGCGACTTGTCGACGATGCCGTCCACGCCGAGCGGACATTTCATCCGCGCGACCGCGGCAGGATCGAAACCGCGCGCTGCAAGCCGGTGCTCGAACTGCTTGCGCTTCGTATGCGAGCCGATCATGCCGAAGAACGCGAAGTCGCCGCGCCGCAAAATGCGCTCGGCAAGATCGAGATCGAGCGCATGGTTATGCGTCATCACGATGAAGTACGTGCGCGGCGCGGCCTTGCCGATCGCTTCGTCGGGTGCGTCGTTCGCCTCGATCGTCACGTTCGTCGCGCCCAGTGTGTCGGGCGCCGGGAACTGCGCGTCGCGTTCGTCGACCCAGTGCACGTGGCAGGGCAGCGTCGCGAGCACGCGCACGAGCGCGGCGCCCACGTGCCCCGCGCCGAACAGCACGACGGGGAAGTCGCGCGGCGCGATGGTTTCGGTGAGCAGCGCGCTGCTGTCGTCGAAGCCCGCGCCGTCCCACAGCAGACAATCGGCGCTTTCGACGCCCGGTTCCGGATCGGACAGCATCACCGCATCGGGTGCGGGGCCGAATGATACGCTACGCACCATCGAATGGCCCGCCGCCACGCGCTTGGCCAGCGACGTCACCCAGCCCAGGTCGGCGATATCGAGCCGCTCGAACGCGAGCACGACCGCGCCGCCGCAGCACTGGCCGAGGCTCGGTCCGAGCGCGAAACGTTCGAGCCGTCGCATGTTCGGCGCGCGCATGCCGTCGCGCAACACGCGGCGCGCGCTCTCGATCGCCTTCCATTCGAGATGCCCGCCGCCGATCGTATGGCGCGCGGAGTCGCGCGTGACGATCATCTTCGTGCCGGCATCGCGTGGCGCCGAACCTTCGGCGCGCGCGACCGTCACCAGCACGACGGCGTCGCCGTGCGCGAGCAGTTGCTGCAGATCGGTGAGCCAGGCATGCATCCGGCGGTTCTCCATACGAGGCCGCGCGGGTTGGCCGCGCAGCCGGTTGATCTTCTGTGCGTTGCGGTCGTGTCGCGCGGCACTTCTACATGTGCATAGCTATGCGGTCGTGCCCGCGCCCGCAGGCTCCTGCGACGTTGGACTGGCCGCTGCAGCGATTGTTGCAGCGGGCGTCGCAGGGTTCAGCGCATCGATCGCATCGAGGATGGCTTCAGGCGTCGCGGGCGCGCGTAGCGCCGGCGCGTGCGGTGCGTCGGGCGCGGTGGCCGCGACGGCATCGCGGATCGCGAGAAACACCGAGAACGGCAGCAACAACGGCGGCTCGCCGACGGCCTTCGAGCGGAACACAGTCGGCTCAGCGTTCGGGTTGTGGTACAGCTTCACATTGAACGCGGCGGGCGTGTCGCTGACGGCGGGGATCTTGTACGTCGACGGCGCATGCGTCATCAGCCGGCCGTCGCGGTTCCACCAGAGCTCTTCCGTCGTCAGCCAGCCCATGCCCTGGATGAACGCGCCTTCCACCTGGCCGAGATCGATGGCGGGGTTGATCGACTGGCCGGCATCGTGCAGCACGTCGGCGCGCACGAGCTTCCATTCGCCCGTCAACGTGTCGATCACGACTTCGGACACCGCCGCGCCATACGCGAAGTAGTAGAACGGATGGCCCGTCAGCGTCTTCGCGTCCCAATGCACTTTCGGCGTCGCATAGAAGCCGTCGGACCACAACTGGATACGCGCCAGATACGCCGCGCCGACCAGTTGCGCAAACGGCATCGCCGCGCCGTTCGCGCGCACTTCGCCGTTTTCGAAGATCACGTCTTCCGCTTTGCCGCCGAGTTCTTTGGCCGCCAGCACGGCGAGACGTTCGCGGATCGCGTGTGCGGCGGCTTCGGCGGCCTTGCCGTTCAGGTCGCTGCCCGTCGATGCCGCCGTCGCCGATGTGTTCGCTACCTTCGACGTATCCGTGGCCGTCACGCGCACGCGCGCGAGCGGCAGGCCGAATGCGTTCGCGACTACTTGCGCGACTTTCGTGTTCAGCCCCTGGCCCATTTCGGTGCCGCCGTGATTCACGAGCGCCGAGCCGTCCTTGTAGACGTGCACGAGCGCGCCCGCCTGGTTCAGGAACGGCACGTTGAACGAGATGCCGAACTTCACCGGCGAATACGCGATGCCGCGCTTGAGCACGGGGCTCGACGCGTTGAACGCGGCGATCGCGGCGCGCCGCGCTGCGTAGTCGCTCGATTCGATCAGCTCATCCGTCAGCGGCGCGATGACGTTGTCTTCGACGGTCTGGCCGTACGGTGTCACGTTGCGCTCTTCGATGCCATAGAAGTTGGCGCGGCGCACGTCGAGCGGATCGCGCTTCAGCTCGCGCGCAATGCCGTCCATCATCACTTCCATCACGAGCGCGCCCTGCGGGCCGCCGAAGCCGCGAAACGCGGTGTTCGACTGCGTATTCGTCTTGCAAGGCAGCGCGACGATATCGACGTCCGACAGGTAGTACGCGTTGTCGAAGTGGCACACGGCGCGCGTCGCGACGGCGCCCGACAGATCCGCCGAAAACCCGGCGCGCAGCGCGATCTCGACGCGCGCGCCGAGAATGCGGCCGTCGTCGTCGAAGCCGGCTTCGTATTCGTAGATCGCGTCGTGACGCTTGCCTGTGATCATGAAGTCGTCGTCGCGATCGGCGCGCAGCTTCACGGGGCGGCGTAAGCGGTGCGCCGCCAGCGACGCCGCGCACGCAAACAGCGCCGACTGCGATTCCTTGCCGCCGAAGCCGCCGCCCATGCGCCGGCATTCGCACATCACGCTATGCGTCGGCCAGCCGAACATGTGCGCGACGACGTGTTGCATCTCGCTCGGATGCTGCGTCGAGCTGTAGACGAGCATGCCGTCCATTTCCTTCGGCACCGCATACGCCACCTGGCCTTCCAGATAGAACTGCTCTTGCCCGCCGACTTCGAACGTGCCCGCGATCCGGTGCGGCGCCTGCGCGATCTTCTCGGCGGGCGTACCGCGCTTCAGGTGCAGCGGCGGCAGCACGTACTGCTTCTTCGCTTTCGCTTCGGCAGCGGTGAGCACGGCTTCGAGCGGCTCGTAGCGCACCACGTCGTCACTCTTCGCGAGCGCCGCCGCGCGCCGCGCCAACTCATGACTCTGCGCAACGACGATGAAGACGGGCTGGCCGAGATACAGCACTTCGCCGTCGGCGAGAATCGGGTCGTCGTGCAGCACGGGGCCGCAGTTGTTTTCGCCGGGGATGTCGTCGACGGTCAGTACGGCGACGACGCCGGGTGCCGCGCGCACGGCATCGAGATCCAGCGACACGATGCGCGCATGCGCATGCCGCGACAAACCGAGCGCCGCGTGCAGCGTCTGCGCAAGTTCGGGGATGTCGTCGGTGTAGGTTGCTTCGCCGCTCACGTGCAGCGTCGCCGATTCGTGCGGCAACGGCACGCCGATGGCAGCTTGCACGTCGTGTGTGGCCAGCGACGCGTGGTGCACGAAGGCTTCCGTCTGCTTGTTCATGGCCTCTGCTCCTGCGCGCTCGCGGCTGTGTCGAATGCAAACGCGTTGACGTCGCACAGCGCGAGCGGATTGGCGTCGCGCGTTTCCAGATGGAAGCGCCACAGCAGATTGCGCGCGACTTTCAGCCGATAGGCGCTGGTCGCGCGCATATCGGTGAGCGGTTGATAGTCGGCGGCGAGCGTGTCCATCGCGCGTTGCGTGGTGGTGGCGTCCCACGGCGCGCCTTTGAGTGCGGCCTCGGCGTGCGGCGCGCGCTTCGGCGTCGCGGCCACGCCACCGAACGCGATGCGCGCGTCGGCGATCACGCCGTCGGCGATGCGCAGCGCAAACGCGCCGCATACGGCCGAGATGTCCTGGTCGTAGCGCTTCGCGACCTTGTACGTGCGAAAGCGCAGATCCGGCGCGGGACGCGGCACGCGGATCGCCGCGACGAACTCGCCGGGTTCGAGCGCCGTCTTCTGGTAGCCGACGTAGAACGCATCGAGCGGCAGCGCGCGCGTCTTGCGCTCGCGCTGCAGCACGACGAGCGCATTGAGCGCGATCAGCGCCGGCATCGAATCGCCGATGGGCGAACCGTTCGCGACGTTGCCGCCGAGCGTGCCTGCATTGCGGATCGGCAGCGACGCGAAGCGCGTCCACAATTCGGCGAGTTCGGGATAGTCGGCGGTCAGCGCGGCGTACGCGTCTTCCAGCGATACCGCCGCGCCGATCGTGAGCGTCTGCGCATCGCGGTCGATCGTCTTCAGTTCGGCGACGTTGCCGATATACAGGATGTCGCCGAGATCGCGGAACTGCTTGGTGACCCACAGGCCGACGTCGGTGCTGCCCGCCAGCAGGCGGGCATGCGGATGCTGCGCGCGCAGCGCGGCAAACGCGTCGAGCGTGACGGGCGCGAAGAAGGCCGGGGTGCCGTAGTCGGTGCCGCGTGTGTCGGGCGCGCGGTATTCGAAGGTGTCGTTGCGCTGGATCGATTGCAAGGCCTTGACGACGGCGGCGCGGTCGAGTGCGACGCGCGGGTATTGCTGCTCGTCGAACATCTTCTGCGACGCTTCGACGATCGGCCGGTAGCCGGTGCAGCGGCACAGATTGCCGGAGAGGGCGGTGTTGATTTCGTCGCGCGTCGGCAGGCCGGCGCCTGCGGGCTGGTTCTCGTACAGCGCCCACATCGACATCGCGAAGCCCGGCGTGCAGAACCCGCACTGCGAGCCGTGGCAGTCGACCAGCGCCTCCTGAACCGGGTGCAGCACGCCGCTCGCGGCACGCAGGTCTTCGACCGTGAAGAGTGCCTTGCCGTCGAGGGTCGGCAGGAACTGAATGCACGCATTGACGGCTTTGAGCGCCAGTTGCCCGCGCGCATCGAGTTCACCGACGACGACCGTGCAGGCGCCGCAATCGCCTTCCGCGCAACCTTCCTTGGTGCCCATGCAGTACAGGTCTTCGCGCAGGTGCTGGAGCACGGTGCGCGAAGCGGGCGTGCCGCTGATCTCGCGGACGGTCCCCTGGTGATAGAAGCGGATGGTTTGCGTTGTCACGGCGAATCCTGAAGACATTGCGGACCGGGCGCGCGTTACGCATGGGGTCGCGCCGTAGCCGGCCTCGCGCACGTAGATCGCCATCCATGCTCGAACATAACACCACTTTGTCCCAAAAATATTTCCCTGCGCGAATGGGGGTTATTCGACGGTGCTCATAAGAGAGGGGGCGCAACGCGCCGAGATTTGCGCGAATTTCGTGCGGAGCCTTGTGGGGCGGGGTTTGGGGTTGGGTTTTTGCTGGCGTACGCGGGTTGATTCTGGTTTGCTGGTCTGCGATGCTGGGTGGTTTGTTTGTGCTTGTGCTTTTGCTGGCATCCGCGTGATGTTATTGGTTTGCTAGCGTTGCCCCTGTGCGGGGCGGCACCTACTTTTCTTTGCCGCCGCAAAGAAAAGTAGGCAAAAGAAAGCGGCTCACACCGCCAGCCCGTGTGCTTGTCCACGGGCCCCCAACGTCCCCATCCTTCACACGGCAGTGTTTTGGCTCGTGCCCGTTGCCAACGCTATGAATGTGCTCATCACCCGCGTCAGACTCCCGCACCAAGGCCAGCGGCGGCGAATGGTCGACGCCGCCCAGGTGGCAAACTGTGTGTAGGTTGTCGCGTCGTATAGCCTGGCGCTCTTACAGCGTGGGACGCATGCGCTACCGGTCCGGAGTGAGGCGTGTGAAGCACCAGGGGCCTACACACAGTTTGCCACCTGGGCGGCCGTGGACTGTCTGGGCCGGCGTGCTGTAGCGCGGAAGCGTGAAGAGGGTGAGGCGCACTGCAAGCGCGCTGGCAACGGACGTGGGTCACGTGGTTGCCGTGTGAAGCGTAAGAACCTGTGGGGGCCCTCAGGCAGGAATAAGGATTGGCGGTGTGAGCCGCTTTCTTTTGCCTACTTTTCTTTGCGGCGGCAAAGAAAAGTAGGTGCCGCCCCGCACAGGGGCAACGCTAGCGAACCAATAACATCACGCGGATGCCAGCGCAAAGCAAAATCAAACCGCGGACCAAATCCATCCCCGAGAAAAACCTCGAAAACCCGCTTACCGAGCGCGGCGATTCCGCCAAAGACTGACCGCAAGCGCAAGAAACGCGACCACGAACCCGATCAACGACCATCCGGGCAAGGAAATCCCAAGAATCGGCGGATACGGCGTCTCACACAGGCCGGCGACCTTGAACACGCTCGGCAGCCAATGCGCCGGCGGCAAGCCGTCTACGATCGGCTGCAACGCATCGAACCCGCAGCTGAAGTTTGGATGCGACTGCACATACACATGCCGGGCGGCCGTCAGCAGCCCGCCGAGCGCCGACAGCAGCGCGAGCACTTCGAGCAGCCTGACGCCCGTCCAGCCGCGCAGTCGCGCGCCGAGAAACGCGAAAATCGCGATCAGCAGGTAGAAATAGCGCTGGATGATGCACAACGGACACGGATCTTCGTGCTCGACGAACTGCAGATACAGCGCGCCCCCCACGAGCGCGAGACAGACGAGACCGAGTAGTACGAGCAGACTGCGCTCGCGGCGCAATGTAACGTTATCGATAATCATGATCCTGCTAGCGGTGGAAGTTCGGTAAAAGGGTGCGGCGATTCTAGCCGAAGCCCGCGGCGTATGCCGGTGCCTCCGCAAGCACCACACCGGGCGCGTCAGCGAATCGTATTCAATACCGCTTCGACGGCCCGTCCTATTCCCAGCAGCGCGTCGTCTGCGTGCGGCGCGGCGGCGAGCATCAGCCCGACGGGCGCGCTGCCGCGCGGATGGCACGGCAGCGAGATCGCGCACGCATCGAGGAAATTGAACGCGCTCGGGTTGCGCAGCACGAGGCCGTTGGCGCGGAAGAACGCCTCGTCGTCATCGACCAGGCCGGCGACGCGCGGCGGCACGATCGGCACGGTCGGCGCGACGACGGCGTCGAAGCGCTGCCACATCGTGCGCGCCTCGGCGAGCACGGCGGCGCGTTCGGCGAGCAGGTCGAGATAATCGGCGGCCGTCGCTGGCTGGCCCTTCAGGATGCGCGCGAGCACGCGCGGATCGTAGGCGTCGCGCTGAGCTTCGAGCAGCGGCCGGTGCCACGCGTAGGCTTCGATCGGCGAAAAGCCGAAGCGGTTGATCGTGGCGAGCCGGTCGAGCGGCGCAAAGCGCACGTCGCTGACGATCGCACCCGCCGCCTCCAGATGCTTGAGGGCGGCGTCGTAAGCCTGCGCGACTTCCGGCTCGATATCGTCCGTCACGTAATGGTTCAGTACGCCGAGGCGCACGCCTTCGAGCGGTCGCGCTGCCGGAACGACAGGCTCCAGCCCCGCGAGAATCCGGTCGACGAGCGCGCAGCACGCGACCGTCGCGCCGATCGGACCGAACGCGTCGAGCGTCGGCGAAAGCGGCACGCCGCCTTGCTTCGGCACGCGGTCGGCGGTCGGCTTGAAGCCCGTCAGGCCGCACAGCGCGGCGGGAATGCGCAGCGAGCCGCCCGTGTCGCTGCCGAGCGCCACGGCCGCCATGCCGTCCGCCACCGACGCCGCCGCGCCCGACGACGATCCGCCCGACACCCGCTCGTCGCCTTTCACGCCGCGCCGGTACGGTGACAGCGGGTTGCCGTAGTGCGGATTGAGACCGAGGCCGGAGAACGCGAACTCGCTCATGTTCGTGCGTCCGACGATCACGGCGCCCGCGCGCTTGAGCCGCGCGACGGCGGGCGCGTCCGAGGTTGCGGGCGCGGCGTTCGCCAGCGCCTTCGAGCCGGCCCGCGTCACCTGGCCTTCGATGTCGAACAGGTCCTTCACCGACACGGGAATGCCCGCGAGCGGCGACAGCACGGTGCCCGCCGCGCGCAGGCGGTCGTGCGCGTCGGCGGTGGCGCGGGCGTTGCCGGCGTCGACCTGCATGAAGACGGCCGTGCCCTGGCCGGCGGGATCGGCGATGCGTTCGAGCGCGGCTTCGACGAGCGCGCGGCTGGTGGTGCGGCCGGCGGCGAGATCGGCGGCGAGCTGGGCGAGCGGCGGGAAGGGCGTGGATTCGGGTGACGTGGCGGTGGTCATGGCGTGAGATCGAAGGTCGGCAGTCGGGAATCGTATTGTGACGCGTCGGGCGGGATTGGCGCGACTGCATGATGACCGCGCCGCGCTGCGCAAGTTTCGCCGCAAGCCTGTGTTTGTATTCTTTCTTCGTGCTGCGCTAAATCGTTTTTAACCGTTCGTGCGTTACCATCGCGTTCTGGATTACTTTTTGTAAGGAACAAGACTATGCACCACGGCATCGGCTTCATTCAGGATCTGGCAGTCGTGATGGCGCTCGCCGGCGTCGTCACCGTGCTGTTCCATCGCCTGAAACAGCCGGTGGTGCTCGGCTATATAGCAGCGGGCGTGATCATCGGGCCGTACACGCCGCCGTTCCAGCTGATCCACGACGAGCAGACCATCCAGACGCTGGGTGAACTCGGCGTCGTGTTCCTGATGTTTTCGCTCGGTCTGGAATTCAGCCTGCGCAAGCTGTTCAAGGTCGGCGCGACGGCCATCGTCGCTGCGCTGTCGGAGATCGTGCTGATGCTGTGGATCGGCTATGAGATCGGCAGCGCGTTTGGCTGGAGTTCGATGGATTCGCTCTTTCTCGGCGCGATCCTCGCTATTTCGTCGACCACCATCATCGTCAAGGCGCTCTCCGAACTGGGCCTCAAGCGCGAGAGCTTCGCGCAACTGGTGTTCGGCATTCTGATCGTCGAGGACATTCTGGCCATCGCGATGCTCGTGCTGCTGTCGGGCATCGCGCAGACGGGAGAATTGTCGGCGGGTGTCGCGTTCGTCACGCTCGGCAAACTGCTGCTGTTCATGACGGTGTCGCTGGTGGTCGGCATTCTGGTCGTGCCGCGCGCGCTCAATTACGTCGCGAAGTCGCAGAGCGACGAGATGCTGCTCGTCTCCGTGCTGGGCTTCTGCTTCGCGTTCTGCCTGCTGGTCGTCAAGCTCGACTACAGCATCGCGCTCGGCGCGTTCCTGATCGGCGCGATCATGGCCGAGTCGCGCCATCTGCATCGCATCGAGCACCTGATCGCGCCGCTGCGCGACGCGTTCTCGGCAATCTTCTTCGTGACCATCGGGCTGATGCTCAACCCCGCCGTGCTGGTCGACTACGCATGGCCGATTGCCGTCATCACGGTCGCGGTGATTCTCGGCAAGATCGTCTCGTGCGGACTCGGCACCTTCCTCGCGGGCAAGGACGGGCGCACGGCGATGCGCGTAGGCATGACGGTGTCGCAGATCGGCGAGTTCTCGTTCATCATCGCGTCGCTCGGCCTCACGCTGAAGGTGACGAGCGCGTTCCTCTATCCGATCGCCGTCGCCGTCTCCGCGCTGACGACGCTCTTCACGCCCTACCTGATCCGCGCGGCCGACCCGCTCACGCAGCGCCTCGGCCGCGCGATGCCGCGCACGGTCGCCAATGTGTTCGGCATGTACGGGCAGTGGCTCGGCAGTCTGCGGCCGGCGTCAGGCGAGCCGACCGTCTTCGGCCTCACGCGTCGGATCATTCTGCAGATCGCGGTCAATCTCGCGATCGTCGCGGCGGTTTTTCTGGGCGCGTCTTATGGAGCGCCTTACGGAAGTGGATTCATTGAGAAATGGCTGCCGTCCGAGCCGATGCAGCGCGTCGTGCTGTGGAGCGCGGCGCTGCTCGTCTCGCTGCCGTTTCTCGTCGCCGTCTACCGGAAGACCAAGTCGCTTGCGCTGCTGCTGGCCGAAATCAGCGTGCAGCCGGCGAAGGCCGGGCGCTTCACGAGCGCGATCCGCTACGCCATTTCGGACCTCGTGCCTGTCGTTTCGATGCTAGGCGTGTTCCTGCTCGTCGCGGCGCTGTCGAGCACGATCCTGCCGCCGACGGGCCTGCTCGTCGCCGTGCTGGTCGTCGCCGCGTTGCTGCTGACGCTGTTGTGGCGCTGGTGCGTGCGGATTCACGCAACCATGCAGATCGCGCTGCGCGAGACCTTCGATGAGCAGCCCGATCCATGAAGCGGTACGTCCGCGTCGGCCGATTGAGACACGTTCGCGCAAGGTTGCATGTTGTGTCCTGATGTGACGAATTGTGTGCTGGTTTGCCCCGCTGGGGCGCGAGGCGGATAATGAGATATGTCTAATCGTTCGCGCGCGAAGACGCGTCTGTCAAACAGTCATGAGCGAGAACAACTCCGATAACGCCGGCACACCCGGCACACCTTCTCCTTCGACGAGCCAATCCGGCGCAGCCGGGTCGCCATCGTCACCGGCCCCTTCATCGATTCCCTCGGGCGCTTCATTGGGCCCAACGCCTACGCCCACTCCCGCACGCGAAGCCAAAGAAGCGGCTTCCACCGATTCCCCCGAAAGCGCCTCCAACGTGACGCCCGAGAACGCCGCCGCCGCACAGCGACGCGACGCCGAGCAGGCGCGCACGAGCGCCGCGCAGGCTAGCGCGCAGCAGGAAGCAGCGGCGCGGGTGCAGTCGGTGGTGTCGAACGCGGAACGGGCGGCCGCCACGGCCGCGTCGGCGAGCGCGCCGGCCGCGGGCGCTGCGTCAGGCGCGACGGCCGGTGCAGCGGACGCTCCCGCGAAAACGCCGGCGGGCGGCGAGCCGGATGGCACGCTCGGCGCATCGGGCAAAAGCGGCACGCCGCCGCCGGGCTTCGGCTCGGCGCCGGACTTCAGCGCAACCAATCCGCCACCGGCAAGCGCCTATCCGCCGGGGCCACCTGCGTATCTGAAGCACAACGATTCGGCGTGGTCCGTGTTCGGACGGATCATCGCGGCGCGCGCGCGGCAGATTTTCGACCGCGCGGGCCGCAGGATCACGCAGCGCACGTTGCGCATCGGCGTATCGGCGCGGATCTTTCACCCGGAGCCGGGCGCGAAGGGGCTGCGCGGCAAGACGCTGCAGTATCTGGAGGAGTCGATCGCGCACTGGGTGATGTCGCGCGACGTACTGGTCTTCATGATTCCGACCGTCGGCCATCAGGGGATGCTGCATCCGAGCAACATCCGCCTGCGTGACTACGCCAAGCATCTGGACGGTCTGCTGCTGCAAGGCGGCGCTGACGTGTCGCCGCAGTCGTACGCGGAGGTGGCGACGCGGCCCGAATGGCCCGGCGATCGCGTGCGAGACATGTACGAGCTGGAACTGCTGCATGAGTTCATCGAGTCGGGCAAGCCCGTGCTCGGCGTGTGCCGCGGCTGTCAGCTGATCAACGTCGCGTTCGGCGGCACGCTGTATCAGGACATCGCGACGGATGTGCCGACGGCGGGCATCCACGTCAACGAACATTACGACCAGCATCGTCACTCGATTCACTTCCCCGAAGGCTCGACGCTCGTCAACATGTTCCCGGGCCGGCGCGAGGCGATCGTCAACTCGATTCACCACCAGGCGGTCAACCAGCTGGGACGCGATCTGAACATCGAGGCGGTGTCCGGGACGGACGGCATCATCGAAGCCGTGCGCTACCGGCGCGCGCCGTTCGTGATGGGCGTGCAGTGGCACCCTGAGTTCCACCGGGCGGGCGGTCCCGAGCTGCTCGATTGCACGCCGCTGCTCGACACGTTCCTGCGGGTCGCGCGCGAAACGCGTTTCTGATTGCCGCGTGGTTGGATCGAACGCGAGCGGGCCGCTGAGGCTCGCTCGCGTTTTTCACTTCTACTCGCTGCGTGTCGCGGCGCCTGGTTGCAAACGCATTTGCTTGAGAAACAACGAGCGTTTTTACGATGTTTTGCGATTGCGCATCGTATCGCTTAGTTGTCCGTTCATCTCGATTTAAAGTCCTGTCACGGCGCGTCAGAAAGGGCAGATTCCGCGCGATAATCCGAGGCTGTTTCCGGATACGCATGGAGTATCGACGTATGAAGTACCCCCTCGATCGGCGCCGCATGGTCTCACTCACGCTTGCTTGTGCGCTCATGCATGGCGGCGTCGCGCTGGCGGCCAGCAAGTCGGCGGCAGGAGCGGGCATCGTGCGCGCGGGCGCGGCGAATGTCGCATCACCCGACGCGCCGGACACCCAAAGCGATGCAGGTTCCGCCGAGGATATGGCCAGCGCACCCGGCCTCGACCCGAATGCCGACACAGGTGGCAGCGTACAAGGCGATGTCGCCGATCTGATGCAACTGATCCACGACGGTGGGCTGACGGAAATGCGCACCACGTACAACGGCGGTTATGGCGCTTCGCTGTTCTTCCACGCGCAGAGCATGACCTATTACGTCGCGCTGTTTCAGGAGAAGCATTTCTGGCGCGTCATCAGGACGTCCGACCAGGGGCGTGCTGAATCGATCTATGCGGGCTTCGCGCGGCAAACGGCGCAACTCGCGGACGTCGAGATCCGCCGCACGCAGTTGCAGGCGCAGAAGGCGTCGATCGAGCGGGTGATCGGCGAATCACAGGCGCGCGCGCAGCGGCTGCAGGCGGATATCGAAGTGGCACGTGCCCAGGAAGCGAAGGTCGCCGACTATCAGCGGCAAACGCAGGACGAAACGCTCGCCTTGCGTGACGAGAAGGACAAGGCACAGGCGCAATTGCGTCAGTTGCAGCAGCAGGTGCTGCAGTTGCAGCGTCAGGCGGAGGCTGGGCTGCCGGGGAACCGGTGACGGGATTTGCTGCGTGGAAACTGCACGGCCTCGCGGCAGTGAAACGCAGTGGTGGTTGTGGGGGAATGAGCAAAGGGCTGAGTCCGGAATTCGTTGGACTCAGCCCTTTTTGTTTAAGACTGGTTTGAATTCGCTGCCGCTCGCGGAGTTACTTCGAAAAGCTATCGGGGATCTCGGTGACCCGCCGCTGCGACATGTGGTTCATCCACTCTGTGCTGTTGGTTTTGACGCGGTCCTGGCGGATCGTGCTCGGTGCGATGTCCCGCACATGCGTGCCCGCCGACATCGTGACGGAATCGTAGTCGCCACTGAGGCGCGCCGACGGCGCGAGAGGCGAATAGTCGCCCGCGACAGACGGCAAGTGGCGCGCGCGATGTCCCGTCGAAAGCGGTCCTTCCGATGATGCTCGCAAAGCGTGACGCGGCGCGACTTCCAGCGCGCGGGCCACCGCGTGTGGAACGCGACGCGCGCTCGTACTGGCAAGGTCGTTGCGCTCGCGCTTCGTCGAGCGGGCTTTGCGCATATCTCGCGCAGCGTTATCGATGGTGGATGGCTTGGCGCTCTTCGGCGGGACGCTTGCGTATGCATCGACAGTGCGCGGAGCGACGGGCGACGCGCGCTCCGTGGTGACCCGCGAAGCGGAAGCCGTGCTGGTCTCCGTCGATGCGGGCTCAGTAAGCTTGGATGAAACATGTCCGGCGTCACTGCCCGACGTGTTAATCGCTCGGCTCCCGTCCGGTTTGCGCGCCGTCAGATCACTGCGCGCGCGATTCCACGCAAGGGGCGCATCGGCAGGGCGTTCGACGTCGCCAGAACGGCTATGCACGGTTCCAGCCTGATTCGCAGCGGCGTTGAGCGTCACTTCGGGCGCGGCGGCGAGCGTCGGCGACACAGGCTGTCGCGGGTGGCTCGCCATCAGCCACGCAATCGCGGCTACGCCGCCGATCGCACATGCACTGCCCGCAAGCATGTTCCATTGCCGGCTCTCAAGAATCGGCGAGTGCGTCGGATGACGCATGTCCAATGAAATCGTGCTGGGCGTGGCAGCATCCGGTGTGGCCGTCATGGCGGATTGCTGTCGCAGACTTTGTGGATCCCAGCGGCACATCGTACGAATGGCGTCCGCGCTCAGGCAGAACGTGCGCAGCATGGCGGCGTACAGCGCCTTCAGTTCCGTGCGAAAGCTCACGTTGGGCGGCAGCAGCGACCATTCGCGGCCGAGAGACCGCGACACCAGTTCAAGAGGGCGGAGGCGCGGCATTCTGATTTCGCCGACTACTAATGTGAGTGGGGGTGTCGACACGGCTTCGCCTCGTTGTTGTTCGCGATTTTTTAGCCTCGAAGCGGCAGACAACAGCAGACGAGAACGCGGCGCATGTCCACGGTGCCGTCGAGGCGTTGGGTCGCGGTATGTTGGCAGGCAAAGTGCCAATCAGACATCAGATCAATCTGAAATAGTTAGTTATCTTAATAATCTGTCGATTCGCGGTTCAGGCGATAGACATACCGCAACGCCGTGATGTCGACGCCACCCATCTGATCGGGCTCGGCGCCCGAAAACTGCCAGCCTTGCCGTTCATAGAACGCGATCGCGGGCGCATTGCCTTCCAGCACATACAGATACAGTTGCGCCTCGCCATGCTCGCGCGCCCAGTCCTGCGCGGCACGCATCAGCAGCTTGCCCGCGCCGATTCCCTGGTGCGCGGGCAGCGCGTGCAGATTGTCGAGCAGCACGCCCCACGGAGAATCCGGCTGGCGTTCGACGCACACGAAGCCGACCGGCTCGCCCGCACGCTCCGCGACCAGCACGATGCGTCGTTCGGCGCCGGGCGCCGACATCCGCGCGCGCCAGTACGACGCCCGCTCCTGCGTGACTTCGCCGTCGAGAAATGCATCCGGCAGCAGCCCGCGATAGGTTGCCTGCCAGCTCGCGCTATGGATGGTGGCGATGAGATCGGCGTCGGCCTCGGTCGCGGGGCGCAGCGTGAGGGACGAAAGAGCGGGCAGCGAAGCGGAATCGGACATTGCGGCGGTGGTGCGCGGTAGAAAGGAACGGATCGGCCGTTGGCAGGCGGCAAAAGAGTCACAGAGAGTCACGATACGGCGCATGTCGCCCGGCGTCACTCTGGCGCGACTTGCCGGGAGAAAACCGCATCGGAAGAATTTTCTTGGAAGAGCGCGATTGTAAGCAGATTGTATTAAATGCACGTCGTTCGGAGTAACGTTATTATCACGTCAGGCACATGTTGTAAGCGAAATATCACGTTTACCCTGATATCTCGACAGCATTTGCCGCATGAGAATACCGCGCCCACGCAACGCGCCGCGCCCTGACGGGTGCAGACGCACCCCGGCCCAGCCGGACCGGGCATCCGCGCCGTTTTCGCGGATCGTTTGAACTGCCCAACGCTGTCTGTTCCTGCAGACAGCGGGCTCATTTCGAGAAGGTCATGGCAACTGCATCCCATGCTCATGTAGCGACGGACGAATCCAAGGTCCGCACCGTATTCCGCGTCGTCAGCGGCAACTTCCTGGAAATGTACGACTTCATGGTCTACGGCTATTACGCCGCGGCCATTGCGAAGACGTATTTTCCGAGCGGCAATGAGTTCGCATCGCTGATGCTGTCGTTGTCGGTGTTCGGCGCAGGCTTCCTGATGCGTCCGCTCGGCGCGATCGTGCTCGGCGCGTACATCGACCATCATGGCCGCCGCAAGGGCCTGATCCTGACGCTCGCGCTGATGGCGCTCGGCACGTTGACGGTCGCCGCGATTCCCGGCTACGCGACGATCGGCGTGCTCGCGCCCGTGCTCGTGCTGCTCGGGCGCTTGCTGCAAGGCTTCTCGGCCGGCGTGGAGCTGGGCGGCGTGTCGGTCTATCTGTCGGAGATCGCGACGAAGGGCAACAAGGGCTTCTATTGCTCGTGGCAATCGGGCAGCCAGCAGGTAGCCGTCGTGTTCGCCGCGCTGATCGGCGTGATCCTGAATCGCATGCTGCCTGCCGACCAGATGACGTCCTGGGGCTGGCGCGTGCCGTTCCTGATCGGCTGTCTGATCGTGCCGTTCCTGTTCATCATCCGCCGTTCGCTGAAGGAGACGGACGAGTTCCTCGCGAAGAAGCACCGTCCGTCTGTCAGCGAGATTTTCGCGTCGATGCTGCAGAACTGGGGCGTCGTGCTCGGCGGCATGGGCATGGTCATCATGACGACGGTGTCGTTCTACATGATCACCGCGTACACGCCGACCTTCGGCAAGGAAGTCCTGAAACTGTCGTCGATCGACACGCTGATCGTGACCGTCTGCATCGGCGTATCGAACCTGGTCTGGCTGCCCGTGTCGGGCGCGATCTCGGACCGCATCGGCCGCCGTCCCGTGCTGCTGACGTTTACGATCCTCACGATCCTGACGTCGTATCCCGCTGTGCAATGGCTCGTCGCCGATCCGTCGTTCGCGCGCCTCTTGATGGTCGAACTGTGGCTGTCGTTCCTGTACGGCTGCTACAACGGCGGCATGGTCGTCGCGCTGACGGAAGTGATGCCGGCGGACGTGCGCACGGCTGGCTTCTCGCTGGCGTACAGCCTCGCGACGACGATCGGCGGCTTTACGCCTGCTATCGCGACCTATCTGATCCACTCGACGGGCAACAAGGCGGCGCCCGGCCTGTGGATGAGCGTTGCGGCCGTCTGCGGCCTGATCGCGACGCTCGTGCTGTATCGCACGCCGGAAGCGCGCAACCAGTATCGGACGGCGTAAGCGTTCGTCGCACCCGCCAAGTAAAAACCCCCGCACGCGTGCGGGGGTTTTTGTTTCAGCGTCTGCTTTGGCGAAGCCTCGATCGTTCAACTGCGTAATGCCGCCGCCACCTCTTCGACGACGTCCGTCCACGCGCCGGGCCGCGGCTGCCGCACGAGCCGCGCGGACGGATACCACGGGCTACGCGTATCGCGCGTGAACCAGCGCCAGTCGGCGGCGAACGGCAGCATCAGCCAGAGCGGCTTGCCGAGCGCGCCCGCCAGGTGGGCGATGGCCGTGTCGACCGACACCACGCCGTCGAGCCGCTCGATGATCGCCGCCGTGTCCGCAAAGTCGTGGATGCGCTTGTCGAAGCGATGAATGTGCTTCGCGTTCGGATGTGCATCGAGCGCGACGCGCTCGTCTTCGCTGAGCGAGGGCTGCAGCACGATCCAGTCGATGCCGTCGAGCGCGAACAGCGGTTCGAGCGCGGCCAGCGGCAGCGAGCGGTTTTCCTGACGCTGCGCGCGTCCCGACCACGCGAGACCGATCTTGCGTTTGGCCTGCCCGCCGAGCGAGCCGCGCCAGGCGCGGCGCGAGGCGGCCGGCGCATTCAGATACGGCGTGCGCGCCGGAATCGTGTCCAGTTCGGTGCCGAGCGCGAGCGGCAAGCTCAACAGCGGGCATTGCAGATCGGCACGAGGCCGCGGCGCGCCTTGCGCGATCAGCGTCACGCGCCATTGCTGCGCCGTCGGTTCGAGCAGCGACAGCAGCTGGGGCTGCACTTCGAGCACGACACGCCCGGCGCGCTGCGCCACCCGTTCGACGAAGCGCACGAATTGCAGCGTGTCGCCGAAACCCTGTTCGGCGTGCACGAGCAGCGTGCGTCCGGTAATCGGCTCGCCGTTCCAGCGCGGCAGAGGCGTCGCGTCAGGCGGAAACGCCGTGTTTTCCAGCCGCCATTCGTATTCGGGCAGACCGCGCTTGAAATCGCCGAGCGTGAGCAGCGTGACGCCGCGATTGGTGTGCGCTATCGCCAGATCGGGCCGTAGACGCAGCGCCTGCTCGAAAGCGCGCAAGGCGGCGTCATATGAGCCGAGCGCGTGATGCGCGGCGCCGAGGCTCAGCCACGCCAGCGCGAAGTTCGGGTCCAGACCGACGGCGAGTTCGAAGCGTGGCCACGCTTCTTCGTGACGGCCGAGCGAGGCAAGCGCGTTGCCCAGCCCGAACAGTGCGGGTGGCAGGTTCGCCTGCAGCGCGAGAACGGCTTCGAACTCGGCGACGGCTTCGTGATGCTGTCCCGTCGCGTCGAGCGTATTGCCCAGGTTGAAGCGCGCGGCCACGAAGCGCGGCTCGATCCTGAGCGCCGCGCGGAAATGCGCGCTCGCCTCGGTGGCCGAGCCGAGCGCATTGAGCGCCATGCCGATGTTGTTGTGCGCACCCGCATGGCGGGGCCGCAGTTCGAGCGCGCGCCGGAACGAATCGACGGCTTCGCGGTGCTGGCCGAGCGCATGCAGCGCATTGCCGAGATTGACGTGCGACGACGCGTCCATCGGCTGCAGGCGCAGCGATTTCTGGAACGCGTCGACGGCATCTTCGTGGCGCCCGGCGAGCGCGTACGCATTGCCGAGGTTGTAATGCGCCATCGGAAACGTCGGCGCGAGCGTCAGCGCATTGCGAAAGCGTTCGATTGCCTGGTCGAGCCGGCCGAGCGCCTTCAGCGCGTTGCCGAGGTTCAGTTGCAGCGCGGCGTCCTGCGGGCGCAAGTCCGCGGCGCGGCGCACGAGGTCGGCCGCTTCTTCGTGCTGGCCTTGCTGGTGGCGCAGCACGCCAAGCAGATGCAGCGCATCGACGTGGACGGGATCGAGTTCGAGCGTGGCGCGATAGTCGCGCTCGGCGTCGTCGAGGCGTCCGTCGCGATGCGCGCTGTAGGCGCGGTCGAAAACAGGGTGCATGACGCAGGCGAGGGTGTGATGCAGGAAAACCCGCATTTTCCCACACTCGGCGCACGCCCCCCGACTTGACGCGGAGAGTGTTGCTCAATAACATATGAACATCTGTTCAAATGTATGTATCGACGACCCTCCATGTCTACCGCGCTCTCTCTGAATGCCGACGACCGCGTCGTGCAGATCGCCGATCTGTTCCGCCTGCTTGGCGACCCGACGCGCCTGCGCATCGTGCTCGCGTGTGTCGACGAGCGGCGCGCGGTGGGCGCGATCGCCGAATCGCTGAATCTGTCGCCTTCGCTCGTGAGCCACCATCTGCGGCTGCTGCGGGCGGCGCGCATCGTGCGCGCGGAGCGGCAGGGCAAGCAGGTTTTCTACGTCGCCGCCGACGGCCACATCAGCGGCATGCTGACCGACATGCTCGAGCACGTCGCCGAACCCGTCAGCGAATCCGCCGCCGACCTCACGCAGGATCACGCATGAAATACACCGCTCATCAGACCAACGGCACCACGGCGCAGCATCAGCCGAAGTCCGACGCGCATGTGCACACGGATGCCTGCGCTCACGCAGGCCACGACCACGCGACGCACGATCACACGCATGACCATGACCACGCGCCCGGCGAGGGCAAGAAGGCGTCGCATGCGCATCATCACGGCCACGGGCACGGCCATCACCACCATCACGCGCCCGCGTCGGGCCACGGACGCGCGTTCGCGCTCGCCGTCGCGCTGAACGTCACGATCGTCGTCGTACAGGCGATCTACGGCGTGCTCGCCAATTCGACCGCGCTGCTCGCTGATGCCGGACACAATCTCTCCGATGTGCTCGGCCTGCTGCTCGCCTGGGGCGCAACCTGGCTCGCGACGCGCCGGCCGTCCGCGCGCTATACATTCGGCCTTGGCGGCTCGTCGATTCTCGCCAGCCTGCTCAATGCGGGGCTGCTGCTGTTCGCGTGCGGCGTGATCGTCGCGGAAGCGGTCGGCAGGCTGTTTCATCCGTCGCCCGTCGCGGGGCTCGACGTGTTCATCGTCGCGCTCGTCGGCATGGTCGTGAACGGCTTCTCGGCATGGCTTTTCATGCGCGGCCAGGAAGACGATCTGAACATTCGCGGCGCGTTCCTGCATATGGTCGCCGACGCGGCCGTATCGGCCGCCGTCGCCGTCAGCGGCCTTGCCATACTTTTCAGCGGCTGGACATGGCTCGATCCGGTGATGAGCATCGTCGTGGTCGCGGTAATCGTCTACGGCACGTGGGGCCTGCTGCGCGATTCCATCAAGCTCGCGCTCAACGGCGTGCCGCCCGGCGTCGACGTGCAGAAGATCCGCGAGTACCTCGCCGCGCAGCCCGGCGTCACCGACGTCCACGATCTGCACGTATGGGCGCTGTCGACGACGGGCAACGCGCTGTCCGCGCATCTCGTGATTCCGGACGGCCATCCGGGCGACGTGGTGATCGACGGGATCGTCGGCACGCTGCGCGCGGAGTTCGACATGCATCACGCGACGCTGCAGGTCGACATGGGCACGACGCAGCACCGCTGTTCGCTCGATCACACGCCGCACGCGCACTGAGCGTTATGTCGCGCGGCTGATGCGGGCTTGATGCGCCGCGTCGTCGGCCGCACGTCAGCGAGCGGGACGCTCGGCGTACACTAGCGAGCATGTCCGACTGCGGAGGTCTGCATGACGGGTGCTTCCTTCGACGTGCCGCCCGTGCTGATCGTCGGCGCGGGACCGACGGGACTGGCGGCGGCCATGAGTCTTGCTCGCGCGCAGGTGCCCGTGCGGCTGATCGACAAGGCGCTGCAAGCGGATCCGCATTCGCGCGCGATCGGCATCCAGGCGCGCACGCTCGAACTGCTGGAGCAACATCGCCTCGTCGAACGCTTTCTCGAACTCGGTCATCGCGCGCGCACCGCGAATCTGTATTCGAACGGCCAGCGGCTGACGCGGCTCGATTTCGATCCGCTGCAAACGCGCTATCCGTATCTGCTGTTTCTCGATCAGTCCGTTACCGAGCGCCTGCTGACGGAGCATCTCGCGACGTTCGGCGTGGAGGTCGAACGCGGCGTCGAGCTGACGATGTTCGCGCAGGGCTCGGCGGGCATCAACGCGACGCTGCAACGCGCCGACGGTCACATTGAAACCCTGCATCCGTCGTACATGATCGCCGCTGACGGCGCGCACAGCGCGATTCGTCACCGGCTCGGCATGAGCTTCGCGGGCAAGACCTTCGAGCAGACCTTCCTGCTTGCCGACATCGAAGCGGACACCGGCTGGTCCGACGACGAGTTTCATATCTTCGCGTCGGGCGCGGGGCTGGCGGCGCTCTTTCCGATGGGCAAGGGCCGGCATCGGCTGATCGCCGATCATCCCGCGATGCCGGCGCGCGAGCCGGCCGAGGTTGCGTCGGGCGGCGACACCGCGATGCCGCTTGCGTCGATCCCCGCGCCCACGCTCGAAGAATGCCGGGCGATCGCGAAGAGCCGAATTCATCATCCCGTCGAACTGAGCAGCCTGTCGTGGTCCGGCTACTTTCATCTGAATAGCCGGATGGTCGAGCAGTTGCGCGCGCAGCGCGTGTTCCTGGCGGGCGACGCCGCGCATGTGCACAGTCCCGCGGGCGCGCAGGGGATGAACACGGGCATTCAGGAAGCGTTCAATCTCGGCTGGAAAATCGCGCGCGTGCTGAAGGGCGATGCGCCCGACCGGCTGCTCGACACCTACCATCTCGAACGTCATCCGATCGAACGCGACGTGCTGCGGCAGACCAGCTTCGTCACGCATATGGCGGAAGCGGACCACGGGCCGCTCAAGCTGCTGCGCGAGCGCGTGATGCCCGTGCTCGCCGCGCTGGGGCCGCTGCGCGATGCCGCGCGTCTCACCGTCAGCGAACTGGCGATCCAGTACCGGCGCTCGCCGCTGACGCTCGAACGCATACTGGACGGCGGCCCGCGCGCGGGCGAACGCGCGCCCGATGCGCTCGTGCATGTCGTCGATGGACCGTTGGGCCGGGTGCCCGGCATGGGCTGCATTTTCGATCTGCACGACCCGGCGTTTTTCTCGCTGTTTCTGCTCGTCGATCCGCCGGAGGAACCGGGGACGGGCAACGGCAAAATGCTGTCGCTGCATCGCAAGCCTGTGCGCGCTGCCGATCTCGACCGTTTCGTTGCCGCCGTCGAAGATTTGCTGCCGGGGGCGGTGCGGGTGTGGCGCGTGTCGGATGCGAATGGCGAGGACGGTGGGCCGTCGCTCAGTGAGTCGTTCGGGAGGACGCGGCCTTCGTTTTATCTGGTGCGGCCCGACGGATATGTTTGCGCACGTGGGCGGCCGGGGTCTGATTTGAATGGACTGCTAAGGCATTGCGAAGCGTGGTTCGCAAAGGGGGCGCCGAGCGAGCCGGCGGTGTCGTGATGAGTTGATACGCACGTTCGTTGCGGGTTTGGTGTTTGTGGTTGAGCTGGCAGCGTCTGCGGTTTGGTTTTGCTTTTGCTTTTGCTTTTGCTGGCATCCGCGTGATGTTATTGGTTCGCTAGCGTTGCCCCTGTGCGGGGCGGCACCTACTTTTCTTTGCCGCCGCAAAGAAAAGTAGGCAAAAGAAAGCGGCTCACACCGCCAGCACGTGTTCTCATCCACGGGCCCCCAACGTCCCCACCCGTCACACGGTAACGCGTTGTTCGTTGCCCGTTGCCAGCGCTTCGAACAATTGCATCACCTACTTCACGAACCCATACAGCGGCCAGCGGCAGCGAATGACTAGTGCCGCCCAGGTGGCAAACTGTGTGTAGGTTGTCGCGTCGTAATGGGTAGCGCTCTTACAGGGTGGAGCGCGTGCGCTATCGGTCCGGAGTGAGGCGTGTGAGCCACTACAGCCAACACACAGTTTGCCACCTGGGCGGCGGTGGACGATCTGGCTCGGCGTGCTGTAGTGCGGAAGCGTGCAGCGGGTGAGGCGCACTGCAAGAGCGCTGGCAACGGACGTGGGTCACGTGGTTGCAGTGTGAAGCGTAAGAACCTTTGGGGGCCCTCAGGCAAGAACAAGGATTGGCGGTGTGAGCCGCTTTCTTTTGCCTACTTTTCTTTGCGGCGGCAAAGAAAAGTAGGTGCCGCCCCGCACAGGGGCGACGCCTGAAGCACGCTAACAAACCGCGGATGCCAGCGAAAGCAAAATCAAACCGCGGATGCCAGCGAAAGCAAAACCAAACCGCCGATGCCAGCAAAAGCAAAAACAAGCAAACCCCCCCAGCGTCGCAGACAACCCCAAAACCAAAAAAAAGCGTCCGCATCGCTCCCGACACGAACGCCCAACTGCTGTTGCTATTACATGAACGCCGACGCCAACGCGCCGCCAGGCAATTGAAACACCTTAAACCGCCGCAGCCTCCTTCGGCGTCAAATCCGCGCGATGCCTGACCAGCGCCTCACGAACCATCTCATGCAATTCCAGCTCAACACCCTCAGGATTCGCATGCAGCGTCGCCAGAATCGAGCGCCGCATACGCGGCTCCCAAAACCGCCGGATATGATCGGCAATATTGTCGATCGCCTCATCGCGGTCCGGCATCGACTCGAAGAAATCGCCGATGCGGTTCGCCATGTCGACCAGGTTATGTGCGTCCATTGCGTTGCCTCACTTGCCTGACGTGGTGGCCATCTCACGCTTGCTGAGATGCTCGAGCTGCTCATTGTTGAAGCGCGAGTAGTCCTTCTGCCATTGCGACGGTTGCTCGACAGGCATCACCTGCACGGCCGTCACCTTGTACTCGGGGCAGTTGGTCGCCCAGTCGGAGCTGTCCGTCGTAATCACGTTCGCGCCGGACTCGGGGAAGTGGAACGTCGTGTAGACCACGCCCGGCTGCATCCGGTCCGCCACCTTCGCGCGCAGCACCGTGTAGCCCGCGCGCGATTCGATGCCGACCCAGTCGTCATTCTTGATGCCACGGTCTTCAGCGTCGTGCGGATGGATCTCCAGACGATCCTCGTCGTGCCACAGTGAATTCTCCGTGCGGCGCGTCTGCGCACCGACGTTGTACTGCGACAGAATGCGGCCCGTCGTCAGGATCAGCGGGAACTTCTGGTTGACCTTCTCCGGCGTCGCGACGTACTTCGTGATGACGAACTTGCCCTTGCCGCGCACGAACTCGTTGATGTGCATCGTCGGCGTGCCTTCCGGCGCGTTCTCGTTGCACGGCCACTGGATGCTGCCCAGCTTGTCGAGCTTCTCGTACGACACGCCGTGGAAAGTCGGCGTGAGGCGCGCGATCTCGTCCATGATCTGCGACGGATGCGTGTAGTTCATCTCGTAGCCGAGCGCGCGGGCGAGCAGGATCGTCACTTCCCAGTCCGAGTAGCCGGCCAGCGGCGGCATCACCTTGCGCACGCGCGAAATGCGGCGCTCGGCGTTGGTGAACGTGCCGTCCTTTTCGAGGAACGTCGAGCCCGGCAGCAGCACGTGCGCATACTTCGCGGTTTCGTTCAGGAAGATGTCCTGCACGACGATACATTCCATCGACGACAACGCCGCGCCCACATGCTGCGTGTTCGGGTCGGACTGGACGATGTCTTCACCCTGGCAGTACAGGCCCATGAAGCTGCCGTGCAGCGCCGCGTCGAACATGTTCGGGATGCGCAGGCCCGGCTCCGGCTGCAGCGTCACGCCCCATTCGCCTTCGAACAGCGTGCGCGTCACCGTATCGCTGATATGGCGATAGCCCGGCAGTTCGTGCGGGAACGAGCCCATGTCGCACGAGCCCTGCACGTTGTTCTGGCCGCGCAGCGGATTCACGCCGACGCCTTCGCGGCCAATGTTGCCCGTCGCCATCGCAAGGTTCGCGATGCCCATCACTGTCGTCGAGCCTTGCGCGTGTTCCGTCACGCCGAGGCCGTAGTAGATCGCCGCGTTGCCGCCCGTCGCGTAGAGGCGCGCGGCTTCGCGCACCTGTTGCGCCGGCACGCCCGTCACGCTTTCCATCATTTCCGGCGAGTTCTCCGGCAGCGCGACGAAATCGCGCCAGTGCTGGAACGCGCGCGTTTCGCAACGCTCAGCGATGAACGCCTCATTGAGCAGGCCTTCCGACACGAGCACGTGAGCAAGCGACGTGACCATCGCGACGTTCGTACCCGGACGCAGTTGCAGGTGATGCGTGGCTTTCACGTGTGCCGTATCGACGATGTCGATGCGGCGCGGATCGACGACGATCAGCTTCGCGCCTTCGCGTACACGTCGCTTCAGACGCGAGCCGAACACCGGGTGGCCGTCGGTCGGATTCGCGCCGATCACGATGATGACGTCGGATTTATCGACGGAAGCGAAGGTCTGCGTGCCCGCCGATTCGCCGAGCGTCGTCTTCAGGCCGTAGCCCGTCGGCGAGTGACAGACGCGCGCGCAGGTGTCGACGTTGTTGTTGCCGAACGCGGCGCGCACCAGCTTCTGCACCAGATACGTTTCTTCGTTCGTGCAGCGCGACGACGTAATGCCGCCGATCGAATCGCGGCCGTACTTCTCCTGGATGCGGCGGAACTCCGACGCCGCGTAGCTCAGCGCTTCTTCCCAGCTGACTTCGCGCCACGGATCGGTGATCTTCGCGCGGATCATCGGCTTCTTGATGCGATCCTTGTGCGTCGCGTAGCCCCATGCAAAGCGGCCCTTCACGCAAGCGTGGCCTTCGTTCGCCTGGCCGTTCTTGTGCGGCACCATCCGCACGACCGTGTTGCCCTTCATCTCGGCCTTGAACGAGCAGCCGACGCCGCAGTACGCGCAGGTCGTCACGAGGGAATGCTCGGCCTGGCCCAGCATCACGATGCTCTTTTCCGACAGCGTCGCAGTCGGGCACGCGGCGACGCACGCGCCGCACGACACGCACTCCGAGTCCATGAACGGCTGGCTTTCGCTCGCGGCGACGCGCGATTCGAAGCCGCGGCCGGAGATGGTCAGCGCGAACGTGCCTTGCGTCTCTTCACACGCGCGCACGCAGCGGTTGCAGACGATGCACTTCGACGGGTCGTACGTGAAGTACGGGTTCGACTCGTCTTTCTTGTCCTTCAGGTGATTCGCGCCGTCGAAGCCATAACGCACCTCGCGCAGGCCCGTGACGCCCGCCATGTCCTGCAGTTCGCAGTTGCCGTTGGCAGGGCAGGTGAGACAGTCGAGCGGGTGATCGGAGATGTACAGCTCCATCACGTTGCGGCGCAGACCCTGCAGACGGTCCGTTTGCGTGCGCACTTTCATGCCCGCTTCGACAGGCGTCGTGCACGACGCGGGATAACCGCGCCGTCCTTCGATTTCGACGAGACACAGACGGCACGAGCCGAATGGTTCGAGCGAATCGGTGGCGCACAGCTTCGGGATGTTGACGCCGGCTTCAGCGGCGGCACGCATCACCGACGTGCCCGCGGGCACCGTGATCGACTCGCCGTCGATTTCGAGCGTCACGTCGACGTCGGAATGGCGCAGCGGCGTGCCGTAGTCGGTATCGTCCATCGGGCCGCGTTCGTTGCGCAGTGCGCCCGCCTTGCAGGCGCAGTTGCCGGAGCCGCAGCCGCCGGATTTGAAGGTGATCGGATCGGACATGTTGGGCTCCAGGGTCAGGCTGCCGCTTTCGGAATGGCGGTTTCGAGACCGAAGTCTTCGGGGAAATGGTCGAGGGCGGAGACGACGGGGAAGGGCGTCATGCCGCCCATCGCGCACAGCGAACCCGACACCATCGTGTCGCACAGATCGCGCAGCAGTTGCACCTGCTTCGTCGACGTATCGCCGTTGCGAATGCGCTGGATCACTTCGACGCCGCGCGTCGAGCCGATCCGGCACGGCGTGCACTTGCCGCACGATTCGAGTGCGCAGAAGTGCATCGCGTATTGCGCGAGATCGGCGAGATTCGACGTATCGTCGTGAATCACCAGACCGCCGTGACCGACGACGGCGCCGACCTTCGCGTATTCCTCATAGTCGAGCGGGATGTCCCACTGGCTCTCGGGCAGATACGTGCCGAGCGGGCCGCCTACCTGCACCGCGCGCGCCGGACGGCCGCTTGCCGTGCCGCCGCCGTAGTCGAACATCAGCTCTCGCAGCGTGCAGCCGAAAGCGAGTTCGACGAGCCCGCCGCGCTTTACGTTGCCCGCCACCTGGAAGGGCAGCGTGCCGCGCGAGCGGCCCATGCCGAAGTCCTTGTAGAACGCCGCGCCCTTCGCGAAGATGATCGGCACGGTGGCGAGCGTGATCACGTTGTTGATCACGGTCGGCTTGCCGAACAGACCTTCGAGCGCCGGCAGCGGCGGCTTTGCGCGCACGATGCCGCGCTTGCCTTCGAGCGATTCGAGCAGCGCCGTTTCCTCGCCGCACACATACGCGCCCGCGCCCTTGGCGACGAACAGTTCGAAGCGATGCTCCGAGCCGAGCACGCTGTCGCCGAGCCAGCCGGCGGCGCGCGCCTTGACGATCGCGGCTTCGAGCGTGGCGATCGAATGCGGATACTCGCTGCGCACATAGATATGGCCGACGGTAGCGCCCGCCACGATGCCCGCGATGATCATCCCTTCGATCAGCACGAACGGATCGCTTTCCATCACGAGGCGGTCGGAGAACGTGCCCGAATCGCCTTCGTCCGCGTTGCAGACGATGTACTTCTGGTTGGCCTTCGCGGCGCGCACCGTGCGCCACTTGATGCCGGCCGGGAACGCCGCGCCGCCGCGGCCGCGCAGGCCGGATTCGATCAGCGCGTCGACGGCTGCGTCGCCCGACATCGCGAGCGCGTTGTACAGGCCGACGATGCCGCCATTGGCGATGTAGTCGTCGGTCGAAAGCGGGTCGGTGATGCCGATGCGCGCGAACGTCAGGCGCTGCTGCTTCTTCAGATATGGGATCTCTTCGACCACGCCGACATGCTTCGCGTGCGTCGCCTTGCCTTCGATGAAGCCCGCGTCGAACAGCGATGCCACGTCTTCCACTTCGACGTTCGCGTAGCCGATGCGGCCTTCGGGCGTCTGCACTTCGACGAGCGGTTCGAGATAGAGCAAACCGCGCGAGCCATTGCGCACGAGTTCGATATCGATGCCGCGCGCTTTCGCTTCATCGACGATGGCCGTGGCGAGCGCGTCCGCGCCGAGCGCCAGCGCCGAGGAATCGCGGGGAACGTAAATGCGCGTCATACCGTTTCCTCCACCCGTTTCATTGCCGCTGCGAGCAGCGCGTCGAACTTCTGCGGCGTTACTTTGGCGTGCAGCTCGCCGTTGATCATCATGGCGGGCGACAGCGCGCATTGACCGAGGCAATACACCGATTCGAGACCGACTGCGCCATCGCATGCATGGTCGTGGGCGTGTGCGTCGTGCTTGTGCGCGTCGAAGCGGCAACCCGTGCGCGCCTCGATATGCTGCGCGAGCGCTTCCGTACCCATGCTGCGGCAGGCTTCCGCGCGGCACAGCTGGACCGTGACGGGCGCGGCAGGCGACTGGCGGAAGTGGTGGTAATACGTGATGACGCCATGCACTTCGGCCCGCGACAGGTTCATCGTCCGCGCGAGCGGTGCGACGGTGTCGGGCGGCACGAAGCCGATGTCGTCCTGAATGGCGTGCAGCAGCGCAACCAGCGACATGCCGGGTCGTGCGTGACGTTGCACGAGTTCGTCTGGCGCAATGGCGTTCGGTCGATCCACAGTGGGGCTCCTCCAAAGTCGATATATGCACTTGTTATTCATAACCCGTGCATCTATGCTTTGCTTGTTTGATATATCAATGCGAACGATAGGCGGCTAGGTCGGCTTTCGCAATAGGAACTGCTAGAACATATATGATTCGAATCGAATGCCAGGCGCAACTGATTGTGCGGGACAGCAACGGCCAAACGTCCAGCCTGTCTGACGCTGTGCCGCTCCTGTCCCTCGTGGACCAGACGGGCAGCATCGCGCAGGCCGCTGCGCTTAAGGGTTTGTCCTACCGTCATGCATGGGGTTTGCTGCGCGCCATCGAAACTCAACTGGGCGGCGCGCTAATCGAGAAAGAGCGTGGCCGCGGCTCGGCGCTCTCGGAACTCGGACGGGCCGTGTTGCGCGCGCAACGACTTTGCGGCGAGCGTCTGGACGGCAACATGCAGGCGCTGGCAAGCGAAGTCGCCGCCGATCTGAACCGCTGGCTTGCGCCGCCCGCAGAAGACGTGCGCATTCATGCGTCGCACGGCTATGCGGTGGCCGCGCTCGTAACAGCGCTCGTCGCCGACGAAGTGCCCCTCGACATCAAATACCGCGACAGCGCCGAAGCGATCACCGCGCTCGCGCGCGGCGAGTGCGATCTGGCGGGCTTCCATCTGCCGCGCGGTGAGTTCCGTGCGGCATGCGCGGACAAGTATCGCCAGTGGCTCGATCCGCAGCGGCATGTGCTCGTGCATCTGACGCGGCGCAAGCAAGGGCTCTTTCTCGCGAAGGGCAATCCGAAGGGCATAGGCGGATTGACCGACCTCGCGCGCGACGACATCCGCTTCGTCAACCGGCAACACGGTTCCGGCACGCGCATGTTGATCGATCTCGCGCTGCGGCGCGTCGGTGTCGATCCGGATCGCGTGAACGGCTATGCGTCGACTGAACTGACGCATTCGGCGATCGCGGCTTTCGTCGCGAGCGGGATGGCGGACGTCGGCTTCGGTGTCGAACCGGCTGCGCATCACTTTGGGCTCGACTTCATCCCGGTCGTCGACGAGGACTATTACTTTGCATGCGATCGCGCGCGGCTGGAACGCGAACCGCTGACGACGGTGATGTCGGTGATGCGCGGCAATCCGTTCCGGCAGAGCGTCGCGCATCTGGAAGGCTACGATCCCGTCGATTGCGGGAAGCTGCTCGAACTGGAAGCCGGTCTGGAGGAGAGCGGGGCCTGAAATGCACGGCCGACGCGGCCGTCGAATCGCGCACAGTAAGCGCCCGTAACAACGAAAGCAGGCTGCAGACGCTGCGCTGCACGGCGCTTTGCGCTAATCTCTACGCTTTCGTGATCCTGCCTCAGTTGCGCGGCGTCGTTTGCCGCATCGATTCGATATGAAATATTTCGTTCCCGCTTGCGCTGCCGCCCTCACGGCCGGCGCGTTGTTTGCCACGATGTCCGTTGCATTTGCGCAGAATTCGCCTGGCGTGCCGGGCGGTATCCTGACCGAAGAGTTCAAGCTCAACGAGCATCCGCAGATGCCGTTCGGCGCATCGGCACCGTCGAAGAAGTATCAGAGCGACAAGCCTACGAAACTGCGCAAGCGCGGCGACAACGGCGATCCGAACGGCTGCAACCTCAAGTGCCCTGACGATCAGTAAATGACGCGACACACGCGGCGCTTTGCGGCGTCGCGTGTGTCGTTGAACCGGCGGGCTGAATTACGGCTTCGCTGTGTGCCACACGTCCTTAAAGCCGTCCCCCTTCATGTCGCCGGGCTTCTCGTCCTTCGCGAAGCGGTAGAGCGGCTTGCCTTTGTACGCCCACTGCTTCTGCCCGTCCGCGCCGTCGATCACGGTCCAGTCGCCCGAGGGCTTGTCGCCGGCTGCGGCAGCGGCCGCGGGCCATGCCGCTGCGCAACCGCCCGAGCAGGCGCTCTTGCCCGGCGTCGTGTCCTTGTCGAAGGTGTAGAGCGTGCGTCCCTGTTCGTCGACCAAATGTCCGTCCATGGTTTTCGGCGGCGCGGCGAAGGCGGCCTGCTGTACGGCGAGCGCGGCGATGAGAAGGAGAGTCTTGCGCATGATGCGGCTCCTGTTCTGACGTGTTGTGTATGGAGTGTATGCAATCGTTCGGCGGGTGCGCGCCTTAAATGCTTTGAATCTGCACGCATCGAATAAACGGCTGGCGCGCCTTGTTATTCCATGCGTCGTTGATCGAAAGCGCCCGTCGTATGCGTTCAGGAAGGCCCGTCGCGTTTGCGAACGGGCCTTTTTGTTTGCTGCCGTTTTGGTATGACGATGCTTTGGTCAACCCTGCCGTCAAAAAGGGCGGGACCGCGGACGGTATAATTCCCCTGATCTATCAAGAGGCAATGCGAATTGCATTGCGCCGGTCTGCACTGTTCGACGCAGGCCGAGCGGCGAAGTCAAGCCCTCGCATACGGGGAAAGTCGAGAATGAAAATACTATTGACCAACTTCCACAACGGTCGTGGAGGCGGTCACGACACGTACGTGGTTTCTATTGCGCGGGCGTTGGCCGCGCGTCACGAAGTCTTCGTCGGTGCGCCGAAGACCAGCAGGCTGTTGCAGCATGCAAGCGGCGTTGCCAATATCCGCGCGTTGCCGATGGAGTTTCCCGCCAAGCTCAAGGAGCTTGGGCGCTTTGTCGGCGCGATCCGCGAACTGCGTGCGCTGCTCGAGCGCGAGCGCTTCGATGTGGTTCATGTGAACGGCTCGCCCGATCATCGGCTCGTGCTGCTGGCGACGCTGTTCGCCCCGTTCAAGCGGCCGTATTGTGTGTACACCAAGCACAACACGATCCGCGTCAAACGCGACTTCATGACAAAGCTCAAGGCGCGGCGCGCGACGCATCACGTGATCGCCGTGTCGAAGCCGGCGGCGCGATTGCTCGAAGGGTCGGTGTATGCGGATTGCGGGTTGTCGGTGATTCCGAATGGCGTCGATATCCGTCACTACGCACCCTTTGACGACGCAGTGGCCGCGCGCAGGCGCGACGCGCTGCTCGGTGCGAAGCATGCCGGGAAACTGGTGGTCGGCACGATTACCGGCTTCGACTGGTACAAGGGGACGATGGACATGGTGGCGGCCGTCGCCGCGTTGCCGGAGGATTTGCGCAAGCAGGTCGTGCTGGTGGTTGTCGGCACGGAGCCGAATGACGAGCAGCGCAAGGTCATCGACGCGCTGAACATGAACGAGCATCTGCTGATCAGCGGCTTCACGGACGACGTGCGCGACTATGTCGCAACGTTCGATGCCGGCTTCATGGTGTCGTACGCGGTGGAAAGCAGTTCGTTCGCATGCCGCGAGATGATGGCGATGGGGCGGCCGGTGCTCGTCACCCGCTACGCGAGCCTGCCTGAGAACGTCGACGATGGCATCGACGGCTGGATCGTCGAGCCGCGCGACACGCAGGCGATGACCGCGCAGCTGCGTGCGATGCTCGCGAACCGTGGCCAGCTACCCGCGATGGGGCGACATGCACGCGCCAAAGCCGAACGGGAGTTCTGCAACAGCAAGTTCATTCAGGAAACGGAAGAGGTGTACGTGCGCGCTGCGGCGTGACGGTTCTGGCTCCGTGAGCCTGGTGCGATCGACGCGAGGCCCGCGCGCAGTGTGATGCTGCCGCGGGCTTTGTGTTTGCGGGAAGGAGGTATCGCGTGTGGTTACGCGCGGACAAGCTTCGCGCCACAGGTCGTGATATCGCCGATGTACGCGATGCGCTTGCCGTTGTGCCGACGTCGCCCGCTAGCGATGATCGGATATTTACCGCCGCAGCGCGGACAGGCGACCAGGTGACCGTCGAGCGCAACGGCGATACCTTCATCGGTCAGATCCTGCGTCGCCTCGACGATCTTGCCGCCGTGGTCGGTGGCGTCACCGAGGCGGGCCATAGTGAGGTCGTCTGGGTTGCTCATTTCGTGCATCTCCCGTTTGGTTAGTTGTACTGGGCGGATAGGGCGTGCCGTCGAACTTGGAGACGGCCGCTCATTTGACGCCGGCGCAGCCCCAGTGACTATCAGAAAAGGTTGAAAAGAGGGCGCGAACGAATGCCGGATGCGCAAGCGCGCGCGTCTGGGAGGCCTGATACAGGCTGGCAGGCGGGGCCGACGGCAACAAAAAACCCGCAGAGCGCTTCGCTGTGCGGGTCTTCGTACTGCGGCGTACTACACCGTATTGAATATTGGTGGAGGCGGCGGGAATCGAACCCGCGTCCAGAAGTCCTCCACGACTAGTTCTACATGTTTAGTTCAGTCTTTTGATTTAACCGCAGCGACGCGAACGAACACGCTTCACTACGGCGATTCACTAAATTTTCGACCCGGACGTCGTGACGCCGCCAAGGCTTAACTGACGTATATGACCTCTGTCGGTATTGCTACCGGTCTTGCGACACTAGCCCGTCAGTGAACTAGGCAGAGGACGGCGGCCCTTAGGCTGCCAGTGCGAACGTATCGTCGTTTGCAGTTACGTTTTTCCCATTGATTAACGAGGTGACGGGTCCTCGACATGCCCTAGCCGCTTCGCAACCCCTGTCGAAACCAGGTCGCCCCCGCAGAAGGAATGAGCCACACGGGTGGCTCAATAAATCATTCTACAGTAGCGGCGCTCGCGAGTCACGGCGAAGCGCACGCGTGCTCCCGTAGGTAGCGCACGCGACCTTCAACTGATGTCGCGTAGCAGGTTATGCAGTTCGCCCGTCGACTTGACGACATGCTGTGCGTGCCATTGCGTCGGCGGAATGTCGTTACCGCAATAGCCATACGCCGCCGCGACCGTCACCATGCCGGCCGCAAAGCCTGCTTGCACATCGCGCAGATCGTCGCCGACATAGACGATCCGCTCCGGCGGCAGGTCCAGTTCCTTCGCGGCGTGCAGCAGCGGCGCAGGGTGGGGCTTCGAATGCGGTGTCGTGTCGCCGCTGACGACACAGCCCGCGCGCGCGCCCAGCCCGAGCTGGGCGACGAGTGGCTCCGTCAGCCGCGCGACCTTGTTCGTCACGATGCCCCAGCGCACGCCGCGTGCATCGAGGTCGTCCAGAATGTCGCCGATGCCTGGGAACAGCAGCGTTTCGATGCACAGATCCGCTTCGTAGTTCGCCAGGAACTCGTCGCGCATCGACGCGTAGTCATGATGGTCCGGGCCGATGCCGAACGCGCCGCCGAGCAGGCCGCGCGCACCCGCTGAGGCAAGCGGGCGCAACTGCTCAAGTGGCACCATCTCGAGCCCGCGCTCATGGCGCATCTTGTTGACGGCTGCGGCGAGGTCGGGCGCGGTGTCGGCAAGCGTGCCGTCGAGGTCGAACAGAATGCCCTGGCAAAGACCGACCGATGCTTCTTCGTCTTCGCGCTGGGGCAGGGGCGTGGGATCGCTCATTGAAGTAGGCGCTGGATCACGCTTCGCGACGGCACGCGAGCATGTAGTTGACGTCGGTGTCGTTCGACACGCCGAAATGGCGCGTGAGCGGGTTGTAGGTGATGCCCTTGATTTCGACGGTGTGCAGGCCCGCCGCGCGCGCGAAGCCGGCAAGCTCCGACGGGCGGATGAAGCGCGCGTAGTCGTGCGTGCCCTTCGGCAGCATGCGCGCGATGTACTCCGCGCCGACCACCGCCAGCAGGTACGCCTTCACATTGCGATTGAGGGTCGAAAAGAACACCCAGCCGCCCGGCTTGACGAGCGTCTTGCACGCTTCGACGACCTTCGACGGATCGGGCACGTGCTCGAGCATTTCCATGCAGGTGACGACATCGAACGAAGCAGGTTCGCGGGCTGCCAGCGCCTCCGCGGCGATCTCTTCGTAATTTACCGTTACACCGCTTTCAAGGCTGTGAAGATCCGCGACGCCCAAAGCTTCATTGGACAGGTCGATTCCCTTCACATCGGCGCCCAAAGTCGCCATCGACTCCGACAGAATCCCGCCGCCGCAGCCGATATCGAGTACGCGCTTGCCCGCGAGATGCGCGTGCGAATCGATCCAGTTGAGCCGCACCGGATTCAGTTCGTGCAACGGTTTGAACTCGGCGTTCGGGTCCCACCAGCGATGCGCAAGATCGCTGAATTTCTGCAGTTCGTGGGGATCGGCATTGGTCATGACGGATGCGGCCTCGAGGGCGGGAAGGCGGGTGGATCGGAGAAACCCTGAGTATATAGGGCTGCGCATGGGGCGGCAAAAAGCGCCCGGTCGCGCTTGTCGCCCCGTCCCGCGCGTCGTGGTTGACGACGTGCAGACGGAGCATAAAAAAAGCCCCGCCGAAGCGGGGCTTGATACTGCGGTGTTTTGTAGCTTACTGCTTCGAAGTACCGACAACTTCGACTTCCACGCGACGATCCGGTGCGAGGCAGGCGATGAGTTGCTTGCGGTTCTTCTGGTTGCAGCCCGTCGTAACCGGGTTGCGCTTGCCCTTGCCTTCCGTGTAGATACGGTTGGCTTCGATGCCCTTGCTGACCAGGTATGCCTTGACAGCTTGTGCACGACGCAGCGACAGACGGTCGTTGTACTTGTCCGAACCGATGCGGTCGGTGTAGCCGGTGGCCACGACGACTTCCAGGTTCAGGCCTTGAATCTTCGATGCGAGATCGTCCAGCTTTTCCTTGCCAGCCGGCTTCAGGATTGCCTTGTCGAAGTCGAACAGCGTGTCAGCTTGATACGTGATCTTCTGGCTGGTGATAGCCGGAGCGACCGGAGCCGGAGGTGCCGGCGGCGTCGGTGCTTGTGCGACCAGTGCGCCATCGCACTTTGCGTTAGCCGTTGCCGGCGTCCAGAACGCGTCGCGCCAGCAAAGCTCATTCGTGCCGTTCATCCACACGTATTCGCCGGTGCCGTTCACCCAGTTGTCGTTGGTGGCTTGTCGCGACGCCGGCACCGACTGTGCCATAGCGGATGCAGCCATAACTGCGGTAGCTGCAATGAACGCGAGCTTTGAAAGTTTATTCATATTTCTCCTCTCGAAATTGAGATTACCGCAGGTTTACTGCGAGCCTGTTGACAAAGACCAGTCATACATTGCTCGAAGTATAACATCGGTGCGGAACAAAAGACGCTGTGCGTAGACTTCGAGCAGTGTCTAACTTTGTGCGTTGGCATTTTGCCATATCGTTCCCTTCCGACGATAAAAAAATCCGCCCCCTATTCATACGCCCGGTCGAATGTGGTGCATGCGCAACAAAAGGTGTCAAGTTCGTCAAGAGCCCGCCAGAGGCGGTTTCGGGCGGCTTGCGAGACAGCATTTTCCGGGCCCGGCCGCCACGCTCGCGAGATGCTTCCAGGTGCCGTTTTCGCGCGTCCCACTAATAGGTATACGCATGTCGCCGGGAGCGGATGCGGCGCATGGTAGAATCGCGTGATGCGCTGCGCTCGCAGATGCATAGGGGTAGGCCCAAGCGGTGAGGTGAAGAACGCGTTTCCCTCATCGTCTTCGCGCGTAAACGATACGGACAATGGATCAATTCGCCAAAGAGACTCTACCAATCTCCCTAGAGGAGGAAATGCGCCGCTCGTATATCGAGTACGCGATGAGCGTGATTGTAGGGCGCGCGCTTCCCGATGTCCGCGATGGTCTGAAGCCGGTTCACCGGCGCGTGCTGTACGCCATGCACGAACTGAACAACGACTGGAACCGGGCGTACAAGAAATCGGCGCGTATCGTCGGCGATGTGATCGGTAAGTACCATCCGCACGGCGACTCGGCTGTATACGACACGATCGTCCGCATGGCGCAGGATTTTTCGCTGCGCTATATGCTCGTCGACGGACAAGGCAATTTCGGGTCGGTTGACGGCGACAACGCCGCGGCGATGCGTTACACCGAAATCCGCATGGCGAAGATCGGTCACGAACTGCTCGCCGATATCGACAAGGAAACGGTCGACTTCCAGCCGAACTACGACGGCAGCGAAAACGAGCCGACCATTCTGCCCGCGCGCATCCCGAACCTGCTGATCAACGGCTCGTCGGGCATTGCCGTCGGCATGGCGACCAATATTCCGCCGCACAATCTGAGCGAAATCGTCGACGCCTGCCATCATCTGCTGAAGAATCCGGAAGCGACGATCGACGAGCTGATCGAGATCGTGCCGGCGCCGGACTTCCCGACGGCGGGCATCATCTACGGCGTCGCCGGCGTGCGCGACGGCTACCGCACAGGGCGCGGGCGCGTCGTGATGCGCGCGGCCACGCACTTCGAAGAGATCGATCGCGGCCAGCGCATGGCGATCATCGTCGACGAGTTGCCGTATCAGGTGAACAAGCGTTCGCTGCTCGAGCGGATCGCCGAGCTCGTGAATGAGAAAAAGCTGGAAGGTATTTCGGACATCCGCGACGAATCCGACAAGAGCGGCATGCGCGTCGTGATCGAACTGAAGCGCGGCGAAGTGCCTGAGGTCATTCTTAATAATCTCTACAAGGCGACGCAGCTCCAGGACACGTTCGGCATGAACATGGTCGCGCTGGTCGACGGCCAGCCGAAGCTGCTGAACCTGAAGGAAATGCTCTCGCATTTCCTGTCGCACCGTCGCGAAGTATTGACGCGGCGCACTGTATACGAACTGCGCAAGGCGCGCGAACGCGGCCACGTGCTCGAAGGTCTCGCTGTCGCGCTGGCCAACATCGACGATTTCATCGCGATCATCAAGGCGGCGCCGACGCCGCCTATCGCGAAGCAGGAGTTGATGGACCGCTCGTGGGATTCGTCGATCGTGCGCGAGATGCTGCAGCGTGCCGAGACGGACAACGCTACATCGGGCGGCCGCACCGCGTTCCGTCCGGAAGGTCTGAACCCGGCGTATGGCATGCAGGCCGACGGGCTCTACCGTCTGTCGGACACGCAGGCGCAGGAAATTCTGCAGATGCGCCTGCAACGCCTGACGGGCCTCGAGCAGGACAAGATCCTCAGCGAGTACCGCGACGTGATGGCTCAAATCGCCGACCTGCTGGATATCCTTGCGCGTCCGGAGCGCATAACTTCCATCATCTTCGACGAACTCACCTCGATCAAGGGCGAATTTGGCGACGAACGCCGCTCGCGCATCGAGTTGAACGCGACCGAACTGAACACGGAAGACCTCATCACGCCGCAGGACATGGTCGTGACGATGTCGCACTCCGGTTACGTGAAATCGCAGCCGTTGTCCGAATATCGCGCCCAGAAGCGCGGAGGTCGCGGCAAGCAGGCGACACAGATGAAGGAAGACGACTGGATCGACACGCTCTTCATCGCGAACACGCACGACCACATCCTGTGCTTCTCGAACCGCGGCCGTGTTTATTGGCTGAAGGTTTACGAAGTGCCGCAGGGCTCGCGCAATTCGCGCGGCCGGCCGATCGTCAACATGTTCCCGCTGCAGGAAGGCGAGAAGATCACTGTCGTGCTGCCCGTCAAGGAATTCTCGGCCGACAAGTTCATCTTCATGGCAACGGCGCTCGGCACGGTCAAGAAGACGCCGCTCGAAGCATTTAGCCGTCCGCTGAAGAAGGGCATCATCGCGGTCGGTCTGGATGACGGTGATTACCTGATCGGTGCGGCGATCACCGACGGCGAGCATGACGTGATGCTGTTCTCGGATTCGGGCAAGGCGGTCCGCTTCGACGAGAACGACGTTCGTCCGATGGGCCGTGAAGCGCGCGGCGTGCGCGGCATGCAGCTCGAAGACGGTCAGCAGGTGATTGCACTGCTGGTCGCGGGCGACGAACAGGAGTCGGTGCTGACGGCAACGGAAAACGGCTACGGCAAGCGCACCCCGATCACGGAGTACACGCGCCACGGCCGCGGCACGAAGGGCATGATCGCGATCCAGACGTCCGAGCGCAACGGCAAGGTGGTCGCTGCGACGCTGGTCGACTCGGACGCGCAGATCATGTTGATCACGAATACGGGCGTGCTGATCCGCACGCGTGTGTCGGAAATTCGAGAAATGGGCCGTGCTACGCAAGGTGTTACACTCATCAGCCTTGATGAAGGTACCAAGCTTTCCGGTCTGCAGCAGGTTGCTGAAGCGGAAGCAGACGTGGACGGTGACGCCGACGCGCCTGCGGACGAAGCGGGCGGTGACGAAAGCGAAGCGTCGTGATCCGCAGCGAAGCTTCTCAAGTAATGCGTAAAGCCACGCGGGCATGTTGAGCGCATCGGGCCGATGCGCCGCCTGCGCGGCGAAGCAGTTAGGTTAATTTCTCTTAGGGAGTAGTGATGCAAAAACGTTTCAAGCAGTTGATGGTTCTGGCCGCTTTCGTCCCGACCCTCGCGATGGCGCAAGCGCTGCAAACGCAGCAGCCGGCTCCGGCTGCCCCGGCTGCTGCTGCTGCCCCCGTCGACCCGGCGAAGCAGGCTGCCATCAAGAATCTGCTCGACGCGATCGACGCACAGAAGCTGGTCGGCGCAATCGGCAACAGCGCGCAGATGCAGGCAAAGCAGCTGGTCCCGGCCATCCTGTCGGACGCGCTGTCGGAAAACAAGACGATGACGGACAAGCAAAAGCAGGCTTCCGTCCCGTCGCTGCAGAAGAACGCCGTGCCGAAGCTGGTTGACTCGGCAGGCCAGGTCTTCGCAACGGACGCATTCAAGCAGGACGCGATGCAAGCTCAGTACGACGCCTACGCGAAGTACTACAGCACGCAGGAAATCAACGACCTGACCGCGTTCTACAAGAGCCCGACGGGCCGCAAGTTCATCCAGGTTCAAGACCAGGTTGGCCGCGACGTCGTGAACGGTCTGATGCAGAAGTACATGCCGCAATCGATCAAGGCAACGCGCGACCAGGCTGACAAGGAAGTCGCTTCCGTCAAGCCGGCGAAGTAAGCAGGTCGAACGAGGCTGAACGGCGCTTGAGGCGCCTGTCACAGGTGGCGTGAGAGGGGATGTGTGAATTCCCTTGAAACGCCGGGGTTTGGCGGGTTTCGAGCGTCAATGCGATAATGGCCGTTTGCGCTTGCGCGCAGACGGCCATTTTCTTTCAGGCGCGGTTTTCGGCTCTTTCCCATGCCGCGTGCCTGCTTCCCAGGGTTCTCACGATGCGCGTCTTCAATTTCTCCGCCGGTCCTGCGGCCATGCCCGAAGAAGTGCTGCGCCAGGCAGCCGACGAAATGCTCGATTGGCGCGGCAGCGGCATGAGCGTGATGGAAATGAGCCATCGCGGCAAAGAATTCATGGCGATTCACGAAGAGGCGCTGACCGATCTGCGCGAATTGCTGCAGGTGCCGGCGAGCCATCAGATTCTCTTTCTGCAAGGCGGCGGTCTCGGCGAGAACGCAATCGTGCCGATGAACCTGATGGGCCGCAAGGCGAGCGCGGACTTCGTCGTGACGGGTTCCTGGTCGCAGAAGTCGTTCAAGGAAGCGCAGAAATACGGCGCGGCGCACATTGCTGCCAGCGGCGAAACGGCCGAAGGCTTCACGCGCGCGCCGGCGCGCGCCGAGTGGAACCTGTCCGACGATCCCGCCTACGTGCACCTGTGCACGAACGAAACCATCCACGGCGTCGAGACCTTCGAGATTCCCGACCTCGGTGATATCCCGCTCGTCGCCGACGCGTCGTCGCACATCCTGTCGCGCCCGATGGACATCGCCAAATATGGTGTGCTGTTCGGCGGCGCGCAGAAAAATATCGGCATGGCGGGCGTGACCGTCGTGATCGTGCGCGAAGATCTGCTCGATCGTTCGATGGCCGTATGTCCGTCTGCATTCGAATGGAAGACGGTCGCGCTGAACAATTCGATGTACAACACGCCGCCCACGTACGCGATCTACATCGCCGGGCTGGTGTTCAAGTGGTTGAAGAAGCAGGGCGGGTTGACGGCGATCGAGGCACGCAACGTCGAAAAGGCGAAGCTGCTGTACGACACCATCGATTCATCCAGTTTTTATCTGAACAAGGTGGAGCGCAACGCGCGGTCGCGGATGAACGTACCGTTCTTCCTCGCCGACGAGTCGCGCAACGAAGATTTCCTGGCCGGCGCGAAAGCGCGCGGGCTGGTGCAGCTGAAGGGCCACAAGTCCGTCGGCGGCATGCGGGCGTCGATTTACAACGCGGTGCCGCTCGAAGGCGTCAAAGCGCTTGTCGAGTACATGAGGGAATTCGAACAGCGCAGCGCGTGATCTTTCCGGTCGCAGCGCGCGCATCCTCTCCGAACTGGCCCTATACAGGACTCGAAGCGGTCCTTTAGAAGCATGGACGACGAACTCAACTCTCAACTCAAACCGCTGCGCGAACGCATCGACGCGATCGACGCGCAGCTCATCGCGCTGCTGAATCAGCGTGCGGCGGTCGCACTCGAAGTCGGCGAGGTCAAGAAGCACTTCAACGCGCCCGTGTTTCGTCCGGAGCGCGAGCAGCAGGTGATTGCGCGTCTGCAGGACATGAGCGCAGGGCCGCTCGCGGGAGAGCACATCAGCGCGATCTGGCGCGAAATCATGGCCGCGAGCCGCGCGCTCGAAAAGAACATCACGGCCGCCTACCTCGGGCCGGCCGGCACGTATAGCGAACAGGCGATGCACGAGTACTTCGGTCAGTCGATCGAAGGGTTGCCCTGTTCGTCGATCGACGAAGTGTTTCGCTCGGTCGAAGCGGGTGGCGCGGAATTCGGCGTCGTGCCCATCGAAAACTCGACGGAAGGCGCGGTGTCGCGCACGCTCGATCTGCTGCTGCAAACGCAACTGCTGATCGGCGGCGAACTCGCATTGCCGATCCATCACAATCTGCTGACGCTCAACGGCGGGCTGGCGGGCGTGACGCGCGTGTGTGCGCACGCGCAGGCGCTCGCGCAGTGCCAGCGCTGGCTGGCCACGCACGCGCCACATGTCGAACGCCAGGCCGTGTCGAGCAACGCCGAAGCCGCGCGCATGGCCGCGGAAGATCCGACCATCGCGGCTATCGCCGGCGACCGGGCCGCGACGCAATACGGTCTGCAGGTCGCGTACGCGCTGATCCAGGACGACCCGCACAACCGCACGCGCTTCGTGATGATCGGCAAGCAGCCGACGGGCGCAAGCGGCTACGACAAGACGTCGCTGATCGTGTCCGTCGCGAACGAGCCGGGCGCGATGTTCAAGCTGCTCGAACCGCTCGCGCGCCACGGCGTGTCGATGACGCGCTTCGAGTCGCGTCCGGCGCGCGTCGGCACGTGGGAGTATTACTTCTACATCGACGTCGAAGGCCATCGCGACGACGCGGCGGTTTCAGCCGCGCTTGCCGATCTCGGCAGGAAAGCAGACTTCCTGAAGATTCTCGGCTCGTATCCGCGCGCCCGCTGATCCGTCCGACATCGCTTCGCAACCATTTCGCAACCAATAAGCAAGTCCAGGAATTATCCGGAGATACACATGACAACGTCTTTCGGTCCGTCCTACGTTCGCGCGATCGCGCCTTATGTGGCTGGCAAGCCGATTTCGGAAGTCGCGCGCGAATTTGGGCTGGACGAAGCGCGTATCGTGAAACTGGCGTCGAACGAGAATCCGCTCGGCATGCCGGAATCCGCGAAAACGGCGATGGCGCAGGCGGCAAGCGAACTCGGCCGCTATCCGGACGCGAACGCGTTCGAGTTGAAAGCCGCGCTTTCCGCGCAATACGACGTGCCCGCCGACTGGATCACGCTCGGCAACGGCAGCAACGACATTCTCGAACTGGCCGCGCATGCGTTCGTCGAGAAGAACCAGTCCGTCGTCTACGCGCAGTACTCGTTCGCCGTCTACGCGCTGGCGACGCAAGGTCTCGGCGCACGCGCGATCGTCGTGCCGGCCGTGCAGTACGGCCACGATCTGGACGCGATGCTCGCCGCGATCAGCGACGACACGCGCCTCGTGTTCGTCGCGAACCCGAACAATCCGACAGGCACGTTCATCGACGGCGAGACGATCGAAGCGTTCCTGTCGAAGGTGCCGCGCCACGTCGCCGTCGTGCTCGACGAGGCGTACACGGAATATCTGAGCGCCGACAAGCGCTATGACTCGATCGCGTGGGTGCGCCGCTATCCGAACCTGCTGGTGTCGCGCACGTTCTCGAAGGCGTTCGGTCTCGCGGGTCTGCGCGTCGGCTTCGCCATCGCGCAGCCGGAACTGACCGATCTGATGAACCGTCTGCGTCAGCCGTTCAATGTGAACACGCTCGCGCAAGCGGCCGCGATCGCCGCGCTGAACGACAAGCCATTCCTGCAAAAGAGCGCTGAACTGAATGCGCAGGGCTATCAACGCCTGACGCAGGCGTTCGACAGGCTCGGTCTCGAATATGTGCCGTCGCACGGCAATTTCGTGCTGGTTCGCGTCGGTAATGATGACGGCGCGGGCAATCGCGTGAATCTCGAACTGCTGAAGCAGGGCGTGATCGTGCGGCCGGTGGGCAGCTATGGCTTGCCGCAGTGGCTGCGCGTGACGATCGGCCTGCCGGAGGAAAACGAGGCGTTCATCGCGGCGCTCGAAAAGACGCTGGCGACGTCCTGAGCGTTTCAATGCAATCCACGCGCCTCGAAAACCGCGAGGCGCGTTTTTTCTGTGACTGACGTGGCAGCGTTCTCTTTCGACAAACTGGTGATTTTCGGCGTCGGGCTGATCGGCGGATCGCTTGCGCGCGCGCTGCGCGAACGCGGCGACGTGGGCGGCGAGCGGCGCGTGATCGGCGTGGGGCGGTCGGCTGCCTCGACGCAGCGCGCGCTCGAACTGGGTGTGATCGACGCAAGCGCCTCGCTCACAGATGATGCTGCGCTAGCCGCTGCGCTGAAAGACGCCGACGTGGTGCTGCTTGCCGCGCCCGTCGCGCAGACGCAGCCTCTGCTGGAACGCATCACGCCGTTTCTCGACCCGTCGACGATCGTCACCGATGCCGGCAGCACGAAGTCGGACGTCGTCGCTGCGGCACGCGCGGCGCTCGGCGAGCGCATCGGCCAGTTCGTGCCCGGTCATCCGATTGCGGGCCGCGAATCGAGCGGCGTCGATGCCGCGCTGCCCGACCTGTACGTGAACCGCAACGTCGTGCTGTGCGCGTTGCCGGAGAACGCACAGGCATCGGTCGACCGTATTGCCGCGATGTGGCGCGCCACGGGCGCCAGCGTGCACGCGATGCCGCCCGATCAGCACGACCGCGTGTTCGCGTCGGTCAGCCATTTGCCGCACGTGTTGTCGTTCGCTCTAGTTGAGCAAATTCTCAATTCATCCGATGCCGCACTGAAGTTCTCCTTCGCGGCAGGCGGATTCCGCGACTTCACGCGCATCGCCGCGTCGAGCCCGGAAATGTGGCGCGACGTTTGCGTGGCGAACCGCGTGGCGCTGCTCGACGAAATCGACGGCTATACGGCTGTGCTGGCGCGTCTTCGCAGCGCGATCGAAGCCGGCGACGGCGCGACGCTCGAGGCTGTGTTCGCCCGCTCGCGTGCCGCGCGCAGCGAATGGCAGGAGCGCGCTACGCCCACGCAGAAAGCGTCGCCCGAACGTTCGGCCACCGACGACGCGTCGAAATAACTGGACACTGGAATTCACATGGAACATCTCGATCTCGGACCCTTTTCCCGCGCGTCCGGCACCGTCCGTCTGCCCGGCTCGAAGAGCATCTCGAACCGCGTGCTGCTGCTCGCGGCTTTGTCCGAGGGTGAGACGACGATCACGAATCTGCTCGATTCCGACGACACGCGCGTGATGCTCGATGCGCTGGAAAAGCTCGGCGTGAAGGTCAAGCGCGACGGCGACACCTGTGTCGTGACGGGTACGCGCGGCGCGCTACCGGCGGCGCGCGCGGATCTGTTCCTCGGCAACGCGGGCACGGCAGTGCGGCCTCTGACGGCGGCTCTTGCGGTGAACGGCGGTGACTACCGGATTCATGGCGTGCCGCGCATGCACGAGCGTCCGATCGGCGATCTGGTCGACGGGCTGCGGCAGATCGGCGCGAAGATCGACTACGAAGAGAACGAAGGCTTTCCGCCGCTGCGCATCCGTCCCGGCCAGATTTCCGTCGATGCGCCCATCCGCGTGCGCGGTGACGTGTCGAGCCAGTTCCTGACGGCGCTGCTGATGACGCTGCCGCTCGTGAAGACGGAAAGCGGCGAGACGATCGTCGAAGTGGCGGGCGAGCTGATCTCGAAGCCGTATATCGAGATCACGATCGCGCTGATGGCGCGCTTCGGCATCAAGGTCGAACGGCTCGGCTGGGAGCGCTTCACGATTCCGAGCGGCGTGCGTTATCAGTCGCCGGGCAAGATCATGGTGGAAGGCGACGCGTCGTCAGCCTCGTATTTCCTCGCGGCGGGCGCGCTGGGCGGTGGACCGCTGCGCGTGGAAGGCGTGGGGCGCGCGAGCATCCAGGGCGACGTCGGTTTTGCGACGGCGCTGATGAAGATGGGCGCGAACGTCACGATGGGCGATGACTGGATCGAAGTGCGCGGCGTCGGCAACGACCACGGCAAGCTCGACCCGATCGACATGGACTTCAACCTGATCCCCGACGCGGCCATGACGATCGCCGTCGCCGCGCTGTTCGCCGACGGCACGACGACGCTGCGCAACATCGCGAGCTGGCGCGTGAAGGAAACCGACCGCATCGCCGCGATGGCGACCGAGCTGCGCAAAGTGGGCGCGAAGGTGCAGGAGGGCGAAGATTTCCTCGTCGTCACGCCGCCGGAAAAGCTGACGCCGAACGCCGCAATCGACACTTACGACGACCACCGCATGGCGATGTGCTTCTCGCTGGTGAGCCTCGGCGGCGTGCCCGTGCGGATCAACGACCCGAAATGTGTCGGTAAGACGTTCCCCGATTACTTCGAGCGCTTCCTCGCGCTCGCTCAACCCTGACGGGCCCTGACAATATCCGCCGCCCGTTCCGACGGGCGACTTTCCCGATGAAACCGACCCGTCCCTTTCACCAGACGCCCGTCATCACGATCGACGGCCCGACCGCATCCGGCAAAGGCACCGTGGCCGCCGTGGTGGCCGCCGAACTCGGCTTCCACCTGCTCGATAGTGGCGCGCTGTACCGGCTCGCCGCGCTCGCCAGCGTCCGCTACAACATCGCCGCCGACGATGCCGACGCACTTGCAAACCTGATCGGCGAGCTCCATATCACCTTCCGCGAGGGCATTGCCCAGCTGGACGGCGTCGACGTATCGACCGACATCCGCGCCGAGGAAGTCGGTAACCGGGCCTCGGCGATCGCTGTTCACGCGCCCGTTCGAGCCGCTCTGGTGGCCCGTCAGCGGGCTTTTCGCAAGCAGCCGGGACTCGTCGCGGATGGCCGCGACATGGGCACGGTGATCTTCCCGGACGCGGTCCTGAAGGTGTTTTTGACGGCCAGCGTCGAGGCTCGCGCGGCCCGCCGGCATAAGCAATTGATCCAAAAAGGATTTTCTGCTAATATGGATGACTTGCTCCGGGATTTGCGTGAACGCGACGAGCGCGACAGCAAGCGCACGGCCGCGCCGCTCAAGCCCGCAGCGGATGCACAGCTCCTCGATACCTCGGCGTTGTCGATCGACCAGGCGGTCGAACAGGTGACCCAGTGGTACAAGGCGCTGGTTCCGCAAAGCTGAACGCGGGACTCGCATCGAAGTGTTTTTGTTGTTGTGTAGGTGCCTCGTGAGCAACACGAAGCGATCGTTTAACCCTTAACCCCGTATGGCTTTCGCTCCTTTGCCGTAGTGATGAACCGTGGTGGTTCACCTGACGCTGCGAGAACCATGCAAATTCAGATTTTTATGTCCGACCTGCAAACCTCTACCCCGAATACCGAATCTTTTGCGGCTCTGTTCGAAGAGTCGCTGACCAAGCAGGACATGCGCGCTGGCGAAGTGATCTCCGCCGAAGTCGTGCGTGTCGACCACAACTTCGTGGTCGTCAACGCTGGTCTCAAGTCCGAAGCCTACATCCCGCTCGAAGAGTTCCTGAATGACGCAGGCGAGGTAGAAGTGCAGGCGGGCGACTTCGTTTCCGTCGCGATCGACGCGCTGGAAAACGGCTATGGCGACACCATCCTGTCGCGCGACAAGGCGAAGCGTCTGGCTTCGTGGCTGTCGCTGGAAAAGGCCCTCGACAACAACGAACTCGTGACGGGCACCATCACGGGCAAGGTCAAGGGCGGCATGACCGTCATGGTCAACGGCATTCGCGCATTCCTGCCGGGCTCGCTGGTCGACACGCGCCCTGTCAAGGACACGACGCCGTACGAAGGCAAGACGCTGGAATTCCGCGTCATCAAGCTGGACCGCAAGCGTAACAACGTGGTGCTGTCGCGCCGCGCTGTGATCGAAGCGACCCAAGGCGAAGAGCGCGCAAAGCTGCTCGAAACGCTGAAGGAAGGCGCGATCGTCGAAGGCGTGGTCAAGAACATCACCGACTACGGCGCGTTCGTGGACCTCGGCGGCATCGACGGCCTGCTGCACATCACCGACATCGCATGGCGTCGCGTGCGTCACCCGAGCGAAGTTCTGTCGGTTGGCCAGGAAGTCACGGCAAAGATCCTCAAGTTCGATCAAGAGAAGAACCGCGTTTCGCTCGGTATCAAGCAACTGGGCGACGATCCGTGGGAAGGCATCTCGCGCCGTTACCCGTCGGGCACGCGTCTGTTCGGCAAGGTCACGAACATCACCGACTACGGCGCGTTCGTTGAAGTCGAGTCGGGCATCGAAGGCCTCGTCCACGTGTCGGAAATGGACTGGACGAACAAGAACGTTGCGCCGTCGAAGGTTGTCCAGCTGGGCGACGAAGTCGAAGTCATGGTTCTGGAAATCGACGAAGACCGCCGCCGTATCAGCCTCGGCATGAAGCAGTGCAAGCCGAACCCGTGGGACGACTTCAGCCGCAACTTCAAGAAGGGCGACAAGATCCAGGGCGCAATCAAGTCGATCACCGACTTCGGCGTGTTCATCGGTCTGCCTGGCGGCATCGACGGTCTGGTTCACCTGTCGGACCTGTCGTGGTCGGAAACGGGCGAAGAAGCTGTTCGCAAGTACAAGAAGGGCGACGAAGTGGAAGCGATCGTTCTCGGTATCGACGTCGAGAAGGAACGCATTTCGCTGGGTATCAAGCAGCTCGAAGGCGACCCGTTCAGCAACTTCGTTGCAATGAACGACAAGGGTTCGATCGTTGACGGCGTGGTCAAGACGGTTGACGCGAAGGGTGCAGTGGTTCAGCTGACGGCGGACGTCGAAGGCTACCTGCGCGCTTCGGAAATCGCACAAGACCGCGTGGAAGACGCTCGCAACGTGCTGAAGGAAGGCGACAAGGTCAATGCGATGATCATCAACATCGACCGCAAGTCGCGTGGCATCAACCTGTCGATCAAGGCCAAGGATTCGGCTGAGCAACAGGAAGCGATTCGCGGCCTGGCAGCTGACACCAGCTCGGCAGCCAGCGGCACGACGAACCTGGGCGCGCTGCTGAAGGCCAAGCTCGACGGCCAGAACCAGTAAGCCTTAAGGGGTCTGCTGCAGTATGACCAAATCAGAATTGGTCGCCCAGCTGGCTACGCGATTTCCGCAACTTGTCCTCAAGGATGCGGATTTCGCGGTGAAGACGATGCTCGATGCGATGTCGGACGCTCTGGCGAACGGTCATCGCATCGAAATTCGCGGCTTCGGCAGCTTTGGCCTGAACCGCCGTCCATCCCGCGTCGGGCGCAACCCGAAGTCGGGCGAAAAAGTGTTGGTGCCTGAGAAATACGTGCCGCACTTCAAGCCTGGCAAGGAGTTGCGTGAGCGCGTCGATCGTCGTGCGGGCGAGCCTTTGAAAGCCGAGTCCGCGGACGACGATCTTTAAGCTGGCTCTGTGTAGTATTCGCAGTTCAGGTTGAAGCTCGCCGTGGCTACGTCAGTCAGACGGCATTGACCAGAAAAAGCGCCTTAGGGCGCTTTTTTTTTCGTCCGTCGCCGACGCCCCTTGTCGTCATCGAGCGTACGAGGACATGGTTGACACATTGCTTACCGCGTTCATAACGGCCTTGTGCGTTCCATCAGCCTACGAAAGGCAGCCAGCCGTCGATTGCGCACTATTTTTCAAGCCCATAAACGACAGTAAGGCATCGCGATCGGCACGGCTGTGCCAGTCGACATAGGCTTCATTTACAATACGGGTCACTTCGGCGCGGGCGAACACCGTGGCGCGACGCGTCATCAAGCCGGCGTCATCCCGCAACCGCCGTCAAGAGATCAATACATGAAATTTATCGTCTGGCTGATTCGCGTGCTGGTGTTCGTGCTGCTGCTGGTGCTTGCACTGTCCAATACGCAAAGCGCTACGCTGAATTTCCTCGCCGGGTATTCGTGGCAGGCGCCGTTGATTCTGATCGGCCTCGCGTTCTTCGTCGTGGGCTTGCTGGCCGGCCTCGTGTCGTCGCTGCCGGCGATGTTCCGGTTGCGGATGGAAAACGGCCGGCTCAAGCGCGAACTGCGCGTGGCGCGCGAAACGCCCGCTGTCGTCGAAGAGCCGCCTATGCCGCCGCTCATCTAGCCTTTTCACGCCGCGCGCCACACGCGCGGCCTCTCTCGCACTCCGCACATTCGCATGGATCTAGATCTCTGGTGGCTGCTCGTCATACCCGTCGCGTTCGCGTTCGGCTGGGTGGCTGCGCGTTACGACCTCAAGGCGCTGCTGTCCGAAAGCGCCAATCTGCCGCGTTCTTATTTTCGCGGACTAAACTTTCTGTTGAACGAGCAGCCGGACCAGGCCATCGACGCCTTCATCGAAGTCGTCAAGCTCGATCCGGAAACGATTGAACTGCACTTCGCCCTCGGCAACCTGTTCCGCCGCCGCGGCGAGACGGATCGCGCGATACGCGTGCATCAGAACCTGCTCAGCCGCGCGGACCTGCCCGCCAACGAGCGCGATCATGCGTTGTACGAACTCGGCCAGGACTTCCTGAAAGCGGGCTTACTGGACCGCGCGGAGGAGACGTTCAAGGCGCTGCAATCGGGCGACTACGCGCTCGGCGCACAGCGCTCGCTGCTCACGATCTATCAGATCGAGAAGGACTGGAACAAGTCGATCGATACCGCGCGCCGGCTCGAAACGATGGGCGCGGCGTCGCTCGATAAGGAAATCGGCCACTTTCATTGCGAGCTTGCGCAGGAAGCGCTGCAGCAGAAGAACCCGGACGAAGCCCGCCGTCAGCTGGATCTCGCATTGAAGGCGTACCCGCAGAACGTGCGCGCGACGATCCTGTTCGGCGACGTCGATGCGGCGGCCGGCGAGCACGAAAAGGCGATCGCACAGTGGCTGCACGTGGAGCAACAGAATGCAGCGTATCTGCCGCTCGTCGCTGAAAAGCTGATGAAGGCCTACGAGGCGCTTGGCCGTCAGGAAGACGGCGCCGATCTGCTGACGTCGTGGGTGGACCGTTATCCGTCGAACGATCTGCTCGACGTCGCGTATCAGCACGTGTCGGCGCTGCGCGGACCTGAAGCGGCGCACGCGCTTGCGCGCACACAGATGCAGAAGTCGCCGAATCTCGCCGGCATGACGCGCCTGCTCGAAGCACAGCAGGCAGTGGCCGAGGAACCGCGCCGCAGCGAACTGGAGCTGATGCGCACGCTGATCCGTCAGCGCACCAAAAATCTGCCACGGTACACATGCCAGAATTGCGGCTTCCGCGCGCGGCTGTTCTATTGGCAGTGTCCGGGCTGCAGCGGTTGGGAAAGCTATGCGCCACGCCGCGTCGAGCCGATCACGGCATCGAGCTGACGTCTGGCGCGCGCATGATCGCAGGCAGCGAAGCCGTCGCACAGCATTGAAGCGTCGAACATTGAACCGGCACCATCTACCGGGAAGCGTATGAAAATCACCATTATCGGCACGGGTTACGTAGGGCTCGTCACGGGCGCATGTCTTGCCGAAGTCGGCAACGACGTTTTCTGTCTGGACGTCGATCCGCGCAAGATCGACATTCTCAACAACGGCGGCATGCCGATCCATGAGCCGGGCCTGCGGGAGATCATCGCGCGTTCGCGCGCGGCGGGACGCATCACGTTTTCGACGGATGTCGCGGCGAGCGTCGCGCACGGCGAAATCCAGTTCATCGCCGTCGGCACGCCGCCGGACGAAGACGGGTCGGCCGACCTGCAATACGTGCTCGAAGCGGCCCGCAACATCGGCCGCACGATGAACGGCTTCAAGGTGATCGTCGACAAGTCGACGGTGCCCGTCGGCACTGCGCAGCGCGTGCGCGCCGTGATCGCGGAGGAGCTGGAGAAGCGCGGTCTCGCCGACAGCGCGCAGCATCGGTTCTCGATCGTGTCGAACCCCGAGTTCCTGAAGGAAGGCGCAGCCGTCGACGACTTCATGCGTCCCGATCGCATTGTCGTGGGCGTCGACAATGACGAAGACGGCGACAAGGCGCGCGAGAAGATCCGCCGCCTGTACGCGCCGTTCAACCGGAATCACGAACGCACGCTGTACATGGACGTGCGCTCGGCCGAGTTCACGAAATACGCGGCCAACGCGATGCTTGCCACGCGCATCTCGTTCATGAACGAGATGGCGAATCTGGCCGACACCGTCGGCGCGGACATCGAAGCGGTGCGCCGTGGCATCGGCTCGGACCCGCGCATCGGCTATCACTTCCTCTATGCGGGCGTCGGTTATGGCGGTTCGTGCTTCCCGAAGGACGTGCAGGCACTGATCCGTACGGGCAGTGAGATGGGCCACAGCCTGCGCATTCTCGAAGCCGTCGAAGAGGTGAACCACGAGCAGAAGGAAGTGCTCGTCCGCAAGATCACGGGCACGCTCGGCGAAGATCTGAGCGGCCGCACGTTCGCCGTGTGGGGCCTGTCGTTCAAGCCGAATACCGACGACATGCGCGAGGCGCCGAGCCGCCGCGTGATCGCGCAACTGCTCGCGCGCGGCGCGACGGTGCGCGCGTACGATCCCGTCGCGACATCGGAGGCAAAGCGTGTCTTCGCGCTCGATCTGGCCAGCACGCCCGACCAGCAGGCGCGCTTGCACTTCGCGAGCACGCAGGACGAAACGCTTTCGGGCGCCGATGCGCTCGTCATCGTGACCGAATGGAAGGAATTCAAGAGCCCGGACTTCACGCATCTGAAGTCCGAGCTCAAGACGCCGTTGATTTTCGACGGCCGCAATCTGTATGAACCCGAGGCGATGTCCGAGCTTGGCATCGACTATCACTCGATTGGACGTCCGTATGCACGACCCGCTGAACATTCATCCGACGCCGACCGTACCTGAAGGCGCGACGCTCGCGCCCGAGGTGGGCGTCATCTCGCGCGAGCGGCTGGCGGCGGCCCGCGTGCTGGTCGTCGGCGACGTGATGCTGGACCGTTACTGGTTTGGCGACGTCAACCGCATTTCGCCGGAAGCGCCCGTGCCCGTGGTGCTGGTGCAAAAGCAGGAAGACCGGCTGGGCGGCGCGGCGAACGTCGCGCGCAACGCGGCGGCGCTGGGCGCACAGGCGGGTCTGCTGTGCGTGGTCGGCCACGACGAGCCGGGCGAGCGCGTCGTGCAACTGCTCGACGATAGCGGCGTCGCGCCGTATCTCGAGCGCGACCCGGAACTGCCGACGACGATCAAGCTGCGCGTGTTGTCGCGTCAGCAGCAGTTGTTGCGCGTCGACTTCGAAAAGGCGCCCGCGCACGAGGCGCTGCTTGCGGGCCTCGCTCGCTACGACGCATTGTTGCCGACACACGACGTGATCCTGATGTCGGACTATGCGAAGGGCGGCCTCACGCACGTCACGCAGATGATCGCTAAGGCGCGCGCGGCGGGTAAGCCGGTGCTGGTCGATCCGAAGGGCGACGACTGGGAGCGCTATCGCGGTGCGACCCTGATCACGCCGAACCGCGCGGAATTGCGCGAAGTGGTGGGCCAGTGGAAGTCCGAAGCGGATTTGCACGCGCGCGTGGCGAAGCTGCGCGCCGAGCTCGACCTGAAAGCGCTGCTCCTCACGCGCTCGGAAGAGGGCATGACGCTCTTCTCCGACGAAGGCGTCTTGCACGCGGCGGCTGTCGCTCGCGAAGTGTATGATGTGTCCGGCGCAGGCGACACCGTGATCGCGACGCTCGCCGTGATGCTCGGCGCGGGCCTGCCGCTCGACGAAGCCGTGTCCCTCGCGAATCGCGCAGCAGGAATCGTGGTCGCCAAGCTCGGCACGGCCACCGTCGACTACGACGAACTCTTTCATCATTGATGCCGCGCGCGCCAGCGTGATCGCGCGGCGCGCGGTTCATCTCCGCATCCGTTGACTCTCATCACAGCAGGACGATCATGACACTCATCGTCACCGGCGCGGCTGGTTTTATCGGCAGCAATATCGTCAAGGCGCTCAACGAGCGCGGCGAAGACCGCATCATCGCCGTCGACAATCTGACTCGCGCCGACAAGTTCAAGAATCTCGTCGATTGCGAGATCGACGACTATCTCGACAAGACCGAATTCGTCGAACGCTTCGCGCGCGGCGACTTCGGCAAGGTGCGTGCGATTTTCCACGAAGGCGCCTGTTCGGACACGATGGAAACCGACGGCCGCTACATGATGGACAACAACTTCCGCTATAGCCGCGCCGTGCTCGATGCGTGTCTCGCGCAAGGCGTGCAGTTTCTGTATGCGTCGTCGGCGGCGACGTACGGCGGCTCGACGCGCTTCGTCGAGGAGCGCGAGGTCGAAGCGCCGCTCAACGTGTACGGCTACTCGAAGTTCCTGTTCGACCAGGTGATCCGCCGCGTGCTGCCCAGCGCGAAGAGCCAGATCGCCGGCTTTCGCTACTTCAACGTGTACGGGCAGCGTGAGGCACACAAGGGGCGCATGGCGTCCGTCGCGTTCCACAACTTCAACCAGTTCCGCGCCGAAGGCAAGGTGAAGCTGTTCGGCGAGTACAACGGCTACGCCGCGGGCGAGCAGACGCGCGATTTCGTCTCCGTCGAAGACGTGGCGAAGGTCAACCTGTATTTCTTCGATCACCCGGAAAAGTCGGGCATTTTCAATCTGGGCAGCGGACGCGCGCAGCCGTTCAACGATATCGCATCGACGGTCGTCAACACGCTGCGCGTGCTCGACGGCGAGGTCGCGTTGTCGCTGGCCGAGCTGGTGCAGCGCGGGCTGATCGAATACGTCCCGTTCCCCGATGCGCTGCGCGGCAAGTATCAGTGCTTCACGCAGGCTGACCAGACGAAGCTGCGCGCAGCGGGCTACGACGCGCCGTTCCTGACGGTGCAGGAAGGCGTCGACCGCTACGTGCGTTGGCTATTTGGCCAGGTGTAAATCGTTCGTACACCTCTCTACACTGGAGTCTCCCGGTCGGTGATCGTCACCGGCCGGTGTTTCAGGGAGATTCCACATGTTCAAAAAAATCCTCGTCACGGCGGCCATGCTCGCCGCTTTCGGCCAGGCGTTCGCCTCGGTCGACGTCAACTCCGCTAACGAATCGGCGCTGCGCGGCATCAAGGGCATCGGTCCCGCCAAGGCGAAGGCCATTCTCGACGAACGCGCGGCGCATGGTCCGTTCAAGGACGCGGCGGATCTCAGCAAGCGGGTCAAGGGTCTGGGCGGCCATACCGTCGAGCGTCTGCAGGCCGAGGGCCTCGCGGTCGGCACGTCGGGCGCTGGCGCGACGGCTGTCGCTGCTGCTGGCGCACAGGCTGCGGCGCCGCACACGAAGGCCGCGCCCGCTGCGAAGAACGACACGGCCGTGGTGGTCAAGAAGTAGCCCTTTGATCTGAACGTATGAAGCGGGCGCCTGACGCGTATCACCTCACGCGCGGCGGGCGTTCGTCTCGACCTTCGACGATTTCTTCGCGGGAGTTGTCACAAACCTCCCTTCAGCCGTCATTCAGATGACTGGCTCCCCGCGGCAGATCCAGCCTGCCGCGGTTTTTTGCGCTTCTTCAGGCACGCTGCACGACGGAAAACGGGCGTCGACGCATCCATGCGCGCATCAGGGGCTGCCGGCAGTGGTGCGCCTGGTAGTTTAGAATCGCTGGATTCAAGACTTCGCGCACCGTCACAGCACGCACCGATATGGCTTACAAAACGATTGAAGACACGATCGGCAATACGCCCCTCATTCAGCTCGTCCGCCTCGTGGACGACGACATCCGCAGCCGCAACAACGTCGTGCTCGGCAAGCTGGAGGGCAACAATCCGGCCGGTTCGGTGAAGGACCGCCCGGCGCTTTCGATGATCAAGAAAGCGGAACAGCGTGGACGCATCAAACCGGGCGACACGCTGATCGAAGCGACGAGCGGCAACACGGGCATCGCGCTCGCGATGGCGGCGGCGATCAAGGGTTACAAGATGATCCTGATCATGCCCGAGGACCTGTCGCTGGAGCGCCGTCAGAGCATGGCCGCATATGGCGCGCAGATCCTGCTGACGCCCGTCACGGGCGGCATGGAGTACGCACGTGACCTCGCCGAGCAGATGCAGCGCGAAGGCAAGGGCATCATCCTTGATCAGTTTGCCAATCCGGACAATCCGCTCGCGCATTACGAAGCGACCGGCCCCGAAATCTGGCGCGACACGGAAGGCGGCATCACGCACTTCGTGTCGGCGATGGGCACGACGGGCACGATCATGGGCGTGTCGCAGTATCTGAAGGAACAGAATCCCGGCATCGAGATCATCGGCGCGCAGCCGGAAGAGGGCTCGCGCATTCCGGGCATCCGCAAATGGCCGGAAGCGTATCTGCCGAAGATTTTCGACCGTAGCCGCGTCGATCGCGTCGAGAACGTGAGCCAGGCGGCGTCGGAAGCGATGGCGCGCCGGATGGCCGCCGTCGAGGGCGTGTTCTGCGGCATTTCGTCGGCGGGCGCGTGCGAAGTGGCACTGCGCATCGCGCGCCAGGTCGAGAACGCGACCATCGTGTTCATCGTCTGCGATCGCGGCGACCGTTATCTGTCGACGGGTGTGTTCCCCGCCTGATGCGACCCGCCGCGCGCGGCGACGTCAGCAAAAGCAAAACGCCGGCGGAAGCCGGCGTTTTTGCATGGATTGAAAATGCGCGCGGCTATTGCGACGCGGCGGGCGTCGACGCATTGCCCGCTTCCGTCGCGGCCATCTGTGCTTTCACACGCTCGCCGAGCTGGTACACGGCCAGCGCATAGAAAAAGCTGCGGTTGTAGCGCGTCAGCACGTAGAAGTTCTTCAGGCCCAGCGTGTATTCCGTGGCACGTCCCGGCGACGGCAGATCGACCACGGTCACGGGCGTGCCCGCTTCCGCCGTCGTATCGAGCCCAGGCTGGTTCATCAGCATGCCCGCCTTCAGCAGTTGCTGCAGCGACCAGCGCGGCTCCGGCGCGCCCGTCGCGGCTGCTTGCGCGATGCCGAGGCTGCCGGTGTCGGTGGCGATATTCCACACGACGGGGCGCCCCGTCTCCCAACCGTTCTTGTTCAGATAGTTCGCGACGCTGCCGATCGCATCGGCCTGGCTCGTGCGCAGATCGATCCGCTTGTTGCCGTCGTAATCGACCGCATACTGCACGATGCTGCTCGGCAAAAACTGCGGAATGCCGATTGCACCCGTGTACGAGCCAAGCACGGTGGTCGGATCGATTTGGGAATCGCGCGTCCACACCAGGTAGTCTTCGAGATTCTTGCGGAACGTGATCATCCGGTCCGCGCGATTCGGTGTGTTCGGATAGTCGAACGAGAGCGTGGTCAGCGCGTCGAGCACGCGGAAGTTGCCCATGTAGCGCCCATAGATCGTCTCGACGCCGATGATGCCGACGATCACTTCGGGCGGCACGCCATATTGCTCATACGCGCGTTGCAGCGTCGCCTGGTTCGCGCGCCAGAACTTCACGCCCGCGTTGATGCGCACCGGGTCGAGAAAGCGCCCCTGATAGACGCGCCAGTTCTTGACCGACGGCGTCGGCGAAGGCGTCACGAGCTTCACGGCCGTCGCCGAGTAGCTGACGCGCGCGAACAGCGCGTGCAGCGCAGCCGGATCGAAGTCGTAGCGCGCGGCCATGTCGTTGATGAACGAATCGACATCCGCGTTGTTCGCATAGCGCTGCGGCACGATCTCTTCTTCGAACGTCTGTCCTTGCGCCGGTTGCTCGGGCTGCCCCTGCGCGAGCTGCATGCGCGCTTTGCTGACGGTCTGCGCCGAAGCCGGGCCGACTCCCGCGAACGCGCACCATGCGATGGACAGTGCGGCGGCTACAGTCGTTGCGCGTAGCCGATAGTGTGCGGACGGAGCAAGCTTGACGGTCATGGTGAACTGGATGTTGGCGGGCAAAAAAAAGTTACGGGGCAGTATACCCGACGGGGTTCGCGAAACTGTGCAGAAGCGTTGCGGCATCACGGTCCCGGGGCATCGTGTGGTAACTTCGTAGTATTCGCGCAACCTGCTTGCGTCAATGGACGGAGACATGCAGCGTGCTGTCGCACTTCGCGAGACGCGCTGCCCGAAATCAACACATGGCAACCGGTTTCTTTTCACACGCAGACTGTCTGCAACATGAGATGGGTCAATGGCATCCCGAATGCCCGGCCCGCCTGCAGGCGATCGAAGACCAGCTGATCGCAAGCCGCATCGGCGAGCTGATCGAGCGCGAGTCCGCGCCGCTTGCCGACGAAGCCGCGCTGTTGCGCGTGCATACGAAGGCGCACGTCGACTACATCCGTGAGCGCGCGCCGAGCGAGGGCTACGCGGAGATCGATCCCGACACGTCGATGAACCCGCATACGTGGAACGCCGCATTGCGCGCGGCGGGCGCGGCGGTCGCGGCGACGGATGCCGTGATCGAAGGCCGTTACGACAATGCGTTTTGCAGCGTGCGGCCGCCTGGCCATCACGCGGAGCCGGCGCGAGCGATGGGCTTCTGCTTCTTCAATAACGTCGCGATTGCCGCGCGGCACGCGCTCGAAGTACACGGGCTCGAACGCGTCGCGATCATCGATTTCGACGTGCATCACGGCAACGGCACCGAGGCCGCGTTTTCGAACGACTCTCGCGTGCTGATGTGCAGCATCTTCCAGCATCCGTTTTATCCGTTCACGGGTGCCGACAATCAGGCGCCGAACATGTGCAATGTGCCGATCGCCGCGCGCTCGAAGGGCATGGTGGTGCGCGAGGCCGTCGACATGATCTGGCTGCCGCGTCTCGAAGCATTCAAGCCGCAGATGCTGTTCGTGTCGGCGGGTTTCGATGCGCATCGCGAGGACGATCTCGGCAATATGGCGCTCGTCGAGGACGACTATGCGTGGATCACCGAGCAGATTCGCCAGGTTGCGGCGAAGTACGCGAAAGGGCGCATCGTCAGCTGTCTGGAAGGCGGCTACAACCTGTCGGCGCTGGGGCGCAGCGTCGTCGCGCACGTCCGGGCGCTCGCCGATATCTGAAGGCAGGCGGCGCGCATCGGAAGAGAGGCCATCACATCATGAACGCAGACGCAGCGGTTCAACCGATCGAAGTCACGCAAGACGCTTATGACCTGCGCGGCGTCGTGCGTCTCACGCTGAACCGGCCGGACGCATTCAACGCGCTCTCCGAAGCGCTGCTCGACGACATGCAGACGCATCTCGCCGATATCGCGAAGAGCGACGCGCGCGTCGTCGTGATTGCGGGTGCGGGCCGCGCGTTTTGCGCCGGGCACGATCTGAAGGAAATGCGCGCGGCGCCGTCGCTCGATTACTACCAGTCGCTGTTCGCGCGCTGCACGAAGATGATGCTCGCGATCCAGCGCCTGCCGCAGCCAGTGATCGCGCGCGTGCATGGCACGGCGACGGCGGCGGGCTGTCAGCTCGTGGCGATGTGCGATCTCGCCGTTGCTGCCGATACCGCGCGCTTCGCCGTGTCGGGCGTCAATCTCGGACTGTTCTGCGCGACGCCGTCGGTGCCGCTGTCGCGTAACGTGTCGCGCAAGGCTGCGCTCGAAATGCTGCTGACGGGCGACTTCATCGACGCGATGGCGGCGAAGCAGCAAGGCCTCGTGAATCGCGTGGTGCCGCTGGACATGCTAGATGCCGAAGTCGCCGCGCTCGCGAAGAGCATTTGCGCGAAGCCGCGTGCAGCGGTCGAAGCGGGCAAGGGCCTGTTCTACCGGCAGCTCGAAATGGGCATCGAGGCCGCGTACCAACTGGCCGGGCAAACGATGGCCTGCAACATGATGGACGAATCGGCGCTCGAAGGCGTGCAGGCGTTCATCGACAAACGGCCGCCCGACTGGCCGCACACATCCGGCCGCTAGGCCAGCTTATTCCGAACGTTTCAAAATCCACGCGACGAGCGCGTCGATCACGCGCTCGCGGTCGAGGTCGTTCATCGTCTCGTGATAGCTGCCTTCGTAGAGCGTCAGCGTCTTGTCGGGCGAGCCGGCATGCGCGCCGAAGTCGCGGCTGCCGTCGGGCTCGGTGAGCTTGTCGGCGGTGCCGTGCCAGATCAAAAGCGGCGTGCGCAGGCCCGCGCGTCCCTGTTCGATGCGCTGCATCGCAAGCAGCAGTTCGGCGCCCGTGCGCGCGGGAATCGCGCCGTGATGCACGAGGGGATCGTAGCGGTTCGCATCGACCACGCTCGCGTCGCGCGACAGCAGCGCGGCGTCGATCTTCATCGCCGGAAAGGTGGGCCACACGCGGCTGATTTTCTGGCTCAGCGCCAGCATCCAGCGCGGCACGTCGCGGCCCGGCGCGAGGGCAGGACTGGACAGGATCAACCCGTTCAGATGGCGCCGTTGCGCCGCCTGTTTTTCTATCGCGTAAAGCGCCGCGATCGCGCCGCCCATGCTGTGACCCATCAGGAAAAGCGGGCCGTCGTTGTGGGCCGCCTCGGCAAGGAGCGCATCGGCGTCGAGCAGATACTCGTCGAAGCGCTCGATCCAGGCGCGCCGGCCCGGCGCATCGCCATGCCCGCGCAGATCGATGGCGATCAGTTCGATTCCATTCGCATTGAGTGCCTGCGCGAGCGGCGCGTACCGTCCCGGGTGCTCGGCGAGACCGTGGATCAGCGCGACCGTCGCGCAGCGCAGCCCGGCCGCGCGCCACCGATAGAGCGGCAGTTCGAGGCCGTCGCGCGTCAGGGTCTGCGAGCGTTCGGGGTTCCGCGCGGCGGAAGTGGCAGCCTGGGAGGTCTCCATGGCATTTGTCCGATGTTTATAGATTGCGCTCGATCATAGCCGCATGCGCATGACCGTTCGTGTCTGGTCAAACGGAGCGATCCTCTAATTCCGCTGTGTTATGAAAGATCGCGAATTGATTATTAAAGGATATGACGCGACTGCGGTAAAATCGTCGGCTCAAATCCCAATAAAAGTCACGGCGGCCGGTGCCCGGGGCGTACAACGCTCGATGGCAGTCCGCCGTTTCGTTTTTCATGATCGAACTACGCAACCTATCGCAGCGTTTTCCGGGGCCAAGGGGCTGGATCGAAGCGCTGCACAACGTCAATCTGTCGATTCCTCGTGGCGAGGTGTTCGGCATCATCGGACGCAGTGGCGCGGGCAAGAGCACGCTGGTCCGCACCATCAACCTGCTGACGCGCCCGACGGAAGGCAATGTCGTCGTCGACGGCAGCGATCTCACCACGATGCCCGCCGCGCAACTGCGCGAAGCGCGTCGCGAGATCGGCATGATCTTCCAGCACTTCAATTTATTGTCGTCGCGCACGGTGTACGACAACGTCGCGCTGCCGCTCGAACTGGCCGGCATGAAGCGCGCGGAAATCGAGGCGCATGTGCTGCCGCTGCTCGATCTGGTCGGTCTGTCGGCGCAGAAGGACCGCTATCCGTCGCAGATCAGCGGCGGGCAGAAGCAGCGCGTCGGCATCGCGCGCGCGCTCGCGAGCAAGCCGAAAGTGCTGCTCTCCGACGAAGCGACCTCCGCGCTCGACCCCGAAACGACCCGCGCGATTCTCGATCTGCTCAAGCGCATCAACCGCGAACTGAAGCTGACCATCGTGCTGATCACCCACCAGATGGAAGTCATCAAGCAGGTGTGCGATCGCGTCGCGGTGCTCGACAACGGCCGCGTGGTCGAAGAGGGCAAGGTCATCGACGTGTTCCTGCAACCACACCACGAAGTGACGCGCGCGCTGATCGGCGACGTGATCGCACAGGAGTTGCCGCCGGCGATGAAGGCGCGCGTCGCCGAGCGTCTAAAGACGGGCAGCGGCCATCTGCTGCGGCTCGCGTTCACGGGTTCAGGCGTCGATCAGCCGATTCTTTCGGAGACGATCCGCCGCTACGAGCTGGACTTCAACATCCTGCACGGCCAGATCGACGAGATCCAGGGGCAGGCGTTCGGCTCGCTCGCGGTGCTCGCGGGCGGCGAACCGACGAAGGTGGCGCAGGCGATGACGTATCTGCGCGAACAGGGCGTGGTGGTCGAGGAGTTGTCGTATGTTGAGTGAAATGTTCGATATGTTCGTGCAGTCGTTCTGGGAGACGCTGATCATGGTCGGCATCTCGGGACTGATCGGCGCGGCCGTCGGCCTGCCGCTCGGCGTGCTGCTCTATCTGACCGATCGCCAGGGCGTGCTGCAAAACATCGCCGCGAATCGTGCGATGGGCGTGGTCGTCAATGCCGTGCGCTCGACGCCGTTCATCATCCTGCTCGTCGCTGTGATTCCGTTTACGCGCCTCGTGGTCGGCTCGTCGATCGGCACGGCGGCGGCCGTCGTGCCGCTGACGATCGCCGCCGCGCCGTTCATCGCGCGGCTTGCCGAAACGGCGTTGCGCGAAGTCGACCGCGGTCTGATCGAAGCCGCCCAGGCAATGGGCGCGACCACCTCGCAGATCGTGTTCAAGGTGCTGCTGCCGGAATCGCTGCCGGGCATCGTCGCGGGTCTGACCATCACCTTCGTTTCGCTGGTCGGCTATTCGGCGATGGCGGGCGCGATCGGCGGTGGCGGTCTGGGCGATCTCGGCATCCGCTACGGATACCAACGCTTTTTGCCGGAAGTGATGTTGACGGTCGTCGTGATTCTGATCGTCTTCGTGCAACTGGTGCAGTCGTTCGGGGATTGGCTCGTGCGTCGTTTGAGCCACAAATAAACACTTTCAAAAAGACAAAGGTTTGGTCATGCAACGTCGTTTCATTCTGAAGGCCGCCGCCGTGCTGGGCGCGGCATCGCTCATCGGCTTCGGTACGTCATCGCTCGCATTCGCCGACGAATCGATCAAGGTCGGCGTGACAGGCGGCCCGCACGCGCAAATCATGGACGTCGTAAAGACGGTCGCGGCGAAGAACGGCCTGAACATCAAGGTGATCGAGTTTTCGGACTACGTGCAACCGAACGCGGCGCTCGCGGGCGGCGACCTCGACGCGAACAGCTATCAGCACGACCCGTATCTGCAGGCACAGGTGAAAGACCGCGGCTACAAGCTGATCAGGATCGCGGACACCGTGACCTATCCGATGGGCATCTATTCGAAGAAGGTGAAGACGCTCGCCGAACTGCCGGCGGGCGCGAAGATCGCCGTGCCGAACGATCCGACCAACGGCGGCCGCGCGCTGCTGTTGCTGCAGAAGCAGGGCCTGCTCAAGCTGAAAGCTGATGCGGGCCTGAAGGCGACGCCGCTCGATATCGTCGACAACCCGAAGAAGCTGAAGATCGTCGAACTCGACGCAGCGCAGATTCCGCGCTCGCTCGGCGATGTCGATGCCGCCGCGATCAATACGAACTTCGCGATGGAAGCCGGTCTGAAGCCGAAGCAGGACGCCATTGCGATCGAAGATCCGAAGGGTCCGTACGTGAACGTCATTGCGATCCGCGAGGCGGACCGCAACAAGCCGTGGGTGGCGAAGCTGGTCGCGGCTTACCACTCGCCGGAAGTGAAGCAGTTCATCGAAAGCAAGTTTGGCGGCGCGGTCATCACGTCCTGGTAATCCGGCGTGGCGCCGCATTACGTGGCGACGGGCGGCGTATGGGATCGTGCTGTCTGAAGAATCGGTAGCAACCCGGACTTGGCGTCCGGGTTTTTTTAGATATAGAATAGCACGACCGTTCGCTATTTCCGTCACACCGTCGGGGAGCGATATCCTCAACACCAAGCAATCCCGGACCGGCTGCCGCAGAGGCTGTCGCTATAATGTCCGTCGGGTTGACGTATTCGTAACTTTGGAGCGTGTGCATGAAAATCCTGGTGCCAGTCAAGAGAGTGGTTGACTACAACGTGAAGGTCCGCGTGAAGTCGGACAATACGGGTGTCGACATTGCGAATGTGAAGATGTCGATGAATCCGTTCGACGAAATCGCCGTCGAAGAAGCCGTGCGTCTGCGCGAAGCGGGCGTGGCGACGGAAGTGATCGCCGTGTCGGCGGGCGTGACCCAATGTCAGGAAACGCTGCGCACGGCGCTGGCGATCGGCGCGGACCGCGCGATCCTGATCGAATCGAACGAAGAGCTGCAGCCGCTGGCTGTCGCGAAGCTGCTCAAGGCGCTGGTCGACAAGGAACAGCCGCAGCTGGTGATCCTCGGCAAGCAGGCCATCGACGACGATTCGAACCAGACGGGCCAGATGCTCGCTGCACTGGCGAATCTGCCGCAGGCCACTTTCGCATCGAAGGTTGTCGTGGCTGACGGCAAGGCGACGGTGTCGCGCGAAGTCGATGGCGGCGCGGAAACTTTGTCGCTGACGCTGCCGGCTGTCATCACGACCGATCTGCGCCTGAACGAGCCGCGCTACGTGACGCTGCCGAACATCATGAAGGCGAAGAAGAAGCCGCTCGAAACCGTGAAGCCGGAAGACCTGGGCGTCGATGTCACGCCGCGTCTGAAGACGCTGAAGGTCAGCGAGCCGCCGAAGCGCTCGGCTGGCGTGAAGGTGGCCGACGTGAAGGCGCTGGTCGAGAAGCTGAAGACCGAAGCCAAAGTGCTTTGATCTACGGAGACGAATGAAATGACGATTCTGGTAATTGCTGAACACGACAACGCGGCGCTGAAGGCAGCGACGCTCAATACGGTTGCTGCCGCGCAGAAGATCGGTGGCGACGTTCATGTGCTGGTGGCTGGCCACAACGCGCAAGGCGCAGCGGATGCGGCGGCGAAGGTGGCAGGCGTGGCAAAGGTGCTGCTCGCCGACGCGCCGCAACTGGCAGCAGGCCTCGCGGAAAACGTCGAGGCGACGGTGCTGAATGTCGCGAAGGACTACTCGCACATCCTCGCGCCGGCTACGGCTTACGGCAAGAACATCGCGCCGCGCATCGCCGCAAAGCTCGACGTCGCGCAGATCAGCGACATCACGGCTGTCGATAGCGCCGATACGTTCGAGCGTCCGATCTACGCGGGCAACGCGATTGCGATCGTGCAATCGGCTGATCCCATCAAGGTCATCACGGTGCGTTCGACGGGCTTCGACCCGGTTGCAGCGGAAGGCGGCAGCGCATCGGTCGAGAAGATCGAAGCGGCAGCCGATACGGGCATCTCGCAGTTCGTGAGCCGTGAAGTGACGAAGCTGGACCGTCCGGAACTGACGTCGGCGCACGTCATTGTGTCGGGCGGTCGTGGTCTGGGCAGCGGCGAGAACTACACGAAAGTGCTGGAGCCGCTGGCCGACAAGCTCGGCGCGGCAATGGGCGCATCGCGCGCAGCCGTCGATGCGGGCTACGTGCCGAACGACTATCAGGTCGGTCAGACGGGCAAGATCGTCGCGCCGCAGTTGTACATCGCAGTCGGCATCTCGGGCGCGATCCAGCATCTGGCCGGTATGAAGGACTCTAAGGTCATCGTTGCCATCAACAAGGACGAAGAAGCGCCGATTTTCAGCGTCGCGGATTATGGCCTCGTTGGCGATCTGTTCACCGTCGTGCCGGAGCTGGTGAAGGAACTCGGCTGATAAAGCGGCACGCCGCCTGACGGCAAACGACAGCAAAGCGAAGAGGCGCGAGGATGTTGAATCCAGCGCCTCTTTTTTCATCGGAGTCAGGGAGGAGACACACATGAGCTACACGGCACCCATCAAGGACATGATGTTCGCGATGCAGGAACTGGCCGGACTGGATGACATCGCAGCGCTGCCCGGCTTCGAGGACGCGAACGCTGAAACCGCACAAGCCGTGCTCGAAGAATCCGCGAAGCTGTGCGGCGAAGTGCTGGCGCCGCTGAACGTCGAAGGCGACCGCAACCCGAGCAGCTGGAAAGACGGCCACGTGACGGCGACGCCAGGTTTCGCCGATGCGTTCCGCCAGCTCGCCGCAGGCGGCTGGCAGGGCGTGCAGCATCCCGTCGAATACGAAGGCCAGGGCCTGCCGAAGCTGATCGCGACGGCCTGCATCGAGATGCTGAACGCGTCGAACCTGTCGTTCGCGCTGTGTCCGCTGCTGACGGACGGCGCGATCGAGGCGCTGCTTACCGCTGGCAGCGACGCGCAGAAAAAGACCTATGTCCCGAAGCTGATTTCCGGCGAATGGACGGGCACGATGAACCTCACGGAGCCGCAAGCGGGCTCGGATCTCGCGCTGGTGCGCACGCGCGCCGAGCCGCAGGGCGATGGCTCGTTCAAGCTGTTCGGCACGAAGATCTTCATCACGTGGGGCGAGCACGACATGGCGGACAACATCGTCCATCTGGTGCTCGCGCGCACGCCGGATGCGCCTGAAGGCGTGAAAGGCATTTCGCTGTTCGTCGTGCCGAAGTTCCTCGTCAACGAGGACGGCTCGCTGGGCGAGCGCAACGACGTGCATTGCGTGTCGATCGAGCACAAGCTCGGGATCAAGGCGAGTCCGACGGCCGTGCTGCAGTTCGGCGACCACGGTGGCGCGATCGGTCATCTGATCGGCGAAGAGAATCGCGGCCTCGAATACATGTTCATCATGATGAACGCGGCGCGGTTTGCGGTGGGCATGCAGGGCGTGGCCATATCGGACCGGGCTTACCAGAAAGCGGTCGCGTACGCGAAGGACCGCGTGCAGAGCCGGCCAGTTGACGGTTCGGCGAAGCAGTCCGTGTCGATCATTCATCATCCGGACGTGCGCCGCATGCTGTCGACGATGCGCGCACTCACGGAAGGCTCGCGCGCACTGGCGTATGTCGCCGCTTCACACAGCGATCTCGCGCACCGGCATCCCGACGAAGCGAAGCGTGCGGAGCATCAGGCGATCTATGAATACCTGGTGCCGATCGTAAAGGGCTGGAGCACGGAGCTTTCCGTCGATGTGACGAGCCTCGGCGTGCAGGTGCATGGCGGCATGGGCTTCATCGAAGAAACGGGTGCGGCACAGTACTATCGCGACGCCCGCATCCTGCCGATCTACGAAGGCACGACGGCCATTCAGGCGAACGACCTCGTGGGGCGCAAGACGGTGCGTGACGGCGGCGCAGTGGCAAAAGCCCTGCTTGCCCAGATCGCGCAGACGGTCGAAGCACTGAAACAGCACAAGGGCGCAGCGTTCCAGTCAATGCAAAAACATCTGTCGCTTGGACATGATGCGTTGCAGTCGGCCGTGGCGTTCGTCGTCGCGAATACGAAGAGCGATCCGAATGCGGTATTCGCAGGCAGCGTGCCGTATCTGAAGCTCGCGGGCATCGTGCTGGGCGGCTGGCAGATGGCGCGCGCGATGCTGGCCGCGCAACAGAAACACGCGGAGGACCCGTCGTTTTACGGCGCGAAAATCGCGACCGCGCAGTTCTTCGCGGAACATCTGCTGCCGCAGGCGGTGGCGCTGGAAGCGTCGATTACCAGCGCGAAGGGCGGCGAGGGCGTGCTCGCATTGTCGGAAGATCAGTTCTGACGACGTCGAAGGCAGAAAAAACAACGGCGCCGCGAAGGCGCCGTTGTTGCATCAGGTGGAACCGAATCAGGCGTAAGCCGGACGAGTCTGCCCCGTCGTCTCGCCGAGATAGCGATGCACCGACAGATCGCCCGACTGGATCGCCGGACGCTTGCCCGAGATCAGATCGGCGAGCAGCTGGCCCGAGCCGCACGACATCGTCCAGCCGAGCGTGCCGTGTCCCGTGTTCAGGAACAGGTTCGGCACGGGTGTGCGGCCGACGATCGGCGTGCCGTCCGGCGTCATCGGACGCAGGCCCGTCCAGAACGTCGCTTTCGACGTATCGCCGCCGCCCGGGAACAGATCGTTGACACACATCTCGAGCGTCTCGCGGCGCGCCTGCTTCAGCTTCTTGTCGAAGCCCACGATCTCCGCCATCCCGCCGACGCGAATCCGGTCCTCGAAACGCGTGATCGCGATCTTGTACGTCTCGTCGAGCACCGTCGACACGGGCGCCGACCCGGCATCGACGATCGGCGCCGTGATCGAGTAGCCCTTGAGCGGATACACCGGAATCTTGACGATGTCCGACAGGAACTTCGTCGAATACGAGCCCAGCGCGACGACGAAGCTTTCCGCGCGCACCATCTCGCTGCCGCACTTCACACCAGCGATGCGATCGCCTTCCATCGCGAGCGCGTCGATCGGCGTGTTGTAGCGGAACTTGACGCCCAGTTGCCCGGCGAGCGCGGCGAGGCGCGTCGTGAACAGCTGGCAATCGCCTGTTTCGTCGCCCGGCAGGCGCAGACCGCCCGTCAGCTTGTGCGACGTCGCGGCGAGCGCGGGTTCGGCACGCGCGAGGTCGTTCGGCATCAGCAGTTCGTACGGCACGTTCGCGTCTTCGAGCACGGCGATGTCCTTCGCTGCGCCATCGAGTTGCTGTTGCGTGCGGAACAGTTGCAGCGTGCCGCCCGTGCGGCCTTCGTACTGGATGCCCGTCTCGGCGCGCAATGCCTGGAGGCAATCACGGCTGTATTCGGCGAGACGCACCATGCGGCCCTTGTTGACGGCGTAGCGCGCGGACGTGCAGTTCTGCAGCATCTGCCACATCCATTGCAACTGGAATTGCGTGCCGTCGAGCCGGATGGCGAGCGGCGCATGCTTTTGGAACATCCATTTGACGGCCTTCAGCGGCACGCCCGGCGCCGCCCACGGCGCGGCATAGCCCGGTGAAATCTGGCCGGCGTTGGCAAAGCTCGTTTCGAGCGCGGGACCTGCTTCGCGATCGATCACGGTGACTTCATGACCGGCGCGCGCAAGATAATAGGCGGTCGTTACCCCAACGACGCCACTGCCCAGAACGACGACTCGCATAGCTGCTCCATAAAGGTCGGAAGGCCGCGGCGTGATGGAAAACCTCGTTTCTTCGTGCTTTTGTTCGATTGACGAGGTGATATGCCGAATGCCTAGTGTTAACCGCTATACTATTTGCGTCGTGGTAGGTTTTGTTATTGTATTTTTCAGATTTTCAGTAAAAACCATGCGTACACAGCGTCAGCCGATTCGAGCGCTCGACAAACTCGATCACAAGATCCTGAGAATCCTCCAGCAGGACGGCCGGATCGCGATGAAGGAACTGGCCGAGCAGGTGGGTCTTTCGGTGACGCCGTGTATCGAGCGCGTCAAGCGCATGGAGCGCGACGGCGTCATTACCGGCTATCACGCGCGTGTCAATCCGGCGGAGCTTGGCGCGGCGCTGCTGGTGTTCGTCGAGATCACGCTCGATCACAAGAGCGGCAACATGTTCGACCAGTTCCGGCGCGAAGTGCAGAAGATTCCCGAGGTGCTCGAATGCCATCTGGTGTCGGGCGACTTCGACTATCTGATCAAGGCGCGCATCGGCGAAATGGCGGACTACCGGAAGCTGCTCGGCGACATCCTGCTGCAACTGCCGGGCGCGGTGCAGTCGAAGAGCTATGTCGTGATGGAGGAAATCAAGGAAACGCTGAACATTGCTGTAGGCGAATGACGCTTGCGGCGAGTCTCGGGGGCGGTTGACCCGGCCCCGAAAGTCACGCTCGACAAACGCCGTAAACACTGTATATTTGTACAGTATTCAGCGTTGCTTTGACGTGTGCCGTGACAGACTACGACCGAGACATTCCCGAATTTCCAATCGCGCCGCCCGCTCCGCGCAAGGGGCGGGGCGCGGTCACGAATCTGCAGGGCCGCTACGAAGTCGATCAGCGCGAGGCCGTCGACGATGGCTGGATCGCGCCGTCGGAAGAGGAAAGCGGGCGTCCCGCGTTGCGCACGCAGATATTCGAAGAACGCGCGAAAAGCATCCTCACGCATAACCAGTCGCCGGATATTCCGTTCAGCGTGTCGCTGAATCCTTATCGCGGCTGCGAGCATGGCTGTATCTATTGCTTCGCGCGGCCTACGCACAGCTATCTCGGCCTGTCGCCGGGGCTCGACTTCGAAAGCCGGATCTACGCCAAGGTCAATGCGCCGGAACTGCTCGTGCGCGAAATGGCGAAGAAATCGTACGTGCCGGAACCCATCGCGCTGGGCGTGAATACGGACGCATGGCAACCCGTCGAGCGGGACCTCCAGCTGACGCGACGCGTCATCCAGGTCATGAGCGAGCACAACCAGGCGTTCGCCGCGATCACCAAGAACTCCCTGATCGAGCGCGATATCGATCTGCTTGCGCCGATGGCCGAGAAAGGGCTGATGATGGCTGCCATCACCATTACGACACTCGACGCCGACATCGCCCGCACGCTGGAGCCGCGCGCCGCCACGCCCGCGCGGCGCCTCAGGACGATCCGGACGTTGACCGACGCAGGCATACCGGTGGGCGTGAGCATTGCGCCTGTTATCCCGTTCGTCACGGATCAGGACATGGAGCGCGTACTCGAGGCCTGCGCGGAAGCGGGCGCGACGAGCGCGAGCTATATCGTGTTGCGTCTTCCGTGGGAAGTGGCGCCGCTCTTCAAGGGTTGGCTGGAAGCGCATTTCCCCGACCGCGCCGAGCGCGTGATGAACCGCGTGCGCGATATGCGGGGCGGCAAGGACTACGACGCGTCGTTTTCGACGCGCATGAAAGGCGAAGGGCTATGGGCCGATCTGCTCAAGCAGCGCTTTGCGAACGCGGTGCGGCGGCTTGGTCTCAATGCGCGCAATCACGGCATTCTCGATATGTCGCATTTCAAGCGGGTCGAGTTGCCCAAGCCGGTTAAACCGGCCGCACCCGACACGCCTCAATTGAGTCTTTTCTGAGCGCGACCTTATTGCGAGATCGCTTTTGCGGCCTCGACTTGAGATTCGAAGTAGGTCTGGAACGATAGCGCGAGTCCCGTCATCAGTAGGAATGCGCCGATCAGCAGCGAAAAGATCACGACGAAGATGACGGTCCAGCCGGAACGGCTCTGCTGGCCGGTGTGCGCGTTGAACTGGGCGTCCCATTTCTCATCTGGGCGCAGACCGTAGACGATCGCCGCGAGAAAGGCGGCCAGCATCGACACGGCGCCGGGGAACGCGAGAATCCAGCCCATGATCGCGGCGCGCTCGGTCGCGGCTAGCAGCATGAAGCCAGGAATCCCGATGATCGTTCCAACGAGGTGCGCCCAGCCCCACACATCGCGCAAACCGTACAGATAGAAGCGGTGTGCGCCGAGCGTGCCGAAGAAGAAAGCGAGCGCGGCGGTAAGGGTCTTGGAGCGAAAGCGCGAGTTATGCGTTGCGACGGTGGCCATGAACGTGAGCGACAGGGTGACGGACGGCTTCGGCGGCTGCGGATCCCGCGCACAGCCGAGCGCATTCTACGCTGCCCGCATCTCGCGCGGCACGTGTGCAGACTTATGCCGGCATTCCGTGGAGGCCCTGCACGAAGTGGATGTGACACAGAAACGGTGGCGCAGCGTGGCATCCGCGCGACGGTGTCGTGAGAGATAGGTAAAACGGTGTCAGCGAGCGCTTCATGCCGCTCCCATGCCGCCTGCACAGACCGAAAAAGCCCGGCATCGAGCCCCGGCTGCGGCGTCGCGGCTCAGTTTATCCCGCTAAGTGTTTGTTGTGCTTTTGGTTTCCGGCTATAATCGCGTGTTTCAGTAGTTTCGAACCCCGGTTTTCAAGGATTCTAGTATGGTCATCATCCGCTTGGCTCGTGGCGGCTCGAAGAAGCGCCCTTTCTACAACATCGTCGCAACCGATTCGCGTAACCGTCGTGACGGCCGCTTCATCGAGCGCGTTGGTTTCTACAACCCGGTCGCTACGAAGGGCGAATCGCTGCGTATCGCTCAAGACCGTCTGACGTACTGGCAAGGCGTTGGCGCACAACTGTCGCCGACCGTGCAGCGTCTGGTGAAGGAAGCGCAAAAGGCGCAACCGGCTGCTTAAGTGCAGTTTTACGGTACATCGTCGGCTCGTGCGGCAGTCGTTCTGCGCGAGTCTGGGGTGTGCAGGTTTGACGTATGCAGGCTTGAGGTTCGCTGATGTCGGAGCGTGATTCGGGTAGTTCAGGTCGCGCAAAGGCGAAAACGGAGTCTGGCGCGCGAGCGTCGTTTGGCGCGTTTGTCCGCAAGCCGGTCGAACGGCCCGCGACGAATGTTGCAAAGGCTGACGCCGCGCAGGGAATGCAGGCTGAATCGGCGGAAAGCTGGCCCGACGACGCTGTCGAAGTCGGCGCAATCGTCGATGCATACGGTCTCAAAGGGTGGGTGAAGGTGGCCGCGCACGCGGACGCCGGTCAGGGCGGCGATGCCTTGCTCAGCGCCAAACGCTGGTGGCTCGAAAAAGGCCGCGAGCGCAAGTCGGCGCCCCGCCTGCAGTCGAAGGTTCATGGCACCAGTATCGTTGCGCAGCTGGGCGGCATTGCCGACCGGGATGCCGCGTTCGCGATGCGTGGTCATCGCGTCTACGTGCGCCGCAGCGATTTCCCTGCGCTGGGAACCGACGAATTTTACTGGGTCGACCTGCTGGGCCTCGATGTGGTCAACGAGGCCGGCGTCGAACTCGGCAAAGTGGCAGATCTGATCGACAACGGTGCGCAGTCGGTGTTGCGCATCGAATATCCGGCTACCGGCAAAGACGGCAAGCCGGTTACCGGCGAGCGCTTGATCCCGTTCGTCGGCGTCTTCATCAAAACGGTAGATCAGGCGGCGAAGAAGATCGTCGTCGACTGGGAAGCCGATTACTAAAACGTTCGCTTCACGGAGAGAGCGATGCAGTTCGATATCGTTACGCTCTTTCCTGAGATGTTTCGCGCGCTGACCGACTGGGGTATTACGAGCCGCGCCGCGAAGCAGGAGCGATACGGGTTGCGCACGTGGAATCCGCGTGATTTCACAACCGACAACTACCGCACAATCGACGATCGTCCGTACGGCGGCGGCCCCGGCATGGTAATGCTGGCCAAACCGCTGGAAGATGCGATCGGCGCCGCGAAAGCAGCGCAGGCGGAGCAGGGCGTTGGCGGCGCGCGCGTCGTGATGATGTCGCCGCAAGGCGCCACGCTCAATCACGACAAGGTCATGCGCCTTGCCGCTGAGCCTGGTCTGATTTTGCTGTGCGGCCGCTATGAAGCGATCGATCAACGTCTGATCGACCGCGTAGTCGACGAAGAAGTCAGCCTCGGCGACTTCGTGCTGTCGGGTGGCGAGTTGCCGGCCATGGCGTTGATCGACGCCGTCGTGCGTCATCTGCCGGGTGTGCTGAACGACGCGCAATCGGCAGTGCAGGACAGTTTCGTCGACGGTTTGCTGGATTGCCCGCACTACACACGTCCCGAGGAATACGACGGCGTGCGCGTGCCCGATGTGCTGCTCGGCGGCCATCATGCGGAAATCCAGTTGTGGCGGCGGCGCGAAGCGTTACGTAATACGCTGGTCAAACGGCCCGATCTGATCGTTCAGGCCAGAAAGAACAAGTTGTTGAGCCGTGCCGACGAGGCGTGGCTCGCAAATCTCGCCAAGGAAGTATCGAAGCATTGAGCTTCGTGCGACGAAGCGGGATCAAGGCGGAGCCGTCCATGCGTGGCCGGTTCCAGATGTGAACCCATCCTCTATCGGGGCCGTAGTCGAACGCGCGCAGCGCGAGGCAGGTACGAACGCCGACAAGATGGCACCAGGAGTCAGTCATGAATCTGATTGCAAAACTTGAGCAGGAAGAAATCGAGCGCGCGCTCGCAGGCAAAACCATCCCCGAATTCGCTCCCGGCGATACGGTGATCGTCAGCGTCAACGTGGTTGAAGGTAACCGCAAGCGCGTTCAGGCTTACGAAGGCGTCGTGATCGCGAAGCGCAATCGTGGCCTCAACTCGTCGTTCATCGTCCGCAAGATTTCGTCGGGCGAAGGCGTCGAGCGTACGTTCCAGACGTACTCGCCGCTGCTGGCAAGCATCGTCGTGAAGCGTCGTGGCGATGTGCGTCGTGCAAAGCTGTACTATCTGCGCGAACGTTCGGGCAAGTCGGCTCGAATCAAAGAAAAGCTGGTGTCGAAAGACCGCGCTGCAGCTGCTCAAGAGTAAAATCTGTAAGAAAAAGCACCCTCCGCGGGTGCTTTTTTGTTTGCCAGGTCAAAATAGGGGTGTGTCCCACCAGCGCTCGTTTCGAGACTTCCATTGACCGCGCCTTCCCGTCCCTCTCGTCCCGTCTTTGATCCCGAAAGCTTGCCCGTCGAACCGGCTGATGTCGATCTGCCCGCTGTCGCGCCCGCGCGTCTGACGCCGGACGGCCTGCGCGCTCGCTTCGAGCAAAACGTGCCATGGGAGCAGGAGACGCGCGAAGTACGGTGGCGCGAAACGGGCGATCCGCGTGTCGCCGCGGTGCTGGTCGCGCTCGTCGTGCGCGACGGCGGACTGACCGTGCTGCTCACGCAGCGCACCGCGCATCTGAACGATCACGCGGGGCAGGTCAGCTTTCCCGGCGGCCGTCACGAACCTCACGACGCCACCACGACGGCAACGGCCTTGCGCGAAGCGCAGGAAGAGGTCGGCCTCGATCCGTCGCGCGTCGAAGTGCTCGGTACCTTGCCCGAGTATCTGACGGGCACGGGGTTTCGCGTGACGCCCGTCGTCGGTCTCGTGCATCCGCCGTTCACAGTTCAGGCGGACACGTTCGAGGTAGCGGAGATTTTCGAAGTCCCACTCAGCTTTTTGATGGACCCGAAGAATCACGAGGTGCGCGTGCTGAGTTGGGAAGGCGGCGAGCGTCGTTTTTTTGCAATGCCCTATCCACGCGGCGAAGTCGGCGGCGATTACTTCATCTGGGGTGCAACGGCGGGCATGTTGCGCAATTTCTATCGCTTCCTCGCGGCATGATGCGTAGCAGCGCGATCGGCACGCGGTCTCGCTGTATTACGTTTGTATTGCAGCCGCTCAGCCTCATCCGACCCTGTGCTATCGTTATGACCAATTCCGCTCATCGGACCGGATCGGCCGGCAAGAGCCGCCCGGAAAGAACTCGAATAGCACGGCGTCTCGCATGACTTTTTTCTCCGTATTGCTGGCCCTCATCATCGAACAGGTGCGCGCGCTGTCGCCGAACAATCCGGTGTCGGCACTCCTTCAATACCATGCGGAATCGACGGCGCACGGCTTCGACGCAGGCAAGGAGAAGCACGGCATCCTCGCGTGGCTGGTCGTCGTGCTGCCGTGGACGCTCGTCACCGGCCTGATCTATTTCGTCCTGTACGAGATTCACTTCGCGCTCGCGTTCCTGTGGAACGTCGCGGTGCTGTACTTCACGCTCGGCTTTCGCCAGTTCAGCCATTACTTCACGGACATCCATCTGTCGTTGAACAACGACGACGTGCCGCGCGCGCGTGAAATCCTCAATGAATGGACGGGTATCGATACCGTCGATATGCCCGTCAGCGAGATCGTCCGTCACACGTTGATTCATGCTGTCGTCGCGTCGCATCGGCATGTGTTCGGCGTGTTCTTCTGGTTCCTGATTCCCGTCGGGCCGGCGGGCGCGGTGCTGTATCGTACGGCCGAGTATCTGGCGCGCACCTGGTCGAAACCTGTCGACGACCGGACGGCGGCGTTCTCCACTTTCGCGCAACGCGCGTTCTTTGTGATCGACTGGATTCCGTCGCGTTTGACGTCGATGGGTTTTGCGATCGTCGGCAACTTCGAAGACGCGATTTACGCCTGGCGCAATCACGCGCGCCAATGGCCCGACCCGAACGATGGCGTGCTGCTCGCCGCGGGCAGCGGTGCGTTGGGCGCGCGTCTCGCAGGACCGCTTGCCGAGGTATCGAGCCTCGACGCACTGGCAACGGGCGACGGCGGACCGATGCCCGTCGGCGACGACTGCACGCCGCGCACCCTGCAATCTGCGGTGGGGCTCGTATGGCGGGCCGTTATCCTGTGGATGATCCTGCTGCTGATGCTGACGATCGCCGTCTGGCTCGCCTGACAGCCGCGCTGCCCGCTAAAGAGCGATTCAGCCGTCCAGCGGATCGCGCGCCGTTCCGCAATTCCAGCACACGGTGAACTGCGCTTCGAGCACTTCACCGCAGTGCGCGCAACGCCAGCCGGGCGCACCGACGGCCGGCCCGCTGCGCGCCGCATCGATCAACTTCCTCGCCAACGCTTCGTCGCGCTCATCCATGAGCCACAACTCCGGCGCGCACTGATCAGCCGGAATCTCGCCGATCGCTCCGCTCAGATAGCGGTTATGCAATTCGCACGCGATACCCGCGGCTGCCAGCACGTTGATCCAATGCTGCCCAATCACGACGTTGGGCGCGCGCATGAGCTTCATCATGATTGCCTGTCAGCGGACGATCTGGCTCGCCTCATGTACGAGCTGCGCATACAGCGCATGCCGTTCCTTCGCGATACGGCCATCGGCGACCGCTTCGAGAATCGCGCAGCCGGGCTCATGCAGATGATGACAGTTGTAGAACCGGCAGTTCGGCAACAGCGGCCTGAACTCGGGAAACGCGCGTTCGAGCATGCCTTCCGTCAGATGATGCAGGCCGAATTCCTGAAAGCCCGGTGAATCGATCAGCGCGCCTTCGCCCGTAGGAAGCGGGTAGAGGCGCGTGAACGTGGTCGTGTGACGGCCGCTGTTGAGCGCAGTCGAGATTTCGCGCGTCGCCACTTCGGCATTGGGAATCAGCAGATTGACGAGCGTCGACTTGCCCATGCCCGACTGACCGAGCAGCAGCGTCGAATGGCCGCTCAGATGCGCTTCGAGCGTCTCGCGCGCGGCCTCCGGCTGCGCCTTGATCGACACTTCGAGCACCGTGTAGCCAAGCCCGCGATACAGGTCGAGGCGCTTGCGCGCGAGCGGCAGCGCGGCTTCGACGTCGATCTTGTTCAGCACGATCAGCGGCTTCAGCTCGTTCTCTTCCGCGGAGACGAGCGCGCGCCCGAGCAGGTCTTCGCTGAAATGCGGCTCGGTGGCGAGCACGATCAGCAACTGATCGAGATTCGCAGCGAACAGCTTCGACTTGTACTGATCCGAGCGATACAGCAGATTGCGCCGTTCGCCGATTTCGACGATGACGCCCTGATCGGCGGATGTCGGCTCGTACAGCACCTGATCGCCGACGGCGATCTCGCTGCGCTTGCCGCGCGGGAAGCATTGCAGGATCGCGCCGCCGTCCTCTGGCGCGACGATGTAGTGACGTCCATGCGCGGCGATCACGAGACCGCGCACGCGCTCCTGCGCGCGGTCGCTGACGGCGGCGGCGCGCAGCGCTTTCGGGGAGCGGCCGCTCATGCGTGACGCAGCAGGCGGTCGATCCGCTGCGAGGCAGGCGGATGCGAGTAGTAGAACGCGGTGTAAAGCGGGTCGGGGGTGAGCGTCGACGCGTTGTCCTCATACAGCTTGACGAGCGCGTTGACGAGATCCTTCGCGTCAGCCTGCGTCGCGGCGAAAGCGTCTGCTTCGAACTCATGCTTGCGCGAGCTGAGGCTGCCGAGCGGCGTCACGAAGAACAGGAACACGGGGACGGCGAGGAAGAACAGCACGAGCGCGAGGCCGTCGTTGCTGCCCGTCATCGACGGACGTACGCCGAGACCTTCGAAGAACCACGTACGCTGCGTGAGCCAGCCGAGCAGCGCGAGCATCGCGAGGCTGATCAGGAACGTGACGACCATCCGCTTGATCACATGGCGACGCTTGAAGTGACCGAGCTCGTGCGCCAGCACCGCTTCGATCTCGCTGCCCGACAGCCGCGAGAGCAGCGTGTCGAAGAACACGATGCGCTTGGACGAGCCGAAGCCCGTGAAATATGCGTTGCCGTGTGCGGAGCGGCGGCTGCCGTCCATCACGAACAGGCCTTTGGCTGCGAAGCCGCAGCGCTTCATCAGCGCATCGATGCGCTGCACCAGCGCTTCGTCTTTCAGCGGCTCGAACTTGTTGAACATCGGCGCGATGAAGCTCGGGTAGAGGATCAGCACCAGCAACTGGAACACGACCCACACGACCCACGTCCACCACCACCAGTACGTGCCCGCCTGATTCATCAGCCACAGCACGACGAACAGCAGCGGCAGACCGAACGCGGCGCCGAGCAGCACGCCCTTGATGCGGTCGGCGAAAAAGATGCGTTTCGTCATGCGGTTGAAGCCGAAGCGCTGCTCGATGCCGAACTGGCGGTAGTAGTCGAACGGCAGGTCGATTGCGCTCGTGATCGCGATCACGGCCGCCACCAGCAGGATCTGGCCGACGTAGCCATAGCCCACCCAGTCGCCGATGGCGAGATCGAGCGCCTGCACGCCGCCCAGCAGCGTGAGCGCGATCAGCACGGCGGCGCTGACGACGATCTCGATCATCGTGAGCCGCGTGCGCTCGACCGTGTAGTCGGCGGCTCGCTGGTGCGCGGACAGGGCGATCGTGCCGGCGAACTGCTGAGGCACGCTTTCACGGTGCGCCGCAACGAAGCGGATCTGGCGCGACGCGAGCCAGAGCTTCGTGCCGACCATCGCCAGCACGGCGATCACGAACAGAACGGTGAAGTAGAGAGGAGGCATCCGGGGAATCCGTAGGTTCTATGCGAGAATTATATGTTTGTTCCCGCTCGTGGGCGGGAGCGCGCCATCTTCGGCGGGCGGCGGGTGTAACGTGATCCGCTCGCGCGGTCCCCAATCAAGGTTGCCTTCAATGACTGACATTATCGAATCCGTCGATCAGCCGCTCGTGCGCAGCGACATGAATCTCGTCTGGCTGGACATGGAAATGACGGGGCTCGATCCCGACAACGACCGGATCATCGAAATCGCCGTTGTCGTGACGAATTCGACGCTCGAAAGGCTGGTCGAAGGCCCCGTGCTCGCCATCCACCAGAGCGACGAAACGCTCGGCAAGATGGACGACTGGAACAAGAACACGCATGGCCGTTCGGGGCTGATCGACCGCGTGCGCGCGTCGACGGTGACGGAAGCCGAAGCCACCGAGCAGATCCGCGCGTTCCTCGGCCAGCACGTGCCGCCCGGCAAGTCTCCGATGTGCGGCAACTCGATCTGCCAGGACCGCCGTTTCATGGCGCGCTGGATGCCCGAACTGGAAACGTTCTTCCATTACCGCAACCTCGACGTCAGCACGCTGAAGGAACTGTGCCGCCGCTGGCAGCCCGCGATCTACAAGGGCTTCCAGAAGCGCGCGATGCACACCGCACTCGCCGATATCCATGAATCCATCGACGAACTGCGTTACTACCGCGAGCATTTCCTGATCCCGGCCGCGAGCGCCTCGAACGCGGCCGACGCGCCGTCCACCGGCGCCAGCGCGAAATAACGTTCAGCCTTGCCGTGGAGCGCGCACCGCGCTCTTCGGCCGGAACGCCGCCACGACGGCAGCGTTCGTCTCGATGTACGGGCCGCCGATCAGGTCGATGCAATACGGCACGGCGGCGAAAATGCCCGGCACTTTCACTTTCCCCGTTTCATCGCGCAAGCCCTCCAGCGTTTCCCTGATCGACTTCGGCTGCCCCGGCAGATTGATGATCAGCGCAGCGCGTTCGGCCGTCTCGCGGATCACCGCCACCTGGCGCGACAGGATCGCCGTCGGCACGAAGTTCAGGCTGATCTGCCGCATCTGCTCGCCGAATCCCGGCATTTCCTTCGTCCCGGCCGCGAGCGTCGCCTCGGGCGTCACGTCGCGGCGCGCGGGGCCCGTGCCGCCCGTTGTCAGCACCAGATCGCAGCCGGCTTCGTCGACCAGTTCGATCAGCGTCTTCGTGATGGTCGGCCCGTCGTCCTGGATCAGCCGCGTTTCCGTGCGAAACGGCGAGGTGAGCGTGCCGCCGAGCCACTCCTGCAGCGACGGAATGCCCTTGTCCTCATAGACGCCCGTGCTGGCGCGGTCGCTGATCGACACCAGACCGACGATCAGCTCGTCGGGATGATTACGCACGGGATTCGTCATCGTCGTCGTCCAGATCTTCGGAATCGTGGCTGTCTTCGTCGTCGTTGCCGGCGCCGTCCGCGTTCTTGATCCACTGGAACAGGTCGCGGAAGTAGCGCGGCGGCTTGCCTTGCTGCGCTTCCCTGCGCGCGTTGCGGATCAGCGTGCGGCCTTCCTGCGGGTCGACGGCGGGGTGCTGGCGGATGAATTCGGTCAGCGCGGCGTCGTCGGCGAGCAGCTGCTCGCGCGTGCGTTCGATCCAGTGCAGGCGCGCCGTTTCGGCCTTGTTGACGCCTTTGTATTTGTCGAGCGCTTCGCGCAGCGCGGCCGTTTCGTCGTCCGTCAGGCCGCGCATCACCTTGCCGACGTACTGCATCTGGCGGCGCTTGCCTTCGTGATCGGTGATGCGGCGTGCAGCGCGCACGGCTTCATCGAGCGATTCGGGCATCGGCATGCGCTTGAGCGCGTCTTTCGGCAGCGCGACGAGTTCTACGCCCAGCTCCTGCAACGCGTGCATTTCGCGCTTCAGTTGCGACTTGCTGGGACGGTCATACCCGTTGTCGTCGACGACGTCAGCGGGCTCCATGGGTTGAATGCGGGTTTTGCGTGTCATGCGCGATATTGTAGCGTGCCGGGCGGCGCCGGCCGGACGAGGTGCGGTCCGCGCAGCGCATACGCGCGAGGCACATGCGAATGCCAGGTACGCTCGCGTAGAGCTTGCTATGATCGCGGGATACGTCGGCGCACAGGCCGGCTGAATACAGCGCTTGCAACGACGAACTCTCGCGGGCTTCGGCCCGGACGGCACCGCAACTCAGGACGGCAAACGACAATGGCAGCAGACACGGAAGCCCGGCAACGATTTTTCCCGCATACGCAGGATGAACTGAAGGAAATCGCCTCCGACATTCTTCGTCACGCAAAGTCGCTCGGCGCGAGCGACGCGGCAACCGAGATTTCGGAAGGCGATGGCCTGTCCGTCTCAGTGCGTCGCGGCGAAGTCGAGACGATCGAGCACAACCGCGACAAGATGGTCGGCGTGACGGTTTTCATCGGCAACAAGCGCGGCAATGCGAGTACGTCTGACTTTTCGTCAGAGGCGCTGAAGGACACGGTGATGGCCGCGTACAACATCGCGCGCTTCACGGCCGAGGACGACTGCGCGGGTCTCGCGGAAGAGGAACTGCTCGAAAAGGATCCGCGCGATCTCGACCTGTATCACCCGTGGAATCTGGACGCGGACGAAGCCGTCGAACTGGCGCGCCGCGCGGAAGACGCGGCCTTCGCCGTGAGCCCGCAGATCAAGAACTCGGAAGGCGCGAGCGTATCGGCGCAGCATTCGCAGTTCGTGCTCGGCACGTCGCGGGGCTTTCTCTCGGGCTATCCGTACTCGCGTCATTACGTGGCGTGTGCGCCCATCGCGGGCAGTGGCCGCAACATGCAGCGCGACGACTGGTACACGTCGAAGCGCAGCGCAACCGAGCTTGCCGACCCCGAAGCCGTCGGCCGCTACGCCGCCGAGCGCGCGCTGGCGCGCATGGGGGCGCGTGGGCTCGACACGCGCAAGGTGCCGGTGCTGTTCGAGGCGCCGCTCGCGGCGGGCCTGCTCGGCGCGTTCGTGCAGGCGACGAGCGGCGGCGCGCTGTATCGCAAGACGACGTTTCTGGTCGACAGCCTCGGCAAGCCGGTATTCGCACCGCATGTGCAGGTGGTCGAAGATCCGCACGTGCCGCGTGCGATGGGCAGTGCGCCGTTCGATGAAGAGGGTGTGCGGACGAAGCAGCGTTCTGTCGTGAAAGATGGCGTCGTGGAAGGGTATTTCCTGTCGACGTATTCGGCACGCAAGCTTGGCATGCCGACGACGGGTAACGCAGGCGGTTCGCATAATCTCTCGCTGCGGAGTTCGTTGACGCAGGCGTCTGATGACTTCGAGGAGATGCTGCGCAAGCTTGGGACTGGCCTGTTGCTCACCGAGCTGATGGGGCAGGGCGTCAATTACGTGACGGGCGATTATTCGCGCGGCGCGTCAGGGTTCTGGGTCGAGAATGGGAAGATTCAGTATCCCGTTGAAGAGATTACTGTTGCCAGTACGCTGCAGGAGATGTTCCGGCATGTCGTCGCTATTGGTGCGGACACGATTGTCCGCGGGACTAAGCAGACGGGCTCCGTTCTGATCGAGCGGATGACTGTTGCTGGGCAGTGATCGGTTTTTTTGGCCTGCGGCCGGCTTTGTGCTGGCATCCGCGTGATGTTATTGGTTCGCAAGCGTTGCCCCTGTGCGGGGCGGCACCTACTTTTCTTTGCCGCCGCAAAGAAAAGTAGGGGAAGGTCTGAATAACCCGTTTTTTTCGTTGGACTTCTAACCGAACACCTGGAGTGAAGATCGCGTCGTCATCCTCACGTTGCTGAATCACTACCAGTCGCATCTTTGCTGGCCGGCGCTGTGCTCA